>Ga0181575_10002421_pt1 | contig 13276 bp, 6 predicted proteins | sample 101ome_23_FD_145599 | JGI IMG/M metagenome (GOLD analysis project Ga0181575, IMG submission 145599) | Coastal salt marsh microbial communities from the Groves Creek Marsh, Skidaway Island, Georgia - 101411CT metaG (spades assembly) | ecosystem: Environmental > Aquatic > Marine > Intertidal zone... | reverse complement strand
TGGTGATGCGTCTCGTTATTACCAGCCTTCTTCTTCGCTGCGAGATACGAAGCACTGCTGAAAGCTTTTGATCCACAGCAACATCTCGCGTCTGCCATGCAATCGTGCAGTCGCTCACTCGCGTCGCACATCTTTTTGACATCCAAATCATCAAGCATTCCCTCCAACCTCTGCAACGCATCGATCAATTGCGCCGCGGATTCTGCACCGATTGCTTTCGCGCGACATTTCGATGCGTCTCTGTGGTTCAGATTCAACGAAGGATCCGTGGCACCTTTCACGACGTAGGTTTCAAAAGCGACGCACGCAAGCGGGTGTAAGTTCAGTTGGCGAACTGTAAGTAATGCCACTTCAATCTCACGCTTTGAAAGAGTCGCCGCTGAAACGTCCGCCTTACTCGCGATAGGAGCAATTCTCTCCGCCGCGCCACCGCCTGGTTTTTGGGGCGTTGCAGGAACGTCATTCTTTTCGCAGATATCAACACTGGCACCACCACAAAAATCGTCAAAGTTTGAACATAATCTACACAAGCATTGCGCGATGGCTCTCAAGGCGATGTGATCACCGGTTACGTCAAAGAGTTCAGAGAGCGCACGAATGAGCGTTTCAGGATCGTTTCCTTCTGCTACGGATGCGTCGCAAAGTACTTTGAGCGCAGATGCACGTTCCACCGGGGTCATGACATACGTTTCTCGATTATCTTCCGAGCCGCCTTGTTGACTAGAACTACTTTTGTTCCTCGACGTCGCCCTCTTTTTGCTATTGTTGTTGTTGTTAGTAGTAGTAGGAACGGTTTTCGGTTTTGTCGTACGTTCTTCTTCGCTCGCATCGTCGTCTTTACTATCTGCATCTTTCACCCCATCTGGAACGTGCAAAGGTTTTCTGCCAAGCAACACTGGCGAGAGTTCAAAGACGAGTTCTTTCGTTTCACCCATGGCGAATCTCGCCGCAGCGCCAGTGACGGTTTCGCGCAAAGAGGTGAGCCGAACCGCGGCATCACACGCTGTCCGAGTGAATCGTTCAGGAGCTTTATCGAGTATCCAGGAATCATCATTGCTTCGAACTCTTCCAGGATGATTCTTTTTGCTGTCAGCTTTCGGGCAACACTCGCGGCTAGCGTCTAAGTGCTCTCGCGCCGCTTTACCTAATCCCAAAGCTACAGATAATTTATATTCCACGAAGTGAATCTCACCCCATCTTTCGTTCTTACCGTCGTCGTCCGAAGAAATTTCGTGCGCGCGTTGGACGTGCTTTTTTGCGAGCAGCGCCCATCGCTTGAACGTTTCTGCACCCGATTTCAGCGAAATTGTCTCAAAGCATTCTGAGACGATATCAATCGCCGCATCCGCTAACATCAAGTGCGTTCTCAATCGGATTTCCGGACGAGCGGATACACCATCCACGCCAAAAACTTCCGCTAACTTCAAAATATTCAAGGCATCCACCGCGGTATCATCCTTTACGTCCGGACGCCATCTCAAGGCAGCCGCGAGTATCAGCTTCCACGCACAGTCGGCTATGCCGCCGTTCTTAGCGTTCATCGCATTCACGTACGAGGAAACTTGCGCGCGCTCCTTCGCCGACGCGGAAACAGAAACGCGCTTGCCGCTGTGACGATCCTTTTTCAAGGAGTCTAAATTATTTTTGTTCTCGTGCGCGGTAGTTAATCGGTTTCTCGCAGCTTTCAAAGTCTCTACATCCAAAGCACTCAATTTCACCCTTTTTTTCAAAAGCGATAGGAAAAGTTTCTCGGCGATTTTCGATTGCGGACCTTTCCATTTCGACGACGGAGGCGGAAGTGGGGACGCAACGTTCGCTTCAGATTCTCGCATCGTAGTTTGCGTCTCGTCTTCAGCGATAGTCGTCAACGGTGGTGTTTTTTCCTTATTCATCAGTTTTTGTTTCTTGCTTTTGTTCTTGTTCACTCCCGCCCCTGCGGTGTTATCCTCGGATTGAGAATCGGTGTTATTCTTGTCGTTGCTGTCGTCGTTTTTATTATTATTCGTCGTAACAAACTCCACGGGCACACCTAACCCGGCTGTTCGCGCAGAAGAAGACGCGCCTTTCCTAGAAGGCGTGGACACTTTTGTTGGCGTCGAGGATTCCGGCGGCGTCGACGGCGCAGCAACATCTTCTCCTTCGTCCTCTTCTTCGGCGTCGTCCTCTTCTTCATCATCGTCGTCGTCGCCCTTGGCCCGTATCGCGCCCTCCTCAGACTCAACCTTGACGTTCACTTCATCGAGAATCAATGAGGCGACATCATCCCAGGCCATGCGTTCGAGCGAGAGCGCGTGCTTTGTTCCTCTCGCTGAGATATCTTTCCTTGCATTTACGCGTTCAAATCTCTCGCGCGCTTTAACCAGCCATTCTTTCGGTTTCACGTTCGCAAAGTTCCTTTGAATCGCCTTCATTCGCTCGTTCCTTCTGTCTGAATTCAAAATCCTCGCAGCTAGAAACCTCGCCGTCGCTTCGTCTCCGACCAAAACGCACACTTCGCACAACTCGTTCAAAAGCAGCGCGTGCGTCGGCTGCGCCAACAACCCGCTCTCAAACGCCGTCCTCGCCAACGCCGCGTCGCCTCTCTTCGCGCTCAACTCGCCCATTCGTAACCAACTCGACACGTCTTCTTGGTCCATTTTCACCGCTTCCGAGTAACACCGAATCGCTTGTTCGAAGCTATAACTCTGTCGCTGCGACTTTCTTTGCATCATTCCTCCTTCCACGTTGCCGTTATCGTTATCGTTATCGTCAATACTCATCATTTCGGCATCCTCCTCTTCCTCTCCCTCAAACTCGCCGCACTCTTTCGAGAACAAGTTCCCGAGGTTCCTCAGCGCCAGCTTCTTCACCGAACACAACGTCGGCGTCAACTCGTCGAGATTCGCCACGCGCATCATCTCGTGATTCACCACGGCCAATAAAGTCTGCTTCGCCTCTTCTCTTTTCGCGCTCTTCTCTTCCTCACTCTGTCTTCCAGTGGTGGCAGCATCGTTATCCACGTCCTCTCCGTCGTCGTCGTCGTCGTCGTCAATTTCCGCCAACAATCGGATCGCCTTTTCGTACGACCCGGCGATGCGCGTTTCCTCGGCTTCGGCGGTTCTCCGTTTCCGTTTCGCCGTTTCCGCGTCTACTCCTTCGCCGTTAATGGCTCCTCCGCCTTTTCCGCCTTCGCCGTCTCTCGCGCGCTGCGAATCGTCGTGCTGCGTGTTGAATGCCGCCCACTCCATTGTTTGTTGAGAGTAGACACGCACGCACACGCAAACGCGTTTGCGCGCAAAATCTGAAGAAGGTATAAAAGGTGCAGTTTCAAAAATTTGAATTTTTACGTGTTTGGGGTTTTAGTCGATTTGACAGTTTAGGGGAGTTTTCAGAGAGAGAAACACTTCAAACACACTTTACGCGCGTACGCGCTCTCGAGGGAGGAAGGGGCCGAGACCGACCGAACGGCCACCAAAACGCCGCGAGCGAGAGAAAGAAAGAATAGATACATACACGCACGTGTCGTTTTTGAAGAAGTGCGTCAGAGTAGTACATGATAGATAGAAAAAGAACGATATAAATACAGAGAGAGAGAGATTTTAGAGAAGGATGACGAACGGAGCGAGGACGAAACGCATCGCGAACGCGCTGTTGGTGACGGCATTTACGATTGGATGCTTCTTCCTCCTCCTTCTCGGAGACTTCGCGGAGAGCAAACGGCACGGTTTCCCGTCGCTCCGATCGAAATCTGATTTGGGGCACCGTTCGATTTTTCTTCTCGACGCCGTTGAAGACAACAATAACAACAAATACAACAACAACAACAACATCAGAAGAAGAAGGAGCGCAGCAGCAGAAGAAGAAGACGAAGGCAATGATGATGGTTTCATCCCTCTGGAGAGCGAGAAACGACGCGTCTCTCAAATACTGATCGTCTGCTCGGAGTTTGCCGGTCTCGTTCCGAACGGTGGGATTGGAACGTTTTATACCTCTCTGGCGAATGTCTTGTCGTCGGCGTCGGCGTTGGATGACGATGGCGCGAATAGGAAAGGGGATTTGGAGCGCGCGTTCAACGTGACGTTGGTGTATACGCAAGGCCGAAAAGTGCACGGGAAGATTAAGTCGGCGACGTTGAACGAAGAAAAGGAGGAGAACGATGGGAGCGCGAGAAAGAATGACAGAGAGAACGGAACGAAGGAGAAGCGCGATGGGAAGGCGGATGATCCGTTCACGCAGTGGCAAGAGCATTACAAAAATCGACTAAACGTAAACTTGGTTCCGCTCCCGCCGCATCGCGTTTCCGGGATAACATACCACGCGGCAACCTCGTACGCGGTTTTAGATTGGATTTTGCTGGAACAGTCGAAAACGAACGCACCTTTCGACGTTATACATTTTGCAGATTGGCAAGGCATCGGGTATTACAGTCTGTTGCATAAGAAAAGCGGCTTAGGATTGAAGAACTCGTTGCTGACAGTGATGACGCACGGACCGTTACTTTGGGCGCGGAAAGCGAACGAGGAGAAGATTGAATCGGTGGAGGATTTAGAGAGTCATTTCTTGGAGATGAAAAGTGTGGAGCTGGCAGACGTGGTGGTTTCTCCGAGCGAGTACTTGTTGAATTGGATGGAAGGAGAGGCGGGATGGACGCTCGCGGAGAACGCGTTTGTGCAGCCGTACGTTTTGCCGGTGGAGGCAAAACAGGCAGTGAGAGAGGCGTTGGACGTGGAGAAGTACGTGAAAGGTCGATTAGGGAGGGGCAAGAAGAGTGGAGGACGAGATGGTGGAGAAGAGTCACACGTGAACAAAGAATCTACCGTAGGAGGTAAGATTTCGTCGTGGATTAGAGGTGCGTTGTCTTTCGGGAAAAAGAAAGACGGCGCATTAGATGTAGATGAAGAGAATGTAGAAATAGCAGTGGTAGAACAACAGAAAGAAACGGGTTACGATGATGACAAAGAAGGAGGTGACGAAGAAATCGAAAAGGAACCAGCCATCGTCGAACAAATCCAAGAGTTTGTCTTTTTCGGACGATTGGAAACGCGAAAAGGTGTGATTTTATTCTGCGACGCCGTCGACGCTTTGCTTCGTAAACTCGACGTGAAACCGTTCAAAGTCACTTTCCTGGGCTCTGATAGAAATAAAATCGATCGTGAACCGTCGAAGCGATTCGTCGAACGTCGATCGCGCCCGTGGCGAGAGGAGAAAAACAGAGCGATAGTGACAGAAGTGAACGTATTCACTGAGAAGAACTCCGCAGAAGCGTTGAGTTATTTACTCGAGAAAGGGAAGAAACGACTGGCGGTGTTGCCTTCGTTGGTGGAAAATTCACCGCTGAGTGTGTTTGAGCTGTTCGGCGTGAACGCCCCATTCATCGCTTCCGATGCCGGCGGTATGCCTGAGCTTGTGAAGCGAAGAGCAAATGTCGTTTTATCAAGAGAGGACGAGAAAGATTTCAACATTTTGTTTGCGAGAAACTCGGTCAACGCGTTGTCGGAAAAATTACGAGAGATATTAGACCAAGGTTTTGTTACGAATGCCTTTGAAAGCGCCGTCGATGTCATCAAAAACGAACAAAGATGGGTGCAGTTTCACACGGATGTGGCCACTTCTCGCGAGTTGATGCTCAAATCTACCGCGCGTAATTCCTCCCCGGGAGCCGCTGTTCTTCGAAGAATGAAGAAAATCACAGAGGAATCCGAAATGGTTCGCGACGCGGTCGATATGAGAGCGCACAACATCTCCAAAGGTATACTCGTCGTCGTCGCCACGAGAGACGTGGACGAAAAACTCGCGAGAACGTTGAAATCCATATCGAAACAGAAGCACGTGAGACCAAAAGCCGTTGTCGTGTGCACCTCGAGCGAGCGGAACCCAGCGTTTCATCAAGTGGACAACGACAACAAAAATCTTGGTTACGATTTGAGCATAGTTGAAAAGATTGGCGCCTCGTTGGCAGTCTGCCGTAATTTTGCATTCAAAACGGCTATTTTGAATCGAGAAAAGAATGGATTCAGCGAAATTGCATTCGTGGATGCCGGAAACGTGTTGGAGCCGCACGCATTGCGCGTGTTCCAATCCGCTTTGTTTCGGTTCGACGCAAACGTCGTGACCTCTTTCGCGCACGTTTACGATGGGACCTCTGCGATCGCAGAAGACGCGGAAATTCGAAAGTTAACCTCGGCAAATATGCGTCAATTCCAGCCTTTTTTGGGCGCGGCATTTCCAGTGGCCACGACGAGAAATTGCATGGGCGGTCCGGTATTCATGGTCACTTTAACCTCGTTGATCAAACACGCCGGTTTGGTCTTGTTTGATAAAAGTCACTCGGACGGTTACGACGTGTGGGAGCTTCTCTCGCGACTGACATTAAACGGTGCGAAGTTAGAGGTCATTCCTCGCGCTATGTTCTGGACTGGACCGGCTATGAGAGGGGCTAAATATACCAAAGACGACCGCGCCGGTCGTTTCGCGACGGAAAAATTGAGAGAGGCGATCAAGAAAGCACCTTCGCCGGCGGAATTTCGCCCGGTTCTTCGAAAGGAAGGCGGAGAGAAAGATGAATTGTAATATTTGTAACGATAAATTAATAAATACATCGCGCGGCATACAACAATTTACTCAAGTGAAAACAATCAACAATCGGCTGCTAAGAAGTACTGCTAAGCTGCTATTACTACCATACATATTTTCTTCTCACGACAACGGCATCGGGAGTTTCTTCGAGGCCATCACCAACTCTTTCGAGTGATTCTGAAACCAAAGGCGATCTCTTTTCACGCATTCAATCAACATCTTCGGTCTCGAAACATCGCCGCTGTGGCCAGTTCCTTTGCCCGCCGGTTTAAACTGGACGAAATCGCACACCTCTAAGTCGAAAACTTCCAACAACGTTTGGATTTGGGAATAATGTTCCAAGCACCTCGTTTGCCGTTGTATCTTTCTCGTGTACGGACACTTGACCTCTACGATTTTCCCGCTTTCTGTCAAACCATCTGGCGACGCACCTAGGAACCAATATTCCTCTTCGTCGTGTGTTTTTAATCCAAACGAGTGACAAACTTCGCCGGTAATTTTTTCGTAATGTTTTATCGCGATATTCTCGTAATAATCGCCATGTTTTGTCGCCGGCACCTTATTCATCGCCGGCGGTATCGCTATTCGGTTCGAGTTGCCGCCGTCGTCGTCGTTCTTGTCTACCATCATCTCTTCGTACCGTTCTCTCTGCTTAAATTTTTTCTCCATAATCTTCTCCATCGTCATATCTCTTCTCTTTTCTAGTCCGAGGATCCCTCCGACATCGGACGCGGTGACCATACCGACGCGCTTTCGAAACCAAGCATCCGATAACTGTCTCGGAAACCTCTTTTCATTTTCCTTCAACCTTTGTAAAATCTCAACCACTTTCGCCTTGCCTCTCTCTTCGTCGTACTCAAACGCTCCGATTTCTTTATCACAGTCTTCATTATCTCTGTTATCGTTCATTCCTCCTCTCTCGCTGTCGTATCGAACGCATATCTGCGCGTTTTCTTTCGCTTTCGCGCGTCGAAGAGCAGCCGATAAACCCACGACATTTCCATTTTCGCCGCCGGTTTTCTCCCCTACTAACGATATCCCTTTCAACTCTAAACGTTCCGTCAGAGGGAGTCTCTGCTTTCGCGGCGCGTCTCGTTTTTTCGCGCGATTGGATCGAGACGGGTGCGCGCACGTTATTTGGAACGCGGCGGCTTCGCGAGACATTTCTTTGCGTTTACGCGTGTGTTTATGTTCTCTTTCCGCGCGCTCGCTATTTTTATGTTGCATTTTCATGCGTTGTTCGAGGAAACGAGAAGAGGGGGAAAAAAAAATACGCGGATGATGTCGAAAAGGTACTCATAATTTGAGCTCGCGACATTTATAGCGACCAAACGATGAGCGCATTCGATCGACGCGTTCGCGGAGGATCCGCTGCGAACGCCATCTTTTTTATCGTCGTTGTTTTTTTAGCAATGACGACGACGACGACGACGCGTTCGGCGCGCGCAGAAACTACTCCTGTCGCGACGACGAGGAAACTTTTAGGCGGTGGAGGAAGCATTGCCTCGAACGCGGAAGAAGCGAACGGTCCGACGTATAACGCGTTACCTCCACCTCCACCGCCTTCCACGCTGAACCAGAAGCTGCGCAAAGTCGTGTGGAATTATATAGTCGATGTAATCAGCTCTCGAGGCGCCGAAACAGCCGCCATTGAGCAGCTGGAAATTGAAGAGAAGCACCAGTCTCTTCCAAAGACGAATTCCGAGAGCGAGTTTGCGAATACGCTGACGAGGATGGCGAACGCGTTGTCGACGGAGAAAGGATTGGCGAGGATTGAACACGGCGTGGATGATTTTTCTGATATCGACAGTTCCGTTCACGACGCGCTGTGCAGATCCGACGCGTTCGTGAGAGAGTTTAATCAATCTTCGTTCGACGACAGCTACGTTCAGGCGCATCCTATGAACGGCGAAGAAATTCCAAACGGATGTTATCGAGGATGCATTCTCGGGAACGACTGGAAAACTACGATAGCAAAGTTCTACGGCATACGGCGCACGCTGACTTTTAACAGTTGGAGAGGGAAGTGTTTCAAGAAAGTGATCGATGAAATCGATGGTTCGGAAACGACCGCGGTCACGAACAGAATCAAGTTGAGTTACGGGCCAATCGTGAACGCTTTGCTTGGGTTGAACGAACCAATCGAGCTGTACAAAGGCGACGTGGAGTACGAAGCGACATCGATTTTTGATGGTAAAGCTTCAATCGGTATCAACTATTCGAAATTTGGCCACGAGTTCAGCAAGTTCCGGGACGAGATTCGCCAGGTCTATCCTGGTGTTTACATCGGGAAAATGTACATGCTACCCGGCCTTGATTTGTTTCCAAATGAAGACGGGACGGATTCGATTTTCAAAATACCCGAAGATGGGACGCCACAATTCGCGATGAATTTCATATTGATGAGAGAAAGCGACGGCAGCGTGCCGACCTAATGATGATGATGATGATCAATAATACAAAAAGTTTACTAGTTACTTCTTTCCGAATCTCAACAACTGGGCGCATGTAAAATCTGGCTGCTCCAGGTGCGGCACGTGTCCACTCTCCTCTACCCACACCAACTCGCAATCTTCAATTTCTCTCTCAAACCTCTCCGCGTTTTCTGGTTCCAAAATTTTATCGCCTCTTCCCCACAACACCATCGTCTTCGTCTTCAACTTTGGAATCTTCTCGACGACTCGGAACCCGCCGGAACGCATAAAGCTCAGCGTCGCGTCGTTCCATTGCGGCAAAAGCGTGTGTAATCTGCCAACATTTTGCGCGTCATCCGTTGCGTACTTTTGATCGAAATATGCCATCTTATTCGCTCCGGATCTCAACCATCTCGTTCTCAAAATATCCACCCCCGCTTTGGCAATCGGCGTCGGCAACATCCCCATCGGCCCAATCCCATCGATAAAACCTTGCGCATCGATCAAAACCAACCTCGCCACCGCTTCCGGATACCGACTGGCAAACTCAATCGCCGCCGCGCCACCTAAACTCGCCCCGGCTAAAACAATCGGACGATTCACGTTTTGTTTCCACCACGCGTACAAGTGCGCGCACTTCGCCTCGGGCGAATAGTCCCCGACGCCGCCGTCCAAACCGTCCGTAAACCCCCACCCCAACAAATCCAAAGCGTACGCTTCCGCCCCGTTTTCCTCCAACTTTGGAAACAACCTCCGGTACTCCAAGCACGAAGAATCAAATCCGTGCAGTAAAACGAACGGATGGTACTCGCCGCTCGCCTCCTTATTCTTACTTTGCACCAAAGACGTCATGACGCTCTTTTCTCTCCCTTCCACGGGAACTTCAATCACTTCGACTCGTTTCGCCATCTCAATCGCCGCCGGTTCTATAAACTCCGAAACTTCCGCCGGAATTACGGTCGACATCGTCGCGTTCATCATCACCGACGCACTTCTTCTTCTTCTCGACGACGACGCATTACCAGCTTTTCTAACAAAGCGCGTCGTCGTCGTCGTCTCTGTCGTCCTTTGCACGAATCGCGATGATGATTTTCTACCACCGCTCAAAGAAACGCTCCTCGCGGCGCGCCTCATCGACAATAAAGAAGAAGAAGAAGAAGAAGAAGTTGAACAAGACATAACTGTGTATTCTGTATATATATATATATATATCTTGTGTGTGTGTCGTCGCGGGCGAGCGCGGTTGTGTTTTGTGAGGTGCAGATATCTAAAAACTTTTCCCCACGCAAAGAGGGAGATCTTTTCAGAGCCACAAACTCACCAAAAAAAAAACTAACAAAAAAAACTAACAAAAAATGTTCATCACAACTCAAATTCTTCTATATTATTCTTTCACGGTTGGCTTTGGATCGATGATTCTCAACGCGCTCTCCGAACACGGCCACTGAGCGATGGCGCGCGCGACTTCCCAACCGGCGTCTCGGAGACCGTGTTTCTTTAACGTCCCGACGTGGGCGAAATTTCGGTCCCAGTAGTTGCGATAGGTTGGCCTCGTGCGTCCAATTTTTTCGCCGTCGGCGTCGAGTTTAGAACCGGAGGAGGAGGAGGAGGAAGAAGATTGAACCGCGAGCGGCGGCGCTAAACCGAACGCGTTGACTTTGTCGCACACCTGGAGCGCGAATAAGGTGGCGACGATGGATATTGGCGCGCGCGAGGAGGAGGAGATATCTCTCGCGCCGGACGGTGCGCCGTTTTCGTGTGAGTACTGGTCCAGCGCGTTGGCGACTCGGTGGAAGGTTTGGAGGATGCGGACGAGGAGGCGAGGTTCCATGGCGACGACCGAGGGAACGTCTTTGCTATCATCAGAACGGACTCGCTCGAACGCGCGTATGAAAGGAGGGTAAGTACCTCTCAACGCCGCGCGACTGAAGAGCTCGTGTAAAACAATCGTCGAGTTTCTCGCGGCAATAGATTCGAGCGTTTGCGGTTGCAACGCGTTCCGGCGTCGTCTGCGTTTCGCGTTTCGCATTTTTGCGCCTTCGCTTTCACTCTCCAACTCGCTATCGTCTTCTGGTTCCACGTCGTCGTCTTCTTCGCGTCCAGCGAATGCGTTTTTGTTAGAAACTAAGTTTCGCAAATCGTTTGCCGCGGCGAAATCAAACGTCGTTCGCGCGCCTACGTCTTTCTCGAATCCAACCGTTCGTCCTAAATCTATTCGAATAATCGCCTCGTGCTTATCTATTTGCTCACCTAAACCTTTTTCCTTCAACGTTCCAGACGTGCCCACGACTGCGCACGTCTTAAACCTCGGAAATTCTTCCGTTTGTCCTCGTTCATTGCTACTACCACTACTACTACTACTTCTACCACTACTTCTACCGCTACGACGCGTACGAAACGTTCGCCCGATCAAACCGTCGTCCAAATACTCCGCGGGAATCTCCAATCTCGGCGACACGCCGTTCGGAATGTCCCCTTCCAAAACCATCTTCATCACCCTAGATCCCCGCACTAACGGTAATTTCTCTAAAAACTTCTTCGTCAACTGAATCGCATTCTTCCCACCCTCGTCGTTATCGTCTTCTTCTTCCACGTCCAACACCGAACACTTCCTCGCCTCTTTGCTCAAACTCGCGTTGAGCGGCGCGTTCCTCGGATCCAACTCAAACGATTTCCAAATCTGCCGCTTAAAGAAATCCGGTGGGTGTCTCGACCGACATTTCCCCGTGTTCGCGTCTGGTATGATCGTCCCGAGTCTGTATTTCTTCGACGGTAAATCCAGTAAATGATCTTGTCTCCGTTTCTCCCGCGCTTCCAGTTTGCGCTCTTCTTGCTTCTCGTTGAGATTTTGTTCGAGATTTTCGTCCCATTTCAAGTCGTTTTGATAGTCGTCCTCGTCTTCTCCTACTCGCGGAGAAGACGAAGAAATAGAAACAGAAGATGATGGCGCGACCTCTTTCTTACCAAACTCCCCGATTTCCGTCAAGAAGAAGATCCGAAACGCGAGGCAAAAGAGCGCGAAGGCGATGACTGTTCGCGCGTCGAGCGGTTGTTTTCTTCTCTTTTTTCTACTCAAAATTCCTTTATTACTACCGCTACCGCGCGCGAGAAGAAGCTTCTCGTCGTCGTCGTCGTCGTCGTCGTCATCCTCCTCCTCGCGAGTAGTAGAAGGCGCGTTGTTTGAAGCGCCTCCTCGACGCATTATTCTCTCTCTCTCTCTCTCTCTCTCTCTCTTTCGCCCCCTCTTTTGCGCGCTTTCAAATATCTGATTTCTTATGTGGGGAAATTTCTCTTGGAGAAAACAATTTTTTTTTCTCTTTGTGAACTCTCGTGTAACGCCAAAATTTAAAATCGTCACTAAAAATAATATCGATCGATCGCGTGTCCCCGGTGAGAGAGAGTTTATATAAAAGAAGATTCAAAAAAAAGATGTCGTCGCGAATGTCCGGCATGAAACCGGCGCACGAGCAGAGTTTCGATTTCGACGACCACATGTACGCGCAAGCGCCCGGGTCGCACGGCGGAGGCATGGATAATTCGTTCGTGCCACCGAGGTGAGTATTTTTTTTTTGTAAGATAGAGTTGGGTGAAACGTTTTAGGGGATTTTCTTTTCGTCGTTGGAGCGCGCGCAATGGAGAGAGAGAGAGAAGAGATGGGATTGGGCGATGATGATGATGACGAAATTGTACCGATTAATTGAAGCGCGAGAACGCGCGATGTTTAAAGCACTATATCTCTGAGCCCGCGAGCGTTTCTCTCTCTCTCTCTCTCTTTTTCTTTTTTTTCATCGAAAAACTTCGAGCGTTTTTTTTTCCGCTTCGTGCTCAAACGCGATCACGCGTTTCACATATTATTCATGCATTCTTCGATGTAATATACACAGGTACCGAGCGTTTAGTAAGTACAACGATAAACCAGGGACTGGGAAGACGGGATATTTTGATATTCCTCCGAATAATTACCCATTTTATATGGAAGATGAGAAGTGCGTTTTTTTCCCGCTCGTGTATTTTCTCTTCTCGTCTTTTCCTCTCCGGAGCGCACGCGAACAAAAACTCGATCTCACTCTTCTCACTCTCATTGTTACTCTCTTTCTCTCTCCGCCAAACCGAAACAGATACTGCCCGAAAACTACCCGCGATGGTGCCAGCGTGACGGAATGGACCGACCCGTACGACCCAACTCCGGAGCAAGAAGCTATCGACCGCCAAAAAGCCTTCGAAGCCGGCATCCCGCACGGCGAATACGTCTACCGCCAACGCTACGGCGACTGCCCCATCCTCTCCTTGCTCGTAGTTTCCGAACT
>Ga0181575_10002416_pt1 | contig 13299 bp, 13 predicted proteins | sample 101ome_23_FD_145599 | JGI IMG/M metagenome (GOLD analysis project Ga0181575, IMG submission 145599) | Coastal salt marsh microbial communities from the Groves Creek Marsh, Skidaway Island, Georgia - 101411CT metaG (spades assembly) | ecosystem: Environmental > Aquatic > Marine > Intertidal zone... | reverse complement strand
GTACTGCATCAAACACACCGGCAAGCCAGGTACCGCAGTGGCGGCAGCAGGCCTGACTGTCGAGCTGCCACTCACCCAGTTGATACCAGTCTCTTTCAATGACAGGAGTTCCACAGCCTGTGCAGTAGGTGGAGCCACCTGTCGTATCATGGACATTTCCTGTGTAAACGTAGTGCAAGCCCGCAGAAATCGCAATATTCCTCGCCATCGCCAGGGTCGCAACGGGCGTATTCGGGTACTCTAGCATCCGATAGTCAGGATGAAAGGCTGAAAAGTGCAGTGGCACATCCTGACCCAGGTTGTCGACAATCCAGCGCGTCATCGCTTCGATCTCGGCCGGCGAGTCATTTTCACCGGGAATCAGCAGCGTGGTGATCTCAAACCAGACACTGGTCTCGTGCTTCAGATACAACAGCGTGTCGAGTACTGGTGACAGGTGTCCGCCACAGATCTTGCGGTAGAACCTCTCGGTGAAGGCCTTAAGGTCAACATTGGCTGCGTCCATGTGGCGAAAGAACTCGCGTCTCGGGGCATCGCAGACATAGCCTGCGGTCACTGCCACCGATTTCACGCCCCGCGCGGCGGCAGCCTGGGCAACATCGACGGCATACTCAAGGAAGATAACCGGATCATTGTAAGTGTAGGCAATGCTGCGACAGCCAGTCTCGACGGCCGCCGCAGCCAGGATTTCAGGAGCGGCCTGATCGGCGAGTTTGTCCATCTCGCGCGATTTACTCATGTCCCAGTTCTGACAGAACTTGCAGGCGAGGTTACAGCCCGCGGTACCAAATGAGAGCACTGGCGTACCCGGCAGAAAATGGTTGAGGGGCTTTTTCTCTATCGGGTCGATACAGAAACCGCTGGAGCGACCGTAGGTGGTGAGCACGATCTCATCGCCCGTGCGTGCCCTGACAAAACAGAGGCCCTGCTGACCGTCGCGCAGGCGGCAATAACGCGGGCAGATTTCACATTGCAGCCGACCGTCCTCCAGCTTCTGCCAGTAGCGTCCACTGCTATATCTCTTCTGCACCGGCGATTTATTGGTCGATTTAGCCCAGTCCCAGCTGGTCACTGACGTCATTTTGTTTCACCCGTCGATTGAAACTAAAATGTTCACTCGGCGCTGCACCTAATACCCGGAGCCTTGATTTATGGAATCTATTCGCCAACCTGCCGTCGCTGGGACTTTTTATCCCGCAGACCCGTTCAGTCTCGGCAACACGATAGACCAATACCTGGAGGCCGCTGGCGCCCAGCCACATGCGCGTATTCCGAAAGCCATCATTGCACCCCATGCCGGCTACGTCTACTCAGGCGAGACCGCCGGCTCAGTCTATCGGCAGCTGCTGGGGGCAAAGCGTCAGATCCGGCGTGTGGTCCTGCTGGGCCCTTCCCATAGAGTCGCGTTTCGCGGCATGGCCGTGACATCGGCGACTGCTTTCAGGACACCACTTGGCGACATTCCTATCGACGCTGCAGGCATTCAGGCGATTGTCGGCCTGCCCCAGGTCGGTTTCCTCGACCAGGCCCACAGCCAGGAGCACAGCCTCGAAGTTCACCTGCCATTTCTGCAACGCGCCATCGGTGAATTTGATCTCGTTCCAATTGTCGTCGGCGACGCCAACAAGGAGGACGTGGCTCGCGTCCTGGATACACTGTGGGGAGGCAGCGAAACCTTGATCGTCATCTCCAGTGATCTCAGCCACTATGAGAGTTACGACAGGGCAACAGAACTCGACGCAAAAACCACCCAGAAAATTGTCAGCCTCAACGCCACTCTGGTCGGCGGCGAAGCCTGCGGTTGTCGCCCTATCAACGGCCTGCTGCACTATCTTAAGCTGAACGGCCTTTCGATTGAGACTATCGACCTCAGAAATTCCGGTGATACCGCTGGTACCAAAGACCGCGTGGTGGGGTACGGCGCCTGGCGTGTGCTCGATGCCGCCGCTGACAACCAAAGCACTGTTTCACCGGTAGATAGTCCTGAGTGGAACCTCGCGGACCGACAGACGATGCTGCACGTTGCCAGGGCCGCTATTGAGAGCCCACTGCGCGGTGAAACCAACTACAACCTCGACCTGAGCCAGTTTGATGATCGCCTGAAACAACACCGGGCAACGTTTGTCACGATCAACCTCGACGGCCGCTTGCGCGGCTGCATCGGTTCGCTGGCGGCGCACCGGCCACTTATTGTTGATGTCGCTCACAACGCCCAGGCCGCGGCCTTCAAGGATCCGCGCTTCTCAGCGCTGCAGCGCGAAGAGTTTGCGCGGACTGAATTGCACATCTCGGTTCTGAGCGAACCCTGGCCGGTTACGGTCAGATCCAGAGACGAGTTGATCACCAGGCTGATCCCCGAGAAGCACGGACTGATTCTGCGAGAAGGCGGACGGCAGGCGACCTATCTGCCTTCTGTCTGGCAACAGATTGCAGAGCCCGCTACCTTTGTCCGTGAACTGCGCCGTAAGGCCGGACTGCCTGCCGAAGGCTGGCAGCCTGATACCGAAGTCATGTTCTACACGACCGAGGAATTCAGTTGAACTTGTCAAAGCCCATTCCTCCCAGCTTCAACTCGACACGGCTGCTGATCCGACGCTACCGCAGAGAGGACGAGGATTTTCTCTACGCTGCCGCACGAGAATCAATCCGTGAGATGTTCCCGTTCCTGCCGTGGTGCCACCCGGATTACGACCGCGACGATACCGCTGGCTGGCTCGACATGGCGGAAACAAACTGGCGCGAAGGAGCAGCCTACAGCTTTGCTATCTTCAGTGACGACGGCAGTCACTTTCACGGCGGCTGTGGCTTAAACAAAATCGATGATCACCCGGTTGCCAACCTGGGCTACTGGATCAGAACCAGCAGCACCGGCCAGGGTCTGGCCACCGAGGCCACCATCGCCCTGGCCGCTTTCGGGTTCGTAGAACTGGGTCTGCAGCGCATCGAAATCATCATGTCGACAGAGAACATCGCCAGTCGTGAAGTCGCTATCGGCGCCGGCGCGGTTGAAGAAGGCATACTCCGGCAGCGGTTGCTGCTGCACGGCAGGCCCCACGACGCCTACCTCTATTCGCTTGTTAAGGACAAGCGGTGATACACTCTCGCATCGGAATATTGAGGGCAAAACCATGACCAATGCTGAACCCACCCAGGCCGATATGCAGGCCATACTCGATCGCCAAAAGAAGGCATACATCGCCGATGGCGTCGTGACCGCGGAAACCCGCATTGACCGGCTAGATCGGGCGATAAATATCCTGAAAAATCACGGCACCAAACTGTCTGAGGCGATGGCTGCTGACTTCGGGCACCGATCCATGGATCAGTCCAAGATGACTGATATTGATGGCGCCATCGGCCCGCTGCAGCACGCCAAAAAGCATGTGCGCCAGTGGATGAAGCCTGAAAAGCGCAAGGTCATGTTCCCATTGGGTATTTTTGGCGCTCGTGGCCGGATTGAGTACCAGCCTCTTGGCGTGGTTGGCTGCATCAGCCCCTGGAACTTCCCGGTACAGCTTACCTTTGCCCCCCTGGGCGGCATTTTTGCGGCCGGTAACCGCACCATGATCAAGCCCTCGGAGTTCACCGCACAGACTTCCGAGCTCATGCAGGAGCTGTTTGCCGCCGAGTTCGATGAAGAAGAAGTCGCTGTCTGCACCGGCGGGCCGGATGTCGGTGGTGCTTTTTCACGCCTGCCATTTGATCACCTGCTGTTTACCGGTGCCACCTCGATCGCCAAGCACGTTATGCGAGCCGCCGCTGAGAACCTGGTACCACTGACGCTGGAACTGGGCGGCAAGTCTCCGGTCGTGATCGGTCGATCAGCCGATATGGAACTGGCTGCTACCAACATCATGGCGGGCAAGACCATGAATGCGGGCCAGATCTGCCTGGCACCGGACTATGTATTCCTGCCTGAGGAAAGCCGTGATGAGTTTGTCGAGGCGGCACGCAATTCTGTCGCGAAGATGTACCCCGATATCAAAGACAATCCGGACTACACCTCTATCGTCAATGAGCGTCACTATGATCGCCTGAATGGTTATCTTGATGATGCTCGAGAGAAAGGTGCCAACGTCGTAGAAATCAACCCCGCCGACGAGGACTTTTCTCAGCAGCAACATCACCGCATCCCGCCAACGATCGTGCTCGATCCGACGGATGACATGCAGGTCATGCAGGATGAGATATTTGGCCCGATCCTGCCAGTAAAGCAGTATCAGGACGTTAACGAGACGCTTGATTACATCAACGACCACGATCGTCCGCTCGGCCTTTACTATTTTGGCCAGGACAAAGCTGAGGAGAACAAGGTCCTGACCCATACCACTTCCGGTGGCGTGACCGTCAATGACGTGGTCATGCACGTCGCCCAGGAAGACCTGCCCTTCGGCGGCGTCGGCCCGAGCGGTATGGGGTCCTACCACGGGCACGATGGATTCAGGAATTTCAGCCACGCCAAAGCGATCTACAGCCAGTCGAAGACGGTCTCCAAGCTGGCGGCGGCAATGCGGCCACCCTACAAAAAAGCGTCCTGAAGCAAGGCTTAAGCGCTCGCCCGCGTGGCGAGCGCCAGGTTTTGATCAGGTCAACCTGAAAACAACACTGACAGGGCCGAAACTAGTCAGCTGTAAGAACTAGCGTCCCGGTGGTTGAAAGTAAACCACCCGTGCCATTGACAACACAGGTGCTCGCATTGGTCTGCTTCCCCGCGATACCGTTGACGCCGTCTTCTGCCGTTCCAGACAGCTGACGGTAGGCTTCCACCAGCAGCTGCATCCCGTACATGCCGGAGTGATTGAACGAGAGCCCACCACCATTGGTGTTGATTGGCAGGCGTCCGCCGGGCGCAGCATGACCGTCTTTCCAAAGCGTGTAGCCTTTGCCCCGCGGCGCGAGACCCAGCATTTCGGCGGTGATCGCCGCCGTCACCGTAAATGAGTCGTAGATCATGGCGAGCTCCATGTCTTCCGCGTTCATGCCTGCCATCTCATAGGCCGCCCTGGAGGATCGTGCTGCCGAAGTGGCGGTAAAATCTTCCATTTCCAGCATGTTGGCGTGGCCCATGCTTTCACCCGCGCCAGCGACCCAGACGGGGTTGGTTTTCAACTCGCGGGCAATTTCTGGTCGCGCCACGATCACCGCACCGCCGTGATCAGTCTGCAGGCAGCAGTGCAGCATGGTCAGCGGCCAGGTGATCAATCGGGCATTGTTGACATCATCGAGCGAGATCGGGCCGCCAAATTCATGGCTTTCCTCACTAAACATGACAGCCCTTGGATTCTTCGTCGCCCACTCCCGGGTAACGACAGCAACGTGTGCAAAGTCTTCAGGTTTCGTGCCGAAATCATGGTTGTGTCGAACCATGGCGTGGGCATAGTAAGAGGGCGGTCCGGAGAAACCGTAGGGCATTGTGCCCTGCACCGCCGGTGCATCCGGATGGCGCGGATAGTCGATACCGCCCTCCTTACCCGTACGCCGCTGCGACCAGCCATTCTCACCGTGACTGACTACCGCAATATCGATCACCCCGGCATAGATGGCGCACAGCGCATGATGAACGTGAATCTCAAATGAGCAGCCGCCCACTGCTGTTGTATCAATGTACTTTGGATGCAGCCCCAGGTGCTCAGCCAGCTCTGACGTCCAGGCCGTGGAGAAAACACCCTGGATATCGGAAATCGGAATACCGGTAAGGTCACTGACATTTTTGATGGCTTCGATATGCAGTTGCAGTGAGGAACGCGGTTCTTCCGGATAGCCAATTTCATTCGCTTCCGCTGCACCAACGATAGCCGCCGCTTTTGAAAGTTGATGGCTCATACTTCTTCCTCCACACGCCAGAACGGCACGAACATGCCTTCTCCCTGTTCTTCGAACTCAACTCTCACGGCCGCACCGATTCGGATAGTTTCCGGCTTCAGGGGATCAACACCCCTTAAAACCGTTGCCATGCGGTCTCCCTCTTTCAGGTCGATAAATGCTGTGACAAAAGGTGCTTCCTCAGCCCAGCCACCAAAAGCGCGATGTTGAACCGCATAGGTATGTATCGTGCCCTGACCACTGCCTTCCATCCAGGAAAGGTCCATAGAGTGACAGTGGGGACAGATATAGCGCGGATACCAGTGCACCTTGCCGCAAGCGTTGCAGACAGGCAGCATCAGTTTGCCGGCTCGGGTGCCCTCCCAGAACGTTCGGGTGAGTGGGCTGGATTTCGGTACGGGTTTTGGTCCAGGCATGGCTGCTTATTTATCTCCGTTACTTATGCTGTCATGTGTATCACAATTTCCCTCGACCCGGGACGGTGCCGATGCTCCCACAGGAATATCCCCTGCCAGGTGCCCAGTAAAAGCCGGCCCGCCATAAAAGGTATGGACAGACTCGTCGCTGTCAACGCGGCTTTGATATGAGCCGGCATATCATCAGCACCTTCCAGGGTATGGGTGTAGTCCGGGTCGTTCTCCGGCACCAGCTTGTTGAGCCAGTGCTCCAGGTCGACCCGAGCCGAGGGGTCGTAATTTTCCTGGATCAGCAGGCTGGCTGAGGTGTGCCGGATGAACAGTGTACACAGTCCTTCCACTTCCGCGGTTTCCGCCAAACACTCGGCGACCGCGTGGCTGATGTCATAGAGCCCCTGATGATCCACCGCAACCTTTATACGGGAAATCATGGTTCAGGTCGGTCTTGTTGAAGTCAGTACTCAGCGACCTGTAAATTCAGGCTTGCGCTTCTCGATGAACGCCTTGACCCCTTCCTGAAAATCCTCGCTCTGAAACATACCCGCCAGGTGAGCCATCAACTGGTCGACCGACGTGTCGTAGGACTGCTCGAGCCCCATCCGCATCATGCGCTTGGTCGTCTGCACTGCCATCGGAGCGTTGTCAGCAATTTCTTCCGCCCATGCCATTGCCGTTTCCATCAGCTGATCATCCGGCACGACCGTGTTAACCAGGCCCAGTTCGAGGCATTCCTCTGCACCCACAACCCGACCCCGGTAATAAAGTTCAGCTGCTTTGGCCCAGCCGATGAGGCGAGGCAACAGCCAGGTACCGCCACTTTCCGGGACGACATTGCGCTTTGCCGTGACTGCCGCCATTTTCGCAGATTCGCTGGCTACCCTGATGTCACACAACAACGTGACATCCATACCATAACCGGCAGCCGCCCCGTTCACGGCACAGACGATCGGCGTATCAATACCCCACATGACGTTGATCGGCGCATCGCGCAGGTCAAAGAGCTGTCGCGGGCGGTTGCTACCACCGCTGCCTGAGCCAATCCCGCCCTCTCCCACGTCAATCAGGTCGAGACCGGCGCAGAAGCCTTTGCCCGAACCCGTGAGAACAATGCAGCGAATGTCCGGGTCCTTGTTCGCTTCCACCATCTTGGCAGACAGCTCGTTCAGCATGGCGCCACTGATCGCGTTCAGCCTGTCAGGTCGGTTCAGCGTAATAACGGCCACGCGGCCTTTGGTTTCTACCAGGAGCTCTTCGGTTGCAGATGGGCTCAGTGCCATATTCTCTTCCCCTTGTCTAAAGTTCTGAAGTTTTTAATTAAGTGCTTGAATGTACGACTGTATATCACGGATTAAAGGGTTATTGCGACGATGTATGCGCGAGAAAGATACCACGGCATCGACGTGACCCATGCCATCGTAGACCTCTCTCGCAGCCTGCCCGCCAGCGGCTTGCTGCTTCTCCATCAAACTCTTCGAATGACCACGCCGAACCCGGCTGTCGTCACGACCATGCAGGAGGTAAAGCGGCGGCGCATCCGCCCGGACATAATTCACGGGCTGCGAACGCGGATAATGTTCTTCCGGTCCAAATAGGTCCCAGTGATCGTCTTCAGAGAACGGAAAGAAATCGTAGGGACCCGCAAGACCAATCATCGCGAGCAATCGATGCCGCTCTACGATCAGCTTGTCATCAAGTGCAAGCAGCGCCGCTTTTTGAGCCCCCGAGGAGTGGCCCATCAGAATCACGCGAGTCTCGGGGTCGACGACCTGCATAAAGTGGTTGGCAGCGGCAACAGCACTCGCCAGGATGGCACCGAATCGCGCGCTCGGATACAGCGGAAAATCCGGCACCACCACATTAACCCCCATACCGCAAAGTGTATCCGCGACGAAGCGGAAATCCTGTTTGCGACCAGAACGCCAGTTGCCCCCATAGTAGAAGATAACTGTCGGAGACTTGTCAGCAGTGCGGTACCAGTCAAACTTTTCGCGCTCGCCGGCACCATAGGTTACCTCCACCACTTCGTAATCTGCCGTCCGTGCAAGGGTGTTGATCACCCTCAAGCCAAAGGTCTGCCAAAGATCTGTCACGCGGTTGCGCCACGGCGCAAACCCTATGGATTCTTTAGCTTGCGTGGTCTTTTTGCCGGTCACTGTAGTTGCCGATCGCCTGTTCCAGAAAGACGCCTAGTCTAAACCTGACCACATCGCTTGCAAGCCAGACCGCCCCTTTAGTTTGAATACTGAATCGCGCCCCGGTTTGCCTGTCAGCCGGGCAGCAGATACGATTCCTGCACAGCGGATTGACCTCAAGGTCGAAGAGGCGGCGCGCTGGCAGGCACCGCTGGAAAGAACAGCCGGCAGACAGCCTGCTGATCAAGTTAAGATACCGACTCGGCAGCTGGGGAGCAGACACCTTGATTAAAATGATTGCTTTGGACCTGGACGGCACGCTGGCCATGGCGAACCATGCAGTTTCTCCTGCGACCCGTGAAGCGCTCAAGGCCCTGCATGAAGACGGCGTTGAGGTCGTGATTGCCACGGGCCGCCGGTATCGGACGACACGCTTCGTCATCGACAACCTCGGCTTTGAGGTCTACGCAGTCTGCAACGGCGGTGCCCTCGTCAAGGATGCGAAACAGGCAACCCTGCATACCGAACGCTTCTGCGCTGCTGACCTCGCCGCCACGGCCAGAGATGCCGGACTGACCCTGTTTGCCCAGCGCGATGCGCATGACCTGGGCGGGGCAGATTTCATTATCGATAATCGCAGTCCCTGGAATGAAATGACTCGCCAGCATCAGGCGCGCAATACCGAATGGTGTGAGGCCGCAGACCTGAGCCTGTGTGAGCCCGAGTTCATGGTCGCTGGCAGTTTTGGCACGCTGGCTGAGTGCCGGCAACTAGCCGGCGCCATCGAGGACGCCCTGCCCGGTCAGTACAACAGCATCATCGTCCCGTACCAGGACAGCGACGGTTACTACTGCGAAATTGCGCAGCGTCATGTCGATAAGTGGCACGGCCTCTCTAAACTCATGCAACACTTCGCTATCGATGCTGATCAGGTCTGTGCTGTCGGTGATGAATTAAACGATGTCCCGATGATCCAGAGTGCCGGTCACGGTGTGGCGATGGGTAACGGGAATGCAGAGCTGAAGGCGCTCGCACGATTTGTTTGTGGCAACAACGACGCAGATGGCATCGTCGATGTGGTTCGATACATCCGGGATTTCAACGACAACTTATGACCCGCCCCCTCTGGCTCTTCGGCTACGGCTCAATCATCTGGAAGACCGGCTTTGACTATGAACGCGCGGAACTCGGTTTCATCCGCGACCGCGCCCGCAGGTTCTGGCAAGGGTCATCCGACCATCGCGGCACGCCGGATGCCCCTGGCCGGGTGGTGACACTCGTGGATGTTCCCGGTGAATGCTGCTGGGGCATGGCTTTCCTGATTCCCGCCATGCAGGTAGCGACGACCATGGTCGAGCTCGACTACCGCGAGAAGAACGGTTACGTGCGAGAAGCCGTCGTGATTGAAACCCGGTCGGGAGAGTGTCTGGAAGGCATCACTTACCATGCTGACGTGACGAACCCTCACTTCCTGGGAGACGCCAGGCTTGAGGAGATCGCGGCACAGATTCATCGCAGCGTCGGGCCCAGCGGAACAAATAAAGCGTATATACTGGAGCTCGACGAGGCCCTTGAGGCTCATGGTATCCGAGACAATCACGTGCGCGAGCTGGCCGGGCTCGTACGCAACCTATGAGAGAACCGATGAAAATTATTGACGAGCTGGCAGCATTCAAACCCGAACTGACCCGCTGGCGCCGGGATATCCACGCCCATCCTGAACTTGCGTTTGAAGAGCACCGCACGGCAGCTGTAGTTGCCGAGAAGCTGGCGTCATTCGGCATCCATGTTGATACCGGCATCGCCGGCACAGGAGTTGTCGGCACGCTGAAGCGCGGGCGCGGCAACCGAGCCATCGGACTGCGAGCCGACCTGGACGCACTCCCGATTCATGAAGCGAATGACTTTGAGCACAAGTCAAAAAATCCGGGGCTGATGCACGCCTGTGGCCATGACGGTCACACGACGATGCTACTCGGCGCTGCCAGGCATCTGGCAGAACACGGCGAGTTTGAAGGCACCGTTTACTTCATTTTTCAGCCTGCCGAAGAAAACGAGGGCGGCGGCCGCGCTATGGTGGAAGCCGGGCTGTTCGACAATTATCCAATGGAGGCCGTATACGGCATGCACAACATCCCAGGCATGCCCGTCGGATCCTTTGCCGTTAAACCCGGCCCGATGATGGCTGCCTTTGATATCTTCGAGTTGACGATCAAAGGCAAAGGCGGTCATGCCGCTATGCCCCACCTCGCGACCGACCCCGTGATTATTGGCACCAAGGTCGTCGATGCCTACCAGAGCATCGTCAGCCGCATCGTTGACCCCAACGAACCCGCAGTACTCTCTGTAACTCAGTTCCATGCAGGTGATGCCTACAATGTCATTCCCGATGAAGTCAAAATCAGTGGCTGTACCCGCTGTTTCTCACCGCGGGTACAGAATCTGTTCGAGACTCAGATGAAACAAATCGCGACAGAGATCTGCAGCGCCTGGGGCGCCAGCTGTGAATTCAAGTACGAGCGTCGCTACCCGCCGGTGATTAATTCCGAACAGGAAGCCAGCCTGGCAGGTGAGGTCGCCAGCGACATCTCCGGTGCGGGGAATGTCTATCTCAATCCGAAACCCTCGATGGGGTCGGAGGATTTTGCCTATATGCTGCAGGAGAAACCTGGCGCCTACATCTGGATAGGCAACGGCGATGGCGAAGGTTCGTGCATGGTTCACAATCCAGGCTACGACTTCAATGACGAGATTCTGCCTCTGGGTGCAACCTGGTGGGTGAAGATGGCAGAAAAGAGTCTGCCGCCAATCGTCTGAAATGCCACTAACCGCGACTCATTTGAGGGAAATACGATGAAACTGGAGCAACCCAGAGTACCGCCACTCGACGAAAGTGACTGGACACCGGAACAGATCGAGGTCATTGGTCGCCAGACGATGCGGGGCAATGTACCCAATGTCTTCAAGACCCTGATTCATCATGAAAAACTCGCGAAGCGCTGGCTCGTCTTTGCGACTCACATCCTGTCGAAAAATTCGATGTCACCCCGAGAGCGTGAAATCGCGATACTGCGAACCGGCTGGCTGGCCGGCTCAGACTATGAATGGGGCCAGCATGTCATCATCGGCCAGGATGCAGGTCTGACGCCGGATGAAATCGAAGCCATCAAAACCGGGGCCGATGCAACAAATTGGAGCCACCACGAGAGGTTGATACTGCGCGCCTGCGATGAACTGCACAAAGACGTGTTTATTTCTGATGAGGTCTGGGAGGGGCTCACTGAAACTTACAGCACCGAACAGATGATGGACCTGATCTTTACCTGCGGTCAGTACCGGATGCTGGCCGGCGCACTGAATTCCCTTGGTGTGCCACTCGATGAAGACATACGCTAGGGGTAAAGCCGCAGCCTAAAAGTGAGCCAGAACCCTGGCAGCGCAGCTAGGCTTTTTCAATCTGCTCCCACGCCTTTTTCGACAGCTCCATAGCACCGGCACCGGCAGACTCTGCCTGCTTGCTGGACGCTGTGCCGTCGAGGAAACGCCGGGCAATACCCTGCAGAATTGCTGCCAGGCGGAACATGTTGAAGGCCAGGTAGTAGTCCCAGTGTTCGATACCTGAACGCCCCGTCAACTCACAATAGCGCGCGATATATTCCTCTTCACTGGGTATCCCCAGCGCCTTCAGATCTTCCTCCCCCAGGGTCTCCCGGTAAGGCCGGCAAAGGTAAGCGAAGTCAGACAGGGGGTTGCCAAGCGTACTCAGCTCCCAGTCCAGAATACCGGTAACCTCGTAGCGATCGGGATGCATCATCAGGTTATCGAACTTGAAGTCACCGTGGACGATAGCACAGGCCGTCTCGTCCTCTGCCGGAATATTGTTCGACAGGTGCTCAATCAGATTGTCCATGTAGGGATTGTCGACGGTCTTGGTGTACTCGTACTGCTCAGACCAACGCTTCATTTGCCGTGCAACGTAATTGCCGTGCCGGCCATAGTCACCAAGCCCGACTGCTTCGAAATCCACACTGTGCAGCTTGGCCTGGGCGACGCAGGCGGCATCCCAGATTTCGGCGCGTTCCTCGGGTGAATATGGACCACTGTTCACATCCCAGATCACCCGGCCCTGCTGGTACTCCATAAGGTAAAACCAGGTGCCAATCACTTTGTCGTCAGTACAGAGCGCATACACCCGGGGCACCGGCACATCGACATCCTGCAAAGCCTTGAGTACACGATACTCGCGGTCGACGGCGTGTGCTGACTTCAGCAACACGCCCGGCGGCTTACGCCGCATGACATACTGAGCTTCGCCGGCAGAGAGCAGGTAGGTCGGGTTGGATTGGCCGCCGGCGAATTCCTCGACGGTCAGCGTACCGCTGAAGCCATCGACCTCATCCTGCATGAAGGCCGTCAGGCTGCCGACATCAAACTGGTGTTTTTCCTGGACCGGGATCGTGCCGACATTCTCTTCCGGGTTGAAATCCGCCATACGACTACCCTACTTCGCCGAATTGTTCAGTTCTTTGACCAGCCCCAGCACGTCATCATGGTGAGTCTTGGTGTTCACCTTGTCCATGACATGCTTGATCTTGCCGTCCATACCGATCAGGAAAGAGATGCGATGAATGCCCATGAATTCGCGTCCCATAAACTTCTTCAAACCCCAGACACCATACTTTTCCGCAATTTTATGATCCTCATCAGACAGCAGATCGAAGTTAAGGCCTTCTTTCTCACGGAATTTGTCCAAACGCTTCACCGGATCAGGGCTGAGACCCAGCACCACAAGCTTCTGCCGGCTCAGCTTCGTCTTGGTGTCGCGCAGCATGCAGGCCTGTGTCGTACAGCCAGGTGTCATCGCCTTGGGATAGAAGTACACCAGAACATTCTTCTCGCCGCGAAAGTCTTTTAATGAAACTTTCTTG
>Ga0181575_10002394_pt1 | contig 13373 bp, 30 predicted proteins | sample 101ome_23_FD_145599 | JGI IMG/M metagenome (GOLD analysis project Ga0181575, IMG submission 145599) | Coastal salt marsh microbial communities from the Groves Creek Marsh, Skidaway Island, Georgia - 101411CT metaG (spades assembly) | ecosystem: Environmental > Aquatic > Marine > Intertidal zone... | reverse complement strand
CTCCTCGAGGCTAACCCATATATTGGTCAAGTAATCAAAAACAACAACAATTATGAAAAACTTGGACCTAACCAAGAAGCAGAAGGATTTCTTGGACAAGTACACCGAGGGCACTTGGACTTATAATCCTGCTACCGGACTGGTGGATGTGAAAGGTTATTTTGATTATTCTTCAAAAGGAGCTAAGACCCTTAGGGGAGTTAAGTTTGGCAAGGTCAGTGGGCATTTCGATTGTGGGAACAACCAACTCACAAGTCTTGCAGGAGCACCACAAGAGGTGGGTGGGGGTTTCGATTGCTCGAACAACATCCTCACAAGTTTGAAAGGAGCACCACAAGAGGTGGGCGGGAATTTCATTTGTGATAACAACAAACTCACAAGTCTTGCAGGAGCACCACAAGAGGTCAGTGGGGGTTTCGATTGCTCGAACAACATCCTCACAAGTCTAAAAGGAGCACCAAAAAAGGTGGGTAGGGATTTCTATTGTGGTGGCAACAGTCTCACAAGTTTGAAAGGAGCACCACAGAAGGTAGGTGGGTGGTTCGATTGTTCTTCCAACAAACTCACAAGCCTTGCAGGAGCACCTCAAAAGGTTATTCGTTTCTATTGTCGTAACAACAAACTCACATCTTTGGAAGGGGGACCAAAAAAGGTGGTTAGGGATTTCGATTGTCGGGAGAACGAACTTACAAGCCTAAAAGGAGGACCACAAGAGGTGGGTAGGAATTTCGATTGTCGGGAGAACGAACTTACAAGCCTAAAAGGAGGACCACAAGAGGTGGGTAGGGATTTCTGGTGTGATGCATTTAGATCCTATAAGTGGGAAAAAGGATGGAATCCTGAAAGTTGGCTAAGTGGGGTTAAGAGGAGAGGGCTAAAAACAAGGAAACTCCTTGTGACACTTCTTCCTGTAATTCCTGTTGATACACTCAATAAAGAAATTGCTAAAGATCCTACACGCATGATAATGAATCTTAAAGAAGTTTGGAACGATGAGGACTTTAAAGAAATCAGATCCAAGCTTGTTTGGCCTAAAGGCTATGATCTAGAAGCAGATTTGGTTGGAGATTTGTATGGTGTAGGATTCTAAGTTTCTTTTTTTCTTAGCGCTAAGTTTACCTATATTAGCTAAGTAATCAAACAAAGATCTATTATGGACAAGGAACAACTTTTACAGGCCATCTTCCACAACGCCAAAGCAACCATCCAGTTTGCAAGAGATTCTGGGGATGATGAACTAGAAGCAATTGGTCACGCAACCCTTGTTGCTTTAACTGCACTTCAGAATGGACACATCGGTGAACTCACGACGTTACTTGGTGCCTTTGTTGCTTTCAAAATTGAAACCTCAATGGAGGAGGAAAAACAAAATTGTGAAAATGAACTTCAGGAAATTCTGAAGTCCGCCGGAATAGAAACCGAAAACTAATTCCACAGAATTCCCAGAATTTTTTTCTGGGAATTTTTTTTATTGAAGAAGTATGTTTAATTTAGCGCAGCATTTAAAATCCAAAAACTGGAAAAATGAGTAAATCAAAGAACACCGAAGCTATTGCTTCATTAGGGAAAAAAACCTTAAAGGTTAAAACAGACAAGCATTTGCAAGTCTACAGTAAAAAGTCAATTGAGGGAACTACCTCATCTCGTATGCGCCCAGGTGCAGAAGTTATCCTTGACTTCTTGGAAGCAACTGCTCCAAACGGAGAACAAATTGTTCGTGTACGTAAAGACGGTTCAACCCGTACTTTCTACACAACAGACAAACTCGTTCAAGAGGTTATCGACTAATTTAGTCTCACTTGCTTAACACGGGAAAGGCGTTCTTCGGAACGTCTTTTTTTTAGTTCCCATTTTTTATTAGCGAAATGACTTTCTATATTTGTAGTACAATAGAGGTAGAAAGCCATGATACACGAACTAAAAGAACTAGTAAAAGCTTTTAAAGAAGACCCAAAGGAAATGATTGGTAGTATAGTAGTATTACTATTACTCTTTGGGTTACTCTATGTGTCGCTTTGGTTTGATGCCATAATTTCGGGAAGAATATGAAAAAGATAATTCAAGTAAAAGAGATAGTAGATAACTGGGGTACAGAAAGCTTTGTTACTGCATCTCATCAAATTAAAAAGATTCTCCAGGATCCGGAAGTATGGAATGATGATATGAATTTTCTATATGAAATGAACGGAGAAAGAGGCATTTGTGTAATTGATGACCTCATCGGACAAGAGGTTCTTGTTGGTAATGAGGTTATTCTAGTAAAAGAGTAAAATGTTCAACAACGACCTTACAGAACTTACAGATGACCTTCGGGGTCTTGGGTTCGATAAACCAAACTGTTATAAATGTAAATTTAGACAGGAACTTGGTTGGTCTGCACATTCACAGTGTTCAGCATTGAAGACTATTAAAGGAATAAGTAACCTCAACCCAGAAACTGTGAATCTACTGATAACTGCTGGGAAGATTAATGTACCCGGTGTTAAGTTCCATCAACACGGTGTAAATAACGGTTGGGCTAATTGGCCAAGCAACTTCGACCCCACTTGGTTGGAAGAATGCAGGTTTTATGAGTCGAATGAGTAAGACAAAAGAGAGGTGATTAACGTTTTTTCAAAAAAGTTAAACAAAACGTGTTAAAAACTGTGTTAATAATTTTTGTACCTCAGGGTTAAGTCTTATATTTGAAGTATAGAAACTAACTAAAAAGATTATGTCTATTAAGCAATCTTTTCTTTGGGACCGCATTCTGGAAGTATCTTCATCTCTTAAAGAATCTAAAGATGCCTTAGAAAAATGGGAGAAGCAAATGCTTCTTAAAGTTCTTCTTCGACAACTTAAAGATGATATGAGCGATGTAGCTTTTAAGAATCTTTTAACCAAGAATCGGGCTAAACTGACAACCTCATAAAGGTTAGGAAGGTTAATTATTATTATACTGGCCAAGGGTTTCCTTGGCCTTTTTTGTGGCCGAAGGAATATATAAGTAAATTTATACCTTACTATGGGACACATCAAAAAATTCCACGAGTTTCAACGCGCAGGAATGAGCGAAATCAATGAGGAAAATTACACGGGTCTACTCAGAGATTTGGAGGACGTTGGAATGTATGATAAGACTTACACCAAAGAAATGCTCAAGGATGCTATGGATGATGTGGACTTTGCAGAGCATTTAACACTTGAAACCAACGATGAGTTTGAATTTAGCATGGATCAAGCACAATCAGATGCTACTATTAAAGCATATTTCGTAGGTGGCATTAGTGGTACATGGGACACCTCATCTCTATGGGATGAGATTGGGTCAAGAATAAGCGACATCAACCTTCGGGACTATGAAGAAGATGGTGAAGAGAGGTATGAAATGGATGAGGTGGAGCGTGCATTTGATTCTGTCAATTGGGATAGACAAGTAAGTTCAGCAGTGGATAATGCAATAGATGATGTTAAGGTAGAACTTGATACATCCACTAGAGACAACGAAGTTGAAATAGAAGCGGAAGCATCTATTGATAGTCGATATACATCAGACTACATAGATCAAAACGATATTATCAAGGACATTCTCGGCAATCTATAACTCGACGAGAAACCTATGTAAAAATACATCGAAAGTGCGTGGAGTTTTTCCTCGCACTTTTTTCTTGTGCTCAGTTTTTTTATCGATTCCATTACCTATATTAGCTATCTAGTAATCAAAAAAAAACATCATGAACAAAGGAATTATTGGACTGGTAGCACTACTAATCATTGCAGTAATCGGCATTAACTTTGCTCGCTTTTTTCACAAAGAAACAGTTAAGACATCAGTAACTGATAAGGAACGTATTGTCACTAAGGATGGAAAAGACGTAGATTCCTATTACCTCATTTATACCGAGGATGGAACCTTAAAGTTGGAAGACGAACTTTTCTATGGTAACTTCAACTCAAGTGATTGGTACGGTAAGATTAAGGTCGACAGCACCTATGAATTTACCACAATTGGTTGGAGAATTGGTTTCCTCAGCGAGTACCCTAACATTGTAGAATTTAAGTAATTAACTCGACGAGAAACCTCTGTAAAAATACATCGAAAGTGCGTGGAGTTTTTCCTCGCACTTTTTTCTTGTGCTCAGTTTTTTTATTCGATTCCATTACCTATATTAGCTAAGTAATCAAATAGCAATAACAATTATGAGCACACGTTCACGTATCGGAATCTCTCAAGAAGATGGTTCAGTCAAGTCAATCTACTGTCATTACGACGGTTATCCAGAAGGAGTTGGTCAAACTCTTATCGAAAATTACACATCACCTGTTGAGGTCATGAACCTTATAGACAAGGGAGATTTAAGTTCACTTCATTCACAAGAGCATTTTGCTGACCGGGGAGAAACTGATGTTGATGCAATAGTTACCCCCGAAAATGAATATGTCAGTTATACAGGAGACTGTTGGGGTGAATATGCTTATCTTTATAAAGGTGGGGAATGGTTAGTCCAAATGGTCCGAAACGATGATGATTTTGGGTTTAGCAAACAATTCACTCCAGTGCAATCAGCCATTGATGAGTACCAAGAAAAAATATACTAATCATGGGAAGGTATTATAGCGGAGACATTGAAGGGAAGTTTTGGTTTGCTGTCCAGGACAGCAGAGATGCTTCCCACTTCGGAGGTCAAGAATCTCCAATAGTAGACGAGGAAAGCGATGAGGCCGTTGGGTCTCATTACATCTTCACCAAAGAGGATCTCCCCGACATTCAGGATGCCCTAGACCAGTGTATTTCGGGTTTAGGAGACAACAAAGAAAAGTTAGATCAGTTCTTTGAAGGTTGTGTAACCTATAACGAAAAGCAGGTAGCAGAGCACTTGGAAATTGAGGGAGAAGAAAAAGAGGTAAAGATGCTCACCCTCGCAATGCTAATGTTGTATGCCCGATTGGGACTTGGAGAAAAGATTAAGGCCTGTGTGGAAGAAAAAGGCCAATGTGAATTTGACGCTGATTACTATTGATTATGGCAATTTACGTTAGAACCCAAAAACACCAAACCCTCGATCTTCCAGAAATGGAAGATAGAGACCAATTCGTTCGTCTTGCTTCAGCGATCCTGAAATCAAGATATAAGTTTAAACCTCAGCGAGTAGCAATCGCTGCCAAAATGTACATCCGATGGCTGGAGAGAAAAAAGCACTAACCAAAGATGAGTAAAGAAGAAATAAGTCCAATTATTAAAGAAGGAATTAGAATAATGACCCAAGTTAATGGAGGGTTAGAGATAGAAGTAGTAGGTGAGATGAAACGTACTGAAAAATCTGAACATTATCCTATAGGACAATTAGGAGTCTCAACAGTTTTTAGAAGGTGGGGCATGGAAGAAAAGGTATTTTTAGGTTTTCAACTCTGTGAAGATATGATATTTGGAATGAAGGGACAACTAATAGCAGAAGACATTGTTATGATGACATTCAGAGAACAAATGAAACAATTAATAGAAAACCAAAACAAAGATGAGTAAAGAATATAATGTAAAATACGAAGTAGGCGAAGAAGTCTATGTATTAAGAGATAAAAAGATAAGTAAAAATAGGGTAGACAAGATTAGAGTTACCGAACAACAACCTTATACTAAGGGTAATTTAGATGGAACTCTTACTGAAATGTCGGGTATTGAAATAGATTATCTTATAGAAACAGAATCCATAGTTAATGGTGTAAAAGGAACTCAACGCACATATGATTGGTATAATGAAGAAGATGTCTTTACTAATAAGGATGAATTGATTGCACAAATTGTATAAACCAAAACAAAGATGAGAAGACAGACATTCTATGGTCACTAGACTATGTCATGAACTCTATTAGAACTTATGGATTAGACGAATCGTTTAATCGACCCCACTATATTATGCACCTTAAAAAGGCACTAGAAGTAATGGAAGGGGACCAAAAATAACCGGGTGTCATAACCAGGGGACTAAGCCCCCTCCCGTGTTGTTGTTTGATTACACCAATGGATTCGCTTAGTGAATCCATTTTTTTTGTGCGCTGAGGTTAAGTATATTGTGGTAAATAATCAAACAATGAAATACTTAAAAGGTAAAAGAGTTCGAATGATTCATATGGAGGATGTAGATCCAATCCAAGCAGGTCAATGTGGTGTAGTAGAATTCGTCGACGACCTCAACCAATTACACGTTAAGTGGGATGATGGGAGAACCCTAGCGATTATCCCAGAGAAGGATCAGTTTGAGGTTTTGGATTCGTACGAGGTAGATGAAATTTCCGACGAAGATTTAGAGGCTGCAGCAGATTTATTTGATAGGATTTCAATGAATTAATATGGAGGAGGGGAAAAAGAAATATCTCTGTAAAGAGCACGGTGAATTCTTCACAATCTTTGCGGATTCATTGCAAGATGCAAAGGACAAAGCAACGCTTTGGGGTGCTGAGGTAATAGAAGAATTATCTACATGAAAACCTAGATATGGATATGAAGAAGACTAAGCGCATGGAAGCTCTTGAAGAATGGGAGGAATTGAATGATGACCAGCGTTTAGCGCTGCTGGTCAGATTTCCACCTCAAAGACTTCAGAGTATTATCAAGGAGAAACTATTATCACACTGGCTTACTGGTCGTGAGATAGAATGTATAGTCACACAAGCACACGAATCTTTAAAATATAAAGAGATATGCCACCAACAAAGTACATAATTTATTTTCAAGGAGATAAGGTTAAAACGGTTTACACCACTAATGATGTGGATCGATGGAAATGGATAGCAGAACAAATGGGGTTTGAATTTAAAGTTGAAGAAATTTCACTCGTTTAAAAATGAAGGTTATGTCAGTAGATTTAAGAACATGTAAACCAGGAGATATTTTAATCTCAAAACATGGGATGGAGTTAACATATGTTAAGGCTCTACCTGAAGAGCATTATATGGATCATGAGGTAAAGTATCCAAACGGATCTTACGGAAGCCGTACCCATGATGGATTTGTTTTTCGGAAGAAGAGGTTAGAGATAGATCATGACATTGTTGAAATAATTCATAAGTAATTTGGCTCCCCAAGATAAGGTTCGTATATTCACGGTATTAAAGTAATAAAGGTTATGTTTTGGGTATTAGATAAATTAGAGGAAGATATTAACCAAAATATCTATAATCTAAAAAAAGCAGGTTTTAAGGATAATGCACATATAATTAAGAAATTAAAAGAGCTTAAAAAAGAGGTTGAGTCTTATACAAAAGCTAAATAAATAAATTTGGCTCCCCAAAATCCATTTCGTATATTTACAGGGTAAATGAGTAATAATAAAATAAAGGTTATGCTTACAGCAGTAGAAAGAAGTGGTCAGGATCATATGGGATTCACTTGGTTTGAGGTTTTCAAGAATGGTAAAACTACAGGTAATTCATATAATGCATTGGATAAAGAACATGCCATTGCAATGCACACACAATTTAAAAAATAAAGGTTATGGATATGAAAACCAAGTCGTGGGTTTATAACGATGGCGGTAGGTCAAACTACTTTAAAGGAAAGAATGTAGGTGACTGTGTTACCAGAGCTATAGCGATTGCATCGGGAATGGATTACAAAGAAGTCTACAGAACATTCGCTAAACTTAATGCCGAAAGAGGTGTTGCAAGAAGTGCAAGAAACGGTGTGTATACCAAAACCAAAGCCTTTAAAGACACTATGCGAGAGTGGGGTTTTAGATGGGTTGCTACTATGCAAATAGGAAGCGGCTGCCAAACACACTTAAAAGCAGATGAATTACCAAAAGGTAGAATTGTGTGTAAATTAAGTAAACACTATGTAGCCGTTATTGATGGTGTTATAAACGATACCTACGATTCAAGCCGCAACGGAAATAGATGTGTATACGGTTACTGGATTTACGAAGGTTAAAAACGAGAGAAATTATGAGTGAAGAAGTAAAGTTAAACACGGTCTTATTGACTGACGAAGAGGTATTGAAATGCCGTGAGGTAATTGCAATGGCAGCTGATGCTGGTAAATTTGCTGGAAACAAAAAACTGTTTTCGGTTATGACTAACCTATTGGATAACTTCTTAATACCAGTAGGCGATGAAGAGTGAAATGATTTTTGTAGAGGTTTCTAAAGTTGTTAAGTAAACTACACCTAACTGAATTAAAAAATACAAAGATGAAAGATTTAAAAATATTTGATGAAAACGGCAAGGCATTACATATATCTGATGTTATGGTTAGTTCTTTTGATAGGTTTAAAGCTGGTATCAAAAAATATGGATATAATTCTGAATTTAGAAAAGAATATGAATCAATGACTGCACAATTAAAACATAATGAACTTGATGTGTTTTTTAATAAATGGGAAGTCCCTAAGAATTAACCATATCCATAGGTAGTATGTTCGTAACATACTCTCGCATACGTGTGTGTTCATTTTTATTATTAGTGTATTTCGATTATATTAGCTTTATCAAACAATAACAACATGGATACACCGGAACAAATTTTCTTCCAACAAAATGGTTATAACCAGGGAGAGGTTATCAGACAGTTCATTTTGGAATTTGCAAGACAATACCCTTACATTGATGTACAGGGTGTACCAACAGATGTCATCAAAGAATTCCTTTACCAACCACATGTGGTTAATTCAGGTACTGAGAAGAAGATGGATCTGTTACAAGACTACCTTGTTTCACAAGGTTTGTGTGAAGTTACCCCTTAGTAGTCGGGGTAACTTTGTTGTAGTGGGTTACTCCTATTTTTTTTTAGGTTTAGGGAGTAACTTAGATTCCGTTTGCGGAGTCTACTTTTGGGAAAGTATAATAATCTCCGATGTCTTGGGGATTGAAGAGTAACCTGCCTCTCGAGGTCAAACCTGCCTTTCCCAGCCCTAACTCGAAAGGGGTTCATTTGCATCAGCTAAGGTTACTAAAGACACTAAGCCCAGCTAAATCTCCTCCAAGACATGCTGGGCTTTTTAGTACTTTACATTTTTTATCTTCGGGGATAAGGTCTATGTTTGTTTATTAATCAAACAAAAACAATTATAAGATAAATGGGATTTTTCAGTTGGAAAACGCAGGACACCGATCGTAGCATTGCTAATGCTTATTCCCCAAATAAGACCTTCACTGTTTACATGAAGGACAACGAGGGAAATGCTTGGAAGGAAGAAGCTTACGAAGGATACGGTGAATTCGGAGGTAAGGACTTCTATGAACTTCTTGCAGAAATGAATGGGATTCAGAACGCTGACCGTGGGGAAGGTATTGATCTATACTTCAGTGGAGAACCTTTTATTTCACCGAACTTGGTGGAGGATCCTGAAACCCCATGGGTGGATAAATCCCCAGAAAATTGTGAATTCCAAGGATATTTTTATTAATCATGAAGAACACCATTTATACAGTACTTGAGATTAACCCCGATGGGGATATGTACTCAGTCCACAAAAACCTACAGTCAGCCGAGAGTGCTTTTGAAGGGATTATGTCTAGCGGTTATAAACCAGATGCCCTGTATGTGTTAGAGGTAGAATTTGGCAAGGAGTTCGGTTTTGGTGCTTACAACGAATTCTACGGTGTACATAAGGTGCACAAGGCTTATGACGAAACAATGGTCGAATAATTCCATTCCCATTTTTTCTTAGCGACCCGATTGCCTATATTAGCTATGTAATCAAATAAAAATCACATGGCAAAATTAAAAGTAGGAGACACCGTCCTCTGGAGAGGCGGATTCGGAACAGAACCCTTCAGAAAGGCGGTAGTCGAAGGTATTGAAATCACCAACGGTGGAAAATACGGAGATGCAGTTGATGAGGTGGATTGGTCAAAAGTTAGAGATCGTAATGTGACGGTCGACCTGAACAATGACCACTGGGCTTATGCTTATCAAATTAAAAAATTGCCAAATGGATAAGGTTGATATTTTAGAAACGCTGAGGTCCCTGCTCGAGGAAGCAGGGATCATCGAGGGAAAGGATTACGTTCTCTCCCTGCAAGGTCCAACGGTCATAGGAACAGTTGGAGGGTACAAAAAGCTAACCTCCCTCGACGAAGTGGCTAAGAAGAAGATGGAAACACTGGGAGTTCAGCTCCTGGTCTGATATAGATTTGTTTGGTTGATTGAGTGCTGGGTCGGATTTTTATCCGGCCCTTCATTTTTTTATCCCGAGGGTTAAACCTATATTCACCCTGTAATCAAATTAAATATTATGCTACACGCACAGGTTTTTAAAGAATTTATTTCGATTGGAGTTACTAACCGGGTCTACAAGATAGCCCGACAGATGGTACCGAAGTATGCTAATTATGGGATGGGTGGTCACGAGATGGCCGACTTCCTGGAGGATGTTCTTTCCCAGTCCACTTTGGATGCTGTAACTATGGATCCGGAATCGGGGGAATTCTTCTGTTATTTCAAACTGGAGGAACCACGCAAGGTGACAAGAAATGATGTCCGTAAACTTAGAACTTGGCTGAACAATGTCCAAGGGGATATCACACTGGCCTACATGAAGTTCATTGAGGAATCTCAGAGATTCCTCATTGAGGAATCCATATCTAAAGCACAGCCCGAGGTGGAGTTCACGGAGGAAGCTGAAGATGTAAAGGATTTTGTTTGAATTAAAGGACTTGGAAAAACAATTGAATAATGAAACACATAAAACTATTCGAGCAGTTTATTAGTGAATCTGTAAACGTTGATGAATTAATCAAGCACCTTGAAAATGAATTTGATTGGAATCAAGGCACTGCTCAAGAAATGGAAAGTAATTTTATTTCTTATGCTTTTCCAAGAGGACCTAAAGACACAAAAAATATTTTCATAACATATAGTGGTATGAAAGGTCAATCTATCGCAAAAGATATTAGAGCGGCTATTAAAGATTTTGGTGCAAAAGCCCTACAGGTTGTTAAAGAAAATGGTGATAATGAACATTATTATAATATAGAAATTAAAAGATAAAGAGACATAATGGAATACGTTGAACTATCATTTCAGGTACCCATCCCAGATGAGGTACTAGAGTTAGCAAAAGAACTCGAGGTTTCTGAATCAGAAGCAAAGGAAGCTTACACCCTTCAAGTAGAAGGTATGATTACAAGTGAGTTGGACTTCCAACAGGAACAACTCATTGAATACACCTCTGAATACCTACAGGATTCGTAGAAGTAGGAGGGAATTGTTTGATTGCAGGAACCTGGGAGAAATCCCAGGTTTCTTTTTTTCTCCCCGAGGATAAACCTTACTTTTATAATGTTCCTAAAAAGGGGAAAGGGCCTGGACCAACAATCTGGAAGACTAGACTCCACCCTACGTGTATATTTTTTTTAGCCCCCATCCACGAAGAACCCTGTCGGAGCGATCGTTGTTTTAATGGGATTCCAAAAAATTTTAGAATTAACCACATTTAATTTTTTTATCCTCGAGGCTAACCCATATGTTAGCAATGTTATTAATCAAAAACAACAACAATGGAAAATTCAGTAAATCAAGCAGGAACAGGCTCAACTAAAATTTATGCTGTTACGTGGTTTCATCGAAACGTTGATTCAATCTATACAAACACTGAGTCGACCTACGCCTATTCAAAATACTTTCCTTCCAAAGAAGAAGCAAGTGAATTTGCTAATAATCTGAAATCTTCACCTGAATCATGGGGTGCAAATTATGATAAAGATATTGGATGGAATGGAAAGATCCTCAGTGGAATTGTCTGTGGAAAGCTAATCGAAAATCAAGATTATTATTCAGATGATGTGGAAGATTGGTTAGAGTTTGTTGTACACGAGGTTGAGGTAGGTAAATTACACAAGACTGTCGTATTTGACATCTAAGACCTCAGGATTGCCTAAAAACCATTAGAAGAAACCTGGGATTTATCCCGGGTTTCTTTTTTTATCCTCGAGGGTTATGCCTATATTAGCTAAGTAATCAAACAAACATCCTCATGATCAGATCAAACGTCAACCCACTCACTTTCCCCCAGCTCTTCACAGCTGGTCGCGCAGTCCTCACCTTCCACAACCCTGAGACCGACAACCACGTCACCATCAAGGTGAAGCAATGGAAGAAGCGCAACGAGGAGGGCAAGCTCGAGAAGCTTCCCAAGTTCACCATCAGCATCTCCCTCTTGGGCGATAAGGAGCAAGGCATGCTCCTCGGGGGTTACTACTTCCAGGACGAAAACAAATTCCGCCTCGGTAAGGGTGTGGATGCCACCAGCCAACTTGGTAAGATGATGAAGTTCATCGCTGGTGTTTATGCCAACCCAATGGCACTACGCCAAAAGGGAGTTAATCTCCTCCACGAAGGTAAGTGTTGCCGATGCGCACTCCCACTCACCAACCCTCAATCGATCGAGAGAGGTCTTGGAGATGACTGCTACGCCTACACCTACGGCACTAAGTCAGAAGCTAAAAAGAAGAAGTTGGGCCTAGCCTAACTTCTTTTCCCCCGCTTCATTTTTTATCCTCGGGGAAAAGAGTTACGTTTGCAAAATCATTATAATCGAATAAAGCATGGCAAGACAAAAATCAACCGGTATCCGCAAGCCCATGGCCGAAGAAACAAGAGCCAAGATTGCAGCAGCTGTCAAAGAAAGGGCAAGACAAAAACGCATTGAAGCGGGACTTCCCGCAGATGGTGTAACCCCACAAATTCCCGATCGCTCTCGAGAGCTAGAATTGGTACAAATGAAGCACCAAGAGTTCGACCCCGAACTTTTTGTACCAATGCCTACTGGTCGTGCCATTGACCAGTTATTTACCCTCGAGGGCGGTCTTCCTAAAGCTACCAACTATATGGTGGTGGGAGATCCAGGTGTTGGGAAATCAACGGTTACACTTGACATTATATCAGACCTCATCAAAGCCGGATACAAATGTCTTTTCATCTCGGCGGAAATGACACGCATTGATCTTTATAAGTATGTGCAACGCTACCCGAAGTTTGGCGATATCGATATCCTCTTTCTAGGTGAATACCTCGACGACAACCCAAAGCTCGTCATTGAAGAAGCACTCGCACCGGGATATGATGTGGTACTTATCGATTCATTCGTTGAGGTCCAAGAAGCGGTGAAGGAGGTCAACCGCATGACCACTTCAGGTTCAGAGAAATGGTTAATCGACCAAATGATCCGCAACAACCTTGGCAACAACTCCGCCAAGAAGCACACCACATTTCTTGCCATCCAGCAAGTTACAAAGGGTGGAGTTTTTGTTGGGTCCAACAAACTCAAGCACAACACCACCGGGATGATGGAGATTCGCTATGAAGATGAGGTTTCCGGCACCGCCTATGTGATGTTCACCAAAAACCGTCGAGGTCCGGTTAATCGCAAGATGTACTTCTCCCTCAAAGAAACCGA
>Ga0181575_10002388_pt1 | contig 13392 bp, 12 predicted proteins | sample 101ome_23_FD_145599 | JGI IMG/M metagenome (GOLD analysis project Ga0181575, IMG submission 145599) | Coastal salt marsh microbial communities from the Groves Creek Marsh, Skidaway Island, Georgia - 101411CT metaG (spades assembly) | ecosystem: Environmental > Aquatic > Marine > Intertidal zone... | reverse complement strand
CAGAAATACCAATATTATTATCACCGTGAATCATTATTTCGCGAAGTGTAGTTAGAGGTACATCTTTGTAGTCAATTGTATAATTACTTCCTCCACCCAGTACAGCATTTGATACTAGACCTTCATAGTCAAAGTTAGTAGAAGCTCTTTGTGTTTCATAGTTGGTATAAGAACCAGTATTAGTCATAACAGGTTTATTATTAACTTCATTAACTGCATGAGTTGATTCATTGGTATATGATTCACGCTTAGCAGGTTCAAACCTAGTTTTAGCTTTATCTGGACCATCTCCTATATTTGTATTAACAGCATGACCTTCGTAATAAGTTTCAGTTTCGTTTCTTTGACTTGTAACATTTGTATAAGTACCAGTTTGTTTAGGACATTCAATATCAGCCCTTGATGGTAACAAATTATCAAAATTTGTTTGTCTAAAATCAGGTAATTTGTATTTGGACAATTTTGGATTAGGAGCTCTAATTTGACCCTTTTTAATAGTTTCAAGTGGTTTACTTTCATAACTTACCTTTTGATTAATTTCACTTCTTAATGAATCTACATTACGAGGATTAACACGATATACTGCATAATTACCCTCTTGATTTTGAAAATCAATACCTGGTTTAACATTAACATTATTCTCAAATGGTAAGTTACCAAAGTTATTTTTATTAGAGGGTAAATATCTATTTGTTAATTTATCTGCAACTACAGGCATACCATTTACCCAACTTAAATTAGGAATAGGTTCAAACAAAGGTACTTTTTCTTTTTTAGAAACATAATTAGGATCAATACCTGTAAAAGTCTCTAATTTTCTTTGAGCTTTGTCTGCATGATCAAGATTCATTGAATAATCTCTTCTGGAAGTATTCGGTATCATATTATTATGAGTAAAATTATCTTTTGTTGTCACATCATAATGCATGTCATTATGTTGAAAATTAGAATAACCGTTTTGAAAATCTAAATTTCGTTGAAGTGATGAATTTATACCTTGTGTAGATATATATGATTCATTAATTCCTGTTGGTTCACTAATATTATCAAAAGTTAATTCATCAAATTGTTTTAAAAATCCCGAATTATTACAATTTTGTTTTAATTGATTTTTTTCAATCATATTTAATGAATCAGAAATATTAGAATTATATACTGAATTTAATCCATTTTTTGATTTTGAATTAACTTCAGTATTAACTAATGGTCCTAATAAAATACTTGACATATTAATATTAGATACATTTTTATTTTTCATTTAACTTACCTAAAATAATAATTTTTTTTGGTATAACTTAATTATTATTTTTTATAATTGTATGGTACGGTATATAGTTCTTAACTAAATTACAAATCACAAATTCCTTTATTGATCGGTATTTCTTTAGGTAAAGCTTCACCTTTATCAAAAGATTCTTGTTCAGGAATTCTGTAAATATCCTTAGCATATAATCTTGAATTCATACCAATCAGATCATATGATTCTTGAATATGACATTGAGGATTAACATGTAAATAAGGTTCAACCTGAAAATTTGTTAAACTCATGCAACGATAATTATCAATAGGATGAGTAAATCTAGTATCTTCAGGTGTGAGTTTTTTGGCACAAGAAGGTTTATGGTTAGTTTGGTATTTATCAATAGGACTATTATTGTTATTACATTTTGTTAATAATTGATTTCTCCAAGATAATTCAGATTCAACTTGTGACATTTCTCTAAAACTTAAATCTAATGGTTTTTTAACAATTGAAACATCTGATTTGGTACCAATTGGACCATCGGATGAGAAACATTGATTGCAGTTTTCTGCGAAGGAACCAAATAATCTATAATCACCCGGACCAGTACTTCTACCCATTTCTAAATCATAAGCACATTTATCGTATTTAGTTCTATTAAATGACATTTAGCCTATATATTAAATAGTAGATTTTATTTAATTTAAATAAATTATATAAAAACTATTTTAAAGTAATTTATTTTAAACAACTGCATTATTATACATACAACCACTATTAATAGCCAAGTTCTTTTCATTTAACATGTTAGTAGTAGGTTTTTCTAAGTTATTAGGAGTGATATAGTAGATATTTTCACACATTCTAGCAGGAGAGAAATCAGGAGATTTGAATTCCTTAGTTGAATCAAACTTGAGAGAAGGACATAAAGTACCTGGTCTGGTTAACCCGTATAATTCACTTTCAGTATCAGCACGGGGTCCAAATATAAGGTTGTTAGAAAAATTTCCAACTTTGCATTGTTTAGAGTTTTCGAATTTACCTTTGAATAAATTGTATTCTAAAGAACCGGTACTTTCTTTAATAGTAGTAGCATAAGCGCACTTGTCATAAATTAAGCGATTAGAACTCATAGTTATATATAATTAATTAGAGAAAAATTTTTAATACTAAATATTTAAAAATTTTTAACTAAACTTTTATTTTATAAATCCATTGTAAAACTAATAATTGAATTAATCCTTCTGGTATTATTACTGGTTTAATATAAGAAATATAAAGTTGTTCAGTTAATTCTTGTTTAAGTTGCGATATATTTATTTTTATTTTATTTTTTAAAATTTTTAATATAATATATTTTATTTCCACACTAATTAACCAATTTAATCTTAAATTATAGTCATATTCTATAAATGGTACCAAATTATATAGAATTATATGAATTTTATCTGTTGGACATCCTAATTTAAACGATAAATCATAGTTTAATTCTTCTTTAATTATATTAATATATGTTTCAGCATATTCTTTATTAATAGTTTCCAAATATTTATCTAATTTTTTAACTAATTCTACAAATAATATTTTTTTTTTTGGTATTGTAGAATTATTTGGTTCACTATATTCTATATGGATTGGATCTGTTTCATTTATATAATTAAATAAAAATCCTAATTGTTTTATAGTATGATATTGCGATTCTTGTTCATTAAAGTCCATTATTATTTTTTCTATTAATGAAATATCTATTTGATTTCCACTATTAAAATATTTTTTCTCTTCTCTGAATTTTAAATGTTTATTCATGTCTGCACCATGTGTAGTTAAAAAGTTTATCATATTTGGATCTTTCTCTAAGCAAGCAAATTCAAGAAGAGTATGTCCAAATTTACTCGTTTGGTCAATACATGCTCCTAATTTTAATGACTGTTTTAAATATGATACATCGCCAAATTTAATAGCATAATGAAGGGGTGTTAAACCTTGATCATTATATATATTAAAATCAAAAGAACCATAATTATACTTTTTTAATTTATGAATATTACCCGTCTCAATTATTTCAAATAATTCTTTATTATCAGTTGAAGGAACTACTTTTTTATCTAATGGTTTTTCTATTGTTTTTTCAATTGACAAAGTTAAAAATTTACTACATTCAGTTTCTGTTTCTTCGATTATGTCAATAAAATTATTATCTATTGATATATTATTTTCTTTCATGTCATTCAAAATTCTAATACATTGTTTAAAGTATTCATATGATTTTTCTAGATCTGTTTCATAATATTTTTTACCAGTTAAATATGATTTTAAACATTTTTTAATAATTATTTGATCTTTTGTTAAATTTATTTTATTATTTTCCATATTAATATTTAATTAAAAAATAATTATTAATTAAACCCATTAATAAAAATTGATTAATTTAATATATAGTGATTAAATATAAAGTATAATGAGTAAAATTCAGAAACTAATTGATACTGAAAAAATCAATAAAGATAAAAAAAGTATTGCACCAAATCCAAACCTTTTAGTTAAAGATGTTGAACATGATTTTTTACCTCCTAAACCTATTCTAAAATGGGTTGGTGGAAAAACTCAAATATTGAAAAAAATTGTTAATGATTTTCCTATCAACATAAACAATTATCATGAAATATTTTTGGGAGGTGGTAGCGTTTTATTGGGTCTATTACATTTAGTATCTAATAATATAATTAAAATTAATGGTACTATTAATACTTATGATTTGAATTCAGACTTGATTAATATGTATAAAACAATTCAATTAAAACCAAAACAATTGTATAAAGAAATTAAAAAATTAATTGATGATTTAAATGGAATAGAAGATTCAGATGAAATTGCAAACAAAAAACCAACCAAAAGAGAAGATGCTCTCAAAACCAAAGAATCTTATTATTATTGGGTTAGAAAACAGTTTAATACCAAACCAGAAAAGACTGACGAAAAATATATGAGCGATTATATTGTTAGAAAATCAGCAATGTTTATCTTTTTAAACAAAACATGTTTTAGAGGACTTTATAGAGTTGGACCTAATGGTTTTAATGTACCATATGGGAATTACAAAAATCCTACTATTTTGGATGAAGAACATTTAACACAGATAAATAATCTTATTAAAAATGTTCAATTTCATTATTTAGATTTTTCTGCTTCTCTTAAAAACCCTGTACCCGGTGATTTTGTCTATATGGATCCTCCTTATGCTCCGGAAAATGACAAGTCCTTTGTTGGGTATACTGATGGAGGGTTTGGACTAGAAAAGCATATGGAATTATTTAAAACATCTAATGAATTAAAGAAATCTAATGTTAAGTTTATGATGAGTAATGCCGATGTCGGGTTGGTTAGAAACAATTTCAATGGATTTAATATTGAATCAATTGATTGCAAGCGTTCTATTAATTCTAAAAATCCAGCAGCTAAAACAAAAGAAGTCATTATTAAATCTTATTAGTCTAGACCTCAATATCTTTTAATTTATCTTTTTTAATTGGAGGCTTAACTTTTTCCGTGCTTTTAGTATCAAAAGCCCAATTATAAACTTGGTCTAAATATTTAGTATCACTATCATAAAAAGATTTAATATCATATTCAATAAAAATTTTATTTAATATTATCCATTTTTTACAATTTGAATTCATTTTTTTTTCTAAATATTCACTGAGACTAAATGCATAAGAAATGTCAAACTTGTCCCCATAATAAATTTCATATTCTCTTTTAATACTTGGTCCTGCCCATAGCTTAATATCAACACTACCATCTCTGGATTGATATTTTTTTTCAAGGATATTCAAGACTGGCTTTTTAGTTTTGTATTTGTTATTAATTATTATAAAAGCTTCATCTGGGTTTCTAATAGCTGATGTATTATAAAATTGTTCCATAAAAGTTCTTAAACCCCGCTGAGATACATATATTAAAGTGTAGTCGCCTAATACTTTTTCATAGTAATATTGTTTTGATTTATTAAATTCTTTTTTGGAAAATCCTTCTTCTAGTAATTTAGATTCAATACTAGTTACCTTCTCAAATGAACCACCATTCAATGTAGTATTTTTACCTCCTGCTCCAGTTCCTTTATTTTTTTTTGTAATTTTTAAGTTTGACATTTGAATTAATCAAAATTAAAGTAATTATTGATTATTTCAATTTTTAATAATTAAATTTTATGATTTGGTTTATTTTAGGATTATTATATTGGTTTCCTGAATTAAAGGTTCTCATAGTATTTACTGACATCTGATTTTGTTTTCTAGTTTGAACACCTCCTCTTGGTATTGACATAACAATGTGATTAGGATCCTGTAAATTCCTATCCAAATATTGAAATTGATAATCAAACATTTGATGCCCTTCTTGTTTTTCTCTATATTCTTTAGTTTCATTTCTAGAAGCATCTCCATTTCTAATTTCAGTTGATATATTTAAATTACCAAAACCTCTTCCTGGTCCTATATCTTTATTATTATAATAAAATCCTGTTTTTTGAGTTTGAAATTTTCTTAATCCATTTTCATAATTAATGTTGTAATTTGAAGGGTCTAGTTCTTTTTTCAAAACTATATGGGTTTTATCTTTGGTTTGGATACCTGGTGTTAATAAGTTAGTTTCATTATCAATTACTTGACACTTTTCTTGACTCATTTTATGATAACCTGGAACATCTTGACTAATATCTTTCCTAACAAAAAATTTATCTTTAGTTATTTTTTTAGGATTTTCTACTATTTTATTTTTAGTATTAGAATCATCAACAATCTCTATTAAAGAATAATAACTCATTATAATTACATATATTTTATTTTTTAATTATACGATAAATAGATTTTTTAATTATACGATAAATAGATTTTTTAATTATACGATAAATAGATTTTTTAATTATACGATAAATAGATTTTTTAATTATACGATAAATAGATTTTTTAATTATAATGTATTTTCATTATCATCCAAAGTAGTAATTCTACCTCTATGATAGGTTGGATCTCTTTGTTTAAGACAATTTGTACCATTTGATTTACATTCACCGCTATTTCCAAAACACCATAGAGCAAAACCAGTTTGGTCATTAATTAATTGAGTATTTGGCATAGTATAATAGTTTCTATCAGAAATAAATTTTCCCCATATATCAGATGAATCTGTATATATATTAGACCTAAATTCTTTTCTCATTTTATCTTTAACATTATCATATTTACACCCAACTGGTCTATCTGGATTTGTTAGTAAATCATCTACAGTATAATTCATAAATGGATTATCTTTTGTTGGTTTTTGACATTCATTTGGATTTAGATTTTTATCTTTGCTAGTGAAAGATTCAGTAGTACCTAGAAAAGCACTAATTAACATGATAATAATACCAACTGATAACCATTTGGAATCTTGTTTTGATATTAAAATTAAAACTGAATAATAAATACTGAATCTAGCTAATGAATTTATTTTTTGAGTCCTATTAAGATTTTTACTTGGGACAAAATCTTCTGGGTTATCTAATAAAACTTTTGGATTATGATACCATAATTCTGTCATTTAATTATAAAATAATAGATTTTATTTATATTTAAATTAAATTGATATTATAATATTTGATAGGCATTAATTACATTTAAAAGTAAATATATTTTTAGTTTGTAGAATATCAATTAATCTAATAATTAACAGGCGTTTATTATAAATATATATTATTTATTTAATATAATGATTATAGGTATTTGTGTATTAACTAATACAACAAGTAACATAAAAGGATTTATTGAATTTATTCAAAATGACAATCAAAATGTTACAATAAAAGTAAATATTAATGGTTTAACTCCTGGAAACCATGGATTTCATATTCATGAAGCAGGCGACTTGACGGATTCGTGTTCAACAGCATGTAAACACTTTAACCCAACTAATAAAAAACATGGTGGTCAAAATAGTAAAGAAAGACATATTGGTGATTTAGGTAATATTACAGCTAATAAAAAAGGTAACTGTATAATAACATTGGTAGACTCAAAAATAAAATTAAAAGGAAAAAATTCAATAATTGGAAGAAGTGTTGTTATACACGATTTAGAAGATGATTTGGGTGAGGGAGGAATCGACCAATATAATAATATAATAGATGAAAAAATCTATAAAGAAAGTAAAAAAACAGGTAATGCTGGTAAAAGAATAGCATGTGGAATAATTGGATATAGTTCTAAAATGTTTAAATAAAAATTGAATTTTTTTATTTTATAATACAATAAAAAGTAAAGTAATGGATTTTAATAGTAAAATTAATAGTAAATTTACACTAATTCATACCGACCATATGAATTTGTCTAAAGAAGAGTGGCAAAGAATGATAATGGGTTTCTGTTTAACACTCGCTGAAAAACCAGTAGGTCGTCTTTTAATTAATAAACTAATTGACTTTATTAATAATGGATATAATATTAACATATCTAATTATGACACCGAATTAAACTCTAGGTATATCTACCCTAAAATAAGATTTCAAGATCCTAAATCTGTACTAATTATAATACCGAGTGTTCCATATTTTGTCAATGTTCAAGTTCTTACTAGTAAGTATGAATTTTTTCCAGATAATCATAATTTAAATCAAATCATTCAATATAAACCTGCATTTAACAAATTAGAATCTATAAATTATAAAGATATCAATAATTTATCTGATTTGATTAGATTAGAACAATTACCACAAATAATTGGATTTGCACATGAATTGATTCATTGTCTAAGATACTTTGAAGGACTAAATACATCAAATCCTAATGAAGAAGATCATACAATTTATGGTATTGCGTCTGAAACATTATCTTATAATATTGATGGTAAAAAGGTTTATATAACAGAAAATACTATTAGAAAAGATTTTGGATTTAAACCGAGAATGTCTCATGTATCTAATGAAATTTATTGTTGGGGGTTGTTATCAACTTATCATAATTCAGATAAATTCAATAAAGAAGATTTTTTTAAATAAATGATTTAAGGAAAATTTACCGTTAATTTATATTATTTATATGATTAACAAAAATAATTCATGGGTTGAAAAATATAGACCTGATAATTTAGACCAAGTTAGTGCACAAACTAATGTAGTTAAAGCATTAAAGGCATCGCTTCAAACTAAAAATCTTCCTCATTTAATTTTCTTTGGTCCTTCTGGTTGTGGTAAAACATCAACCATATTAGCATTATCCAAAGAACTTTTTGGTATAGAAAATTATTCAGACCGTATTATAGAACTTAATGCATCTGATGAAAGAGGTATTAATGTTATTAGAGAGAAAATAAAAACATATGCAAAACAATCTATTAAAAATATTAAAAATATACCTCCATGGAAAATTATTATTTTAGATGAAGCTGATACAATGACACATGATTCGCAATTTGCTTTAAGAAGAATAATTGAACAATATTCTAAAATTACACGTTTTTGTATAATTTGTAATTACCATAATAAAATTATTGATCCACTTATTTCAAGATGTTCTTTATTTAGATTTAAGCCAATAGAATACAATGAAATAATTAAAAAACTCCAATATATTTGTGGAAAAGAAGATTTAAAATGTTCAAATAAAATATTAGAAAAAATAGTGGAAATTTGTAGAGGTGATTTAAGAAAAGCAATTGGTTTATTACAAAAATGTTATAATTCATTTGGAGATAAAGTTAACGAAGAAGTATTAGATGAAATATCTGGTATTATTCCTTCTACAAAATTCAATAAATTAATGGAACATATTATTAAAAAAGAAATAAAATTAGTAGATAAAATAATTAATGAATTATTTTTAGAAGGATATTCAATGATTAATCAAGTTATAGCTTTTCATAATTATATTTTAGATTCTAAATTAACAAGTGACCAAAAATCAAATATATTATGTAAGTTAGTAGATATTGATCAAAATTTAATTAAAGGTTGTGACGAATATATACAGTTTATGAAAATAGCCTATCATATAATGATCACAATTTAATTTTTTATTATAAAATTATTAAAAACAATATAAACTTCATTTAAATAAAGTAACTAAGTTATATGATAATACATCGTAACAAGTTTATATTGAATATGAAAAATCAAGTGCTAGTAATTGACAATCTTGATTATAAACAATATGAGAAATATTTATATATAAAAAACTAAATTCAAGTGATGTTAACCGATCATATACAATTCTAACAAGTAAAAAGAGATCATATATTTAAAATTTAATAGATGATTTTAAATTAATTTATAAAAATAGATAAATATTTGTTAACTTTATTATATAAAGACATTTTGATTATTTTATAATAATGGATAATCAAAATGATTTTTTACCTTGGGTTGAAAAATATAGACCTAAAACTATTGATGAAATTATTAGTCATGCTCAAAATATTGATACAATTAAAAAATTATTAATTGGAGGTTCACTTCCGCATTTATTATTTCATGGTTCTTCAGGTACTGGTAAAACATCAACAATTATGGCTTTGGCTAAAGAAATTTATGGTAATAATATAAGACTAATGGTAATGAAATTGGATGCATCTGATGATCGTGGTATTAATTCTGTTAGAGAAGATATTAAAGGATTTGCAGAGAAATCAAACATGTTTCAAAAAGGTGTACGATTAATTATTTTGGATGAGGTTGATTCAATGACATTTGATGCTCAATTTGCATTGAGAAGAATTATTGAGAAATATTCAGCTACAATTAGATTTTGTTTAATATGTAATTATGAAAATAAAATTATTCCAGCTATTAGATCTAGATGTGCAAACTTTAGATTTAGCAATATTGATATTAAACATATTTGTTTTAAACTAAATCAAATAGCTCAATCAGAAAGAATTAAGTTTGAACCGAATGTGATTGAAACAATTGCTTCATTAGCTAAAGGTGATTTGAGGAAAGCAATTAATCTAATTCAGTCAATATCTATGCAAACTAATTTTATCACAATTCAGTTATGTTGGGAAACTGCTGGAGTTCCATCGAATGAAGAAATAACTTATATTTTTAACATATTATACAATAAAAATATTAATTTTGACCAAGCATATCATTTAATTTCTAAATTAATAAAAAATCAAGGCTATTCATTATCAATAGTTTTAAAAGAACTAATTATTGAGATTATAAATAATGAATCAATTCTAATAAATAGTTACTCTATAATATCCGATTTATCAGATTTGGAAAATATGGTTACAAAGTCAACATTTGGAGATATTTATATAACTAGTTTGATAGGTATTTTTAAAGGAAATAAAAAATTGAATTTTTAATAACTTATTAGATTCTTTTAGTTATAATTTTTAATGTCGTATACTACTGCTACTACTACTACTACTAATACCGCTACCACTTTGCGCAATGCTTTTGCATCTCACGCAAAGTCTTCAGACGAAAATGATCTGAAGACAGGTATCACATGGAATGGTGATACTAACTACAATTCTCTAGGACACGATACTACGTCTAAGATGTTGGAACTAGACCAAAAGTTGGTTACCCCTAAACATTGTATAAAAACTGCAACTCTCGACGCTCATACTATTGCTCATTTTAATAAGCTGTTTGACAATTTTGTCGCTTCAGTTCGTACAAAGTCTGATCTTGAGCGCGCTCATGCTTTTAGTCTTTTGTTCCGCTATCTCTTCTACGTACGATCCATTCGAGCTGCGGGTAAGAAGTCTCGTCTCTTGTTCTACTACCTTTTTGAACGCATCTACAAGATTTTTCCCAAGACTTGCGTTGAACTCATCTCTCTAGTTCCCGACTTTGGATACTTTGGAGATCTTAACAAGCTCGGTGAAATGATGAGTCATCAATCAGACGTTGTTAATGCAATTGATGCAGTTTATCTGACTCACCTTGATAATGACTGTCGTCTCATCTGGGGTGTACCTCTTCACTTGGTCAAAAAAGATATGGCAAAATCTCTCAACGACCGGCTCAAAAACATGACACCTGACGAAATTCGTACATTTGTTGGCAATAAGCGACTAAGCCTTGCCGCAAAATGGTTCAAGCGAGAGGGTAAGAAAAACTCTGGAAATCGCAAATCATTCCTGATTGGTGTGTACTTTCCTAATGGAGGTATTACCGACCTAGAGGCTTCTGATGATGATGCTGTCAAATCTCTTGCAGAGCGGCGGTTTATCTATATCCAGATGTTATTCCGCAATGTCCTCTCATCTCTCACTCAGTGCTTGCTAGTTGGCGAGACCATGATGTGCGCCAACAAATTTAGTTCCATTCCGATTAAATCTGCACCTGCCTGTTTCGCGACAAAGTATCGCAAGGCGCTTGCTAACGAACAATTAAAGGAGGTTCCTACGGAAGCACAAAATGAGACGGGTAATCGTTATCCAGATGTACAAGATCGTGTTCAGTGCCGTCAGAACCTGTTGCAAGCTATGCTTGAAAATAAGCTTAAGGGTGCTACACAGGACATTGACCGTCTATCCAAGATTGTCTTTGAACATCTGAATATAGAGTATGGTAAGAAGTGTTCTCTTTCTAGCAGTCTTAGTCCCACTGAACGCGGTGTGATTGCTGCTCAGTGGAAGGATCTGATTATCAAGATGAAAAATGATGTTGATAAGATTGTTACATCATCTCATAAAGACGCTCTTGAGTCAGGCAAGCCCTGGATTGATCCCCGTAGTGTGATTCCAGTAGTTGATACATCTGGATCAATGGGCTATGCGAATGTACAGAGTACAGCAATCGGACTTGGCATTTTGGCAACACATCTCAGTACCATGCCTGGATGTTTCATGAGCTTTTCAACTGATCCAAAGATTTTTAGTCTGGATATGGAAATGGATGTGTTTGACCACTTTTTGACTATCATGAATGGACCATCTGGTTTGAGTACTAACATTGATGCAACCTACCGTGTGTTGCTCGACTTAATGGTTAGTAAGGGAGTTGCTATATCAGAAAGTCTTTCATTGTTGGTCCTAACAGATGGACAATTTGATGCCTCTTTGGTTAACGTTCCAGAGGGGAGCAGAGCCTGTAATTTCGAGAGGGCTACCAGTACTTTCTTGGAACGTATGGAAATAGCCTTTAAGAACAAGGGATACTTGCATTTGCCTCGTACAGTGTTCTGGAACTTGAACTGTGCATCTCCTGGATTCCCCGCAAATTCCATCTCTCTAGGTATTCAACTCATAAGTGGATACTCTCAAACTCTGATGCTACAGGTCTTTACTGGAGACTATGAGTATAAGGTCCAGACTGATGGCTCGATGAAGATGAATGTAACCCCGTGGGATTCATTCCTTAAGGCTCTTAACATTCCAGAGTATGACAAAGTCAGTTCTATTGTTGCTTCAGTTGGCGAAGGATGTCTCAAGCATCTTGCCATTGTAGACTAAAGTCTGTAGATAGTTAAGCTCAAAACTATAAATGAGCAAATTTTTTTAAAAAACAAAAATAAAGAATAATATATTATTCTTTATTTTAGATTGATTATTTATTATATTCTAGATTAGTGGTTTTTCTAAACTCCTTAAAATATTATCAGAATCTACAAACTTAATTTTTCTTTGTTCTATATATTTATTAAAATCTATATCAGTAATTGGTTTATCTATTATTTTATCATAATTAAATAAATTTTTATTATTTTTAACAACTAATCCATACCAATAAATACAATCTGACAATCTCTTCTTTTAAAGTCCTAAATCTATTAAAATATTAGGCAATTGTCTCCTGATATAATTTATATAAGATTCTGATACTTTAATTTCTGAACTAATAGTTGTCCAAATATTTGTAAATTTAATACAATCTGACGAGTTAGTATTAATAGTAAAGTATTTTAACAAGTCCTTTAATTTCTTCAATTGATAATTTAGAATCAATCATTTTATCATTTAGTAAATAATTAATTCTAGTTTTAGCATCTTCATAATTTACAAAAATATATTTAGTTAGTTCTTTGATAGTTTCCAGTTTTTCATTTTCTAAGTTTACAGTAGTTAATAAATTTATTTCAGGGAATAGTTTATTAATTTTAGTATTATGAAAAATAAAATCATCTTCTTGACTAATAATTAAAATATTATTAAAT
>Ga0181575_10002386_pt1 | contig 13406 bp, 15 predicted proteins | sample 101ome_23_FD_145599 | JGI IMG/M metagenome (GOLD analysis project Ga0181575, IMG submission 145599) | Coastal salt marsh microbial communities from the Groves Creek Marsh, Skidaway Island, Georgia - 101411CT metaG (spades assembly) | ecosystem: Environmental > Aquatic > Marine > Intertidal zone... | reverse complement strand
TAGCTAATAATTCCTCCATTTGAAAAGGTTTTGTCACATAATCATCAGCACCTGCGTCAAATCCAGAAACTTTATCACTCCATTGATCTCTTGCAGTAAGAATCAGAACAGGAAAATTTTTTTTTTCTTTCCTCCATTTTTCTAGTACAGAGATACCATCAACTTTTGGTAATCCAAGATCAAGGACAACAGCATCATATGGTTCTGTATCCCCAAGAAAATGTCCTTCTTCTCCATCAACTGCACTGTCAACAGAGTAACCGCTGTCTTCTAATGATTGCTTAATTTGATCTTTTAGATTTGGATCATCTTCAACAACTAAAATTCTCATTAGTTACCTCCTGATTTTACTGAGAGTATGGTTGATGTACCGGCATCAACTCTTAATTGTTTAACATTATTATCAACTCCAATTATCATGATATCATAAACCCATCCAAAAAGACCTTTTTCGTTGTCTTTTAAATTTATTGATATAATTCTTCCAGTATATTCTTTCTCTATTTTTTTTAGAATCTGATCAAGAGGTAAAATTTCACCCTCATTGACTGCTTTTATAGCCTTCTCATGATCTCTTTCAACATTAGATAAATTACCCTCATTAGCAAATGAAAAATTCAGATAAAATAAAAAGAAAGTTAAAGAGATTTTTAAGATTCGCATATCATTATTTTTTTTACTTTCTTCATTAATGTTGATTTTGGTTTTAATTCTAAATTCTTTTCTGTTACCCACTCTAATCCATTAAAATTCACTCTTCTATTTAATTTTATATGAACTATAAATAGATTCAAATGAAAATGACTAAATATATGATTAACTTTTCCTAAAATCTTATATTCTTGATTTATTTTATTTAACGACATCCAGTCTAAAACAATTTTATTAATTGTTTCTATTTTAACTGTTTTTTCATTAACTAGAAAATTTGATAAAGGAATTGAATACAAGCCTTGCAAAAGTTTTTTGTTTGACATTTGAACTAGGAAATAATTTTTTTCACTAACAAAAAAACCAACACCTACTTTATTAATCTTCGCTTTTCTCTCTAGTTTTTTTTCTGTTTTTCCGTCAAACTTGCATATCTTTTTAAAAAAACATTTATCACATAATGGTTTTTTTGCTTTACATACTAAATTTGCAAAGTCCATTAGAGATTGACAATATAATCCATTTTTAGATGAAGGTGTAAGTTCCTTTGCTATATAAGAAATTTGTTTTTTGAATGATTTTTGGTTTTCATTTAAATTAAACACTCTCCTTAAAATTCTTTTTATATTTCCGTCAATTACTGCACAATCCTCGTTTCTTAATATTGCTGATATAGCACAGGATATATAATTACCTATTCCCGGGATTTTTTTTAAATCAGAAGAATTTATGTTTATTTTGTTTTTTTTTAGATATTCTTTGGCTTTATAGAGATTTCTTGCTCTTTGATAATATCCCAAACCCTCCCAATGTAAGAGAATTTCATCAAGAGATGCATTAAAAAAAGACTTCAAAGTTGGCCATTTGTTTATAAATTTTTCGTAGTATGGTACTACAGTTTTAACAATTGTTTGTTGAAGCATTACCTCAGAAATCCAGATTTTATAAAAATTCTGATTTATGTTTTTTCTCCATGGTAAATCTCTCTTATTTATTTTATACCAATCAATAATTTTTTTTTGCCACTCTCTCTTAAATTTATTTTCTATGTTATATTTATAAGTCATTAATATTCATAAAATGTCTAAACCAATAAAAATTTCAAGTTTAATTCCAAAAATTTTTAAGTCATTTAAAAAAAATAGCAAATTACTCGAACTACAAGCAAATTGGGAAGGAATTGTAGGAAAGAAAATTTCAAGTAAATGTTATGCTTGTAGTTTAAAAAAAATTAATAATAGGAATGTATTAACTATCGAATCCGATGATTTTGATTTACTTGAATTGAGTTACTCCTCTGAAAATTTAAAAGATAAAATAAATTCATTTTATTCTAGAGAATTCGTTAATGTTATAAAGTTTAAAAAACCCTTACAAAAATAAGTATTTATGGTAAAAAAAAGTATGAAAAAAAAAGAAGTTACAAAGAGATTGTTTTTATTCTTTTCGCTTATTTTCTTTTGTTTTAACAGCGCAGATGCAAGAATTGTTGATACCATTGAGGCACTTAAAGAAAAAAGAATTGGCCTAGAATCAGCTAATATTGAGATCATAGAATTTGCTTCACTAACATGCGGACATTGTGCTAAATTTCACAACGAAGTTTTTCCAAAAATAAAAAAAGAATTCATTGATACCGGAAAAGTTTCATTTATATACAACGATTTTCCATTAGATAAATTTGCATTAAAAGCCTCAGTCATAGCAAGGTGTTCTGGGGAAAAAAAATTCTTTAGTTTTCTAAAAGTTTTATACAGCAAACAGAAAGACTGGACCAGAACTGAAGATCCATTCAGGTCTCTTCTAAAAATAGCTAAACTTGGTGGGCTTAAAAATGATGAAATAAAAGTTTGTGTTGGTAATAAGTCCATTGAGGATGGGTTGCTCAAGCAAAGATTAGATGCATCTAAAAAATTTGATATCAAAGCAACACCAACTTTATATATCAATGGGAAAAAATATGAGGGTGACTTAACATTTGAGGCACTAAAATTAAAAATTGATACACTCTTGAATTAAATTGTTTACAGTAAAAAAATTAAAAATCTCTGGTTTCAAATCCTTTGCTCATCCAACTGAGATTCTCATAGAAGATGGAGTAACAGGTATTATAGGTCCTAATGGATGTGGAAAGTCCAATATTTTTGAAGCTATTAGATGGGTAATGGGTGAAACGTCCTCAAAAAGCCTCAGATCTGGAGCTATGGATGATGTAATATTTAATGGAACACAAAATTTACCAGCCAAAAACTTTGCAGAAGTTTCAATAGAACTCGATAATTTTGAAGGAGACATTCAAAATATTCCAGTTAGTGAAAAAAAAGTTATTATCTCCAGAACTCTTGAGAGAGGTGTTGGGTCTTTTTATAAAGTTAATAATAAAGATGTAAGAGCTAAAGATGTAAGCATTTTATTTTATGATTCTGGAAGTGGTCCAAGATCTAGTTCAATTATTAGTCAAGGTAATATCGATCAAATTATTAATTTCAAACCGATTGAAAGAAAAATCATTCTCGAAGATGCTGCAGGAACTTCTGGTCTTCAAGCCAGAAGACATGAATCTGAGCTTAAATTACAATCCACCGAAGTTAACTTAGAAAAACTAGACATTAATTTAAACAATTTAATTGAACAAAAAAGGTCATTGTCAAGACAATCTAGGCAAGCAGAAAGATATGAGCATTTATCCCAAACAATAAAATTTTATCAATCAGTTTTATTATTATCAGAGTGGAAAGAAAATATTGAGAATATAAAAGAGAATAAGCAAAAATTAGAGTTCAACCAAAACATTTTAAAGAATCTTATTGAAGAAACTAACAACCAAAGTAATAAAATTAATACTACCAAAAAAAATATTGAAACACTGAACCATAAAAAAGAGGCGGTCAATAAAAATATGTTTGCTACGGAAAATGAAATTAATAATTTTAAGAATAAATTGGAAGGAATTCAAAATAAAACTAATGAAATAAATAAATTTTTAAATACAATTCTCAATGATAAAAATTTAGAGCAAAAAAAATACAAAGAATTATCATCGTATTTATTGACAATTGAAGAAAAAATTAATCAAAAGAAAAATTTGAATTTACTAAAAGAAAATTTAACACAACTTTATATCGATGAAACAAATTTTAAAAATGAACTTAAACAGTTAGAAACAATTTTTGTAAATGAAATTCAGCTTACATTAGGTGATGAGTTTAAATCAGATAATCTTAAAGAAGAAAAAGTAAACCTTGATGCCAAAAAAAAGGATGTTGAAGAAGAAATAAATATTTTTAAAAATAAACTTAAAAATATAGAAAGCCTATCTAAAGAAAATGAATTAAAACTTAAACAGCTTGAAAATCAAAAAAAAGCTTTTGAAAAAAATATATTTTCTTTAAAAAATAAAATTTCTAAGGGCTTAAATGAGTCGAAAGAGCAAAAGCAAAAATCTGATTTACTCGAAAATGAGATTACTAATTCGTCAAAAAGGCTTACTGAGATAATTACTGAAATTAAAACACTCAATCAACTTACTGGAGGGTCCAATGTATCTAAGGACACCATACTCAACCTTTTAAAAATTAAACCAGGTTACGAAAATGCTGTTTATGCTTCTTTAATGCATGAACTTGATGCAACAATAAAAAAATCTCCGAAAATGTGGGTCAAGAAAAATATTGAAAATTTAGTACCTATCGATAATTCTCTTGCTAATTATGTTAAGGCTCCAGAAGAACTCTCACTAATTTTATCTCAAATTGGTTTTGTAGAAAGTAAGGAAAAGGCATTACGAGATCAAAAAGAATTAAAAATTGGACAATCTTTAGTTGATAAAAGAGGGAATATATGGAGATGGGATGGTTTTATTTCAGAAGAAAATTTACAAAATAAGAAAATAATTGATTCTCAGCTCAAAATGAACAAACTTGAGGAAGAAAAAAGATTATTAGAACAAAAGTTATCCGTATTAACCAAAAAAAAAGATAGATATGGAGAATCTAAAGAAAGAATCGACGAGACAAATTTAACAGAAAATAAAAATTTAGAGAATCTTTATCTTAACTTAGACGCACTGACCTCAGATTTATCATCTGAAAGAGAAAAGAATTCAATATTAAAGTATGATTGTGAAAAATTTAAAGAGAAAATTAATGAATTAAATAAAATATCTGTTGGAATAAATAAAGAATTAAAATTAATTAAAGATAAAGAGGATCTACTTTTGAAAAGCGAAGATTCAAAAGGGAAAAGTGAAAAACAAATAGTTGAAAAGAAAATTCAAGACCTAGATAAAAAAATTGAAGAAAAAAGAAATGAAATTTCTTCAGTTAAAGAATTAATTGTTAAAGAAGAATTAAATGAAACTTTTCTAAAAAATGATATAAAAAAAACAAAAACAAGTCTTGACCAAACCAAAAGACAAGTTGAAATTTTAGAGCATAGAGAGAAAACCTATCTTAAGGAAAATGAACTACTTAAAGCTCAGCCAAACGAATTAAATAAAAAAATTGAAAACAATCTTGGTATCTACAATGAATATAAAAATGAATATAAAAAAATTGAAGAAACTTCTAATTCTTTACTTTTAGAATTAAATAAAGATGAAGAAAAGATAGTCAAACTTAACACTAAGAGAGAAAATACAAGAAATGAGATTACAAGAGTTGAAGGATTGCAGAACAGTTCTAGAGAGAAAGAGAAGGAACTTAGAGGTATAATTTTTGAAAGATCAAAAAAACAACCTGAAGAAATTGAAAATAGCCAAAGCTTTCAAAATGCCAAAATTAAAAGTCCAGAAGAAATTAATAAATATCTTGAAAAAATAATGTTTCAGAGAGAACAAATGGGTCCAGTTAATTTAAGAGCAAAAATTGAAGAAGAAGAAATAGAAACCGCAATAAAAGAAATTGAACTTGAAAAAAATGATTTAGAGCAAGCAATTGAAAAACTTAGAATTGCCATCAATAAAATTAATTCAGAGGGTAAAAATAGACTAATCACAGCATTTGAAAAAGTTAACCAGAATTTCTCAGATTTATTTAAAAAATTATTTAATGGTGGGGAAGCAAAACTTGAGCTAGTTAAATCAGATGACCCCCTTCAAACTGGTCTTGAAATATTTGCAAGACCCCCAGGTAAAAAATTATCAAATATTAGTTTATTGTCAGGTGGTGAAAAGACATTAACTGCGATTTCACTAATATTTTCTATATTTTTAATAAACCCTTCACCAATATGTATTCTAGATGAGGTTGATGCAGCATTAGATGATATAAACGTAGAAAAATTTTGTAAAATTTTAGCTGAATTAAAAAATAATACAAAAACAAAGTTTCTGATTATAACTCATCATAAAATCACAATGTCATCAATTGACAGGGTATATGGCGTAACGATGGCTCAAAAAGGTATCTCTGATATTGTTTCTGTAGATTTTGATAGAGATAATTTACAGGAGGCAGTTTAGTATGAAAAGTAAAGAATTAAAACTCAAAGAAAAAATAAAGGTTTTTGAAGAAAAGAGTAATTTAAATAAAAAAAATCATTCTCCAAAAAATGTTAATGTTGGCATTAGGGTAAGTATAGATCTTATTTCAACTATTATTGTTTCCATCTTAATTGGTTTGGGTATCGATAAAATTTTTTCAACCCACCCTATATTTTTCATAATTTTTTTGCTATTAGGAGTTATTACTGGGTTTTATAATATTATAAGATTTATGAATAAATTAAATAAATAAGTTATGGCAAGTCCTCTTTCTCAATTTGAAATCAAAACCATAGTGCCTCTTGAAATTTTTGGCTACGATATTTCCTTTACGAATTCCTCTTTGGCAATGTTGGTTACTGTTTTGCTAATTATACTTTTTTTATCACTTGGTTTAAAAAATTCTTCAATAATTCCGAGCAAAGGCCAATCATTAGTTGAATTATCATATGAATTTATTGCTGACATGATTGGAGATAATATTGGGAAAGAGGGAATGAAATATTTGTCATTTATTTTTTCTTTATTTATGTTTATTTTGTTGGGAAACTTACTCGGAATGCTCCCGTATAGCTTTACGTGGACTAGTCATATTATAGTTACTTTTGCAATATCATTTTTTATTTTCATACTTGTAACTTTTATAGCTATTGCTAAACATGGTTTATTAAAGTTTCTTGGATTTTTTGCACCAAGCGGTGTCCCCAAAGCAATGTTAATTTTACTCGTTCCTATTGAAGTCATTTCCTATCTTTCAAGACCAGTAAGTTTATCTGTTAGACTTTTTGCAAATATGATGGCAGGGCACACCCTTTTGAAAGTCATTGGAGGATTTGTTTTTGTATTAGGAGCCAATAGTTTTATTGTGGGAGGAGCATTACCTGTAGCCTTTCTTGTAGCCTTAACGGGTTTAGAGATAGTTATTGCTTTTCTTCAAGCTTATGTATTTGCAATATTAACTTGTTTGTATATAAATGATGCAATACATTTACATTAATATTTAACAACTAAAGGAGTATATTTTTATGGATATTGAATCTGCAAAGCTATTAGGTGCCGGTATAGCGGTTCTAGGAGTAATTGGTTCTGGAATTGGAATTGGTTCTATTTTCTCAGCTTTTATTACAGCCGTTGGAAGGAACCCTGAAGCAAGAGAACATGTTTTTACTATGACAATGCTTGGATTTGCATTAGTTGAAGCATTAGCCCTTTTTGCACTAATTATTGCTTTACTATTACTCTTTGTCTTTTAAGTATTATGAGTATATTTTTACTCATTATTACTATTTTTGGTAACTTTAATAATACATTTGCTGCTGAGGGAAAAGGAGGGATGCCTCAATTAAACCCTGAATCTTTTAGCTCTCAGCTATTTTGGTTATTAATTTTCTTTCTTCTTCTCTATATTGTTGTAAACAAGATTTTTGTTCCAAAAATAAAAAAAGTCAGAGAAGATAGAAATGAAACTATAGAAAAACTTATATTGGATTCTAAATCAATTAATGAATCAATGGATGGTATAATAAAAAAAATTAACGATGATATGAATAAAGAAAAAGAAAATGCAAATAATGAAATAAATAAAGCCATAAATGAAAATAAAGAAATTCTTGAAAAAAAAATTTCTGCCTTAGATGATGATTTAGAAAAAAAAAGAAATGCAGTTCAAAAGGATTTTGATAATTCCAAAACCCTTACGGAGAAAAAAATCCCAGAAATTATTATCTCTTTATCTGATCAGATTTTTGAAAAAATACTAGGGGAGAAAAAAAAATCTAATTTAAGTGAATTCAAAAAATTTACAGAGAGTTCTAAATGATCGATTTAAACATTCTAGACGATGCAACAATTTGGGTAGCTATATCCTTCGTTTTATTTGTTATTCTTGTTTTTAAACCAATTAAATCTCAGATTTCAAATAATCTAGATAAAAAAATTAGTGAACTTAAGGCTAAAATTGATGAAGCCAAAAAACTTAAAGAAGAAGCAGAAAGCCTTTACAAAGAGCAAGAAAATAATTTACAAATTAATTTAAAAAAAATTGATCAACTTAAAATCGATACAAAGAATGAAATAAAAAAAATTAGTAAAAATTTTAATGAGGAATTAGAATTAATAATTTCAAGAAAACAAAATACATTTGATAATAATTCAAAACAAGCAGAAGAAAAAATAAAGGATGAATTAAAAAAAGAAATCTTAACAAAAACTATTTTCTTTACAGAACATAGGATAAAAAAGGAAATAAAAAAAACCCACAATTCAAAATTTATAGAAGAATCTCTAAAAAAATTATCAAAAAATATTTCTTAGCCTATGGCTGTTTATACCCAGTTAACAAAAGGTGAAATCGATAAACTTTTAGAAGGTTACAATCTTGGTTCACTAGTTAATTTTAAAGGTATAAACGAAGGTATTGAGAATACAAACTATCGTATTGCAACAAATAAAGGAAAGTTCATCTTAACTATTTTTGAAAATAGAGTAAAAAATTCTAATCTTCCTTTTTTTCTTAAACTTATGAATCATTCAAAGAAATTTGGTGTAGAATGTCCTGAACCACTTAAGGATATAAAAGGAAATTTTATAAATTCAATAGAATCAAAAAAATTTTCTATATTTACTTTTTTAGATGGATGCTCCAAAAAAAGATGGTCTAGTGAGATATGTTTTAAAGTTGGTAAAACACTTGCAAATTTTCATAAAATTAACAAAAATTTAAAATTAAGAATTAAAAATGATTTTAGTGTTAATTATTGGGAGAAATTAATCTCAAATATAAAAAATAAAAAATATTTAAAAGAGAACTTTTTAAATAATGAGTTTATTTATATTAAAAACAACTGGCCAAAAAAACTACCAAGTGGAATTATTCACGCAGATCTATTTCCAGACAATGTTTTTTTTAAAAATGGAAATATTTCTGGAATATTAGACTTTTACTTTTCATGTTTTGATTTTTTTATTTATGACTTAGCTATTTTGATTAATGCTTGGTGTTTTAATAATGGAGTTTTTCAAAAAAAAAAATTTTTGAGTTTAGTTTCTGGATATGAGTCAATAAGACCTCTTGAGAAAAATGAAGTAAAATCAATTAATATAATTTTAAGAGGGGCTTCCTTAAGATTTTTATTAACACGAATTATAGATGCTGAGAAAAATGATAACAAAAAAATTATTGTTAAAAAAAAAGATCCAAATGAATTTTATAAAATTTTAAAACATCATATCTCTATTGAAAATGACTTTAATTCCAAATATTCCAAATAAATTTAATTATATTATTTATACTGACGGAGCGTGTATTGGCAACCCAGGACCAGGAGGATGGGGAGCTATAATTTTTAAAGGACAAGACAAAAAAATTTTAAGTGGATCCAATAAACACACAACAAATAATAGAATGGAGCTTACTGCCTCTATAAAAGCGCTTCAATTCATCACGACAAAGGAAACAATTAATTTATTCACGGATAGCAAATATTTAATAGATGGAATTAGTGTATGGATAAAAAGTTGGAAACTAAATAATTGGAAAACAAAGGATAATAAAGATGTTAAAAATTTAGATTTATGGAAACAATTAGACGAGCTAGAAAATTTTCACACAATAGAGTGGTCATGGGTTAAGGGTCATAGCGGTGACAAATATAACGATGAGGTAGACTTACTTGCAAGAAACGAGGCTGAAAAACTCTAAATAAAGTCCATTAATACATCGGCTTTACTTTTTTCTAAACCAGGACCTTCTTCATCAAATAATTCTTTTATTAAACCATCATCGATTAGCATCGAAAATCTTGAAAGTCTATTACCTAAGCCAGCTGCTGATAGATCAACCATAAGTTCAGATAATTTCATAAATTCTCCATCGCTGTCAGCAATGAATTTAAGGTTATTTTCTCCAACTGAATCACCCCATTTTTGCATTACAAATGGATCGTTAACAGAGACAAAATAGACTTCGTCAATTCCTTTAGATTTAAAAGTATCAAAATTTTTTATATAACCTGGTAGATGCTCATTACTACATGTTGGTGTAAAAGCTCCTGGAACACCAACTAAAATTACTTTTTTTTTATTGAACAAATCTGCTGAACTTACTTTTTCTGGAGAGCCATCTTTCAATTTGTAAAAATCAACCTTAGGAAAACAATCACCTTTTTTTAATTTCATCTTTATTTAATCCTCTCAAAATTATCAATTACAATAGATGAGCTTAAGATTTCAGGAAGAACCAAACCATCTTTCATATTTCTACTATATATAATATTTACAGGAACACCAAATCTTTCATATTTTTTTATAAATTCAAGGATTTTTTCATCTTTAGTTGTCCAATTTCCCCTTAATAACTTCACTTCATTTTTTTTAAAATAATTAATAGTCTCTTGATTATCTAAGGTGGTAAATTTATTAAATTTACATGTAACACACCAATCAGCAGTAAAGTCTAAAAAAATTAATTCATTATTTTCTTTATAAGTTATAATTTTATTTTCATCAAAATTTTCCCAAACGAGATTTTCCTTTTTTTCAAAAAATATAAAAAGGAAAAAAATACATAAAATAATTGAAAAAATTGTTTTTACAGGAAACTTAATATCGTCTTTTTTAAGTAAAATTGAAAAAAATAAAATTGAAACAAATAAGAATAAATTAATAAACACATTCACCTTCATTACACTTAACAGCCAAAAAAATGTAAGTAATAAAAGAAAACCTAAAAAATATTTAAAACTTATCATCCATTTTCCAGGTTTAGGTAGTAATGACAAAATAGATGGTCTTATTATTAAGAAAAAATAAGGTAGTGAAAATCCAAGAGATATAAAAAAGAAAATTAGTAAAATATTTACGTTAGATGTTAACGAAGCAAAGCCAATTGCTGTTCCTAAAAAAGGTGCACTACATGGTGTCGCCATTAATGTAGCAAACATTCCAGAAAAAAAATAACCACTATAATTTTCTGTTCTCGCAAATTTTCCAAAATAATTTAATAATGAATTAGGTAAAATTATTTCAAAAAAACCTAAAAGATTTAAGGAAAATAAAAGAATTATAGAAGATAAAAAAATTAAAAAATACAAATTCTGAAACTGAAATCCCCACCCAACAAATACACCAAATGATTTTAATACTATTAAAATTATTGATAGAGAAATGAACGAAAAGACTATTCCTAATATGATCAAAAATGAAAACTTTTTAATTTTAACTTTTTCAATTTGTTTTAATTGTATCATTGATAAAATCTTCACAGATAAAACTGGAAACACACATGGCATAAAATTTAATATAATCCCTCCAATAAATGCTAAAAATAGGAAATTGATTATATTTTTTTCATAAGGAATATTACCTAGATTTAAATTAAATTTTTCTATGTTCTTTCCATCTGATATTGAAAGTTCTACCGGTTTTTTTAAATTTTTTAAATCTTCGTCAGATTCAAAATAAATTTTGGTTTTTTTATTCACTATTATTGATTTTAGATAGAAATTAGTTTCATCTGAAAATGGATGAATTTTAATTTCATTTTGTTCAGGATTATCCAAAACTAAATAAAAAGTATTTTTGTCTTTGGCAAAAGAATCTTCAATTTTAAATAACCCTAAATTACTTTTTGGAACTTTTTTTAAATATTTTAAAATTTGATTATTTTTTAACTCACTATTTTTTATATTAAAATTAATTGTTTTTTTCTCAGTTATTGGAATTCATATTTTTTTTCAAATTAAATATTCAATATTTAAATCTGCATAAATTGGTTTTTTTTTTTCTTTGATTTTTAATTCTACAGGAAATATTACTTCATTTTCATATCCAATTGTCTTAACTCCATGGTCAGTGTAAGATTTAGGAAATGGGTATAAGATATTATGGTCTAAAATATTTTTCTTATTTTCCATCTTCAAATTGATTGATGCCCCAGCATCCCCAGGGTTTTTCCAGTATGTCTTCCAACCGTCATCCAGATTAATTTTTATTCCAAAGTAATATTTATCATTATGATTAATTACATAATTATCAGGTATAATTTTTAAGGATGAATGAGGAATTGAATTATCGATATCAATAGAGCTAGCAGTATTAAATATCAATAAAATGATTAAAAAAAATAAAATCATTAACTTATATATCTTCCATTTGATCATTACACAATAATTTGTAATAATTTAAGTATGAAAGGTTCTTATTTAAAGGGAAATATTATATGTGCACTACCGCAACTCAAGGATATTTTTTTTTCCAGGAGCATTATATATATAACCCATCACAATAAAGATGGTGCTGTTGGAATAGTTTTAAATTATAAAATAATGAATATTAAAGGGGCTGAATTATTTAAAAAACTAGATATCCAAGATGTAAAAAATCAATTAGAAATGGAATTTCCTTTTCATATTGGGGGTCCGTTGAATCAGAAAAATGGCTTTATATTGCATTCAAATGATTACAAAAGTGAAAATACTTTAAGGGTAACAAATAAAGTTAAGTTAACGTGTTCAACCGAAATTTTAAGTGACATTGCAAAAAACAAAGGACCAAAAAAGTTTTTTATTTCCTTGGGTTACTCCGGCTGGGGACCTGGACAGCTAGAGGATGAGATTAAAAACAATAGCTGGATCAATATAAATGAAGAACTTGATTTATTATTTGATACTGATTCAGAAAAAAAATGGAGTAAAGCTTTAAAAAAAACAGGAATTGATTTTACAAAGTTTTCGAGTTTTTCCGGAAACGCTTAATTTAAATCCGATATAATTCTTTCAAGTTCTTTAATATCATTTTCAATTAATAAAAATTTTTCTTTTTTTTTTAAAATAGATTTTAAAGGTTTGGGGTAATTTAGATCTTTTTTTATTGAATCACGAACTGTTTCAATAAATTTTGCATAGTGTGCAGTTGCTAAATAAACTCTCTTTTCATTATCATTTAATAATTTTTTTCCAACAGCATATCCAACTGCGGTATGGGGATCAATAATTAAGTCATACTTTTTAAAAATATGATTAATTGTTTTTTTTGTTTCAGCATCAGAAATACATCCTCCACAGAAATCTCTAAGCATTTTACTATACACATTTTTATAAATTTTAAATTTTCCATTATTATCTAATTCTTTATAAAGTTTACCGGTGTATGAGGAATCTTTAGTGTAGTAAAAAATCAGTCTTTCAAAGTTACTTGAAACTTGAATATCCATACTTGGACTAAAAGATTGACTAACCTTTTTTTTTTTCATTTCACCGGATGAAAAAAATCTTGT
>Ga0181575_10002368_pt1 | contig 13439 bp, 12 predicted proteins | sample 101ome_23_FD_145599 | JGI IMG/M metagenome (GOLD analysis project Ga0181575, IMG submission 145599) | Coastal salt marsh microbial communities from the Groves Creek Marsh, Skidaway Island, Georgia - 101411CT metaG (spades assembly) | ecosystem: Environmental > Aquatic > Marine > Intertidal zone... | reverse complement strand
GGCGGCCAGGCAAGATTAGAATTGCCCCGCTCGGTTCGTTAACCTTGCGGGCACCGCCATTCGACAGTTATCTCACGACAGGACCACATTCATGCGTATCAGCTTCTGGCCAACCCCGTCACTCCCTTTTCAGGAAACCCTGGCACTTGGCCAGCACGTTGCAGCCACGGGCTGGGATGGCATGTGGCTCGCCGATCACTTCATGCCGAACGCGGCAGACACATCGACGCCCTGGCCTGAAGCCTGGACCACACTCGCTGCGCTGGCACCCCAGGTACCCAGCATCCGCCTTGGCACTCTGGTGACCGGGAACACCTATCGCCATCCTGCGGTCCTGGCAAAAATGGCAGCGACAGTCGATCACATCAGCGGTGGCCGGCTGGTCCTAGGCATTGGCTCCGGTTGGCAGGAAAACGAACACCAGCAATACGGCATCGAATTCGGGACAGTGCGCCAGCGGCTCGACCGTCTGGAAGAAGCCTGCGCGATGATCAAGTCACTGTTCGATAAACCATCAGCAAACTTTGAAGGCCGTTTTTATACGCTCAAGGAGGCGACGCTCGAACCCAAACCGCTGCAGCCAAACCTGCCGCTGATGGTGGGCGGCGGTGGCGAGAAAGTCACGCTGCGCATAACTGCTCGTTACGCTGACGAGTGGAACGTCTGGGGCACTGTCGAAACAATGATTCACAAGATGAGAATCCTCGATCAACACTGCGAAGACATTGGTCGGGATCCAAACAACATCCAAAGGTCCGCAGTAGCGCTGCTGTTTCTGTCGGATGATGACAGGTTCATTCAGCAGATCAGAGAGACCGTGGACCGCGCCCTGATCGCGGGCAATCTCGCCGAGGTACAGGACACAGTGAAGGCCTACCAAGAAGCCGGCGTTGACGAACTGCTGGTCCCGGACTTTACCCTAGGCCAGGGTCAGCAGAAAATTGATACCCTAGATACCTTTATCAACGACATCGCCCCCCTGGTCAGGTAACGCATGAATCTTCCTCCCATCCGCCAACTGCAGTACCTTGTGGCACTGCGCGAGGAACTGCACTTTGGTCGCGCCGCGCGCAGCCTGAATGTCACTCAGTCGACGCTATCTACCGGCATCCGTGAACTGGAAAGTTTCCTATCGATCACCCTGGTAGAACGCACCAGTAAATCCGTGACGTTTACTAAAGCAGGCGAAGACATCGTGGACCGTGCCCGCTACATCATGATGCAGGTGGAGGACCTGGTTACTGATGCCAGGAGTTTCACCGACCCGCTGGCGCTGCCCGTCAAACTTGGCGCCATTCCGACAATCGCGCCCTATTGCATCGGTGACTATGCTTATCAGCTGCAGCAGGCGTTCCCGGGCCTACAACTCTATATTCGAGAAAACACTAGCGCCAATCTGATCAACGAGCTGCTCGACAACAAACTCGATGTTGGCCTGCTGGCGCTGCCGTATGACGTCGGCCGCGTCGAAACCCGCATCATGTACCGGGAGGGTTTTCATCTCGCTTGCCATACCAGCTCAAAGCTGATCGACAGCAAGCATCCCGACTTCGACAGCCTGCCGGATGAAAGCCTGCTGCTGCTGGATGACGGCCACTGCCTGAGGGATCACGCACTTGCCGGCTGCCGCCTTAGAAATCACAAGAAGATTCACACGTTTGGTGCCAACAGCCTGCAGATGCTGATCCAGATGGTCGAAAACGATCTCGGCGTGACCTTGATTCCGGATATGGCCCTTGGCCTGCTCAAGGGAACAAAGATCAAGACAACCCGCCTGCCACCGGACCTGTTCTACCGCGATATCGGTTTTGCCTGGCGCAAGGGGCATTCCCGCATCGCGACACTGGACAGCCTGATGGATGTACTGCCGATCCCTGGGAACGCGCTTTCAACCAAGCCCGATTGACGGGAACCGGGCCGACCGTGTGCCCTCAATCGGCTTGTTGGATGCCTGGTGATAGGTGTAAACCAGCGAAAACTTGACTCTATCTGTCAGGTTTCGGCCCGCCGCGTGAAACAGCTTACTGTGGAAAAACAATACATCGCCCTGCGCCAGCTCAACGACTTTGGCTTGACTGATCAGCGCCTTGTTGTCGGCAATATCAGGCCGCAGGAACAGCGCCGCGTCCAGTAGACCACGGTCCAGCGACACTCGATGGGAGCCGGGTATAACCCGCAGACAGCCATTCATCTTGTTCTCATCACCCAGAGCCAGCCAGGCACTGATCAGGTTTTCCTTATCGAATGACCAGTAGCGGTTATCTTGGTGCCAGAGAGTCACGCTGCTGTATCCCGGTGATTTGGTCATCACACAGTTGTGATGGCACTGAGACAACATGACAGTCTCATCACCAGCAAACAGGTGTTTCAACGTCTGTTCAATCTCCGCAGAAGTGCCCCAGTCACGAAATGCCTGGTCGCGCGCATAAACCTGCAACAAACGGCGGGAGGTATCAGACCCAGGCGCATCCTGCTCAAGCGGCCCGCCCGGGTAATGCACATCCACCTCGTACTCTACCGGCGCGATACGCTCCTGCAGGTGCCGTTGCGCGATGGCAGCCAGCGCATCAGCGTCTGCCGTACTGGCCATACCTCGCTTAACGAGGTAGCCGTCCCTTTGAAAGGCCGCAGCCTCGATGTCTGTCACACTTACTTTATTCATGCCTGCTATATGGGGGCTGGCTCGCGGGTTGCAAGCGCCAATGATTATCCTTCCGTTTCGAGCTCCGTTCTGTATTCGCTCTCGCCTGTATTTTGCGACATTTGTCCACTGTACAATGACAATTATTCAATAAAAATATAGCGTTTTGCCTGCTAATATACGCGCATCCAAGATTTGTCAGCAATGATATGACATGATTGTGCACGAAACTCTGGCCGACCTGGGCCTGTCACAACGTCAGACGGACCTCTACCTGACACTGCTCAAACTGGGCCCGAGCTCAATCAGAGATATCGCCGCCTCGGCCGGCCTGAACCGGGGCACGACCTATGAAGAGTTAAAACGCTTGAGGACCATGTCCCTCGTCACCTACTTCCCGCAGGGCAAGCGCCGTTTTTTCTGCGCAGAGCCTCCGGATGTTCTGCTGCGTCATGCCAGGGAAAAGCAGGCTGCCACCAACCAGGCCGTGAATCGTCTTGAGCAGGACATCATCCCCGACCTGAAGCAACTAATCCCGGCCTCAAGCAGCACTGACGTATTCCACTACGAGGGTGATGAGGGTATGGAATACTGCCTGCGCGACATCATTGCCACCATGGCGGAAGCCGCGGACAAGACTTACCGGGTTTACTCTTCTCGCCTGATCAGAAAATATCTCTATCGGCCATTTCCAGGCTTCACCCAGGCCCGCGTCAACGCCGGCATTCACGTCAATGTGATCGCAATTGGCGAAGGCGGCGACGATGCCCCGCTGTCAGAACGCAAATGGATTGATGCCGATGCCGCCCAGGCACCATCCTATATGGCCATTTACGGCTCCAAGTGTGCACTGATCTCGCTGGTCGGCGCGGACTACCCGACTGTGGTCATCTTGGATTCGGAGGGTATCGCCGCCGCCATGCGGATCGCTTTTGACACCCTCTGGCGCCGACTCTAGCGAGGTTGTATTGCAGCCGGAGTTACCGCAAACTCGAGTGACGCCATTCAGCAGGAATTTCGGCCACGTGGAGGAAATGCTGTGAACACGGGTATCAAAGACTATCTGGCGCGGGCAGACGTTCGCCTCACCGCCGATATGAATATGTACGAAGCGTCGCAGCAAATACTGATCAACAAGGCCTCGGGTGCCATGGTCGTTGATGAAAATGGCAAGTTAATCGGTGTTCTCTCGGAGCTTGACTGCCTTGGTGCGATGATGACCAGTGTTTACAACGGCAGCGACCCGGGCGGAGCACTAGTCAGCGACATCATGGAAACAGATGTTGAGATTGCCGATATTGATGCCGACATACTGAGCATTGCGACGTCCATGCTGGAAAAAAGCCGCCGGCGCAGGCCTGTCCTGGAGAATGGAGAACTGGTTGGGCAGATTTCCTGCCGCCAGATCCTGCGGGTCCTTACCGAGGACATAAAAAGAAAACGCTAAATACCAACCTGACATCCGCGAGAAACACTCTTGGCTGACTCAATCAACGACATCGACGCCGGCCAAACGAAACTTGAAGACCAACTGCTGACAGAATTGCAGCGCCTGCGTAAGTTGAGCCTGGAGACACCCTACGCTGCCCTCGACCCGCGCGTCCTGGGTGAACTGCAGCGGGCACTGGGCGCTTTGCGTTCGACGATGGAGAGCACCGGCGATTTTACCCAGCTCCGCCTCGAAACTGATCACCATGATCAGATACGTGATCGCATGCGCGTGCTCGACAGCCTGCTTACCCGCAAAATTCCGACTGTCTTCATCGAAGACTGCTTTCAGGCAGCCAGGGCTCACCGGATCAAGCCTGCTGCCCCCCACTTTGCAGCGCGGGTTTTGCTGCTGCTCGACCAGCAGTTGCGCCGTCACCATGATGACGGCCAATCCATTGATCAGGTGATGAATAGTCGTGCCAGTTTTGACGCCAAAGATCTGACCCGGACCCCCGCACCACCCATATCAGAACGAAAGGTTGCGCAGTCGCCGGAAGAAATTCGCCGCAAGCTCGCCGCAAAAGGCGCGTCCGCTCAGGGCAAAGCGAGCTTTGGCTCGAAAGACATCGAACCGCTGCAACCGACCCCAAAACCAGAGAAAAAGTCAGAACCCGCCCTGCAGGGACCTGCCATTTTCGACTCGAAAGATATTGAACCCTTGTCAGACATCGCGCAGCGACAGAAGCAGCGCCGGGAAGAAGCGGCAAAGAAAGCGAAGGCCAAGGAACCAGCGGGTAAAGCTGTCTTCCTGTCGAGAGACCTGGACCAGAACGATAAGTAGGATCCTGTCAGGTCATCATTGACTCGAGACCACCCCCGGTCTGCAGATGAGTGATGTCATTGAAGCCCCGCACCACGACTTCACCATTCAGCATGACGATACGAGAGATCGATCCATTGTCACAACCGTTGAATGCAAAAGGTCTCGCACCGGTAGCATGGGCAAGGATGTGACCGATCACACCACCGTGCACTACAAGGACAACCAGTGCATTCGGGTGCCTGGCGGCAATCCGCTGCAGGCCGGCAAAAACACGAGCATTCAACACCTCAGTTGACTCAGCACCTGGAATTACGTCCCAGCGCTGCTCCTCCTGCATTTGCTGGTAGAGCGGGTCATTTTCATGCACCTTGATCCTGAACAACCCGCCTTCCCATTCGCCCAGATGCACCTCTCGCAGATCAGGCTCCACCGCTGGCGTCATACCCAGGTGTGCGCAAAGCGGTGCTGCCGTTTCAGCCGTACGCCTCAGGTTAGTGACATAAACCGCTGATACCGGCAGGTCCTTCAACCGCTGGCCCACAGCCACCGCCTGTTCCTGCCCCTGGGGCGCCAGCTCCGGGTCACCATGACCATCAACCAGGGGAAACGGGTCATCCGATGTTGCCGCTCGGGATTCACCGTGCCGAACCAGAAGCATGTCGGTTGCGCCTTCCGGCAATTCAAACTTGTGCTGACGATATTCCTTCACGCCGGTCTCCGACCAAAAAAAGCGAGTGTACCTGATATCATCGGAAGGAAAATAACTCACAGGGATACACATGAGCTGGGAAGACGAAATTTCAGAACTGCAGCAGCGCGGTGGCCTTGCCGAACAGATGGGTGGCGCAGACAAAGTCGCGCGCCAGCACGAATTTGGCAAACTGACGATCCGGGAACGGGTTGACCGCATTGCCGACAGCGACAGCTTTCATGAAATTGGCAAGCTCGCCGGTGTCGCAGAGTACGATGAAGCAGGTGAGTTGCAGCAGTTTACCCCTTCCAATTTTGTTTTCGGCACAGCGGAGATCGATGGCCGCACCGTCATTCTATCCGGCGATGACTTCACCGTTCGTGGCGGATCTGCGGATGCGTCGATCGGTGCTAAGCGCCTCAAAGCGGAAGGACTTGCCAACGAGTTAAGACTGCCGCACATTCGTCTTGTCGACGGCATGGGCGGCGGCGGCTCGGTCAAGACGATCGAGACCGCCGGCAGAACCTATATACCCCAGGTCGCTGGCTGGGACGTGATCGTCCAGCATCTCAGCATCGCCCCATCCGTGTCACTTGCCCTCGGCAGCGTCGCCGGTATTGGTGCCGCACGCGTGTCGACCTCGCACTACTCCGTCATCGTCAAGGATACCGCCCAGATGATGATCGCAGGGCCGGCCCTGGTTGACTGGGCCAGCCTTGGCGAGGTCAGCAAAGAGGAACTGGGTGCCAGCAGCATCCATACCCGTAACGGCGCGATTGATGATGAGGCCACATCTGAGGAAGAAGCCTTCGCCATGGCGAAGCGCTTTCTCTCGTACCTGCCCAACAATGTCGACGAGCTGCCTGAGCGATCCCCGTGCAATGACCCAACGGAGCGGCGCGAGGAATTCCTGCTGGATGTTGTGCCAAAAGATCCCCGCAAGGTTTACAAGATGCGGCCTGTCATAGAGGCCACCTTTGATAAAGGTTCCTTCTTCGAGATCGGTCGGAAATGGGGTAAGTCCGTCATTACCGGGCTGGCCCGGCTGAACGGTATACCCGTTGCTGTCTTTGCTGAAGACCCCATGATTTACGGCGGCGCCTGGACCACCGACTCCTGCCGCAAGCTGATCAGGCACTGTGACCTGGCCTCAACATTTCATCTGCCGATTATTCACCTGGTGGACTGCCCAGGATTCCTCATCGGCAAACAGTCTGAGGAGAACGCTACTATAAGGTATGGCTCCCAGGCCCTGGCTGCGCTTGGCCAGGCAACAGTCCCTTTCTGCAGCGTTGTGGTGAGAAAAGCCTTCGGTGTCGCTGGCGCCGCGAACACGAAACCCGGCAGCCATCATTTTCGATTCTCATGGCCATCCGGCGACTGGGGATCGTTGCCTATCGAAGGTGGTATTGAAGTCGCTTACAAGGCGGAACTAGCAGAAGTCGATGACTATGACGCGCATCTCGAACAGATCAAAGAGAAGCTGAATAGACTGCGATCGCCCTTCCGCTCCGCCGAATATTTCGAGATTGAGGAAATCATCGACCCGAGGGATACACGGAGGAACTTGTGTCATTGGGCGGAAATCGCCTACCAGGCCCTGCGGCCCGGCCCATCTGCCTTTGGCTATCGGCCATGACCCTCTATCACCGGCATCCCGCGCATAGCCTGACGGCTGATAATTGTCTAAGCTGGGATTACCGCACCGAGGACGTTGAAGAATAAGCCCAGCATTTGGGCCTTCAACTGACTGCGGCACCTGATTTCATTTTCACCTCTTTAACTACGCTAAACAGGAGACAACACTATGCTGAATCATGTCATGGTCGGCGCAAACGACATCCAGGCATCAAAGGCATTCTACGACGCCGTGCTCGGCGTGCTGGGCGCCGGTCCGGCCATGGAGCACGTCAACGAGACAGGCCATACCCGACTCTTCTATATGCATGACGGTTCAACCTTCAGCGTCAGCGAACCTATCAATGGTCAACCCACGTCTGTTGCAAACGGCTCCACTATCGGCTTCATCTGTAACTCACCGGAGCAGCTGACGGAATTTCACGACGTCGCTGTCGCCAACGGCGGCACCAGTGTTGAGGACCCACCCGGTGCGCGTGAGAGTGACATGGGCACCATGTGGCTGTGCTACTTCCTTGACCCTGACGGCCACAAAATCTGTGGCATTCACAGACCGGCCTAACCGCAACTGTCAGAGCAGAGGCCGAACCTCTGCTCTGACTGTAGTCCGGCAATCAGAGGCTGCCGGCACTCAGACTCAGCTCTTAATTCGGAGTGATTTCGGGTCATAAAATGGCCCGAGACTGACGCTGATCGGGAATCGTTCACCCGCCACTTCGATTTCAAACGCCTGGTTCTGCAACCAGTCCTTTGTGACGCCATCTGCATGACTAATACTCGCAATACCGACCGCGCGATTCAGCCTGAATCCATAAGTCGCGGAAGTCGTCATTCCAACCATCTGATCGCCGCAGAAAACAGGTTCATCGTGGTAGATCATGACCGTGTCATCTGTCTGTAAAACAAAGTTCACCAGTCGCTCTGACAACGGCTGTTCAATGCCCAACAGCGCATCACGCCCGTTGAATGCCGGTTTGTCCATGTCCACCGCGAATCCGAGCCCCGCTGCCTGCGGTGTTGTTTCATCCGATATGTCGTGCCCGAAATGTCGGTAGCCTTTCTCTATCCTGCAGACGTTCATCGCATGAAAACCGGCATGGCTGAGCTGGATATCCGAACCATGATCAATGATTCGCTCGTAAACATGCGCGGCAAACTCAGTCGGCATGTAGAGCTCGTAACCGAGTTCGCCGACATAAGAAAGACGGTTGGCACGCACGCGGGCATAACCCAATTCAATCTCTTTTGAATGGTAATACGGCAACGCCTGGCTTGAGACATCGTCGTGTGTCAGGACGGCAAGCAGGTCTCTCGACTGAGGCCCCATGAGACCGATCATCATCATCCCGCTCGTCACGTTCTGTACACTGACCTGGTGGCTGCCAGCATGTTGCTGCAGCCAGTCGTAATCACGCCCTTCACAGGCACAGCTCGAAACCACCATGAACTGATCTTCCGACAGTCGCGTGATGGTCACATCCGCTTCTATACCACCGCCCTCATTCAGCCACTGGGTATAAACAATTGAGCCGGGCGCCACATCGATATTGTTAGCAGAAATCTGGTTCAGGCAGACCAGCGCTTCATTGCCTTCAACCATGTAGACGGGATAACTGCTCTGGTCAAACAGGGCGGCCCGGTTTGCAATGGCGTCGCATTCAGCTCGACAGCAGTCAAACCAGTTCTGCGGCCCGTAACTGTAGTCGTATTCGGGCGCCACACCGGGCTGCACAAACCAGTTGGGTCGCTCCCAGCCGGCGAGTTCCCCCATGACCGCACCGGCCCTGATCATCTGATCATGCAATGGGCCGCGACGCGCTCCTCTGGCCGTTTCGTACTGCCGATAAGGCCAGTGCATCGCGTAAAGCAGACCAAGGGACTCTTCCGTACGATCAACCAGGTAGTCACGATTTGCCTGGAAGCTGAAAGTGCGCCTGATATCGACATCCCAGAGATCCATGGGTGGACGCCCTGCCACGATCCATTCTGCCAGTACTTTGCCGGCGCCACCGGACGATTGAATGCCAATAGAGTTGAAACCGGCAGCAACAAAGACGTTGTCCATCGAAGGTGCCGGCCCCAGCAAATAGCGATCATCCGGCGTAAAACTCTCGGGCCCGTTGAAGAAAGTCTGAATACCAGCGGACTGTAAGGGTGGATAGCGCCTGGCGGCAGCCTCCAGCACCGGCGCAAAATGGTCAATATCTTCCGGCAGTGTGCCAAACGCAAAATCCCGCGAGACGCCTTCCGGGGACCAGGGTTTGGCTCGCGGCTCAAAAGCGCCCAGCAGAAGCTTGCCGGCGTCTTCTTTATAGTATGCCCATTCATCCGGAATGCGCAGAGTCGGCATCCCCGGCGTCAGGTCAACCAGCGCTTCAGTCACGATATAGAAGTGTTCCGCGGCCTGCAGTGGCACCTGGAGATCGAGCAGCGCGGCGAGCTGGCGGGTCCACATGCCGGCTGCGAGCACAACCTGCTTGGTTGCTACTTCACCGACTTCAGTCTCTACCACCGTAACGGTTCGACCACTGGTCCTGAATCCTGTCACAGCAATGCCTTCACTGATCTGGACGCCGCGCTGGCGGGCACCGATCGCCAGCGCCCGGGTCGTGTCAACAGGATTGGTCTGGGCATCACCGGGAATATAGATACCGCCGTGCAGACCCGTGGTGTCCAGACCCGGCCAATAGCGCTTGATCTCGGTGGCATCAATGATTTCAGACGCGACACCAAATGCCCGGGCAGTACCGGCCTGCCGCTTTAGCTCTGTCATTCTCTGGGCATTCAAGGCAACGGAGATACTCCCGGTCTGCCGGTAGCCAGTCGCCTGGCCCGTTTCCTGTTCAAGGCTGGCGAAAAGATCGGTCGTGTACTTGGCAAGCTGGGTGAGATTCCGTGTCGCTCGCAGCTGTGCTACCAAGCCGGCAGCGTGCCAGGTAGTCCCGGCTGTCAGCTGATTCTGCTCAATCAATAGAACGTCGCTGACACCCAGTCTGGCGAGGTGGTAGGCAATCGAACAGCCGACAATACCGCCGCCGATAATCACGACTTGGGCTGACGATGGAAGTGCTGTTGTCATAGGCTGACGGTCAACTCGGATGGGATAGACTGGCCGGAGTGGCTAGAGCCGGCCTTTCTGCAACTCGAAGCGCCCTTTAGCAATATTGAGACGCAACAGATCGCTGGCACCTTCAACAAACCTCAAAGACCGCACCTCACGGTACAGAGCCTCCAACGGATGACCCGTGACCAGCGCCTGCCCGCCAAACAACTGTACAGCGCCATCGACCACACGACCGGCGACCTCGGTGGCGAAAACCTTGGTGGCCGCCGTTTCGTTCACGGCATTCTCGCCGGCATCGACCAGGCGGGCTGTGCGGTACAGCATGCTGCGCGCTGCGTAGACTTCGATTCTCATATCGGCATATCGCAACCTGACACCCTCGCGGCTGCTCAGCGGGCTGCCGCTGCGATGCGGTGCATTCAGATGCTGTTCAATGTAGTCAAGTGCCCACAGGCACATGCCGGTCGCCTGCGCTGAAACCATCATCCTGACATTGCCGATACTGGCTAGCGCTCTCGGCATTCCCTCGCCGAGTTTGCCGATGACCCGGTGCAGCGGCACCCGGACATTCTCAAAGCTGAAGGCTGCGTGATCACTGCCATCCATCGAGCTGAATTGACGCGTCATGACAACGCCATCATCGTTTTTATCGATGACGATCATAGCGGTGCCTGCCTTCTCACGATCGGCCTGCTCGACATTGATCAGCGCTGAAATAAAGTCTGCTGTAGCACCACCAGTGACGTAGGATTTCTGACCGTTGATGACAATGTGATCTCCATCGACTACACCCCAGCTCGGTCGTTTAGCACTGTCAGGCTCAGTAAAACCAAAAGCACCACGTTTCTCGCCCCTCAGCACTGGTTCCAGGTAGTCTGCGCGCAGGTCGTCCTCGGCAACATGCAATACACCAGGGCCCGGCCCGAAAATGTACCGAGTGAGTGGCGAATTGCAGGCAGCGAAGGTCTCCCGCAACACGGTCAGCTCCAGAGTGCTGGCGGGTTGCCCGCCAAATTCCTCGGGCTGGGTTTTGAAATAGAACCCGGCTGCTTTTGATGCTGCACGAACCTTGTCGCCGGCATCTGCTGCGTCTTTATCAAGGGGCTGGAGCGCATCATTGATAAACTGTTCCGCTTCCGACCTGACGGCCTGGATATCTTTTGGCAGGTTGTCTGGCATGTCTTTCCCCTCTTATCCTGTCTCCACCGCGTCACATCGCAGGCGACATATTGCCATCAATGTTGATAGCGGTCCCCGAGACAAAGCCGCAGTCATCTGAGCACAACAGTGCCGCCAGGTTGGCACACTCCTCTGCTTCGCCATAACGGCCGAGCGGCACGTTCTTTGCGCCCGCGTCCGCAACGAACTCATCGAACGTCATGGCTTTATCACTCCGATCCCAGGCCCGCCTGATCTGGTCAGACTTGATAAGACCGATATTGAAACCGTTGACCAGGACGTTATGTGGCGCCCCCTCCCCTGCGAGCACCTTGGTCAGCGCCATACCCGCGGCTCGTGTGACAGAGGTCGGTGCAGTGCCCCTCGCCGGGGTCTTCGCCAGCGTATTAAGCATATTGATGATTCTGCCCCAGCGACGTTCTTTCATGCCGGGGAAAGCCAGGCGGCAGAGCCTAACGGCGGCCATCAGCTTAAGGTCAAAGTCGTATTGCCATTCTTCATCCGTAATGGTTTCAAACCTGCCGGCTTTTGCAAAGCCCGCATTGTTAACGAGAATGTCTACCTGGCCGAATTGCGCAATGGTTGCCGAGAAGCCAGACTCGACCTGATCCGCATCGCTGACATCACAGGACAGACCCATAACGCTGGCGCCCGTTTCTGCAGCGATGGTTGCTGCCGCCGCCTTGACCTCATCCTCATTGCGAGCAAACAGACAGACAGCGGCACCAGACGCAGCAAACTTTTGCGCCATGGCATAACCCAGCCCTTTGCTGCCACCTGTAACAAGCGCGACACGCCCAGACAAATCCACGATCATGCATCAACCCTCCTGAAACAATTTGCCAAATGATGCCTCAGCTGGCGCCTGAACAACACAATGACATAAGATCCCCGGCCATCAAGGAGACAACCCATGAACATCTATCACATCTGGCGCGATCTCAAACCGGGCGTCAGCGATCGCAGGTTCGAGGAGCTATCGAATGCTACCTAGTCCATTTGCAATTAATCTCAAGTTTGCACTCTACCGTGACTTCCCAGACCCCAATCGCGTCGACTGGGAAGAAAAATTCTCACGCTAACACCTTTATAATGTCGCGCGACCTTATAACTTAGTTAGTCAATAATTCAGACTTAAAGACTCTAACTGACCGACCACCCACAATCAGCCCGACACCATGTTACAAATTTTTTCACTGGAATCTCACGCTACATGAAATTGATTCAACGGAATATTTTCATACTTTTCAGTCATTTAGCGAAGGCCCATGAAAATGTCAGAGTTATCCACAGTATCAGACTGCGTTAAACACAGTTACTCAGAAGTTATCCACAGATAATCCACCGCTGTTTGCAATCGTTTCATTAGCCAGCGGATTTGAAGCTGTGTAAATTGTCTTTCAACGGTTAAGGGAGGTCAGGCAGACCGGAAACGGGAAACCAACCAAGCTTAAACCAAAAGACCTGTGCCGGGTCGGGGTCGCCAAGGCAAGGGCGGCTTAAGGGTCACGGCAGCTCCTTAGGGGGCAGCGGGTCACGGAACTCTCGAGGGAAGTGGCGCGTTAACCGGAGATCTGTACTGTTGGCTATCGGTTTGATCGACTGGGTCAGCGGGGACGTAGCAAGGCGTCTTAAAATAACGGCTCATGGGGCCAGGTTGCAGAAGTCGTCGGTGACGGCCGGCAAGACGGAAACGACCAGGGCGGCAGGGAGTCGGCGTCGACGCTGAGGGATGCCAGAGCGGAACCTTTCGGGGGGAAGCAGCTGGGAGAACTGAGAAGAAGCACCGGGCAACCGTCGCAGAGTCCGGCCCAGGGTTTAGACCCTGGACCGACGACTCAAAACCGAGCCTCCGGGTTCGGAGGATAGACCAAACTGTGGCGGCGCAAGCCAAAACAGTCCCGGCCAAAGTCCTAAGGGAAACCCCGCCTCGCGCGGGGTTTCTTTTTTGTGATATCTGATCACAAATCAA
>Ga0181575_10002362_pt1 | contig 13450 bp, 13 predicted proteins | sample 101ome_23_FD_145599 | JGI IMG/M metagenome (GOLD analysis project Ga0181575, IMG submission 145599) | Coastal salt marsh microbial communities from the Groves Creek Marsh, Skidaway Island, Georgia - 101411CT metaG (spades assembly) | ecosystem: Environmental > Aquatic > Marine > Intertidal zone... | reverse complement strand
ACCTGTGCTTCATCGCCTGCGGCAGAAAGTGATTCCTTGATACCTTCGATGCGCTCAAGCATGGGCATCTGCGATATTTTTTCCTGGTAATTGAGAATTTCTGATCTGACCATGCCGGCCTCGTGTGATTTAGTGATTCAGTTCGAAGACGTTTTCAGCAGTCGGGCGCGAGACCTTCGAGATGCTTATTGTGCTGATTATGGAAGTAACCCGACACCTTGCGCAGTGAAATTAATTCTGTCTAACAGAGTATTCGCTGCGCAATAGGGTTGGGTGCGCCGAGAAGGCGCACCGCTGGAGATTAATCAAAGGTGTAGGTGACCCCGAGCGTCACGAGACGAGGCGGTCTGATAGATGCCGTCATATCGGTTGCCAGATCAGGAATGATCTTCTGGAGAGGCTTTGCGGCGATCGATGTGACATAAATCTCGTTGAAGCAATTGGTACAGGTCACGCCAACACTCCACGGGCCGTCAAGCTGAAATAACGTGGCCGAGATATGTGTGACTGTTCTATCAGGTATGTCGGTGCCCGGCAGCAGCCCCTGGCCAGGACTCAGCTCACCATCTGAGTGATGAATCGTATCCCAGGTAGCTTCAAGTCCCCAACCGTCGGATACGTTGGTGAAATAGGTGGCACCGACGTTCACTGAGAATGGTGGGCCACCGTATTGCTCACCCGAGACGTCCTGGATAGGCGCTCCGAGCGGGCCGGTGACGCACTTACCAATCGGGGTGTCCGGCACATCGATTGAGTTGCAGCCTGCGTCTTCCCACTTATCGAATTCCAGTTTAGCGTAGGACAGTGCGCCCCTCAGCTGCCAGTTTTCGTTCAGGTTGTACATCAGGTTTGCTTCCACCCCGTAATTATGGGCGACAGCAGCGTTCTGCAGCGTAAACGTTGTGGTGTTGGAGTTAAAGATACCGACCTGCAGATCCTCTGATTCAAAGAAGAAAGCGACGACTTCTGCACTAAGGTTGCCATCCATGAACCGGCCCTTCATGCCAAGCTCAAAACCTTCAACAACCGTCTCATCGAAAACCAGAGTGTCATTCGCGACCTCGATTGGCAAAGCAGTGAGGTTTGGTACGGTGCCAGGGTTTGAGATACCGGCAGACTGAAAGCCTGTTTTATATGCAGCGAAGAACATCAGGTCCTGCCGTGGGTAATAGCTCAATGTCAGCTCAGGCGAAACATTGTCGGACTTGTCAGAAGGCGTATAAGTAATAGACGTCGGCCCAAACCCAAATGCCCCACTGTTCTCGAAGATGTTGCCCCCGACGGCCTCACGATCTTCCTCTGTGTAACGAATACCACCAGACAGCCTGAATTTTTCATTGATGACGTAATCAAAGCTGCCAAATACCGAGAGGCTTTCTACATCATTATCCCAGATCTGGTGATACATCATGTAAGTGCCTTCATACGGACCGGGCTCGGGCCAGGGCGAGGTCGCACCAAACACGTTGGCGAGTGTCTCGGGCAAGATTTGAACCGGCGCCTCCAGTTCCCGCCAGAGGTCCTCGTAAAAAAATCCGACCATAAAGTTAAAGTCACCATCAAAATTTGATTGCAACCGTAATTCCTGCGTCATTGCATCACCACGCTCGCCCTGGTCAGAAACAACGACGGCGAAGCTGGTGTAGTCGTAGTTGGTGTACTCCCTGTGCTTGTAGTCCCAGTAACCTGTCAGCGACGTCAGGGAGTAATCTCCCAGGTCCCAATTGAGCTCAAGCGTCACCATCTCGTTCTCAAATCGGTTGTAGAACCGATCGTCAGGGTCGATACCAATCGCTTTTTCGACCACACCGGCGGGAGGCAGGGCACTGTTACGTTCCAGTTTCGGGGAACCGGTGCAGGTTTGGGTTGTGTCTTCCCATTGGAAGGGACCCGCGCCAAAGTAGGGGTGGCCTCCGACCCCATCTGCACAACCGTAAAGAATCGTTACTGCCGAGTCATTTTGCTCGGATTCTGAATAGAAGACCTTTAAATTGGCCTCGAAATTATCGGTGGGTTGCCAGACGGTAGTCCAGCGAACGACCGTCTGTTCCTGTGCAGGATATTCATCAAACGATGCGCCACGAGGCTGCAGAGTCGGATCTGTATACATGGGCAATCCGAGCAGTACGTCGCCAACTGTGTTATCAATGGGTGCCGCAGAATTATCGAGGTAACCACCACTCATATCCTGAAAGCGGCCAGCGATTCGCATCGCCAAAGTATCGCTAAGCGTCCATGACACGCCTGCTTCGATGACGGGGTCCTCGGTAACGAATTCGTAACTGGCCCGAACAAAGCCGCTGGTATCTTCACCAATTACGGGACTTACGCTCTTCACGCCGATCACGCCTGCCGGGCTGTTTTTACCGAAGTAAACGGCCTGGGGACCTTTCAGGACCTCAAGTGTCTGCAGATCGAAAAAGCCCGTATCCAACATGTGGCTGCGCTGGAACGACATACCATCAAGGACCAGTGAAACAGGTTGATCCGTACCGTAATCGACAGCGATGTTGCCAACACCACGAATTTCGATGTTACCACCTTGGCCACCACCACCAGCGTGCTGAATGGAGAGACCGGGAATCCGTTGTGTCAGATCAGCCAGATCCCGGGTTCTATATCGTTCAATTTCCTCCTGAGTCAGCACCGCCGCGGATACGGGCACGTCGATCAAACGCTCTTCTCGTTTACGTGCGGTGACTGTAATTTCTTCGAGTTCTCGCTCTGCTGCATTGACTTGTGGCTGTGGAAAGGTGCAAAGCGCCATCGACAACAGCGAGAAACCTAAAAGGTTTTGAGCTTTGACCAGGACAGGCCCATTTCGGTGTGACATCTCTCTCTCCCTCATTATAGATTTTTGTTCCCAGTCGAAGTTCACCTACTGCGATACTCCTTGCGAACCCATGATTTTTGGGAAGAATTTCTGTAGTGCAATACAGAAATCTGCCTTCAGAATACGCCTTGAACAGCTTCTACGCAACAGAGCGATTCCAAAGGTCTGTCTGTGGCGAATTGACAGTTATTGCAAAGCGCGGTCAATCCTTTATTTTGAAGTGAGCCGGCGACCATGGGGTTAGCGAAGCATTGCATCGAAGAGCAATCACCAAACACGATCACGCCTGCGATCGACCGCGACATCTACAGCGACTAGGGAAATACCGGCCTAACCCTTTTTGCCGAGTTACTTCCACCGGCAGGAACTCAGAGGTGTACATTGAAGAATCCAGTCTCTAACTCCCGATAAAATTCTTCCAGGTTATTGGCGACTTCTGGATAAGCAAACTTATCCTAAGGAATTTCATCTGTCTGGGGGTTTAATTCTCTTCCATGTAACCGGAAGGCATCGCCTGACTGCCCTCGGCATTCGTCTGCAAGTGCTGCCGCAGGAATCTTGCCGCATCAGCAAAGGCCTTATCTCGGGTTTCTTCATCCCGGCCGATAATGTACCCATAACGAACACAATCTGTCAGCCGAGCGCCGAGGCGCAAACGCGCTGCTATTCGAGCCGGCCGAGAAACGTCGCCATCGTAGCTGACTAATCGTTCTCCATTGACCAGCGGCACACCTTTGTCGTCGTATCCCCATTCGCAACCCTGAACATACGGCGACTGTTCGCTGAAAAACCTGGGCTGGGAATTCTCCCAGGCATGGCCGGCACCGTCGTAAACAATTGCTTCGACATCCACACCGAGTGCCCTCAGTTCGTCTTCCCTCTGTCCACAGGCCTTAAGATCATTGGATGCATCCTCTGTACCTCGGAGCGTGAGGAGCGGTGCGCCGTTGGTTTTCTCAGTCCCGAGGTTCTGAAAACATGGACCATAAACATCAATATGCGCTGAGAAACCCGGATGATCTGGAGTCAGTGACTCTCGAATCCTGTCATCCATTGCGAGCCTCGCTGCCATGCCACCGTAGGAAAACCCGACCACGCCAATGCGGTCACCATCAATCGCTGGATGACTCGCCAGCAGGGTCAGCGCAGCGTACGCATCTGAAATCAAATCAAACTCGGTCACGGAACCTGTTCTGATCAGGTAGGCCACATCTTCATCGAGGCCTCGGGGCAGGTAATACTCGATGACAAAGGCGGCAATACCCAGATCATTCAGGAACGTCGCATACTCGTGCTCCCTGCCCGGCTTTATGCCTCCGCTGCCCGGCAGAATCACCATCGCCGGCATGGGCTTCTCTCTCTTTTCATCGGGAAAGGTCAGCCAGCCCAGCCCCGTAGTCTCAACCCCGCGTTTTCCAGCCAGGATCACTTCAAGATCAAAAGGACTCTGGGTTCGAAAATAAATTTCCCCTGCATCACTCGCATCAAGCTGCTCTCTGGCTTCAGGCCAATCGGGAAAATCCGGCAAATTGATAACTACAAGCCACGTCTGTACTGCCGGCAGCATCAGCGCACCGACGGCGAGTACAACCACAACAACCAGACCTACTGCGACTTTTGCAATACGCTTCACGCTTCATTCCCCGCCAAGTCTTTCACTTCGTTCCAAAATGTTTCGAGCGCTCTGAAGTACTCGCCAGGAGAGCTAAGACCCGGGCCGACACCCTTGAGTGCAGTGGCACGCATCGAGACGTAATCCGCATGCTCTGATCGCCAGGCTTCTGCATACTCTCGCCATGCTTCAGGTCCCTCCTGGTAGTTCAGGTACGCTTCAATGCCTGATCACCACCGAGGATGATGCCATCACCGAGTTTCGCAGCTCGACGAAAAGCAACTTTCGAAAATGCCCCGAACCAGATTGGAATCTGCCTGCCTGGTAAAGGGTTGATACCAGCGCCATCAACACGATGAAAGTCACCATCGAAATCAACGACCGATTCGCCCCAGAGCCTACCTCGAGCACATGCACCTTTACGCCCTGCTCCACCTCAACGAGATAACTCTTGTATTGATCGTTGGCAAATTTGGCCGCGTAATCGGGCAAGGGGTAAGCCTCGAAAGTTCCAGCATCGAGAATCACTGTGCCCTCTCCGGCAACAACGACCCGTTCACCGTCGCGGGTTATTATTGACGCCGTCAGCAGCAGTACAATTAAGACCAGGCCGAGGGCAATACCAGAGAACTTAATGGTCTTCATGTTCCGGCCTGTTTGACATAAGTTCAGACCAGGCGACAGCACCATCGCCATCCCGGTCCGCCTTGTTGAAAGCCCGGCCGTAGGCACCAAATCGTTTGACCATGGCAGCACGACCGATCTTGTGCTCGGCGTTGGCATCGATCAAGGCAGGAAACTCCCTGGAATCCAGTGACCCATTACCGTCTGCATCGGCGGCCTCAAAATTGGCCTTTACTATCGTCATTGGATTCTGTTCTTCAGCGTGCACCCCAATACCCGCCAATGACAACACCAGGACAAGTAAAGCCCTGTTAACAACACTCAAATTCATTCAACAGCCTCCTCTCTTGCAACTTGCGTCTTCTCAACACCAACGATTCGCCGATTGTTGATTTGAAAATGTTTTGGGACTTATACTCCCAAAAAAATAGTCCCACATATCTATTGGGACTGCCAATCCCAATAGATAGACAGGTAAAGAACAGGTCACAAATGTCGCCTAAAATCAGTCAGATGAAGAAAAGCGGTGAAGAAACCTCGCGGGACGGTCGCAGCCTGCGAGCAGAGCGCAATCGCCAACTTGTCGCAGAGGCCTTACTACAGCTGTTGGAAGAAGGGGAAGCTCAACCGACGGCACAAATGATCGCCAAAAAATCGGGCGTTTCAACGAGCACGATATTTCGCCTCTATGATGATCTCGAAGCGATACGCGATACCGTGATTCAACGTCGACTTGAACAGGTCAAGCATTTGCTCGTCGACGTGCCTCGCGAATTACCGCTCGAAGACAGAATTGCCCAGCTTGTAAACCTGAGGTCCCAGTTTTATGAAAAGGTTGCACCAGTCAGACGCCTTGTGGTCCCTCAACGCTCAACATCTGAACATATCAACACGGTGCTAACGATAAATGAGAACGCTTTCTTTACCCGTCAGAAAAACTTGTTCGCCGATGAAATTGCTGGCCTGAAGTCAGGTGACGAGATCCTTCAGGCCATCGATAATCTGATGAGTTGGGAGAGCTGGGATCGTCTACGCAGCATTCAGAAATTATCGATTCAAAAATCGAAGCGAGTATTGACGGCAGCCCTTAGCCAGCTACTGACTGAATGATAGCGCCTGTAAATTTACATTAGCTATTGCATCAAGCTTGAGACAAAGTGACATCACACATGACAACACCTAGACTATTCACCTTCATGCTCACTCTGGCCATTCTGGCTGGTTGCTCGGACCCGGATGATGTTCCTGCATCTCATATATCCGCTATCGATCCAACGGTTGTAACCGGTTCGCAACCCATTGAAACATTTGTCAACAAAACCGCACTCTACGGCGATCTGCATGTTCACACGAGCTGGTCAGCGGATGCGTATGCCGGCGGATTGCGCCTTGGCCCGAACGATGCCTACCGCTTTGCACGCGGCGAAGCTGTGGCCCTAAGGAACGGTGCATCGACGCAGTTAAAGGTGCCCCTGGATTTCGTCGCAATCACAGACCACGCAGAGAACTTCACCACCCATCTCGCCTGTACGACACCAGGATTACCCGAGTTTGAATCAGAACAGTGTCGCCAGATACGCTCGGGTATGGATCAGGAATCCATGCTGAAGATTGCATTTGAGAGGGGCATAGCGCGGCCGGCTCTGCGGGATCCTGTCCTCTGCGCCGACGAGTCCCGTTGCCTTGATCTGGCAAAATCAACCTGGCAGCGAATTCAGGACACAGCCAACTCGTTCAATGACCCTGGCAGATTTACAACGCTCATTGGCTACGAGTTTTCATCGTTGCTTTCTGATTTCGGCATGCTGCATCGCAATGTGATTTTTCGCGGCACCGACGTGATTCCGCATGCAATTTCCTCACAGGATGTAAAAAATCAAAGAGAACTTTTTGCCAGGCTGGAGGCTGACTGCCAGGAACCCTGTGAGGTACTGACAATTCCCCACAATACTAACTACTCCTGGGGGCTGACCTTCTCACGCACTGATGAAGACGGCGAAGACTATACCCTCGTCGATTTGGAACGCCGCGCAAAGATAGATCGATTGTTTGAAATCACGCAACAAAAAGGTAACTCGGAGTGCCAGTTTGGTGTCGGACTCAGCGATGAGGATTGTAACTTCGGCAAGATCTTTCCCGCTTGCGAAGAAAGCCAGGAAACCAAATGCGACAAACCGGCATCCATGTACCGGGACGTAATGGCTGACGGGTTGCGGCAGGAAGACACCACGGGCATTAACCCCAACAAGATGGGAATTATCGGCTCTACCGATACCCACGAATCGGACCCTGGCAATACGCGACCAGACTACCCGACCCGCTTCGCCCCCGCCGCTGAGTGGGGCTTCATGACAGATCGGCTCCTGGAAATGGAGCACATCGTCGCAGGGCCAATCAGGAACTTTAACCTGGGCGGATTAGCGGGCGTCTGGGCCGAATCAAACACCCGCGAGGACATCTTTGACGCACTTCATCGCCGGGAAACATTCGGGACTACCGGTTCCCGACTCAAGATACGCTTCTTTGCGGGCGACTTTCCAGAGGGCTTTCCGCAAGGCATCACGGAAGGCGACGATCCCATGACTTTCGCCTACGCAATGGGTGTCCCGATGGGGAGTGATCTGCCAACTTCAAAGCCACCGACATTCTGGGTCTGGGCAGCGCAAGACCCGAACGAAACCAGCCTGGATCGTGTTCAGATGATCAAAATCTGGATCGAGAGTGGCGAAGCAAAACAAAAAGTCCGGGATGTTGCCTGTTCCGGAGGAAGAACACCCGGTTCAGACGGAAGATGTCCAAAAACCAGCGCCTCTGTGGATACGACGACCTGTGAAGTTAACGATACCGCCGGCGCTGCCGACCTGCAGACATTGTTCACGGACCCAGACTTCAATCCCGCGCAATCCGCTCTTTACTATGTAAAGGTTTTTGAGAATCCCGTTTGTCGTTGGACCACCAGGTTAGCGAACGATGCCGGAACGGAGCCGCCAAAAGATCTTGACGCAGCGGTTCAGCATCGTGGATGGTCATCACCTATCTGGGTTAACTGAGCCCGCCCTGCATCCAATTCTGAGATTAGTGGGACGATGAACGAAAGCAACGGAGATACAGCAAAAGTGGATGCGGCCGCAGCAAGAATGCCTGTGAGAATCATGGATTTCGAGATTGATCCGCAACTCGTCAGGGATGCGCTGCCTGAAGTATTTCCTGCTTACGGGATATCGATGACACTGCCTTATCTCGAGCCTTACCTGGTTCGTACAATGCGAGCAGCACTTGAGCATTGCACCGACCCGGTTGTCGCTCAGGAAGTCAGGCAGTTTATAGGCCAGGAGGCTCAACACTATCGTCAACACGCAGTTCTCAACGACATCATCAGATCGATCAGCCCGGAGCTTGAAGGTCTGAGTGAAATTGAAGATCAACTGGAAGCTGATTACCAGAGATTCACTCAAACCAAGTCACTGAAATTCAACCTCGCCTACGCCGAAGGCTTCGAAGCCGCAACATTCGCAGGCGGCAGGGCAAATTTCCGCAACAAGGTATTCGATCGATTAGAGACGATACAAAATACGGATCTGCTGAGACTCTTCATCTGGCACGCCCTGGAAGAAGTGGAACACAGCACGGTCACCTTCAACATCTACGATCATCTTTATGGTGACTATCTGTATCGTCTCGTTGCAGGAACGTACGGCCAATATCACTTTTTTAAATATGTCTTTCTGTTCTCAAAATTTATCGCGCAAAACGCGCCCCAGGCACTGGAACAAGGACGCGCACTCTGGCCGACCAAAAACCTGATTGGAGACTGGAAAGAACAACTTTCCTTACTAGGGCAGATTTCGAGAGTGTATTTACCGGGATACAATCCGGCGAAGATGGCGATACCGGACAATGTGGCGCAGTATTCAAAAACCTATGTAGAGCAGGCACTGGAGATTCGCCCCATGCCTGCTCGCTGACAAAGTCTACTGCACTCGGCCAGTCGATCGAATCAAGTCAATGATGACACTTGCGACCTGGTCTGGTGCATTCTCCTGCACAAAATGCCCCCCACCCTTGATGGTGGTGTGCGGCAGCCCCCTGGTGCCGGGCACACGATTCAGAAACTCCTGCTCCGCACCAGCACTGACCGGGTCGTCGTCCGCAAACGCACAAAGAAAGGGTTTCTCGAACTTCTCGAAGAATTCCCAAGCCCTGCCCTGTTGCTGCAAGGAGGGCGAAGTGGGCAGTGACGGCACCTGGCTTGGCATCGCCCGCGGCCCCATCTTGTAGCTGGGATCGGGAAACGGCGCGTCATAGGCACTGGCGAGTGATGTCGGGAAGGGTGAGTGCACGCCGAGACTGTGCAGAAAAAACTTCAAGGCGCTGGCCAGGTTCGATCGCCGCTCAATGGTCATGGACATCATGAAGCCGATAGGCATATCTTCATTGTCCCAGCAGAACTTCTGCCAATAAGCGAATTGAGTCGCGAAATGAGCGCTGTCTCCCATCGCGCTTAGCGCCTTCTGCATGGACATCAGGCTGGGTGTCGGCGCGTTGGCTCGGAAATCCTCCACCTCTTTGACAATCTCATCAGGCACATCCGGGTTATAAGGCAGGCCAGTATTGGCGATGACAACATGATCGAACCTGTCATCGTGATTAACGATTAGGCGTAACCCGATCAACCCGCCCCAGTCCTGACCGAAGAATGTGATGCCTCTAAAGTCGTTCGCTTCAAGCCAGGCGCCCATCCAGGTCACCTGCCTTTCATAACTGTAGTCTTCCCTGGCAGCCGGTTTGTCAGACTTACCGTAACCCACGAGGTCTGGCGCAATCACTCTCAGACCGGCTTCGGTCAGGTAGGGGATCATTTTCCTGTAGAGATAACTCCAGACCGGCTGGCCATGCATACAGAGGACTATCGGACCATCAGCAGGGCCCTCGTCAATGTGATGGATGCGCAGCTCATCACCTTCAGCTGTCTCAATATTGGTGTAGTGAGGCTCGAAGGGATAGTCCTTGAGATTCTCGAAACAGGCATCAGGAGTACGTAGAATTTTCATTGCGGGCCAAATCGTTATAGTGCGTGGCTTCGGTCTGTTGACGTTTTTGCATGCGCCGGCAGTTTACAGACGCGCTTCACCTTAAGCGCGCCGTTTCCGGGATTTTTCCAATTGAACAAGCAATCTTCGGTATAGCGCTTGATGACAAAATGGCATGGCGCATCCCTCTTTTCGATTAATCGTTGCTTTTGCTCAGCCAGTTGTAAAATAGGACGAAAGGACTAAGAATAGGTCTATCGAACTATTGCGGTCAATACCCGCAACTGATTGGAATTGAAGCCTGGCTCGACACCCATAACACCAGCCGTCCCGGGAGTATCCACGAACCACCCATGTACAATCGCCTTACAACGCGCGAGCGGATCCTTGAAATCAGTTTGAGGTTATTTAATGAACAGGGATACTCCGCAACTTCGCTGACCAAAATTGCCAAACAGGCAGGTATCGCCAAGGGTAATCTCACCTATCACTTCGCAACGAAACAGGCGCTTGCTATCGAACTCGAGCAACGGGCTCTCGCTCAGGCAATGGAGAGAAGGAAAGGCGGTTCACCGGGGCTGTCGTTAGTTGATGCCTATGTCGAAACCATCTGGTTCGGACTCAGTGACTGGTGGAGTTATCGATTTCTTTATCGAGATCATGCGCAGTATCAAGACGATGCGGTCCATCAACAGCCGAGTCAGCCAATGAACGCTGATATTCAGAAAATCCATGCCAGCCTGCAAAAGATGACAGCGGAATCCATGCTGCGGACCGGCTACGTGCCGGATCTGCAGGTACTGGCTCGCACGCTGTTCATGGTCACCCGCTTCTGGCTGGACCACCTGCGGGAAACAGAAGGTCATGTCGAATTCTCAGCTGAAGATCAGAGACGGGGGCTGGAACACCACTTCGCCGTCCTGCTACCAAACCTGACCGCAGGGGCCCGTCGGCAGTTTGAAGCTGCACTTGATCGCCTCACCGCTGGCTCGATTTCGAAGACGGGCGAGAAACGACGATGATCCTGAGAATAGTAAAAGGGCTGATCGGCATCGTGGCCGTTCTGGTGGGCAGCTTGCTGTTCTATGCCTTTGCACTGCCAAGGCCACCCGACACAACCGATCCGGCGATATTTCTGCAGGATGGCAGAGCTGTAAACTATTGCGACCTGCCTCTTCTTGACGGCTCAGGAAAATTAGCTGATGAGATTCCAAAAGCGTATACACCCGGGTGCAGCTATACCACCATACCCATGCCTGTATTGGCCGAGTGTACCGAACCACTCGCCGAAGGAGTAATCGACATGAGAGGGCTATGGTTCGGCTTTTCAGGTCGCGTTGGCCATCTCGAACGCATAGAACAGTGCGGAAATCGAGTAGTGGTCACTGCCTTTGGTATCATCCATGACTTTCGAGTTGACGGTACTTTGACGAATGGCGCAAGAGACGTCGGCGCAGTATGCAACAACTTCAACACCGCCATACACTTCGATGATAAAGGCGTCATGGTGTTCAGATTGTTCAACCTCTTCGATACCGTATTTCGTGAAATGCGTGGCGAAGAGATGATCTTCACATTCGTTGATGGTATCGAAACCCGTACACAAAGGCTCTGCCATTACCCGGACGAAAGTTAAGCTAACCAGACAAGGAGCGCATGCCATGTCAGAAACAACGCCCCACCCGAACTTCATCACCCTTGATGAGGCGGCCGCAATGACAACGGGAACCCGGGTGACATTTGTACCTGGTATTCCCGCCATATTTGCCGAAGCGCTCAAGAACATCTGCTATGTAAAAGGCGTGCCGCTAATCAGAGTGCTGCACCCTCGCATAGGCATCGACGAGGCCACAGGTGAAGATTTGCAGGCAAAGCTCTATGAACTCACGGCTCAAACAAGCTTGCCCACCATGCTGCACGATGAAGAGCGGCCCCGAAACGTATGGATAGAACAACTAGCCCTGGTTGAACGAATCGGTGCACCGGGCACCCCGCAACTTATCCCCGACGATGTTGAACAACGGGTCGAATTTTTCGGCCTGTGTGCCATCATCCTCGCAGAGGACGGTCTGGTCTGGAACATGCGAATTCTCACCGACAGTCCGCTGGGGCGAAAGTACGGATACAATGAAGAGGCAAGTGCGGCGGCCCCGCGTAAGATTGCAGAGGTCATCACTCTGCTCGACCAACGCCTCGAGACTCAGGAGTCGCGCGGATCGAAATACCTCGTTGGCGATGGGCTGACTGCGGCCGACATCTACTGGGCCACCCTCAGTATGACCGTGCTGCCACCGCCGCCAGATATCATGCCGCTAACCCGGCAGAACCGGGGCATGATGAAATTCTTTGCAGCGAATTCCAGCGTCCCGGAGATCGCCGGAGCTCTGACAAAGAGAATCGAGAATCACCAGCGGTATGTTCTGACGACGCATTGCGAAACGCCTGCGGTGCTCGGGGGTGATCTGTTGTGAAACTGTTGACTGCAACAAAGTCGAGCTGGTTGATTATTGCTCTGATCTACGCCGCATTTTTCAGCTGGTATACATCGCTCAAGGGGCCCCTGACGCCTGCAGAAATTGAGCACTACATAGCACTGACTGAACAACGAGAGCCGGACGCAACCGCAGAGGACCGGGCCAGACTTCGCGCCTTCATGGAGGCAGATACGGGCGATGATTTTGTCATGATCAACGTTATACACATGTATGACAAACCGCTGCAGATCGATGGGGTCGAGCCAGGTGACACAGCAGACGATGTGCTCGCCAAGTACATGGAATACATGCTACCTGCAATGCTGTCGCGGGCGAGTCACCCTGTGTTTCGAGGACCGGCCGTGTCAACTGCCATGGACATCATGAACGCTGATGGGATGGAGACCTGGAGCGTTGGTGCCGGGGTACGTTACCGCAGTCGTCGGGACCTCCTCGAAATCGCCACCAATCCGGCTTTCGAGGGCAGACATGAATTCAAAGTGGCAGCGATGGCCAAGACCATCGCTTTTCCCGTTGATCCATTCATCTACCTGGGCGATCCCCGATTAGTACTGGCGTTCCTGCTCGGCCTGATTGGCTGCGGTCTAAGTTGGTTTTTCGCTGCCAGGAGGTAAACGTGAGCGTTGGGTTAAGAAGACTGGTCACAGTTGTAGCGTTACTGGCGCTAACTACCAGTCTGATTTATTTGAACCGTTTTACGTTGATGAGCTGGGCAGCTGCTCAGGGCGCCATAGGGTTTGTCGCGACCCTGGCGGAACCAATACTGCCCACCCAGCAGGTTGACTGGCAGGCATCCTCTCCCGCACAGGATTCAGCGACTGCGCGCCCCCCCAATATCATTGTCATCCTGGCCGAT
>Ga0181575_10002361_pt1 | contig 13452 bp, 33 predicted proteins | sample 101ome_23_FD_145599 | JGI IMG/M metagenome (GOLD analysis project Ga0181575, IMG submission 145599) | Coastal salt marsh microbial communities from the Groves Creek Marsh, Skidaway Island, Georgia - 101411CT metaG (spades assembly) | ecosystem: Environmental > Aquatic > Marine > Intertidal zone... | reverse complement strand
GAAAATGTGCCATAAGTCGTTGAATATCAGGCACTTACGAAAACGCGCGCGTTTTTGTAAACCATTGATAATCAGCTACTTACGAAACAAAAGTTCACATTCCGTGCCAACTTTGCGGGACAGAAACCGTGCCAAACTCACAACTAAAAAGTTGACCTATCCTGCCAATATAATCGGGCAAAAACTTAGTTGAATAATAATTGCAAATAAGTTTGACTTTAACTAAAAAATAAACGATAGTAAGGTATGAACTTAATACTAGATAACTTAATACTCGATCAAGTCGATTACGTCGACTCTAACATTGTGAATGTTTTCTGTCAGTTTGACACAGGAAAAAATTACTACGAAGGTGGGCTAAGCGCTGACGTAGAAGTTAGAAGTGAAGAAGGTTACATCTTTGCCGATTCTGTAAAGGTCAAACTTGTCGAAGACGAAGACGGAAACGAAATTGAGTTTACTTGCGATGCAAAGAAATTAGAAAGTAAATTAGAAAGTTTCCTCGATGACGTACTTTATGATCAATATACAAATCAAGACAAGCGCAACTTAGTTAAAGCTATTAGCTAAAATAAATCGAAATACATTTGACTTTAGATAAAAAATAAACGATATTAGTAACATGACAGAAGAACTCTACAAATTCATGACGGAAGAGCTAGGTATCATTGATCGCCTAGGCTTTGAACCACTCGAAGGTGCAGAACTATTCTTAGATGTTGGGGACAACATTTGGAATATCGACCAAATCCTCTATGCTTTCAATAATCAATGAGCGACTTTACTCAGAAACTCAACTAATTTATAAGTATGATAGCAATAAAAAACAATCCCAACTTCAGAAATTGGCTACAAGTCTTCTCCTTTGGCAAACTCATTGACGAGTTTACCAAAGAGTCTGATGCGCTAGCTTTAGCTTGGCAACTCGCTAAAAATACCAAACAAACGCACATATCACTAAAGGGTCAATCTTTCAAGATTAAAAAATAGTTGCATTTTTTGCTTGACAGCCCACACGGACATATGGTATAGAAAATGTGCCATAAGTCGTTGAATATCAGGCACTTACGAAAACGCGCGCGTTTTTGTAAACCATTGATAATCAGCTACTTACGAAACAAAAGTTCACATTCCGCGCCAAACTCACAACTAAAAAGTTGACCTTTTCTACTACAAAAAAAAGTAAAAAAAAATTAAAATTCGCTTGACTTTATCCGTTTCTTTTAGTAGGTTACAGGTATGACAGCAATACAAATCAAAAACAAAATAAACAAAATTAAAATCCAAATGCGCGAATCAGAATCATGGGACGAACTTGCCAACCTTGCCCTGCGCCTGAAAGGTTGGGAGTCTAAACTTGCTAAAATAATTGCAAAATAAATTTGACTTTTTTAAAAAGATAAACGATAGTAAGGCATGACAGAAAGACTAAAAAAAATCACAAAGGTAATGACTAAAGCTCGGTCGGAAAAGCGCCAAACTTGGATCTTGTCCGCGCTCATAGATATATGGGACACCGAAGCATTAAAATCTATCCGATAAAATTATGGAAATTTCACGAAAATTAACCGATCAATTTTTCACTGACAGCTTGCCACTTGGTGAGTGCCTGACGTCGACCAGGCTACCAGGAAAGCGCTATTTGGCTTCTATTTGTTTGCTATTTGATTGAATTTAGTTTGCTATTTATTTACTATTTAACAAAAAAAAAGTCAGTTTCGCGCTATTTGGCTTCTATTTGTTTGCTATTTAACAAAAAAAAAGTCAGTTTCGCGCTATTTGCCATTTATTCATTTGACTTTTGTCTTTATATATTTTAATTTTATAATATGAAAAAACCAAAAAAACTTCTTCTTACTACTAGCTCAGATAAATGTGTTATCATTGCAGAGGTAGAGAACAATCATCCTTATAATGAGCGCGAATATGTAATTAGTAGAGATATGCTGAATGCTAATGTTAATAATGGTAATTTTGTAGAGATTACAGAACACTCAGATTGGAATGAAGGTAGAATATGGGTGTTTGCTGACGATGTAAGAGTTTAAAAAAAAGTCATAACTTCTTGAATACCAAGAGGTTATGAAAATGCGCGCGTTTCTGTAAGTAGTTGACAGTAAACGCTTTGTGTAAATTAAAACTCGTCCATTAGCCACTCGTCAAGAGCGTAGGTGTCAATGTCAGGATCTGTGTAACTTGCTCCGTCAGGGGTAACGGGTGTGCCGCAATCTACTAACGCTTGAGCTAGATCTTTATAGTTGACAAAGCGTCGAGCCATCTTATAAAGATTCTCGTCGTTGCCTAGCCATAGCGCTACGTTCCAAGTTTCCCAATTCTTCCAACCGTTATATCCTTCCATAATCTTATCCTTCTATTAGTTTTTTAAATGCGTAATATACCTTTTCTTTGCCACCGCGTAAACCAAATTCTTCTTTGATTATAGCGTAGCAAGTTCTACCGCGCGTCAACTTCATGCCGGTGAGCATCTCTGTGCGGAGTCCTAACAATAAGGTACGTTTTCTGTGTTGTTCGATTGCTTCGGGTGTGTCTAATACTAACATAATAATAATCTAGTTGAGTTGTTGGGTTTTGTCAAATTAAATAACAAGGCAATTTGCCATTGCTAATTGGTCAATTGCATCGCAAATCTCTTCTTTCTCAATCTCTGCATTGATGATAACTGACCTTGACCAATCGCACCCCGCATCAGCATCCATTTGCTCGGTGTCGATAATTTGTTGAAGTTCGTTAATTCTGTCGTTGAGTTCTTTTAGTGTTTTCATACTACTACATTAGCGCCGCCACCTAATTATAGCAAGAAAAAAGTTAAGTTTTTTTGTTACCTAACTCTTTGTTAATCAATCATTTAGGTAAACGCGCGCGTTTTTGTAAGTCCCTAATAGCCAAAGACTTACAAAACACTTTTTTAATCTTCCTTAAACAAACAAATAAACATCAAATAAAAAGCCGTCAATGGAGTTGTCAAGAAAAAACTTGCAACTAATACTTCCAAAATAATCATGAGTAAAGCCCTTTCATTTCATCGCTAATGCCAAAACCTAAATCCTCTTCGTCAATCGACTCGGCAGTTGGTTTGTAGTCAATTAGAGAAACTTCGTCTTCGATGTCTTCGCGTTGAACATCTAGCAAACCATGTTCGCCAAATACTTCTTCTGAGCGAACATCTGCCACAAAATCATCAACGATTTTGCTTTTGCCGAACAACTTCGACGCGTTAACTGCTTGTTTGATTCTTTCGATTCTTTCTTCTTGTGTTAATGTCATAATAATAAGGTAATGCAGTTTTTAGGTTTATGCAAACTTTTTTTCTCTTTTTTCTTCGCGCATTGCAATGAGTAAATCTTCGTGAGCTTTTCCGTCAAGTTGAAATTGTCTCATGAGTTTAGAAATATCAGTAGGCTTTTGCCATCCTAACACATCATCATGCAAAGCAATAGGAACTTTCTTTTTATCTCCGTTGTCATCAAATTGATTACCAAATACTGCAACTTCAAAAGTTTCATTTTGATAAGTACCATAAGGCAAAGACCAACCATCGTTTATGTCGCCCGCAATAACAGAAAATAAATATCCGTTGTCAAGCTCAAGTGATGCAGTCCATCTTTTGATGTCTTTGTGGTAAGTGAATTCTAAATCATCGAAGTTTTTCATATAATAATAATCTAGTTTAGTTTGTTTTGTTTGTCAAGCTACTTCAGCTAAATCTTTTGCCAATGCTCTTTCTGCATCTACTTGTTGTTGTAATAAGTTGAGTTTTTTAAGTAAACCTGCATAGCCAGGATAGTCGCCACGAAAGTGACCTTCCCACTTGCCGTCAACTTTTTTAAATGTAATATCCCAAGCTGACTTATAGTCATAAGTACGTAGCAAGCCATTAGCTAGGCGTTCGAAGTAGAATTCTTTTCCGTTGTCTTTAATTGTCATAAGTATAAAGTAGTTTAGTTTTTGCTCTGTGTCAAATTAAAAGGTTAAGTTTTTTAGTGAAGTGAAGGTTTTAAGCCAACGGCGTAATGGGTGGTAGCAGTTTGACCCGTAGTGAATCAAATGTTGCTCGCCACATTTTGCCTTGACCATGTAGCCTTTTTTTGTTTGTTGAATCTCGGTGACGTCAGGACATTTTTTCAGTTGCTTCATCACCTTGGTTATGTTGTTGCTGTTGTGTCTCATATACCTATACTTTAAACCCTCCACCTAATTATAGCAAGAAAAAATTGAAATAATTTTTGCGCCATAAGTCATTGAATATCAAGTACTTAGGGAAACGCGCGCGTTTTTGTAAGTCATTGAGTAACAACGACTTGCATCAAAAATCGTATTGGTCGTGATAGCCGTAGTCGATGTCCTCGTAATGGTCTTCCCACACTGGGGAATCTTCAGCCTCGTAAATTTCAGCGAGAAGAGCTTGCTCCTCAAGGTAGCGCTCTTCCGCAAGGGCTTGATTTGCTCGAGCAATATCTCTATTGATCTCCTGCATTTGGCGAGCTTGCTCATTTGCAAGGGCGGCGTTATCGTTGGGGTCGAAGTGTGAGTACTTGCTGATCATATATAAACAATATAAGGGATATAGCAACGGACAGCAAGAAAAAAGTGAAATAATTTTTTGTGCCGTAAGTCATTGAATATCAAGTACTTAGGGAAACGCGCGCGTTTTCGTAAGTCGTTGATTAACAGCGACTTAGAAAACTTTTTTTAGGGTTGACTTAGTGGGCTAAGTACGCTATACCCTTTTTGCAACCCTTGATGAAGCAAAGATTGCAATTATTCGCTTGACAAGTTGGCTCGTTACCTTCAATAGTGGCGGGGCAAACAAAATGTCCGTCTTGCTCGGCTTTTGCCTTGCTAGTATAAACCGAAGTTCCCGCATCTAGTCCGTCCACTTTAGGGGCTGGCTCATCTACATAGATTGCGCTTGGCTTAATGCAAACATTTTTAAGACTAGCTAACTTTTGCAAGTGTGAAAGTTGTGAGTCGCGCTTCCATTCACGAGTTGGGAACCAGAAGCGAATTGTTGGGAATTGCTCGCAAATTCTAACCCATGCGGAAATGTACTTGGGGGAAAACAAATCGCCTGAATCATGCACGCGAAACAAATCGGTGTTTGTCTTTTTTAGTTTCTTTTTGTTTCCGTGTTTGTCAAAATACTTTGCACGAATTTGCTTGCACATCTCATCAATAAAAGTTTGCCCGTTGTCTTGGTGTAAAGACTTTGTAATGAGATCCGCTTTACCTTGTAAACTTGCTTTAACATTGGAAAACATATAAAAGCCCTTGCAAGCGTAGCAAGAATCACAAATAAACTTTTTGCCCGCTTCCTTAATTTTTGCTAATAACTGCGCGGCTGGGCAATACTTAAAAGCTGGAATGTTGAAAGAATAGCAAGGCATCTTGCTTGGATTGGATAGTAAGTTAATCATAATACTAAACTAAACTAATTTTTAAACTAAAGCAAACACTAAATCTTCAAAAAAGTCAGGTTCTAAACCGAACTCGTCGACAAATAAAGTTTCCCACTCGAAAGGGTTACCACCTTGGTTTAAATCAAGGGCCATTTCAGAGAAAAAAGCGCTCACTTGTAAGTCTGCGTCTTCACGGGATAACCCGTCACGCTCCATAAGGATTTTTACTATTCTTTGCATAAGTATAAAGTAACACCAAACCTAACCGAACACAAGAAAAAAATCAATTAATTTTTATGTTGTAAGTTGTTGAATATCAAGTACTTAGGGAAACGCGCGCGTTTTCGTAAGTCGTTGATTATCAATAGTTTACAAAAGTTTTTTTACCCCAAAAAACCCCTCCCGTTTGCGGGGAGGGGCATATTTGCAGCTATATTTGACAATATTTGGCTTATTATTCGACCTTGTTTAGTCGATTTAATTTGGCCAACAAATAACTGTGATGTTTGCGAAGTTGATGGTATGCAAAACCATTTTCTCCTCTCATCTCACGAACTGCTAATTGATAACCTAAGTCTCTAACTTCAGATTCTAATGTATTCATAATTATACTCGATTAAGTGATACGATACGATCATAACGAAACGAGCGAAAGCCGGTCCTGTTATAACAATAAGAACGAAAGCCCACTACTGATTTACCTTCTTTTTTGTTGCCAAACTCATGAGCATGAAGTGGCTTTGCAATAGTGTACATTTCTGTATTACCATCTTTAGAGGTATATACAATTTGGTACTTTGGGATAAACACATTAAGAATTTTGTTCAATAGTCTCTTCATATTGCCCTCCTTTCACGGGGTGTTGGTTGTAATAGTTGTAAGCATCAGACACTTCTTGCGCTGATTCGAAACTTACAGGAATTAAATTAGTAAAATTAACATTCTCTCTAAAATCTTCATCATATGGGTGATAATCTGTGGAAGACTCTTCGAAGAAAAGTTCCCAAAGCTCGCTTACCTCATCCCATGTTGGTAAATCTAGTGGTCTGCCGATGCAGGTTGCTTCTATATAATTGTTTTTCATTCTTCTATAATATCAATTCCGAAGTGACGTGCAAGCTCTTTTATCATTGGATCTTCATTAAAAAAACCGTAAGCATATGCAAGTAATTGTTTTTGGTGTCGTTCGCTATAATCTCTAATCTCATCGTAAATTTCAAATATATTAAGGTTCCAGTTCCAGGATTCTACTTCTGATTCTACTTGTTTTTGTGTCATAGTGATGCTCCTTCCATTGATTCGTTTAGACATAGTTCGTGTTCAAAGTCTTGCAGATCACAAATTAAATCTGCGAGAGCTTCTTGTGGTGATTGTATGGTGAATTTATCTACGCCAAGTTCTTTGCCTCGCTCGACATTGATCCTGTCCATAGCATCAGCATACCTCATGTTGCCTTCGCAAAGTTGGCGAATGGTTTTAATAATTTGTTCGTTGGTCATTGTTTTGTCCTTTCGTTTTGATTGTCTACAATTTTAGCAAGACGAAGTAATTCTTGTGTGACTTCTGCTTTTGCTGCGTTGTTTGCTCTTGGGTTTTTCAGCACCTCGATCATAATAGGAACGAGTGCTGACCATGTTGGTGTTATATCTATCGTATCTTGCATAATAATAAACTAAACTATCGTAGTGCGGTTGTCAACTCATTTTGAAACTTTTTTGCTTCAACTAAATCTTTTAGGTCAAAGCTAATAGAAACAAGGTTGTCGTTAATGTTCTTCATAACCTTGACGAGATCCTCCATGTTTGCATGTCTGCGGTGTTCTAACATCTCATCACTGAGTCCGTCAATGGCGGTTTTAATTGAATATAATTCTTCTTTCATTTAATTGCACTTCACTCCTTCTAGTTCTGATTCTAGCCACATTATAGCTTTTTGTCTGATGTCACAGTGTGAGACTTCAGTAAATACATTGTCATTAACTCTAAGATAAAGATCAGATCCATTCTTTTTCTCTGTCTCTAGGTCGTTTGCTTTATACCACTTTTGGGCATAATCTATCATTCTTTCTTCTATTCTCATGGTATATAGGCGGTTACTTGGTTGTGTTGTAATAAAACTTCATCTGCATAGTATACAAACTTCTCGGTGTGCTTGTCAACAAAAGTCTCATACTTGTATGGATTATATGTTACCTCAGTTGCGGGTCTGTCTGTGTTTACATTCTCAGCATCTTGAAGATAACCCTTAACAAAAGCATGAACATTCTTGCGCTTTTCACGAAGAACCTTTTCTCTGCCCTTCATGTCAACATGAAAATAGCAATCCCAAAGCCCAATACTTTCTCCCCTGGGAATATGAGCCTTAACTAAACCATGTTGCTTGATGCTCCAACAATCCTTGTGTAGATTCTTGTAAACATATACGGGGCGATTCTTCTTGATGATGTATCGTGGGTCGTGTTGGTTTCTCTTAATCATATAACTACAATAGTCTAATTTTTTAATAACCGCAAGGAAAAAGTGAAATAATTTTTATATCATAAGTTGTTGACTACCAATGACTTAGGGAAACGCGCGCATTTTCATAAGTCGTTCATTATCAACGGTTTACAAAATGTTTTTGATACAAAAAAACCCCGCCTTCCCGAACGATAGGAAGACGGGGCATGACAGCAAACAACAAACCTAAACCTCGACTAATTCACCCTCAACCACTTCCATGTCAAGAACATTCTCAACATGATCGTTGATGTTAAAGTCCACAAATCCATCAAGAACAGAATGCAAAGCATCCGAGCGATTGGGAAGTTGAACAAGGTTACCCTTGTAAACTTCGGTGAAAGCATTGTAAAGAGAATTTACATTGCGATCCCAAAATTCAGGATGATCGGAAGATTCCCATTGATTCACAACGTCAATAATTTTTGACTTAGGAAGCGCACCTGCTTGCGCAGCTTTGATAATCAAATCGTTGGCGTATACATTGCCAAGAGTACGATTCTTGTAAGCATCAATGCGAGAATCTTGACCATGCCAAAAACCAAACAACTTACCTAGTGCGCGATTGATCATAAAATCAAGATCATTAAGAATGTTGCAAGTGTGACGACGTGCCAATTTAATGGTATTGGTGAAAATAAGGTTGTCACAAACGAATGGAGCATCACCTGCACACAATCCCGCAGGAAAAGTTTTGTCGTGAGAATTACGAACACCAACCACACAACCACGATCACTAGCTTCGCGATTAGGATGATCGACTGCAAATAAGCCGAAATAATGCTTGTCATCACGAGCAAGAGAATGCACTTCGTCTTGAATGATGAAACCGCTTTTCGATAGAGAATCTCTAGTGCGGTTGACTACATCATGATGAGCGACAGGTTGATAAGAGATGTTGCGAACTCCTTGAGCATTTTCTTTTTTGCGATACTCAACAGGTGGAGTTGGTACATTAGCAACTTGATCAAGGGAAACGAGTGAGTGATTACCTCCGCAGATGTTAAGGTTAACAGATTTGCGAGGAGCGATGTTGTTGTTTTCTTCGTTATTCATAATGTCTATAATATAGTAGTGATTGTTTTTGTCAATAGTTAATTTTTAGGATTTTTTTTGGGTATCTTCGTATGCCGAAGCCCTACTTGCAATAGAATATAAGACAGTTTTAATATTGTCATAAATCATTATATCTTCAACCGTGAAATGTTTAGCGAATTTTCTGACAATTTTATTGTCTAAAACATGAATGATATATTCCATTACTTCATCAGAATTTTCAAAATCGTTTGCTTCTTCAATGTTCATAATAGTAATAATATAGATGAGATTGTTTTTGTCAACGATTAATTTCGAGAATATGGGCTTTCTACAAATTTTTCTGATTGGATTTTGTGATATGCTTCGGCATCGCTTGCAATATCCAACATAACTGATCCAACCATTGCAAGCATATCGGCATCATCTCCATCGAGTTCGTCCTTGCGAGGCTCAACAAAATTTTCCCATATCCATTGCATGGATACTTTCATAGCTCCAACGGCTGAGGGTACTTCTTCGGGATTAAATTTGGGATTGATTTTCATACTAATGCCTCCTTGTGTTTGAGTTTTCTGTGAATTGTTTTGATGCGCACCTTGTGTGGGCGCGATTTGGTGAAAAGAATTGGTTTTCTTACTTTTACTTCTCTCGCTTTCATATATACATACTAGTCTAGTTTTTTAAAAACCGCAAGAAAAAAGTGAATTAATTTTTTGTGTTGTAAGTTCTTTATACTCAATGACTTATGAAAACGCGCGCGTTTCTGTAACTCGTTGATATTCAAGGACTTAGGGAACTTTTTTTAACTCAATTTTAATTCATTTTAATTTTATCTTAATTTTATCTTAATTTTATTATATATATTTGATGTATATTTGTTTCGTATTTGAACAGTACTGAATTGCAATTTATTTTTTAGAAGTTCTGGTATGATGTTGTATATATGCTTCCCTATGTTTTTTTCTTTCTAAAGGATCAAGCTCAAACCATGACCTTCCGTCTATTTTACAAGTTCTACTTTCATGGTAGTATCTAGCAATTAACATTTCCCTTTCGGAGACTTGTTTTTGAATATCATTCATTTCTTTAAGGTTATCTAATTCCTCTTTTTTGATTTTGAATTCTAATTCCATTAAAATTTTTTGATTTTCAATTTTTTTATTATGATATTCTAAATAAGGAATAAGAAAATTTGATCTAATTAGATTGAGGCTTTGAGCGTATTGAGAATGAGCCTTCTCCCAAGCTACATCATTATTAGGTAACTCTAAAGATTGTAATAATTTAATAACAATATGAGCAGAGTCTTCGCTACCATTATCTTGACTAAATAAAGTAAAAGGCAAAAGAAATAACAATAATTTTTTCATAATTTAATGGGGGTTTTAATCGGATAAAGAATTAAACATAACAAGAGTAAAACAAGTGATAGAAAGTAATATAATAGACATACAAAATAATTTTAAAAATAAAAATAGAAATACCCCGCCCCTACTAAGGGACGAGGCGCACAAGTAAATTCTAGAAAGCTCTTAAACTTTCGATTGCTTGCTTAACTGCAAAAGGTACAAATGGAGAAGTACTCATTCCATCTAATGTTCTTGCTGGAATTGATATGTCACGAACATAGTCGCCCGTTTCCTCTACATAATCCATTCTAGCTTTAGTATCTTGAGCTTGAGCGATATATCTGTCGCATCCACATCGAATAAGAAGAGGAAGGTTAGGCATCTCAACTTCTAAAGCATCGAGATCTTCTTTAGTAACGAAACCAAATTGTTGTTTGGAGAGAACTTTTAATAGTGTGTTAATCATAAGAATACAATAATGGATCGTATGTAGTTTGTCAAATAAAAAAACCCCCGACCTAATGTGTATGAGATGGGAAGACACTAGATCGGAGGTTAGGTTGGCGAGAGAAAACATACGCCATAGCAAGAAAATAGGTGTGGGGCAGGACTACTGAATACCTGCAACTTTCAGCGTGAACATCAGTTCATTGGTTAACTTACTCGAACTACACTTGGATTGGGCATCCTACCTCAGACATTTGTCCATTGGCACTCCACCACAGAGAAGCATATACCTTACCCCGCACACGAAGGGGTATTCGGTCACCCACAGGAAGGATTATAAGCCCTTCCAAAGTCTAAAGGAGCAAGTCAGCGCCCGATACTCAGTTGCCAACTTATTTGCTCCAAAATGAATTGAGGTTCAACTTAGGCAGTTAAACGATGATTCCCTTCCTTATTTGGATTAGGATGAACCTCAAATTAAAATGTAAAAGATCAATTTTATTTTATTTGATTGAGTTTGGTTCTCAATTATGTATGTATAATACTATATTATTTATCGTTTGTCAACTATTATTTTGTGATAGTTGAAATATCAAGTGGTTTAGTTTCAGAAAATAACTTAACCATATATTCCACAGGACTAACGTTAACACATAGTAGTTCTGAATGGTTTTGATAAAGATCAAAAAAACCAGACCAAAATCCTCCATTATATGTTTTTACCCCTTGTACCATTTCGTTAGTTTTAGTATTAATTAAAGCAATGAATGGAGTTCCTACCCTTTTTAATGTATCGGGTGCAGTTTTCCAATCAATTTTAACTACATTAGTATTACCCATAGCAATAATTGTATCCACTAATGGAGTAATGCGTTGACATGGTCCACAACCATCACTATAAATATATGCCCACTTGATATCGTTTGATTTACTCATAATATAAATATTTAAAAACTATAATACTATATATTTGGTTATTTGTCAACTATTATTTTCATATTTGTTAAAAAACATTACAAGTGTTCAATGATTGAGGTAATCGAAAACCCCTTTTGTCCTGCGACATCCACAGACTCTATGCCTTGTAATATATAATAAATTATGCCCCCTTTAATGCTTTGCGCATTTTAATTTGTTCTAGTTTGCGTTGAGCCTCTTTTTGTTGGGCAAAAAGACTATCGGTAACTACTGAGCCGAAGTTGGCGAACTTTGCTCCACGAATGTAATGTCCACTCTTGACATTGTTCATAATTGAAGTAGCTTGGGCACATTTTGCGATATTCATAATTTTCCTTTCGTTAGTGATTGATGATTAATATAAGACTACTATATGACAGGTAAGAAGTAAAGTCAACACCTAATTTAAATTTCTTTTATTCAATCAAAATTAATTTTAAATTTATGTGTAAATGATTTATTATCAATATCTTCTGTAACCCTCCCATTCTCAACTAAGAGCTTATCTTGGAGCATATCATTAATATAATACTGATTGTTGAACATACCATTCGCACGCTTGCCTTCGTTTGTGATTTTATTGAGTTCATTTTTAATAGCAATTATTTCATTATTTGCGAGTTCTTCAATCTTATTTGCGCTGATTTTCTCTCCTGTTTGGTTATTTACTAGAGTCGCGTTCGCATCTAGGTCGGCGCGCATTCGCGCTATTTCGCCCTTTATCGTTAGCATTTGATCTAGTAACTTATTTACGTCTTTTGCAATACTCATAACAATAACTATATCTCTTATTTCGCCAATGTCAAATAAAATTTTAATTTATTATAAGTTATTTAATTTGAATTAAATTTTTTTTTAATTATTTGGGGTGTATGTTATTGTATGAGAGAACAGATTATCGCTTATTTAGTGAATCAGATGAAGAATACTCTGATAGCATACGAGGTCAACGGAACACCCGAAAAACGTTTATTTAGACTGCGCTCAATAGCAAAGCAAAGATATGAACATCTAACCAAAGAAGAAAAAGAACTAATTCTATTCAATTTAAATTCAAGAAGATTAGTTTAAATTAATTTTAATTACAATTATTTCGGCGCATAATCTATTTGATTATAATCCATTCCTGTTTGATAGGGCGGAAATAAAAGAACTAAATTTTCATTCAAACTAACTGAGGTGCGCGGAAATCCCCGATCACTATAATGTTCGACGCCTTCAACTATATTGTTATTATTTCCAAGAGTTTGGCTAAAAAATGGATCATTATCCATCCAATAGTCTAAGTATTTACTTATTTCGTCATCATTCATTATTTCGCGCGATTTTTATTTGCATTTATTTCGTTCGCAATTAATTCGCAATTTTAATTTAGTTTATTTACACTTAAATCATTTGTAATTATTTTAATTTATTTTAGTTTATCTTATTTCGAGTTAAATACATTCAAATTTAGTTAAAATTATTTCGCGCCAATTCAAATTAAATTTAAATTAAATTAAATTACATTTATATAATTAGTTTAAATATTTAATTGTCATCTATCACAGGAAATCCAAATTTATTGTATTTAATTTTGTTTTCTTTTATTTTTCTCTCGCCATTTAATTTTAATTGATTTTGATTGGATTTATTTTGCTTGGTTTTTGTGCTAAGTTTATTTGAATTAAAATTTTTGCTAATTATTTCGCCATATTTGCCTCGCGCACCACTTAACACCACTTTCCACCACTTTGACCCACTCAT
>Ga0181575_10002334_pt1 | contig 13534 bp, 25 predicted proteins | sample 101ome_23_FD_145599 | JGI IMG/M metagenome (GOLD analysis project Ga0181575, IMG submission 145599) | Coastal salt marsh microbial communities from the Groves Creek Marsh, Skidaway Island, Georgia - 101411CT metaG (spades assembly) | ecosystem: Environmental > Aquatic > Marine > Intertidal zone... | reverse complement strand
TTGCTCGAACTCAGCGAAACATTTCGATGGTGAACGAAATTCATATCATTATGAATACGTTCAACGTCTGCTATCATTTTCATTTTTCCTACATCGTGAACATTCCAAGCACTATAGGTAATTGCACTTGAATTCAAACGAGAAATGGATTGTTGAATCACATCTTTGAGCCATGCGTCTCGCCATTCTTCATAGGAACTAAACATGTTTTCTGACTGCTGTTCGCCATCATGATAAATTTCAAGATTGAAATAAGGTGGTGATGTGAGAATCAAATCGGCATCACGAAAATCATATTTGTTCATGTTTTCAGAACCATCGTTGATGAGAGTGCATTTTGTTGGATCAATTCCATCATTTCGAAAATGATGGACAATTCTTTGAAGATTCTCGAATGTATCTGGATTTGGTTCAAAGCCGATGTAGTGTTTTCTTGCAGCCAATGCACCTAACATCCGACCACCCCAACCACAACAAGGATCAAGAACAATTCTTCTTGCAAACTTTGAGCAGATCAATTTTGACATATGTGGACGATACATTGTATTTTTTGTCAAACCACAACAAAAATAGATACCTCTTCGAAGTTCCGAGAGATAGGGGGTTGTATGACTCTTACGATTCCAACGAAGAATTTTTTTCAAATTTTCAAGGTCGTTCCAATAGTCTCGAAAAGAAAGACCTTTTGTATTCTTGATGTCAAAGAAATTTGGAAAAAAATGTTCACAGATTGACATGCCTGTTCGAACTGTGCTTGAAGTTCGAATTTCTTTTGTCTCTGCATCCATTTCAAGGTCTTGGTCACCAGTATAACGCCGGAGTGCTATCCAATCATTATATAATTCGGCATGAGAATATTCATGTAAGAATCCATGCTCACGAAGGCTACGAGCAAACCCATCAAGATTTTTTTCGAAGTCAAGTTCGCTCATCACACGCAACGAATCTCTTTTACCTAGAAATGTCATATCAAACCACGTAGTCATTTTTTATTTCTTTTATTTGATGAATCGTCACAAAATCTTTCATTATTTCATCTTTAAACTTTTCTTCACGGAAGTATTCGAGAATATAATGCCGTGCAAGAGATTTAGAGGCGGCACAGATTTTCTCAATTGTCTTTTCACCAAGAACAGTTGCGGTCACTTCATATTCATTCATGTTTACCTCATTGTATCAAATTCAATCGAAAAGGTCAACTGTTTTCTGTAGATTTCTTGGACTTATAGCTTGTGATCGGTGCAATCTTGTAGCATTCAATCTCAAAAGGATTCTTATCATATCCATATTTGATCGAATAAACTAGGTAATAGAACATAAATTTTATCCAACCTAAATCACGAATTTGTTCCTGATGACACTCCTCGTGTTTTCGAATTGATTCGTTCTCAAGTTTTTCTTGGCTTCGATACCAACTCAAATTTTTTGAGACGGTGATCGCTGAAAATCTTTTATTGAAAAATGGTAGCAGCCATTTTGGCATTAGTTTGTGATTTGAATAACTCATATTCCTTTAGAAATTTGTAATTAGGATAGCAGTGTTCCTTTTGGAATTCCTGAAATTCTTTCAGAGTATTCCTCTTCGGTTTCGAATTCTTCAAGTTCTTTTTGTTCTGGAGTTTCATGAAATAATTTTGACAAGTGAAAATGAATTGCCATTTGAACCATATCTTGATTCAATGGATGCTTATTGACATGCTCTTCAATAATTGCAGGAACAATTTCATCTTTATCCTCATGATCAATCCACTCAGAATCAAAGTCTTTTTTCTCGAAATTCCAACGAAGAATCAAAATGCCTGCTTCATCACCTTTATCATTACGAAAACCTTGAATCATGAGTGTTTGACCTAGAGCAGGAAGAAAACGATACTTGAGGTCGGCTTTGAGGCTTTTTCGAAAATTATGTTCTAAATGGTCTCGGACCATTGTAAGTTCTGCTAAGTTCATTTATCTCCGCATGTGAGCTAAATCTTCTGCTTGTGTTTGATTGATCACTGGAACTGGATTTGACTTATGCATCGTGGCAATTCCAGTGACCAATTCTCCAGTATATTCTTTTGTTTTTACTCTTGATACTGGAACGAGACTACCGTTGTGACTTGGAACATCCTGTTCGGGTCTTTGATAAAGTCTCTCCTCGGTTGGTAATTTTCTAGGTTTTACCACTTTCGAGTATCCATATTTATATTCAACATATTCATCAAAGGTTTTCTGCAGATGATGACAATGAATTTGTCTCATTTCCTTATTGTATTTTCGATGTTCAATTTCTAACTTTTGTTTCGCTGAAATTTTTCCACCACGAATACGCTTTGCCATATTTCACCATGAGGATGAATAGTAGATTGTTGCTTTATCTTCAATCGCTTGAAGCATCAAATCAATTTTTTCCATATCATCTGCCATTCGATATTCGACATCTTCTTCTGTTGCATAAGATTTGCCAAAGAAAAAGCCTGATGTAGGAGCTAACCTTTTTTCGATAATGTCAAGTTTCAATCGCAGAACATCTTCTTTTGTAAGAATCACACAATCATGATTGAAACCATATTCTGATGTTCCGCCTTTTTCATAAAACAAATCACGCATCCAACCATGCAAATCACTATGCTTTCTCCAGTAACAAATCTCTTCACCGACAGAATATGGAATCGTTGTTGTCTGATTTTCAAGAAACCATTGTTCAATATCAAAATTATCTGGATTGAATGAATTTGCATTGTTTACATTCAATGTTCTTTCACAAGATGTGCGTAAAACATCAATCATCATTTTCTGAAGATCCTTTTTTTCCCAAGAATTTATTTTGCGAACGTACATATCTAAGCCCATAATTCCTCTTATCTTGAATAAATTTTCTTGCCGGTTGAATTGTATACAGTAGCAGAACAATGCTTAGGGTCACTAAGTTCTTCACGGGCAATTTGTTCTGCAGTCTTTTTTGTCAATTTACCATTTTGTTGGTAGCCATTGACAACTAATACTTGATTATCTGTAGTTTGAATTTTCACTGTATAATAAAACATAATTTTACTCAGATGAATTTGGCTCCCCAAGCTGGGCTCGAACCAGCGACCCAATGATTAACAGTCATTTGCTCTTCCAACTGAGCTATTGGGGATTGAGGTGCCGTGCTAGGCACGGCGGAAGTAATTAGCAATACTTGCTCAAGCGGTCGGCATTCTTGACGCCACTTGAGAGAACATTGGCATAGTTGATGACAGTGCGAATGTTCGGAGCATTGACTTGCCCTTTGTTGTATTTATCGATGATGCCGGTCAGGGCTAACTTGGCAACACTTGCATTTTTCAGATTCGAAACAACACTCTTCATTCGGCTGAAGATTTGCTTGTCGGTCAATGTCAGGTCAATGCAGACAGATCGTGACTTGACGGCAGAATCAAACTTCTCTGCTGGCATGTTGCTGATGAAAATCACTTGTCCGCGGAAGACAAAACGATTTGGTAGAGCAACATCAGTCTCGCCATTCAAGAGTGCTTGGCGGGCTTCTTGCTCGATGCTTTGTGCAGTCTTTCGATCAACTCCGACGGTATTGACCATCTTCTTGGAGGACCAGCTAATTTCTCGAACATCGTAAGAATCAAGAGCGGCCTTGAGGATTGAAGAACAATCTTCATTCTTGAGCGCATCATCCATGTCATCAAGGACAATCACTTTGTCATGGTTCAAGAACAGAGTCATATAGAGACCGAGTGGCGAAGTCTTGGACTTCAGAACAACATAGTCACGGTCTTTGACTAAACCTTTGCGGTTCAGAGTATCGAGCACAGTGTGGGTCTTGCCAACACCGGCGGAACCGTTGACAATCAGAGAATTGATGTTGCGATTTGCAACAACTTGTGTCAACATTTCGAGGTCTTCGAAGATCTCGGTTGTGTTGTTGTCAACACCGAGTTCGTTGTAGTCAATCTTGATACGATTTGTTCGAGCACTTGAAACGGCATCGAAACGAAATTGGTTGCGCTTTGGACTATCTGCATCCCAGCCGGCTGGTCGTCCGACGCCATTCATTGCGGCATAATCAATAATCTCTCGACGAGACATAACATTGCGACCGTAATGAGAAACGATTCCGGCTGAAAACTCAGGAAGTGAAATGCGCTTTGCCATGATATTCTCCGTAGGCAGATTTGAAATTATAGAAGAGTCAACAACTGACTCACTCAACATGATCAGATCATAACAGATTGGACAGGAAAGTCAAGAACTTTTTTAAAAAAATCCTTCAAACAACCACACAATCTGAATCTGAATTCAAGATAGCATAGTTGAGGGCAACTTCGAGTGCTTCCTGCTTTGTTGCGTTGTAGGGTAGGGATGCTAATCCGGTACGAGTAGAACCGTTTTGACAAATGCGGACAGTGTAGCCGACTTGAACTACTGACCAGTCACGCTGAGATTTTGAATTGAGAAATGGCGTGGCACCATAAAGAGATGCAGTTTTCTTTGTCTTGTTGTTTTTCCAAACTTTGCGAGGGATGACAGTGATAGTGTGATTGCTCATTGTGCGCTCCGTGTGTGTTTGTGTCTCAATCACTATGATCAGATCATATCAGTTCTGAAGGAAAAGTCAAGAACTTTTTTTTGGAATTTTTAGTCCTCTAGTAATTCTTTTGATTTCTTCTGCTGGAACACCTCGAGCAATATCAATAAATTTTGTAAAGGGCGTGCCTTTTCGAAGAAATTCAAATGTTGTTGACCAGATTGGTCCAGGATCAATTGTAATATCCTTCGCACCATAAAAAGGTCTTGTATCTTCTACATCAACCTTTGTCAAGTTTGTAGATGTTTCTGTCGACATTTGGTCAATTGTCTGCGACATTGTGGCTTTAAAAAAAGCATCAAAGTTGGACATTTGATTCCTGTTGATTAGTAATTTAGGTGTCTTATGTTATCCCAATATTCACCTGGGCTTTCGACATCTCTGCTTGCCCACCATTCTTCATGTCTGCGGAGGGCTGCTTGGCATTCTCGCCAATCTTTCTCATCAGTTTCGAAGAAGAGTTCGAGAATATGTTCCGGAAGAACTTGAGGATAATCAACCATGAATCCCCAGAGATGAGTTTCACGAAGTCGATTTTCAACTTCTTCACAGATTTCCTGCATGGTCTCATCAGAGATGCGACCTACATTCCTTCGTCGAACAAACAATTCAGCAGTAGTTGCTTGAATTGCCATTCGAAGAATTTCTTTTTGAGGCATCATTTGGTTCCTTGTGTGTATGTCTGTTATTGAATGATCAGATCATATCATGTTTGAGAGAAATGTCAAGAACTTTTTTAAGAAAAAGCAGTCCATTTTTGTCTGGCTTCAGACATCGCATGTTTGCCATTACCATTTTTTCCCATTCGCATTTGACTGGAACCTGCACGATAGTTTGCAGAATATTTTGTCAATAGATTTTCGCACAGGACTTTTTCAATTTTTTCGACTGGTCGGTCATAGGTCTGCATAGCAAGTTCAATGGCTTGACGTATTTCTACTTTTGTCATAATATTTCTCGTTGAGAGTTAGTTATCAATCACTATGATCAGATCATATCAGTTCTGAAGGAAAAGTCAAGAACTTTTTTGTGGTGAAAAAATTTTTGTTGTTCCAGTTTTTTCAAGTTCAAATGCAATTTCGTCAAGAGAAAACTGAACTTGTTCGATTTCATCTGCAATCTTTCGAGCCATTGACATTACGATTTGATGTTGTTCACAAAGCTCATCTCGCTCCATTTGCAAAAGTTGAAGTTGATTTTGAAGTTCTTTTCGTTTGCTCATGTGAGAATTAGATAAGAGGTGATGATAAGTGTATCGCAAGCGAGTAGGAGAACAAGATTGAGAACTGACATAATTTTTCCATATAAAAAAATTTCATTCAATGATCAGATCGTATCAACTTTTTTCCAAATGTCAAGCGATTTTGAAAAAATAAAGAAATATATATGTAAGGAATCAGAACAGCAAGCAGACAAAAGACTCTGAACGCCAAAATGTAATGTTGCATATTAGAAATATGTTGAAATATTTGTTGAATTTGCATTTCTGAATTGAGGATTGTATTTCATGTCTTCATAAGTAAATGCTGGTTTTGAAATTTGAATTTTAGGATTCACAGTTTTGTCAAACCATTTCAAATCAGAATCTTTTGGATAATTCTTCGTCCACTCAACAGTTGAAGAATTCTTCATATAATTCTTTGCGGTCTTGTTTAGTGGATAGATGTAGCGAAACATTTGTCCTTCGATAAATCGAATTCCTTTTAGTTTCATGAAATCCTTTGTCATCCAAAACAATTTGTCTTTATTTGTATACTTTGCGTTTTCAATCAACAACTGTTTTGCTGACCTTGGATGAAGTTTTTCGCCATTTGGCATTTGATAGACTTGCGTCAAATACTCACCACCATAATAAAAATTCGAAGCTTGATAAACATATCCACATTTACCCATGATTCCATCCGCCATCGTATAGAGAAAAATTCTCTCGGGAAGATTTTGTTTCAGCCACTTGATTGTCTGAGAAATCATTTGAGATTCGGAATTTCTTGGCATATCTTCTGACATGCACATTTTACCGATCTCAAAATAATCTTTTGTATCGAGTGTAGGAAATAATTTTTGAATTGTGTGTTTTGGTTGTGTTCCATAACCAAGTGTCAAAACACCTTTCAGAATTGTATCAATGTAAAATCCTAAAAAATGTTTTGTTAATTTTGGCATGATTGGGGAATAATGTGTTTGCTCTACAAAAGCAGAGGCAACACTTTTTTCAATTTCAAAAATCTTATAATTTATTTTCATAATTTACATGGGGGACAAGCCCCCATCAGAAGTTGTTATACAATGTCAAACAGTTAATGATTGGTCAATGTTTTTTGTTCTTTCTCTTTTTTGGTTTTCAAAAACGGCTTCTTGTTTTGACGCAAGTTTGCCGCAGTGTTTGAAATCTTCATCCCAAGCAGAAAGTGGCAAGTCATCATAATTTGTTGGTGGTTTTGCGCCGGGGCGAATACCATATTCATCAGATGCAGCAACCAAGGCTCTTTTATGTCTAGGATTTCGACAAAATTTATATCCTGCGATTGGATTACGATAAGTTCTGGACATATAACCTCCTATATAACTGACTTCAAAGATCGTATGATATCAGAGTCAATAAAAAAAGTCAAGATGTTTTCTGAAGTTTGGCGATATTTCGCCAACATTTATCATTTGCATCGAATGAAGATTGAAAAAGTCCTCTCATAACTCTTTCTGTTGCACTTCTTTCTTGAAAGTCAAACTCCCAAGCTTTTGGAAATTTATACATGACCTTGAGAATTTCTTCTTCTGTATCTTCAACCAATGGCAATTGTGCATACATCAAACTTCTCCAGAAAAAAATGAAAAAATATTCACTCAACGAGTGTCAAATCTTCTGAGATATTTTGATTTTGAAAGAACGTGTCACGTCGATGAGCGATGTGATTCACAGAATCATACTGTTGCTTTTATTTATATTAGCAAAGTGTTAGGGAAAAGTCAAGTGCTAATATGGGCTTTGCCCTGAAGGATGGAGGAAAGTCGGACGGTGTTGACCATGGTCTCGAAGCCTTGTTGCTTGGCTTCTTTACCAGACATCTTGTTTGGAAGTACATAGGGCTGACCATGCTTCCAGTGAATAAAAACATTTTCATCCTGATGTTCACGAAAGTAAGAATTATCTTGAATCAATTTTTCTGCTTGTTTCTTGATCAGAAGATCGATCTTAGTCATCTTTCTTTGTTGTGTAGCAACGGTTGAAAAAGATTTCATATTAATCTTCCATGAGAGATTTGTATTCATCAATCTTATACTTGAGAGGCTTCATCCAATCACCCACCTTCTCTTCGAAAACTTGAAGATCCTCTCCTTTATTCACTGAAATGAGAATGCACAGATCTTTAATGGGATATCCTGTCATCTCATAAAATGCCATTGAATAGAATGTCGCTTGCATAAAGTAATCATGAATCCAATCTTTCTTTTTCCATTTACGAGATGTCTTGAAATCAATGATTGTTGGCTTACCTTTATGAACACCAATTAAATCTACCCGACCTGCAACTCCTAATCGTTTTGAGTAGAGAGGAATTTCTTGCCACCATGTAGCATCTAAATAATTATCAAGATGTGTTTTCAGACAATCAAATTGACTTTTCTCCTCTTCTGTTTGAACGAACTCGGTATGGTCTTTCCCGTCGAGGTATAACTCAGCGGCACTATGAAATTTGGTTCCACCGGTAGAGGCCTCTCGAGTAATTCTGTCTGCTTCAACATCTCCGACTTTCTTTCGCCATTCTGCAATTGATTTTTTCTTGAAATGACCGAGTAAGGTTGTGATTGAAATGAATTTTTCACCAGAGGGAGTAAGGTAGTGACGTTTTCCATCGATGGTCTTTGTTTTTAGGTCAAGAAAATCAAATTCTGGTTTTGAAATGACTGGTTCTGCTAACATAAAATATCTCCATTACAATTTATAAATAGATCATACATGATTCAAAGCAAAATGTCAAGAAAAATTAAAGTCAATGAAATCAAGAAAATATTTCTATTTCAGTCAAAATAAAATTTCTTATATTATTTAGAACAATTATTCTGTGACGGTTCAGCAAAACAAATTTTTGAAATGATAAATAAAGAATAAAATGATTGATTTCTTATACCTATACAGATTCTAAGGAGAACCCAGATGTCTACTACTAAAACTACAATGATTCGTCCATTGGACATGAGCGGATTTCGAGTCATGAATGCTGGTGCGCCGGTTGCTTCTACTGATACGGCCACAAAGGGATATGTTGACCAAAAATCCGGTAGTGTATTTTCTTATGGGCAGAAATTTGTAGGAGATGGTACAACTACTGAATTTGAACTTGCCTATCGAACTGATGATTTCCATGTTTTTGTTTTTGTTGGTGGTATTTTTCAACACATTTCATTTATTGATGAAAAAACCGGCGAAAGTGTAATTGGAAACTTTCAATTATTTCCAAATGTCAATGCCGAAGGAAAAACAGTATCGACAATTCAATTCTCAGAACCGATTCCAAATGGAACAAATGTTGTTGTAATGTATACTGAAGTTGCTTTATAAAAAATAAACTTTAAGAAAGTAAAAGAAAATGCCCATTTCTAATATAGAATTAACAGATAATTTTTCTGTTTGGCGTGATAACTTCAATTTGACAGTTAATAAAGTCAATGATTTTGATCTAAAAATTGCTGACTATGAAACTACTGGTGTTGCTTTGATGACTGCGGATACATTACCAACCGCAAATACATTAGTTCAAAGAACATCAGCAGGGGCAATTGAAGCAACATCATTTGTTGAAGGTTCAAGTTTGGCACTAAAAGATAATATTCGTCCATTAGAAGAAGGTCTTGCTTTGATCAATCAATTCAATCCAATTATGTTTGATTGGAAAGATAAGTTTTTATCAAAAGAAAGAAATGTTCCAGGATTGATTGCTGAAGAAGTGAAGGAATTTTTACCACAAATTACAACAGAAGGTGATGCCGAAAGTATTTTTGGTATTAAGTACACAAAGATTATTGCAATTCTCATCAAGGCGGTCCAAGAATTGAGTTCAGAACTCGACACATTGAAATCAAATACTCAAACTGTAAGTAAAACTTCAACTACATCTGAAACAAAAGATGCAGATAATGATTTATTATTTACAAAACTGTTCTAATCGATTATGTCAGAAGAATCATCTCAGCCGGCAACTACGCCTTCAGTAGAATATACTCCGATGCTAAAGTTGAAAAATTCAATTGTAGCGGGAAGAGTACCGGATAGCCTCGAAGCTGGCGAATTAGCAATCAATAATAATGATAGTAAATTATTTTATAAAGATACAAGTGAAGGACTAGTCAAATCGTTTGATTTCAAACTTGGTCTTCAAGGACTAACATTACAAAATTTTCTAAATTTTGAAAAACAACTTCGTGATTATCGAAATTCAACAGTAGGAGATTTACAAACATGGACAATTGCAGATTATTCAACTGCAATTCCTCCATATCGTCAACAATACGAATACTATGCATTTTGTGATTATGACGTTGATACGCAAACAATTTCAGAATCTGAAAATATTTCAGAAATTGTTCACAATCAAAATGGAGAATTTACTATTAAGTTTATTAGTAAATTTCCACACAATAAATATAAAGTAAATTTTGAATTTGCTGGATTCGAAAACTTTGGAGAAGATGAAATTTATGTTTCTCAAATTAGTTCTCAATGGGCCGGCTCAATATCTGTACGAACTGCAAGAGTTACAACAACTGAAAATACAGAAAATTCAACTTGGGACTTAGCAGTTACAAGAAATAACATACCAGGATTGAAAATTACTGCTTATTATTAATATTTTTTAGGAGAATGAAATGATTGATTTGAATGACGAATGGTTAGATAATAAAATTGAAGAAATCAAAGGAATGCAAATTGAAATTGAAAAAAGACTCGAACAATTGAAACAACAACAATTGATGAATCTTGGTGCAATTACAATGTTGAATCAGATCAAAAATGGTGTAGTAGAACAAACAGCAACAAAAAAGAATGGCAATAACTCAGAATAATTATTCGAAACTCGATTTATTTCAGGGCACGGATTTCATTCGAGCAATCCGTGTTGCTGATATTGACGGTGCACCAGAATCGTTAGTGGGTTATTCTTTGTTTGCACAGATGAGAAAAAATTACGAATCAAAAAAATCTTGGAAATTTGATATTCTTAAAAACGAAAGAGATTTTATTTTGTTCATGGATCAAGAACAAACAAAATACATTCGTCCTGGATATTATAATTATGATGTAATTATGACTCATGCAACGAATGTAAGGACTGTATTATTTCAAGGTGTAATTAACGTTTTACCAACTTTTACTCAATAGCTCGTCCTATGGCAGAAACAAACGTATTTACTTCTGAAATTCCTACAAATGATGGAAATATTGACAAGATGATGAAAATCATGAATACGGCATTGTATTCAACTGGATTCGGTGATTCTGATTTAGCAGAAGAAACGTCAGAAATTACCGAAAATATTATGACCGATATTCAGACTCAACAAATTTCTCCTGACATGGAAAACATGGGATTCTTTGAAGTAAAAATTGAATCTGGAGAAATGCTTATTGATAGCTATTCAAAATTGAATTTTGATAGTGAATCTGGATTTAGTATTCGTCCTGATTTTACATCAGAAAAGAAAGTATTTGTTGAACATGACGGTTTTCGAACAATCATGGTCAATGGAAAACAAATGCTTACTGCCAGAAAGGCGGATACTCTTAATATTGTAGTTGAAGGTCTCGAAGCGACTGCACTTACTGACCAGGATGGAAATAACATTTTGTATTTGAAAAACAAGTATACAAAACTTACAGATCTTGAAGATGTGAAATTTAGCGAGGATAAAGAATCTTCCGATTTACTTATGATTAAAGATAATAAGTTGACCGATGTTGATTTAGATTATGTGACTGAAATTCCTCCATCAAGAATTCGAGGTGGTGAATTCTAAAAATCAAAAACAGATAAATAATTTGAGATTATTCTGTTTCTATTTATTAATTTCATAGAGAGAAAGTAAACTATGGCTACTCAAATTCAAATCAAAAGTTCAACAGATAAGAATCTGCCTGATCCGAATTCGTTGCTTCGTGGCGAACTAGCGTATTCGTATGCCTCTGGTAAGATTTTTGTTGGTGGATCAGATGGTACTTCTTCACTCGTCATCGGTGGTAAATCTTATACTGACCTGTTCTCAAGTCATGTTGCTGCTGATGGTAGTGTAACTTACGGAGTTGCTGCCGAAAATCAAGCAGTTCTACTTGGTCCAGGCAAAACCATCGATACAATGGATATCGGTACTTTGCTCGTTGCAGGTACTGAACTAACAGCAACCGCAACAAGCTTGAACCTGCTAACAGGATATGATGCAATTGTTACTGACAACACAATGTCAGTTGTATCTCAAACAAGCCTTGTTACTTCTCAAGCAATCAAAGAATATGTAATTGCTCGAACTGAAGCCGCTGTAAATGTCTTTGATTTTAATCTGCCAGTTGGAACCGACCAACTTCTAGTTGCAAGAGCAGATGGTAAATTTGCTAATGTTGATGTTACTGGTGTTCTACAAATTCAATCTGATGGTACAACAGACATCAATGATGGAACCCTTCTTGACCGCCACATGGCAGTTGGTACAATCGCCAATGACAAACTGGTAAATAATTCAGTTCAAATTGGTCAGCAAACTGTTGCTCTTGGTGGAAGTGTTATTCCAAATATCAACCTTGATACATCTGCTACACTTGCAGTCAACCGAGGTGGTACTGGCGTCACAAGTCATCAAGTAAATGGTATTCTGATTGGTAATGGAACCGATGGTGTTCTTTCTTCCGCAAACTTCACGTTTGACACTTCATCTGACATCTTAGCAGTTACCGGATCCACAATCCTGACCGGAACATTGAACGTAAGTTCTGATGCAACTGTCCAAGGTTCGTTGACTGTAAACACTGATGCACAAGTTGATGGTAATTTAGCCGTCACCGGAACCACAGCATTAACTGGACAAGTAGATGTTACAGGTGACTTATATGGTCAATTTGTTGAAATTGATTCACTATCTGTTCTGAGTGGTGGAGTTTCATCAACTGGACACATTACTATTATGAATAACAGTAACCTTGAAATTCAAGGTACTGGTAATGCACAAGTTGGTGGTAACATTAGTGCTGGTGGAAATCTATCCGTCACAGGCACTTCAACTCTGACTGGTGATGTTTCAACTGATGGAAATCTATCTGTTGTTGGAACCTCAACACTCACCGGAGCCGTTACTGCTCAAAGCACATTAGACGTTACTTCAAATGCAAGTGTTGGTGGCAATCTAAGTGTTGCTGGTGATACTGCAGTAGTTGGTAGCTTGTCTGTTGATGGTGACCTTCTCGTAAGTGGAAATACTGTTCAGATTGATGTTCAGACTCTTACAGTAGAAGACAACATTATTCAGATGGGTAAAAATAACTCAGGTGACATCGCCGACCTTGGTGTTGCTGCTGAGTATCTGACTAACGTTAATGGAACTGACGTTACTCGTTTTGCTGGTTTCTTCCGAAATCATACCGATAAAGAATTCTATTACTTCGAGAACTACACACAAGCTCCTGGAACAACCATGGACGGGTTTGATGCCTCAACCATGCTTGCAACCTTGAATGCTAAACTGAAGTCTCCTGAAGCTCATCTGTCCGGTGGTACAATCACCAACATGACATTGAGCAATGTAATCATCGATTGTGGCAGCTTTTAGACAAATATCATTTAGTTAATTTGAAACGGAGCTACTCGTTAGCTCCGTTTTTTTAGGTCTAAATTTTAGTATTGAGGGGAATGTTGGTGAGGGTGTTTGTGATGAAAATTATGGCTTTCTGTATGCTGTGAATTTCTCAATTCTTCAATAATATCCATT
>Ga0181575_10002310_pt1 | contig 13599 bp, 13 predicted proteins | sample 101ome_23_FD_145599 | JGI IMG/M metagenome (GOLD analysis project Ga0181575, IMG submission 145599) | Coastal salt marsh microbial communities from the Groves Creek Marsh, Skidaway Island, Georgia - 101411CT metaG (spades assembly) | ecosystem: Environmental > Aquatic > Marine > Intertidal zone... | reverse complement strand
ATCCGATAGTACTGGAAGTTATGATCTTACAGATCTTGACATGTACTATGCTAAATTATCAAACGCTTATGGTACAGGATCTGGATCACCAAATAGAGATATTGATAGTAAATATCCTGCACAACCCGATGGATTTGCAAAGCAGAGACCTGAGTGGGAAATTGTAGGAGCATTTGCTACAGATCCAATCACAATTCTTGATATTGAATCTGGTGATGGTGGCACAGCCACAAATCAAATTACAGTTACTACAGCAACTGATCATAATCTTTCAACTGGAACTCCAATTAAGATTCGTGGAGTTTCAGTAGAAGATTATAATGTTTCCACAAAAGTTCAGAGTGTAGATCCAGATAATCCAAAAGTATTCACATATTTACTTCCAACTTTTAGAGCAAACTTACCCGCACAACCAGACGAAACTGGTGCGACAGTAACTATTGAAACTGATACAGTATCTGGAGCTTCTCCATATATCTTTAATATTTCAATGCGTTCTGTTTATGGTTTAAATGGAATGCACGCTGATGGCAGTAAGGCATCAGGATTCCGTTCAATGGTTGTCGCTCAATTCACTGGAGTCAGCCTTCAAAAGGACGATCGTGCATTTGTAAAATATGACAAGACTAGTAGAGCATATTCTGGAATTTCTTATGTTAAGACTGCTGGTGCAGATCTTTCAAACGAATCCTCATCAACAAATCCGGCAGAAATTTATCATTTAGATTCTGATGCAATCTATAGGAGTGGTTGGGAACAAACACATATTAAAGTCACAAATGACGCAATTCTTCAGATTGTTTCTGTCTTTGCAATTGGATATAATAAGCATTTCGTTTGCGAAAGTGGTGGTGATGCATCAATTACTAACTCTAACTCAAACTTTGGTCAATTATCTTTAACTTCGGATGGTTTTAAGAAGGAGGCATTTGATAAAGATAATAAGGCATTTATTACAAATGTTATTCCACCTAGAGCGAACATTGTAGATGAGGAAAATGTTGATTGGTTATCAATTGATGTTGGAGTAACAACATCTGTTGGACTTTCGACTCATTTATATCTTCGTGGATTTACGACAGAAGATGAAATTCCACCTGTTCTTACACAAGGATACAGAGTTGGTGCAAAAGTTGATGATAAATTGTTTATTAACTTCTCCAATATCTCTGGATATGGAACTAGTGAAGCATCCATTTTAATGGAGAATGGAGTTAATAGTTCTTTCAGAGAATTTAATGTTACGGAAGTTTCTGGCAACAAATTCACAATTGGTTTAAATAATGGATTAAAAACTGGAGAAAAAGTAATTCTGATTAGTGATAGTGGAGATTATCCAGAAAATATTATTCCACACGTTCCATATTACATTATTTCTTTAGCAGATTCGGTAATTACTGCAGATAGGTCAAAGGTAAAATTAGCATCGACAAAGACGGATGCCGAAAATGGCAATGAGATTACACTTTATTTTGGATCAGATCTTAGAATTTTAAGCAGAGTAACTGATAAATCTGCAGGAGAAGCAGGACATCCAGTTCAATTTGATAGTAGTGCAAGTCGATGGTTTATTACAGTCAACAGTAATAACCAAATTTACAACGCAATTACTACTCTTGGTCAAGCAGTTCTTGGAGAAGAAACGGATCCTACATTTGTAACTAGATCTGCAGATATTAGAAGTTTGGATGAGAAGATCTATAAATTTAGAGTTGTTGTTCCAAAGGAACTGGAGAATGCAAAAACACCAGAGTCTGGATTTGTCATTCAAGAATCAAGCACAACAAATGTAAGAGATCAAAACGACTTTACATTGTCAGAGTTCCCATCATCTTTCTCAAAGGGAGCAACAGACCCAGAGTATACATTCAATAAGAATCCAAGATTTATTGCAACTTGCAATCATACATCATCAACATCGACAGTTAGAGTAGAACTTCCTCATAATTTGGAAGTCGGAGATCAGATCATTATCCGTAATGTCACCGATACTGTTAATACAGATGCTAGTTTTGACAAAGGATATAATGGAACATTTACAGTCTTATCTGTTCCAAATAATTTAGAGTTTACTTATACAAACACTCAAAATCCATCACCTGGAGACTTCACTAACGATACAAGTGTTAGAAATGAGTCTCTTCCTCGATACGAGAGAAATGATTTACAGGATAATTTCTACATCTATAGAAATGAAATTATTAATGAATATATTGATGGACAACAGGACGGTGTATATCACGTCTATGCATTGAAAGCAGATTCAAGATTATCATCAGAATTTACAGACTTAAGTTATAGTCAAAATGTAACTGATCTTTATCCACAACTTGATAGAGATAATATTGATGATTCTCCACTATCAACAAAGACAAAAGCACTTCTTTCTCCTCTCGGAGATGTTCATACAAGTAATCTAAAAGGAAGTATTACTAGAGAATCTGCTGATACTTTTATTACAAAATTCACAGAAAATCTAACTATTGATAATCCTGGATCACTCTCTGGTGGAACACAAACAATCACCCTTACAAAAAATCACAGTTTAAATGGTATTGTTCAAGGAACAATAACAAATCAAGGAAGTGGATATACACCAGGAACATATTATAATGTCAAATTGTTAAATGGTAGCCAAACTGGAACTTGGGCAGGTGCAACTGCAACTGTGGTTGTAAACGGAAGTGGAAATGTAATTGATGCAAAAGTCACATCTCGTGGATCTGGATACAGTGCAGGTAATCTATATTTCGATCAAACAATCGTTGGATCTGGAAGCAATGCACTTTTCAATATCTCATCAGAACAAATTGTAAGTTCTGATGGTGATTATGTTCAAATAACTGGTATTGGAACAATTGCAGACTCATATAATCTTATTGATTCTATTCCTGGAACAAATCAAATCTCCATTGCCAGAACTACTGGAGATCCAATTATTGCAGAATCTCAGATTTTAATTCATGTTGGAACAGCAGCAAGTGTTTCTAGTGTAAGTTTCACCTCTACCACTGGAATTAGTACTTTTACATGCACAGGACCACATGGATTAGTTTCTGGAAATAAATTTAGAGTTCTTGATACCACTAATAACAATATTGGAGACTTTATTGTTAAGTCGAGAGTAGGTGTTAATACATTTGAAGTAGCAACTTCTTCACAACTGACAAATCCAGATAAAGTATTGAAGCACTTCTTCTCTTCTAATACAGGAACTTCTGATTCAAGTGCTGAAAATCTTGCAAAGAGAGCATCAACTTTCTATGATAAAGATTCTCTTCAGATTGATGTCTCTGGTGGCATTGGAATTAACACAACACTGATTCCAGTTTCACATCCTTCAGCAGGAATTGGAACTACGGAAAGATTCCCGATTGGATCTTATATTCAAATTGATAATGAGATTATGAGGGTTTCTGCCTCAGACTTTACTGGAACAAATAAACTTAATGTAATTCGTGGAGTTCTTTCTTCAGAATCAACACAACATGCTGATGGTTCATTAATTCGTAAGATCAAACCAATTCCTGTAGAATTTAGAAGAAATTCTATTATTCGTGCATCTGGTCACACATTTGAATATCTTGGATATGGTCCCGGAAACTACTCTACAGGTCTCCCACAAGTTCAGACAAGAACTCTTACAGAAAGAGAAGAATTTCTTTCACAGGCACAAGAAAGATCTGCTGGTATTGTTGTCTATACTGGTATGAATAATAGAGGTGACTTCTATATTGGAAATACTAAGAAGTCATCGGCAACTGGTGAAGAGACTTCATTTGATACTCCAATTCCAACAGTTTCTGGTGAAGATCCTGCAAGATTAAGTGCAATCTTCGATGAAATAACTGTAAAAGAGAGAATTGTTGTTGAGGGTGGAGATTCTGGTGAAATTCTTTCTCAGTTTGATGGTCCCGTAACATTCAATAAGAATGTAAGAATTAAGGATAGTGCTCAAATTACTGGCAAAGTAAGAATTACTGATGATACGGAATCCGATGGAACAAATAGTGGAGCACTGGTTCTTGGTGGTGGACTTGGTGTTAATGGATCTATATATGCAAATTCATTTAATGGAGATGCTTCGGGATTATTTAATCTCCCATGGGTTAGAACTGCCGCAGGTGTTCACACTACAGCATATGTTGCTATTGGTACACTTCCAGGACAAGTCTACGGCACTAGTGATATTGCATTAAATGTTGTTGGTGGTGGATTTAATTTTGAAGATAGTGATGGAAGAACTGTTCTTCGTTATGAAGATGGTCCTACGACTAGAGGAATAACCCTTAACATTTTTGGGGATCAGGATGGAGGTGCAGCTACTAATGGTGGATATGTACAAACCTGGGATAGTGAGTGGATTTTTGGTACTGAGTATACAAATGCAAATAGATGTCAGACATCATTAATTAATCCAACTTCATCTGGAACAAGATCGGCAAGAGTAGGTTTCTACACTCCTCCCAACACCAGTGGAGATGGTACAATCTTGGTAATGTCTCATGAAGTGCAGATTCCTGGAAGAGGACCCAACATAAACTTTGTTGGATCTAGAGGATCTGATGAAGCAACTTATTCAACAACCTTTAATAATGACGTATTAGGAAGACTCACATTCCAAGGATCTGTTGGTACTGGACCAAGAATTGGTGCAGCAATTCAAGTTCAGCAAGATAATGTTGGATCTGCAAATACAAACACTGGTGTTTCTGGAAGACTTCAGTTCTATACAACTCCAGAAATAGTTGGTACTGGTTCTGGAGAGGGAATTCTGACTCTCCCAGTAGAAAGAATGACCATTAAAGGTGATGGTAAGGTTGGTATAGGAATTACATTACCAGAAAAAACACTTCATGTTAATGGAGATACTAGAATTGTTGGAGAACTTCAAGTTACTGACGATATCACAGCGTTCTATTCCTCAGACGAAAGACTGAAAGACAACATTACACCTATTGATGATCCACTTGCAAAAGTTATTTCGATCAGTGGTAATACATTCGATTGGAACGAGAATACTAATAATGAAGGAAGTGATACTGGTGTTATAGCACAAGAAATTGAGGCACTTGGACTTCCAGGACTGGTCACAACGAGAGATAATGGATACAAAGCAGTCCGTTATGAAAAACTTGTTCCTCTCCTTGTAGAGGCAATTAAGGAACTCTCTGACAAGGTTGACGCACTTGAGCAAAAATTATCCGATAAATAACTCTAAAGCTTATAATAATGGCAAATTTCAGGAAGTCATTTAATTTTAGGAACGGTGTTCAGGTTGATAATGATAACTTTATAGTAAATTCTAACGGTCTGGTGGGGATTGGAACATCTGTCCCTACCGAATTTCTTGATGTTCGTGGCACGAATACTGGTGCGGTTAGTGTTCAGGGACTAACGACTTCAACTCTTCTTGGTATTGGAGAAACTGCTTCTTTCTATGGAGATGTAAAAATTGGATCTGGAATTGATATAGATTCAAACAGTGGTGTTATTACAGCAACTAAATTTGTCGGAGACGCTTCATTATTATCTGGAATATTTGCAATTTCCACTACAGGATGGGTAGCACAGGGAGTAGGATTACATACTTTTAGATCGATTGGTATTGGAACCACAAACCCAGAATATTCTTTACAAATAGGATTCAATCCAGCAACATCATCTGGAGTTGCAATTGAATCTACCGGCAATGTTCTTATTTCTGGTGTTACAACTTCAAATACTTTTGTTGGTAATCTTACTGGAGATGTAACGGGAACCGCAACAACGGCAAATAATCTATCAGATGCCGCAAATATTACAGCAGGCACTATTAGTGATGCGAGACTTCCTAATGTAATTACATCAGACATTAATTCTTCTGGAGTTTCTACTTTTACTACAGTCAATGTAGATTCTACAATTACGATGTCTGGTGGTATTATTACTGCTATATCTTTTTCAGGACCGATAAGTGGAACAGTTACTGGTAATTCGGACACTGCTTCAGCATTACAAACTGCAAGAAATATAACACTTGCCGGAGCAGTAGAATCATCCGCAACTGCTTTTGATGGATCCACAGATATTACAATAAACACTTCTATTGGAAATACTTTCAGTATTAATACATCTGGAACTATATCTGCAAGCACTCTTTCTGCAGATTCTACAGACTCAACAAATCTAAGTGTTGGTATTGGAACATTTGAGGATATAAGAGTCGATAACACATTATCTTCTGCCGATGTTGTAATTACGAGTGATGTAAGTTCTTCCGTAAGTCTTGGAAAAGATGTTGGTGCAGGAAATAGTAGTGTAGAATTATCATATACTCCAGGAGCAGGTCGTTTAGATATTAATAATTATGATTTGGGTGGAGTTGCAATTAATTTACATGAAGGTACTGGAGCAGGAACAACTCTAGGATTCTCTGTAAAATATGATAATGCTAAGCAATTTGAAGTTTTCTATGATGGAAAAGCTGCCGTTAATAGAGGTGCATCTCCCGTAACTAGAAATTTTGAAGTTGGTGGAGATGCATTTATATCCAATAATATAGAAATTGTTGGTGTTTTAACAGCAGGACAAGGAACTAATAAAGTTACTCTTGGAGATGGTAGTCCGATTCCTGTTCCATCAACACAAAATTTTAACACTGTATCAGGTGTTAGTACATTCTTTAATATGATTGTTCAGAGCGACTTTAGGGTTGGTTCTTCTGCAACTATTGGTCAAAATTTATATGTTGGTGGTGAAGTTGGCATTGGTACTACCAATAACAATGACTTTATTACAGGATTATCACCACTTGCAACTCAAATATTTGGAAATTTATATTCGGATCAAGGAATTGTATCGGGAAATATTTTAGGAATTACTACAGATCCTAATGGAGTAATTCGAGAAGATCCAAGGACAATTCCATCCGAATTGGGTTCAACCGTTCCATATATGTCTTATGGAAATTTCCAAGTTGATAGTGCTGCATCATCAATAATTTCAGAGACTTTATTAATTGTTCCAAAGGTAGGCACTCCAATCGTTGGATTTGGATCCACAAATCTTGGATTGGCTCCAACAAACTATCAAGGAAATAAGTATTTGAGTAGAGTTGGTTTCAATACTTATTTCCCGAGATCTATTTTTGATGTAGGAACAGCATCAACAACGATGAATTCCTACTTTATCCCACCATCCATGCCGCAAAGTGATTTGGATGTTGTAAGGAACCTTTGGCAAAATACAACTGGATTTGGAACTGAACTTGCTAAGAAAGTAACTCCTAATGGAGTTCCTAAAGGTTCACTTGTTTATAATGAGACAAGTGAAGAAATTCAAGTAGCCATTAATGCCAATACATTTGGTCCAATGATTCCGATTGGTGGAATCATTATGTGGTCTGGTTCGATTGCAAGTATTCCAAATGGTTGGAGATTATGTGATGGAACCAATGGCACTCCAGACTTAAGAGATAAGTTTGTTGTTGGTGCAGGAAATGCATACAGTGTCAATGATACTGGTGGTAGAACAGACGCTGTATTACCACTTCACGGTCACGGAATTACTGATCCTGGTCATGATCATAATTATGATGGACAAACAACGGAAGTAATCGTTGAAGGTACTTCATCTGGAGAAACTGTTGATTCTGATGTTGGAATTACATCCACAACTTCTAATGTCGTAACTGGTATTACAACAACACAACAAGATGGTGTTGCTCTAACTGGTGATGAAAACTTACCACCATACTTAGCACTTGCATATATTATGAGAACCAATGCTTGACAAGACTCTAAAAACCCTGTAGAATACCTTTGTCAGGGTTGAAGACGAGATACTATGAAGCTTTAAGACACTTTAAGAAGTGGCACACAGAGACCCCACAGGGGTCTTTTTTATTGTATATTGTATTCGTAGTCAATCAAAGACCATGTTCGAGAATCTTTTCAATTCCAATACTCCTGATCCTATTCCCTTTAAAACAGAGAAGGAGTTGATTCTTCATGTGATTGATAAGTTTGATACTAATTGCCACTCAGAATCAGAAATTTATCATAAGTATGCTTCAAGAGAGTGGAGAAATAATTCACAATACTTTAGTCTTGAATATAGTAGGGGTGTTTCTGTTCGCTCTTGGGATAGTTCTAAACTTAAGTATCTTGTAGATTATTGTGATGATGTAGATATTCTTCGTGCTGTCTTTGAAAGTGGTAAAATTAAAGATGAGTTCTATCCCCGCATTAAATCATACTTTATTACGAATGTAAATCTTCCTGATGATATTATTGTTAAACTTTGTGAGAAGCATATTTGGAATGAACGCGTTCTCAAAGGTATGCAAAGGGTAGAATACAAATACATCACAGAAGAAACAAAGGCAAAGATTGCTGCTGCCATTGTAGAATACAAAGAAAGGGCTAGGAAAAAGAAGGAAGATAAAACTAAAAAGAAACTCACTGCATTTCTTACCACTGCTGCAGCAACTAAGAGTATATTGACTGGTAATTCAATTGATGATGTTGTAGAGCAAACTATTACATCTGATGTTGATGATGCCGTTCTGGATTACATGAACAAACTGTTTGATAAGAAATAAACAATGAAATATGGTTTTTACTATCAGATTGCCCATAAAGAGACAAACGAAGTTATTTCTTATGAGGGGGAGACTAAGTTTTATTCTCTGGATAAAGCACAAGAGTCCATGAGTGCTTTTGAATATCAAGATACTCTTAACAATGAACGTATGATGAAAGAATTGCATTCAGCAGCTAAATTTCAACTTGATATTGAGTTTGCGGATGATATTTTCTCTCATTATAGGAATCTACCTAAATCCAAAGACTATCGTATTGTTCAACGCAGTGGATTTTTATTTGGAGATGAATAATGAACCACTTCCTAAACCGTCCACCAATTGACCACAGGGCACTCCGGTGCCCTATACTATATTCATAAAACACAAGGCAACACACCGCAATGTTTTCCAAATTTGAAAAGTTTCTAGCCATCGCCGCTACAACAGCCTGTGTGATTGGCGTTTGTAACACATTTGCTCTGACTGGAGTACCATTAGTGGTCTCAATTCCCTTCTCGATCGCTGGGGCTTGTGTCTTGATCTTTTTTGCATACCCCATCGTAGCTGACAAATAGATCCACTTCCATAACCGTCACAGCACTCCTTGCACGGGGTGCTTTTTTATTGTATAATGACTTTATAGACATCAAACATCATGTTCGAGAATCTTTTGAATCGTAGGACCTTTGATACAGAGAAGGAGTTGATTCTTTATGTGATTGAGAATTGTGATAAATCTTATTCAAAGATTTACAAGAAATATGCCAAGCGTGAGTGGAAATCAAATCCCAAATATCATACGGCACGCTCACCAGAGTATACATATGATTCTTGGATCATGGAATGGTTTTCAAATAATTCCGATGATCAAGAGATTATTGAGGCATTGTGGAAAAAATACAAGTATGGAAATACATGTTGGACTAGACCGATATTTGAGATACCTTTTGTAAAAAATGTAAATCTCACTGATGATTTAATTAGGAGTGTTTATTCTTATTATTCGCCTATGAATACAAGGATTTGGGAGATGCAAAAGGTAGAATACAAAAACATCTCAAAAGAAACTAAAGAATTGATTGATAACCACTGTATGACCCAACGACTTTGGCGGGATGCGGAAGATCTTAAGCAATTGTATTTGAATTGGAACCGGAATCAACGATACGCGGCTTACCTCAAGGAGAAAGTTATTCCATTTGCCGAGCATGTTTTTGCTACTGGTTCAGAACTTGATCGGGAGTGGGCTCGGGAAATGGCAAAATCCATTCAATATGAAAGAAAAGAGGTTATGGAAGGAAGACTCAATGCACCAGAAGATTGGGAGGAATGAACCACTTCCCAAACCGTCCACTGGGTCGCACCAGGGACGGTTTTCTGCTATAATATACATATTGATACGGAGATGACTTGACCCTCACCTTGCGACCCCACCAGAAGGATGCCGTTGCTGCTATGGGCAAGCACTCCAAAGGCCAGTTGATTATTCCGACTGGTGGTGGTAAGACTCTTTGCATGATTACCGATGCAAAAACACAACTTCAGAGTAACAATCCTCAGACTATTGTTGTTGTTGCTCCTAGGATACTGCTGGCTAATCAACTCTGTTCCGAGTTCCTAGAGATCATTACTGATCCTATGGTTCGTATTCTCCATGTTCATAGCGGAGAAACTAATCATGAATCTACTACTAAACCAGCATACATTTATGACTGGGCAGTACAGACTTGGAAGCGTAATCGTATTATCTTTACTACCTATCACTCTCTGCATCGTATTGTAGAGTCTGGTATCAAGGTAGATACAATCTATTTCGACGAGGCACATAACAGTGTACAACGCAACTTCTTTACACCTACCGAACATTTTGCTAGTGTATCTGAGTTGCGCTGCTTTTTCTTTACTGCTACTCCTAAGCATTCTCTTACTGTATTCAAACCAGGAATGAATGATGCAGAGGTTTATGGTAACGTAATCTGCAATGTTCCTGCACCTAAGTTGGTTGAGGGTGGTTATATCCTACCTCCTAAGGTTGTAGTCAAGCAACTGGAGATGGTTCAGGATAAGCAACATGTTGCAGAACGTGATGCACAGAATCTGATTGAGAGTATTGATGAGAACTCACTTAACAAGATTCTGATCTGTGCACGTTCTACCAAGCAGATTGTCAAGTTAGTATCACAATCTGATTTCACCTATCAGATGCATCAACGTGGTTATTCTGTGATGTATATTACTGCTAAGACTGGTGGTATTATCGATGGTAAGAAGGTTGATCGTGAGGAGTTTTTCAACACTCTGAATGCCTGGGGTAAAGATTCCACTAAGAAGTTTGTGGTTCTGCATCACTCTATCTTGTCTGAGGGTATCAACGTATCGGGTCTAGAAGCAGTGTTGTTTATGCGTAACATGGATTACATTGGAATCTCTCAATCAATCGGTCGTGTGATCCGTCTAGGAGGGTCTGAGAAGACGTTTGGGTTGGTCTGTGTCCCTGTTTATGATAAAGTGGGTATCAGCACTGCCAAGTCCGTTCAGGCAGTCGTTGACACCGTTTTCCAGCAGGGTGAACCTGCTATCTCTGTTGTTCGTCGTTGATCATGAAAACCACACTCGACTTGGTTCAAGAACTTCGTTCTCTGCCTGATGCAATTTATGAAAATTTCTGCAATCAGGCAAAGATGGTGGCACTAGAGTACCCTTCTGCACATGGAATCGACTGTTTTGCCCGTGGTGAAACAATTGAATATGGGTTTATTGATATTGTGGGGCAGTACATTGACTTGAAACCTAATATAAAGGAAGATTTCAACGATCCTGATGGGGTTTATGCAGTAGAGCACCTGACGGACGTGAAAACGCAAGGAAATGGGTTTTTACCACGCAAGGATCAAAAAGCACTGTTTTATTCTAAACAATGGGACATTAAAAAGACTGCTAGTGGTGCATCACAGTTTGAATCTAAGGCACACTCCTATATTTTGATTGACCCTATTTGTGCACGTATTGCTGTGGTAGATACTAGTGTTTTTTATCGCAAACCATTCCGTACTAACTCTGCACGTATTTCATTCAGTGTAAAGCCACAGGATGTTTACATGATCTATGATGGTATTGCAAAGGTGATTGATACAACAATTGTTCCTGATTCTAATGCAATCTATCGTGAGATTTGGAAGAAAGCAGGAGACCGACTGGACGATTTGAAAACAGTCCAAGACCTACCCACGACCCTCTCCACTCTGCTATAATTACAAGGTAATCAAGGGAACACCATGCGTTGCAAAGTTCAACTCTATGTTGCTGGTAAAACTTTTTACGAAGAAATGGAGGCAGTTGATTATCAACACGCTCGTCAGATTGCACTTGCCCGCAACCCCGGTGCTACTGTTGTAAGTGTCAATGCAGTATTTGATAATGGTGGTTATCAATCTTCCTCGGCGGATGTGTATGAGGCACCTGAGGAAACATATCATTCTAGTGACACTAGTGGATTTGGTGGTCTTGCAGTTCTGGCAATCGGTGGATGGTTAGTATGGGAAGCATGGAAATTTGGTTCTGCTATTGTAATGGGTGCTTGGAAATGGTTCGTGGGATTGTTTCCATTCATGACACCACAACTTTTTGTGGGTCTTGTTCTAGGATTCTTCTTCCTTGTTCTTATTCTCGGTGCACTTGATGACTAAGTTTCAAAAACCTTTTATACATCATCAGAGTATTCTAGATCCTAAAATAGGAGACCCTGATGGTTATGTAACAAACGATGGAATGTGGGCTGCTATTCCGTGGGCAGGAAATAAGAAAGGGTTTGCCATTATACATAACGGTAGACAAGTGCATGATGTGAAGACGTATAAACAAGCACTTGCTTATATCAAAAAAGAATCTAAAATTAAAAAGAAAAGTACATCCACTCTAGAGGAGTTTCTATGACCGAAAAGGAACAAAAACGCAAAGATGCTTTCTTTATCTTCTATGAGAGTGTGTTAAAACCTGATCCAGAACTCCGATTATATGCACACGATGAAAAATGTTTTCATGAATTGATGGAGTGGAGAGAAGAAATCGTTACCTACCTCGATCAACGTAGAAACGAGGAGTTCAACTGATGAATGCTCAATACGTTTGGTTCTTGATCTTTGGTGTATTGGCATATATCATTGTTTCAGATTCAAACGTTGCCAGAGCATATAATTATATTCTTGAGTTAGCATCTACAAATATAAGAAGGAAATGGTGGTGGCTGACACATGATCCTAGTAATCCTGTGGTAAAATATATGATGTATCGTAAGAACCTCAAACTTGCCAAAGAACTCAGGGCAAAGATTGACAAGTATTATGAAGAAAATAAATAACAAGTGACGGAGCAAAGAGCATATGCTTTCCACACAGTATAGGTTGAGACTTGAATTCATTTGCAAGAAGATTGCAAATAAAGAAGAAGTCAAGTTGGAGGATATGATCTGGGCAGAGAAACTATCTAAGGCAAATACAACTGCCCGTGAATGGTTAAAGAAGGCACGGAGACAAGCACTGCAAGACATCCAAGAAGGCACGATGGATGATTTTATGAATAGGATGGGATTAGGAGACCCAGACCCTAGTAATCATAGAACTGGGTTCGATAGTGCCGATGATATTAATGATTGGTTCAATAGAGACAAACCTGATGATTGGAGGCAAAGAGACTAATGCATGATTTTTTAGATAACTTAGCAAATCATCAATATCAGAAGATGCATAGTAAAAATGCAAAAAGACCTGGTAATCCTGAACAAAAAGAAAAAATACAAAAGTTTTTGAAAAGTTTATTGAAAAATGACTGAAAGAAAAAGGATTGAGATTACACCAGAAACATATATAAAAATGAATGAGGAGTTTGAGAGGGAAGGAACACCTATTCATATTATTGTTCCCACTCAGGAACAGATAGATAATCCCACTGGAGTTAAACTTCCATCAACATTCACACCACAACCACCTATGATTGTAGATGGTAGCGATCCGTGGCCACATAGTAACAATTAGGAA
>Ga0181575_10002305_pt1 | contig 13612 bp, 5 predicted proteins | sample 101ome_23_FD_145599 | JGI IMG/M metagenome (GOLD analysis project Ga0181575, IMG submission 145599) | Coastal salt marsh microbial communities from the Groves Creek Marsh, Skidaway Island, Georgia - 101411CT metaG (spades assembly) | ecosystem: Environmental > Aquatic > Marine > Intertidal zone... | reverse complement strand
AAATGCACCAAGACCCATTTTCATACATTTGAACACACGGAATCTTTCATTGATGGTGTGCATCATCATGTCATCATCAAACAATCCTTCTGCTCGATCATCATATTGGTCATAGCGGTTCAAGGTCGTCCAACCACGCTGACCTGCTTGAATTTCAATTGGTCGTTCTCGCTTGATCACATGAGAAACATCATTGCCATTGACTTTCTTTGCGGCAATCATATCATCCCAATGATCGAAGTTGCCGTATTTCACGCTGTCGATTGGATGAGGTGGCTCATTTTCGTTGATGGTTGAGTCTGCAAAACCACCCTGAATGGTTCGGTCTTTGATGTGCTTTGGATTATCCCACTCATTCCAGGGAGTTACACGTCCGATGAACAAATACATGTTGTCATCGAGTGCAGAGGTTGGAATGGTGTCTGTTGTACCTAAAGTAACAGACGGTGCAATATCATATCCACCGGTGGCTGTGTTTGCTGTAACATAAGGCGAATCCGTACTCAAGAACAAGCCAACTTTGTGTTCGGCAAGTTCATGAAAACTTTCTTTGAATTGTTTGGCATTGCTGATACGAAAACTATCATGCACTTTAGCTGGCATATTGATCTCCTTTACGGTTTATTTTAGATTTTATACTACTACATACGGTGTTCGAATCGTTTCAAGGACATCATTTGACGAAAGACCAGAATCAAACTTAATATATGTATTCGCCGAATTGAGAAGTTTCTCAAAATCGGCAACACTCATTGGACTTGAGCCTAACACTGTCCCAGAACTGTCTATGTAATTATTACTATTTAGCATTTCTCCAATAGTAGTATTTGCTACAAAAATTTCACTGAATGTATATTTCAATTTCAAATCATCTTGAATATGACTATCCGAGTCAAAAATCACATCATCAAGAAAATCATCCACGACCATATCCGCAAAGGGTTCGATCCATTGTGTAGATAAGAATTCATCAATCTTGGAAGTATCCTTACGTTCATGTGTACGAATGTGTTGAACTTCAACCAATCTTGCTTTCTTCTGAATTCTTATATCTTCAATTCGTTTTGTCTCATTGATTCGAACTTTATGGTCATAATCAAACAGTAAATTTGTATATGCTTCAAGCTCAGACTTGTCAATAGCAGCAACTACCTTCGTCTGATGACCTTCGACTGTTTGCTTATTTAGATCTGTAGTAATTACACTACGCACTTCAATAAAGTCCTCTTTGAATTCGACTACACGAATGGTATCTTCTTGCGTGTGTTCGAATTCAAGAGGCAATATGTTTGCGGAAATGTTTTGTGGTTCTTCTTCAACGCTTCGAATGTGACTTTCTGCAAATGCTTCTGTCTCTTTGAGCCGAAATGGATGGTGATCCAATTCGACACTCCATTGGTGGAGTGTGTTTGCGCCCATGCGATGCATCTCATAGCATCCGAAGTTTGAATATCTGGAGGTTTTTGGATCTGGCAAAACATTGTGTTGCATGATGCCGCCAGCAAAACCTGTTCTTGTTTCTGTTACCTTTGGTGATGGTAGACCTTCTCGAATATCTCCATCCCAAATTCTCATTTTTCTTAGGTACTCAATGATTTCTTTTTGATATGCGTCCATTGAACCACCAAAGCTAATCAGGCGATTTCGATCTGGAATCGCAATATAACTCATCGTAACTGAACTTGAGCTACCGGTAGTCAAACGTGATTTGTTGTGAACATGTTCTTCAATATTGTAGTCAATATGGAATAAAGTTTCTGGTAGTGTTGTTTCTGTAAGAATATCAATCGTGGCATTGTCTGTTCGTTGGAAGATCACTGGTGATGGTAAACCTTCCTTGATGTCTCCCATCCAAAGAACACGATTTTTATACTCTTGAATTTTCATCTTCAGACTGAAATCAATTGATGTTTCTGGTGTGAACAATAGATTTCGATCTGGAACTCTACTGATTTTCTCAACCTCATGATGATGTCCTTCTGAAATCGGCTTCGTATAATTGTTTGTATCCCAATAAACAATTGTTTGATATTCAAGCCAATTTTCTGGCATTGAGTATTCATGAAGAGTTTGAACCGCTTGATATGCCGTTGTTTCGACTTCTTTTAGTTTAGTATTTGAATATTCACGAATTGAATGTTCAGCTTCAACTGTTGTTTGCTTTGTTGTTGATCCTGAAAGCGCAATAACATTTGTTTGTGTTTCGAGTAACTTCGATGGCAAGTCAAAGTGTGAATGTAGTCCACCAGAGAAACTTGCAATTGTTTCATCAACTCTTACAGTTGGTATAAATTCTTTGATATCTCCAGTCCAAATACGAAGCTTTTTGTACTCATTGATTTTATCTTTTAGATTGATTTTGATTTCTTTTGCGCCTTCCATGAAAGCATTTCGACTATAAACATAGCGAAGATTAGTGATTGATGAAAGTGGATCATCGTCCGTAATCATAATTGGCATCGAAACATTTGTATCTTTTGTGATGCTTGGCATCGATTCAATTGAGAATGTTTCGCAACTTTGAATTTGAGTTTCATTGAGCAATTGCTGTTCAATCGGTAACAATTGCATGGAAGGAAGACCCTCTTTGAGATCTCCAGACCAAAGAATCATGTTTCGTTTGTCAAAAATGATGTCAGGTAGAATTGGTGTGAAATCTCCTGTTGTGCTGACCAAACGATATCGATCTGGAATGTTCTTGACAAATCCTGTGAATGATTCTGTTGGCTTTATTTTACTCTCGACACTGACTGATGTTGGTGGTTGAATGAGTTTTTCCATGAATTCAACAATTTGCAAATCACTCATCTCAACTTTTGTGCGAGACAAAATTTGACTGAGACCGCCATCTGTTCTAGAAGAAGGCAAAGTATCTCGATTTGTACCTTCAACGGAAACAGCATCCTTATATTTGTTGATTGGAATTCCCATGAAAGGAACAATTCTCTCTTTTGTTCCAATAAATTTATTTCGGTCTCCAATAATCCTATAAGTCAATACCTTTTGTAAAACTTGCTTGAGTTTTATTGTGAAAACAGCATCTGGTTTTTCTACGATTCTCATCAACATCAAATCAATTTGACTCCATTTGACAGGATTTGAAGTGACATGAGGTTTTTCGTTGCGAACGGAAAGTGTGTAAACTTTTCCTTGATATCCCCAAATTCTTCTTGAAAAATCTTTGATGTCTGATTTGATTGCTGTTCTTTCTGTTGTTCCAATTTTTGTCAAATCAACACGACCAAAATAAGTTTCTTGTTCTTCGAAGGTAACGTTGATCGCTTTTTCTCTACGATATTGATTTCGATTTGAAAATAAAATCAAATCACTATAAGGAGTTACAGAAATTGAAGTATACTTTTTATCGCCTGGTGCAGGTGGTGGTTTCTTTGCTAGAATTGTTGTGCCTGTATATTGGTCAATTGTTGTTGACATATTTGTATAAATCAATTGATCCAGAGCAACTTCTCTTTCAACTGTAGGGTCATCCGTAACCTCAAGGAATAACCCATTATAATAATTTTCATATACATCATCTACCATTCGCCAATCAACTCTTCCATCTTCCATTACGTGTGCAACATAATCTCCACCCTGTATATCTTTGACTTTTACCCAACCAGAATATTTGGTGTAAACTTCTGCAGTCGGTATAAATCCATGGCTTGCAAATTCTGAAGGAGTTGCATTACTTACAACAATTGGTTGAGACCAGGGATCATCTCTCATCAACAGAACACCACCTGAGGTCCAATTTGTTCCTGTTTGAAATCTACCAACATCTGTTGTCACCCGAAGATTTGTGATCCATTGATCTGCCATGTTACCAATTGGACCTTGACGATACTTGATTGGTGATGTTCTCCAGTTTGCAGAGTCTTCAACACTAATCAAAGCACAATACGAATATACACTTGGTACGAGTTGATCTAAAATCACACTTGAATTGATAATGTTCATCCTTGATTCTGTGGACATGTAGTTGTCAAACACATTCAAATTGAAATTTTGTGGAAAGGTAACTACATCTTCACAGAAAAATTCAAAAATTCTTAGCTCATCAATAAAGCTTTCACATTCGGCTTCATATTCAAGGTATCCATCTAAATCTGTTTTTGCTTCATATTCCATTTCGAGTTCTGGAAATCCCTGAACTCTTCTTTTTGGTACACTGTATTGATTTTTCTTGAGAACTCTTTTACCATAGTCTTCAATTTTCATTGGTAAATAATTTTCAAATGGCATCTCATATGTAATCAAATCTGGATTTCTTAGTAGGTCATCATAGATACCAAGTTCAATTTCAAGTTCAGTAAAGCCAACTGCTTCTGTATCCACATAGACTGAATTTTCAACTTCAACTTCAGGAAGTTCCATTGTAGTGATACGATGAGCCAATTCAGATTCGAAACGATTTCGAATAAAATGAATGAAACCAGCAGGATGTAATTCGTCTAGTAGGAGAGGTTCAATTTTTTCTGCAGATATTTTAGTGCGAATTTCATAAGAGAAATCTTGATAGTAATAGCCATCTTGCATGAACTTGTCAGAAGAAACTTTACTTGCTGTACCAAGATATTCACCAAACGGTTCAAATAATACATTATATTCATATTCAATTGGTGCTTCGAGTCCATGCTGAATTGTTGGATGGTCTGCATCAAATGTTTGTTCTTCTGGACTATCCAAGAATCTTGGAGCGGCACCTGAAGTACCAGACAAACCAAGAGTTGTCAACTTCATTTCGGCAATACCTTCACCAAGTACAGCACTTAGATTTGCGCTTTCATTGAGATTTGAAGTCGAAACTACATCAACAATCTTGACAATATTTCCTGTATCTTTGATTTTTACATCAAGACCTTGAATCAATTTGAGTGGTTGAGTTTTTGTGAAAGATGTTTGCTGAAATGCTGGTGCATTGATCGGCGAATTCATATAATTTGAAATTGTTACTTGCGTCAGCTTGATGTTGATCTTCGGCATGATAAATTGTTTTGCTTCATAATCTTCACCTTCAATGTCAAGACCGCCAAGAGAAGAACCTTCAATTTGTTTTACACCCACACATAAACAATCAACTCCATAAATTTCAACCCATTTTCCTGGTTGAATATCTGCAACATTCGAATCCCATTCATCAAACAATAAATCAAAATATAAGAAAGCATCTGCACCTGGCTTGTTTGAGAATGCACGAACAACTGGTTCAAAATCATAATCTAAACCTGAACGCTCAAAGCGAATTTCTTTGATTGAACCAACTTCAAGCTTTGGAAAGAAGCCGTTTGGATTTACATGCCCAAGTTTATAATTTTTATAATCCTTGAGTTTCATATTCTTCAAGGTACCAATTGTCAAATTCTTGATACTCTTATTGAAATCAAAGATATAATTCGACAATTCTTCATTTTTTTCAATCTTGCTTACATAAGCTTTTGCTGGTACACTTGCGCCTGTATAAGTATTATCAAAAGTAATTTCATCACCTACACCATAAAATACACCAGGATATTCGATGTTGATTTTGGTAACAGAATGTTTTTTCATTTTGGCAACTTTACCAAAACCATCTGAATTGACACTACCAAAAACAAAACGATTATCAAGTTGATGTCCAATACCACCATCTAGGTGTTTGATTTTTGTTACACTTTCAATTGTTTTTGATTCTGTTACTTTTTCGCCTGTAATATAATCATAGGCGAAAATCTCTTCGTGAGGTAAAAAACTACCATTGATGAAAATTAGATCAAGAAAATACTTTGTTGTACCACCAACATTTGTAATTTTTAGATCTCTCACATAGGCAGAAGCTTTGCTGATTTGCCCAACAATTTGTGCTTGTTTGAATTTCGCAACATCATTTGCTTGAGAGATTTGCATCCATCTTCTTGACTGATAATCACTACTGGATAAACGAAGAATGTCAACTTTTGGATAATAGATTTCAATTGGTTCGTCAAAAAAGATTCGAAAGAACCAAAGAAAAGAATTCTCTGTATCTTTATTTTTATAATAATCGAGAATTCTTTTTGTGAGGATATTTGGATCAATGTTGCGAAAGATTGATTGATCGAACGAAACGTTCTTGCGGAAATATTTCTTGAATAAATTCAAGACCATATCGTAACAAGTATTATCTTCAATGTCACGAATATATCCATAAATGTTTTTATAGATTTTAACTGTGTTATAAAGTTCACCTGTTCGAATATTGATCAGAATTTCATTCTTATAGAAATTGTTTGTCTCTGTTTCATACTCAAAATAAATGCGGTCACTACTTACAATTAGAATTTTTGCTTTTGCTTTCGATAGTGAACCATAAAGAATATCATCTTTTCGAATTGTCTTATTGTTTTCAAGAACCATTACTGTTGATTCAAGAAACTCATAGTATTGTTCTAAGAACTTAACAAATTGGGGATACTGCTCCGAAAAGTGTCCTGGTAACTGACTTGCAATTCGATTCTTAGGGCTGCTCATTTGATTCGATTATTTCTTATTATCGTAAAATGCGACAGGAGCTACATTGATGTCCTGTGATAACAGCATTAGAATTTGACGATTCGTTGGTGTGATCATGTAAGTATCTGCTTCAACTTCGAATTCCATTTCAGCACTTTCGCCAAAAATATATGTTGGTGCAAATGCCTCAATACGAATGAGTCCTGATTCATAATCAATTTTGCCAACATCTTCAACTAAAATATGACCATCATTTGTTCGAATCTCGAGAGCAGAAAAACTTGCATTTTCTCGAAGACTGCATTTCTTTACGTCTTCGTTTGCAGCATCAAAGTAATTGAATTCATTTGCTTGAAATGAACCTTTTTTCAATTTATTATTGAAATTGATTTTATATGTTCTTGCAGAGTTCGTAACAATTTTTCTTGTTTGATATAATCTTGTTCTTGTACTTGTTCCTAAAAATCCATCTTCAAGACCATCAATCAATCTCGAAAGTGCAGTGACTTGAAATGATTTATAAAATTTCAATAGATTTTCTTGTGCAAACTGTGAGGCAGATCGAATTACAAGGTCCGTCATTTCTGTTTCAGTAATTTCTACCTTTGTAATATCATAAACAATATCAGCAAATAAACGAATGTATGTATATTCTGGATCAATAATTTGCGGCTTGATTGAAATCACATTCAATGTATTCAATCGATCCATGATTGCAGTCTTTTCCGTTTCTGTCAAGAAGTTTCTACCTTTTGGCTTCAGGGCAAGATATACATTTCCATACATGGGTATTTCATTTTTCTCTCCACCCCAAACAGAAAGAGAATCGATATAGGGAAAATATTTTCTTATTTGAACTGAATAATCATCTTCTGTAACGGAGCGATTTTGACTAAAATACATTTGTCTTGCATTTTGACGAACTGCTTCAACATTTTCCTTATCATCGCCCTGTGCAGAAAACTGAACTGTTTGAATTAGATTGCGAGTTGGTAGTGGATTTCCCTGAAGATTAAAAGTGACACAATCATTTCCTGCGGCACCTGCAGTGGTCATGTAACTCAATTCAATAATCATATTGTTGAGAATTTTTTTACCCAGAATTCCATCACCAAATGATACTTGGTAATAGCCATCAAAATTTTCTTCAAGATAGTAAACTTCTGAATCTTCTGACAATAAAGTAATGTCAGTCATTCGTGTGTATCTTGTTCTTTCTTGACTATTACGATTTGGCTTGACATATACATTGAGTGTTTCAATATCAATATCTTGAGAAGCAATTAGAAAGCGATTTTCAAGCAACTGACGATTGACAACAATTTCTTCTTGTTGCGAAATTCCCTGAATCAAATCAATTTGTAGATTGAATCCGTTGACAGGACTAAAAACGTAATCTTGTGTGGTGACAAATGGATGAGATTCGCCATTCAGTTTTCTACCAGAAAATCTAGAACCAGCTGGTAGATTGACCGCACCTTGAGCGCCGGTAATGTCTAACAATCTCATGTTGAGAATGGCTCTTGACATCTTCTTTGAGTTTGCGAGATAGCCCATTTGTTTTGCAATTGATACAACATTCTTTCTTTGTTGTGCTGTATCTAAAAACATCTCGCTGGCGACTTGATTTAGATAAAATGAATTGTATTGTGTATTATAGGCGAGTAGGTCGGCAACAAAGTTCAACCCAGAAGCTTCAAAGTCATAGTCTGAGAAGTCTGAGTTATTACGAACAAAGTCCATTAGATTTTCTCGTATCAGAGAAAAATCGAGTTCATTGATCTTTTCAGAAGGAATTTTTGACATGTTAGCGAATTCTTCGAATTGTTTTCTGGTATACTAATCTTTCTTGTGGACTTGAACGAATCGCATATTCTAAGTATATATTTAGATTGTGTAAATCACTTTCCAATTCAAGATTCAAAACATTGATTCGACTTTCATAATTATTTATTTGAGTTTTGATAAAGGTTTTGAGAACATCCTTTGTCAAGAAATTGTTCATTTCAAATAATTGATCCTGAATACCAATACCAAAATTTTCATCATAAAGTTTTTCTCCTTGTCTTGTGTAGAACAAGTGATTCAAGGCACGAATGATTGCCGTCTTTTCATCCAAATTCTTGACTTGTTTTGTCATTGGATTTGGTATAAATTTGAGATCTAAATCTGAATGTCCTGGATTGACCATTATCCTTTGATGCGATAGAGTTTATAATAATCAAGTATAAATCTAGTATTTTCAAAATGATGTCGATTCAAACTGCCTGCATTGTAACGAATCAAAACGTAAGGATAGAAGTAGTTCTTATTTAGCTGACCAAATGTAATGAAACAGTCTCCTTCAAAAACTTTATTTGGTCTTTGATTCAAACGGAAGATATGTGTGTTCTGAGAGTTGACATGAAATGCACGATTGTTATTGTTCTCAAAGAAAATTGTGGATTGAGGAGCATCAATTGGATCTCTCACCAACCCACAATAAATCTCCATTCTTGAAATTCTTGGACGAGTTTTCTTGTCTTCATAATCATCCACTGCTGTTGTAAATTTAAATTCAAACGCATATTTAAATTTTGTTTCATCTCCATCAGTTGGATTATCATCAAGTTCTAATTTTAGTGGATCTCCTCCAAAACGAACTCCATAATAAACATTTGGTGTTTTGATTTTTGCTTTACGATGAATTTTAAATTCAGAGTTGCCAGTTATTGTCACTGCAGGTTCATCATCTGCAGTCATCAGACTTTCATTTGTATACAATGGAACAATTGGTGAAAACTTGTATTCTGTAGCTTCGCCTGTTTTTGGTGTTGGTGTTGGATTGGATTTTTCACTGCTGACTTTAAGTTTCTCTTGTGAAATTTCAGGAGAACTTTCTTCAATAAATGAAGATACAGTTCCACGGTCCAAAACTTCAATCAGTGTTTCTGGTTTCTCATCTTTCGAATCATCAGGCAATTTAAGTCCAGTACCATCTTGAGGTTCAAGCTCAAATAGTTTTGCAAGCCAAGCGATTGGATGAAACACGCCAGTTTTTGGTAAGTAAGAAACAAGAACTTGACTGAATCCAAACTCGGTTGAAAGTTTTGGTGTAATTCGAACAAGTTCTCTTTGAATCATCATATTGTGATGTTTGAATTTTTCTTCTACGTAAAAATCACTAGTAGTTTTTGGATCATATAGTACATGATTCTTAAGTTTATTTTTCATTCCACTAAAGTATGCCGCACTATAACGCATTTCTTTTGTTTCAACTACTGCAGTAATTGCGCTGTTTACACCACTCGATACACTTTCGTAGCCCACCTTTATCGATTCAATTGGATTTGTGACTACATCCCATGTTGATGATGCTAAACTCTTAATCGAATCGATTGGATTTGTAATCACATCCAATATTGATTCTCCAATACCAATAACAGTTTCTGCAATATCAATATCATAAACTTCTGTATAATTTGGATCGTTTTTTCTTCTGATTAATTTCTCTTGATCTTCTTCTGATAGAGTAGATAATGCCTCTTTGTCGATATCTTCGAGTGTAATTTTCAAATCATTTGCTGCACTTCCTAATGCCTCGTAAGAATCAATCATTGTATTTTTTGATAACTGAAATAATTGATCAATAATCACAGGCCCAAACATCAATCCACCCTGCATCAAATCTGAAGAAAGAATTGTACCAGCAACTGTATTTGCTTCCTCCGCAGTCATACCAAAATTTTTCACATTCATTGCGCTCTGAATTTTTTTAGAATCTCCAGAAAGAAAAGATTCATCAAGTTTTTTGACCCATTCGTCAATGTTTCCAAAACGAACATTTGGATATTGTTTCTTTAGCTTACGAATTTCGTTGATATGATGTTGAATTGTCTTATTTGCGGATGGTTTGAATGACTTATATGGTGGTGTATAATCTTCGCTTACTACACCATTAACGTCTGTTAGCAAACTGGCAAGCCGGTCATAGTTTTCTTCACGCACATACTTTGCCCAAATTTGACCATCAAAATCAATTTGAATGTTCAACAAATCGATAATTGCATCAAGCATATCCAATAAATCTTCAATATCTTTCTTGATTGCTTTCACACTTGCAAGAAGTTCTTCCAATCCCATTGTGTTTGGAACAAAAGTATTCTTCTTCCCCGCAAGAATATTTTGCATCTCACGAATCCAATCTGTTGTGCCTGTCAAATCAGAGAAATTGATGCTGTGCCAATTTCCTTTTGCTTCGGGATCCATATTGACAGGAACACTATTATAAATGTATCCTTCACCAATCTTTCTGTCTTCACCATCTCCAGAAGAAAAAATGAAAACTTTTTGAGATTCAAAAAACATATCAAGAGGTATGATGGATGGACCTTCAACGCCATCGAGTTTGAATTCATCAATACCCGCCAAATCAATTTCAAACTCATAGCGATATCTTGAAACTGCATCTCTTTTTTCTTTTGTGCCATTACCAGAACGAATTCTTTCAAGATAATTATAATATAATGTTTGTGAACTTTTTGCAGACTCTTCTGTAACAGATAGACAGCGCAAAATAAATGCACGATTATCCGCATTTAGTTCCGCATTATGACTTTTACCAATTCTTGCAGGAACTAATGTAATTTTTTGTAACTTATCATCAGCATCATTTCTTCTTGAAAGTTGACCTATTGCAGACTTCTTGATTTCATTTTCAAATGTTTCATCAATACCTAAAAGTTTCCTCTCGGTCACAACCGTAATCTGTCGACGCTTTTTTGCTTCAATACGATTTGCAAGATTCAAACTTTTGCTTTGAAACAAGAAAGTAATTCCGGTCATACTTTTGATCAAATTAGAAATTTTATCTAAGTTCTGACTAATATCGAAACTAAAGTAAAGAAATAATCCTTCATAGATGCCATAAGGTTTTGATAACAATTCAAGTCTTTGGTTTAGATCTTGAAAATTTCTTTTGAAGTAAGGGCGGTCCATTTGACCAAAGACATTGAACTCAAGATTTCCTGATGACTCTTTATATCTTGTACTGACTCCTGTTGCATCCTCATACTTTGCACGAAGTCTTTCTGCAATTTGCAAGCCATCATGTAGAAGTTTCTCTTCTTGATCTTTGACTTTTGTTTTAAAGTTATAAGGGACATTCTCATCATAGATGTCATAGAACTTCTTATAAACATTTTTTGCTTGAAGTTGAAGAGTAGTTGTTGGCAAGGACATGCCATTTTCGACTTGAAAATCTGGAATTACAGTCAATGTATAAATGCCAGACCGGAGCAGCATTTCTAATTGATTATAGATCATATCGTAGATGTAAATCATCGCACGATAGAGAAGATTCTGAATACCAGAGACAAGAAGAATTGCAATTTCAATGCCTGTAATTGCAAAGTCAAAATTATCTAAGACTAAACTACGAAAGGTATCCAAGTTTTCTTTGATACCTTCTAAGTTTTTGCTATTATCAATGGTAATTGGACCAAATAAATCAATCTCTTTCCATTCTGTCGAAAAATTCTGAAATTCTTCCTTTGACAGATGAGAAGTCAATGAATAAAAAGTATTGAATTGATTCTCTTGATCAATTGGTATTCTTTTGAGTGTGGTCATTTCTTTATGTTCTTCTCAGCAAATTGATCAATTTTTGAAATCACATCACGAAAGCCTACTAGTTTTTCACGAAGTTCTTCGAGTTCTTTCAATCTTTGTTTTTTCTTTTCAAGTTCAGTTTGAACTGTATTAGCATCTTCGTTCATACAATTCTCCATTGATAATAATTGGCTCTTTCTTATTTGGATCTTCTGCTCCTGTTGGATCATATGCATCAATGTCCGCTTGCATGAGTTTTTCATATTCATATAATGCGCTTGCAGAAAGTCTTGTTGTTTGTGCAATGCCATTTGGTTGAACATACCATAAAATAAATTCAATGATCTTATATACAAGGTTTTTCGGAGCAGCGGGGGAAGCGGCTATATTTACATTCCAACCAGGCTCTGGTGTATTATAATCATATCGAATACCATCTTTTGTATAGCTTGGTGCAGTCACGATTGTATATGTTGTCTCATCGAATGCAGGAAATATTGAATTTGAAATTTGATTTTTTGTAACAGAAGAACCCCAGTCCCATGTTTTTGGATTTGTAGCTGGTGTATCTTTCTTGACTGTACCCGTCAATGTCATTGAAGTTCTTGTACCCGTTCCTGCGGGATTTGATGGCACTTCAGCAGTTACACTATATGTTGGTGGTGTCTTTGCTGTTGCGCCAGGAGCACCCTGAATATATCCAAGCAATGAATTTGTATTTGGTGGATTTATATTTGCACCAAGTCCAACAAATTCGGCTGCACAATGCGCCGTCCAGGTACTTAGCTTATATCCATCTGAATCGATCTCTCCAAGTTTTCCTGCAATGTCTTCAAATTCACCAATAATTTCATTGATTTGTTGAATTCTTGCAGTCCCTGTTCTACCATCAGGGTCAATTTGATTTCCATATTTTGAATATACATCAGCATATTCTTTTATCAATGTAAGTCGCTTTGTTTCGTTGCTTGAATCCAGTTTTGCTTTGTCGGCAGGTTCAGTAATTAGACCATCAAAATCTCCGTGATAGCATGATTTTATTCCTAAACCTTTACCACCTTTACTTTTTTCTTTCACAAGGTCTGCAATATCATTCAAATCAGAAGGTAAAATCAAATCAAACACACATGGCTGTTGTTTTTCAATAAGAGCATCGCTATTGATTACTGTTTTGCGATTTGAAAGTTTTATATTATAATCAATCTCTGTACTTGGTGAAGCAACATCATTTTGTCTTAGAAGATATTCATAGATTACACCAATATTTGTTTCATATGTCAAGCGAAATAAATTTGCAACAAAGTAGCGATTCTTTTTATAAGTTCTTGAATTTGATAATGACCTTCCTTTTACTAATTCATTTCCCATGAATGGTATTGTTGGATAATACTTTTTTCCATACACTTTGAATCGATTCAAATCGGCAAATGGAAAATGATATTGAGTGTATAAGTATGCCTTTTTTGCTTCCATAAAATCAAAGTATCTTTTTGCTGGATGTCTTTCAACATCTTCAGTTTCAAATTTTGATTCATATACTTTGTTTTCTGTT
>Ga0181575_10002291_pt1 | contig 13642 bp, 9 predicted proteins | sample 101ome_23_FD_145599 | JGI IMG/M metagenome (GOLD analysis project Ga0181575, IMG submission 145599) | Coastal salt marsh microbial communities from the Groves Creek Marsh, Skidaway Island, Georgia - 101411CT metaG (spades assembly) | ecosystem: Environmental > Aquatic > Marine > Intertidal zone... | reverse complement strand
TACCTTCTTGTTCAAAGTCAGCTACATCTGTAGAACAAAGATGGTCAATTTTAAATTCATGATTTGACAGGTCATGTGCTAAAATCTTTTTCATTATTATTTTAATTCTGTTCCATGAATAATATTCGCATAAAGATTTGCGACTTGATTTGCGGTGTTTGCCATCAATGTCATCAGTGTTTCCATTTGAACCGTTAGATGGTCAACTGTACCTGGTCGGAACAAAGGAACAACTTCTGCATTCTGATTGAAATAGAATACATCATTTGATGTTTTATCACGAATGATTCTTCCTCGTCCTAATTCAGATTCAAGATTTGAAGCTGTTGCATGTTTGTAAGTTCCTGTACCGAGGTCAGGCACCCAGACTTTATCTTCTGTTAGGTCAAAGACAAACTTCTCTGCTCTTGTTGATGAATAGTTCTCGAAGTTTACAACATCAAATGTTGTTCTATTTTGACTTTGACAAATGAATCCATATGGTCTTGGTCCTTTGAATTTTTCAAAGATGAGAAAATTAGGTCCATTAACCCAAGAAGTTCTTCGTCCATGACGATCTTGAAAGCCATCATTCATTCCCCGAGTGTGGTCCCATTGAACGCTTCCACGGTCAATTGTTAAGTTTTGTAATTGCGCTTCCGATGGATTGCCCAAAGCAGCATCATTTAAATTGATTACAATTTCTGAATTGTTGACAACACTAAATGAGTTGTAAGGAGAAGACCAGGCACGAATAATATCACCTTCTCGACGAATCTTGATTCTTGTTCCTGCTCCATCCCAAATTTGTCCTTGACCTCCAAAATTGTGAATAGGAATTACATCGGTACGGTCAATGACTACCTCAGCCTGATGTCCACCCGCAGAGAAACTTGAATCAACTTTTATATATTTACCTAAAGTATCTGGAGGTGTTTTAACATTATAAACTGCATGTGCTACAACTCGCCAACCATATTGAGTTTCTTGATTACGCAATGCTGCAAGATAATAATGATTGGCATGTGTCATCGATATTGGTTCAATTGTATATGCGATAATCACACCCATTCGATCATTATCACCTGAAGTAGTGACTGTCAAATCAACTTCAATCTCATAGTCATCAGTAACTGTATCTGAAATAAATCCTACAGCATGAGATGTATTATAGGTACATGAAATTGTGTTTGCTGGTGAAGGATTGAACATAAAAGCATTTACATTGTTTATAGCAATATCACTTCCACTACCATTAGGTCCAAAAGCAAATCTTTCCCAAGTGTTAAACACATCTTGAAGTGTAACTGCCAAGTTTGTTGTAATGATTGCTACTTCATTGTTTGTGTTTGCTGTGAAGTGACCTTCAAAAATAATCCACTCAGGTCTTATTTTATAATCCGCATCTTTTTGAAGAACATTGATTTGTCCTCGTTGACCTGCTTGAGAAATCTTTTGAGTCTTTGCTTGTTCGTAAGCTATGATTGAATCTTGAGTAATAATCTTTGGTACATGTGTATCATAAACTTGAGACCACATTGTGGTATTACTTGTTTCAAGAGCAGTAATTCTTGGAGCATGATTTAAAATATCTGTGTCTTCGAGGGCTTCAATGCGACTTTCATGGTCATCAAAAACTTTAGGCCATATGATTGTGTTTGCGGTTCGTAGTTTATTGACTTTCGTTTGATTTGATAAACTTCGAGCTTCATTCGCACTTGTCATGATGACAAGATTTGCTATATTCGCTTCGAGTGGCGCCAGTATTCTTCGATCAGTATAATCAAGACCAAAGGTGAATGGATTATAAACGTATGCCATTTAGACTGTCCTTTTCATAGTGAGCATATTACGATTTGCATCATAGGTCATTTCAATTCTTGCGACAAGATTTGCATTGAGTGGTGGATCTGGCTCACCAAGATAGTAGCAAGTGTTTGACAAATTCCAATATAAGTCATATTGATTGACCATGTTATCATAAGCTGGAATACCTAGAGGGTTTCCAAACCAATTTTCTTGAGCATATCTTTTATTAATAGAATTTGGTGAACCTGACATAAACATCTCCTATCATTCGTAATCATAATTTGATTGTGAACTTGGTGGATTGAAACTGTATCCACCCATTCTTTGAGGTGAAGCACTGACAGGGCGAACGTTAAATGCTGTGATTTTCTTTTCACCTGAAGGTGCTGAACTTTGTTGTTGCGGTCGGTTTTCTTTTTCTTTATCATTATTCTGCTGTGACGCCGCATCACGCATAGCAGAAGCAGCACCTGCTAAACTTCCCATTGCTGCTGAAATCTTTTCTTTGATTTCGCTGGGCAAGTCAGCATTCTTAGGTAGCATTGATTGAATCATACCAATGATTTGACCAGACTTTTGAAGTTGCTCACGAACCATCGCACAATAATCTTCGTTGTGGTCATGACCGTCTGTGTGAGGACAATCTTCATTTGTTGATGATAATTCTTTTTCACGGGCTTTGAGAGCATCTAACTCTGCTTGTTTTGCTTCGGCTTTTTTCTTTTTTAGTTCTTCTTGCTTTCTTGCTGAATCAGCCTCTAATTGCTCATTCTCAAGAAGAAGTTGTGGACCTTTACGAGAAGAAACACTTTCTACCGGTTGAGGTGTTCTTCCATTGATAATGCTGTTGATCACATTATACTCTTTGATATTCTGATGCATGTTCCCTTTGCGCTTAGGATGGAATAAATAATAGATATCTCATTTGTATTATTTATCAATTTATAAAACAGAGAATCATGTACCAGCTAATCTCAGATATCAATACTTTATTAAATGAAGAACAAAGAGTGAATGGATATTTTGCTGTTGTTGCTTCAACACAAACATCGAAAAAGTTTTTTGATGAACATGCTCACTTCAAAAGATATCCATCAAACGAAAAAGGCGCACCTCTTTATCATATTACAATTGCTTATAAACCTGAAATAAGAATTGCTGAAACATATAAAAGATATATAGGGCAAAAAGTCAAAGTGAAAATGAAAGGTCTTTATCAAAATGATTTTATTCAAGCCTTTTTAGTTTCAGAAATGGTCTTTGAAAATGGTGTGAAATTACAAAAGAGAGATTCAGGACCCAATCAAAAGGCAGGACCTGCTCATGTTACAATTTCATGGGCGGATGGTCACTCCGCAAAAGAATCAAATGATTTGATTCTACAAGCATTTCAATCAAAAACTGCTCCTCGTATGATTGCTGAAGAATGGACAGGTGAGTTCGTTTTCATTCCTTCAAAATCCAAGGCCTAAAAAAAGCGTGAGTTTTTACACCCACGCTTTCTTTTTTTACTGTTCGTAAAAATCAGGTCAAGTTAACAACCTTCATCTTGCGATAGTATACGTTCGCATTTGCCGTAATTCCGTCATCTGCGACACGAACTGGATATCCATTGGCATCAACTTGAGAGAATGGATTGGCTACCATCGCATCTCGGCTCATGAATCCAATGATTGGAGTGAAGGTTCGTGGATCTTGTGCCTTCAGCATTTGTAGTGGCTGATATGGGCAGTAGAATACACCGGCATCATATGGTGATGTTCCTTTGTATCCAACACATACCATCGCTTTCTTAGCATTGACAGGCAAGTAAGGATCAATGTATACTTTGAATTGACCATTTAGAACACCGGCAAACAGATTGTCAGTTTCGTCATGCTTCAAAGATACTTTCATGTTTGAAGAGTAATCAAGCATTCCAGCCATTTGAAGTGCGGAACAAACATCAGCGGAACAAAGAATTACATTACCTTTTCCACGTCGTGTTTGTCGAGCAATTTGGTTTGCTTCTACTTCCAATTGGAACATCAAGCCTTTGAACTTCTCAACTGACCATCTTCCGTTTGAATCAACCAATAGATCGAATTCATCTGGAGTAGTTGTGTTCTGGGCACCTTTTCGTGCTACAGTGTAAATGGTGCGAATTACTTGGCGGTTTACTTCAGCAAGAATCTCATTTGAGAGAATGTTTGCAAGCTCACTCTCAGCATTCAATCCGTGAGTTGCTTTCAAGTCTTGAGCCATCTCAAGAGTGTATTGCCCACGCAATTTACGTGTTACGGCTGATACAGACATTTTCTCAATACTGAATGACATTTCTGGGAATTCTGGTCCGTTAGGTCGTCCCATGTTCTCACCCCAGCTGGTTGGCATTCCTTTTCCGTAACTGGTTGTACCATTAAAGAAATCATCAACTGGATCGTCAGCATCAGTTGGTGCTCGAAGAACATCAACATGAGTTCCTGTTCCCGTATAAGCTGTGTTTGCTTCACCAAAGAAAGCTTCGTTTGTCACATTTCCTCCCGGTGTCGGAACTTGTCCAGGTGAACCGTATTGTGAACGCATTGCAAAGATCAAACCAACAGGAGATGTCATTGGCTGAACACCACAAACATCATAGGCCAACAATTTTGGCATGGTTCGTCTTACAAGTGAAATCAATACAGGGTCTACCCACTGAGCAGAACCGGAAGCATCAGGTGCTCCGTTAAAGGTGTGTCCATTATAAGGCACTGTTGCTTGTAAACCATCTCCAACTCCTGAAGCAAAATTGGATGTATCCATACCAGAACCCATAGGTCCACCATTTGGATTCTCCATCAAGAACAATCCAGAACCTTGTTGCTGAATTGCTTGCTCACGCATCATTTTTTCTTGGTTCTCCAAGAGAATAGCGGTTACGCTTTTCTTATAGTTGTCTTCGATTTGAGGTAATTCTTCGTGTTCAAGGATCGGTTTCCACTTACTTTGAACTTGCTCGTTAAGAATCATATCTTCTCCTTTGTTAAAAAATTGAAATACTTTCGTTTTTTCTTATTTATATATTTACACTTTTTCAAAATTAGCGAACAAATTTTGAAATTGCGTTCTTATATACGTCAATCGCCGTCATCGAGGCAGGTTCAGCATGATAATCCTCAAGCAATGTTTGAGAACCAAACTGTTCTTCCTCAGTCATATCTTTTTTACTTGATACGGTTGTTTCAGAGTCATTTGAAAAATAATGTTCTTTAATGATCTGAATCTTCTTCTCAAACTCTTCTTCACTTTCAAAGTCAACAGATTCGGTCAACTGCTCGAGTTGATCTCTTTCTGCCATTGTTAGGTCAGAGGAATTTTCAAACAAGATGTTCTTCCTTCGCTCATTCTGCAGTTGTTTCTTCAACCTCATGTTACGCTTGAGGTGAGAATTCACTTGTTCTTGAAGTTCTTCAGTCTGCTCTTCAAGAGATTCTACAAGGTTTTCCTTGCCTTCTGGAACGTCAATGTAGTTTTCAGCAAAGAGATTTCTCAGTCCATAAATGAAGTTTTCAGTGATTTCTGCACGAACACCTTTTTCAACTGCCAATTCGTTCTCTTTCATCCACTCTTCGGCTACATAAGTCAAGTATTCATCAATCTTAGTGGTCAAGTTATCCAATTCTTCATGGAGTTGTTCAGCATGAGCCTCTACCGCTTCCTTGAGATTTTCATTGTATTGTTCTTCGAGAGATTCTCGAATCTCGTCCACTTCTTCGTCAATTCTGTTATTCAAGACGGTTTCGAATAGAATTGCTGCCTTTTCTTTGAAAGCCTCTGTAAGAGTTTCGTCTTGTGCGAACAAAGCTTCGATCTGTTCCTTAACGTCCTTCTTTTTATCAGCTTTCTTCTTGGCTTCTTTCTTGTCGTCATCGTCATCTTCTTTATCGTCATCGTCACTATCCTTATCTTCAATGTCTTCAAAGTCCATTTCTTTATCATCATCTTTGTCATCATCGTCATCATCATCATCTTTTTTCTTTGAAGCTTCGTCAAGTTTCTTTTTCAGATCCTCATCTTCTTCTTTTTTCTTCTTTCGACGTGCTTCCTCAAGTTCTTCTTCTTTTTTCTTCATTCTCCGTCGACGTGCTTCCGTTACAGTATCATCATCACTATCATCATCCTTGTCTTGCTCATCAGCAAGTTGAGTAGCAAGAGTGCTGATTGTGGTTCCTTTTTTGATTGTAACTTCGGTCGCAGAAGGAGTAATCTTTAGTTTTTTCATCAAAGCACTGACTGTTGAATCGACTTTATCTTCATCAACAACAGTACTTAAGTCAGTCGAGTCTTTGATTTCATCTCCGAATTTATCTTTCATGAAATCGGAAATCTGACTCTTAAGTTCTGTGTTAGAGGCCATAAGAATTCCTTTGCTTAATAGTTAACAGTTAAAGTCCGTTTATAGATTATTTATAAAAATTTATTTTTTTGACATTTCTTTCAAAAAATTGTCAAAGATTTTAAGAGTTTCGGCTTCACGCTTTTCTCTTAACTTTTCTTTAACACTCACTTCAATGGCATCTTTAGTATCTTCAATCAAACGGTCTAGTTCTTGTTCTTTCTTTTTCACACGCACAGAAGCTTGATTTTCAACAAGTTTGCGAATCTCACGATTCTCGTTCATCACCATCATCACCTTGTCTTGCATACCTTTGAGTTCACTTTTCAGTTCTACCAAAGTATCTAAGAAAGGCATTGGATTGTTTGTGAAGGACTTTTCTTCTTGAATTGCAGCTTGCTGCTTTACATAAGATTTTGTTTCATCGTTCCATAACCAATCAACAGATTCCATTACCATTTCAACAAAAGCTTTTGGTGCTGAAGGATCATAGACAACATCAATTGCTGACAATTGAAAGTCTTCCCCGACCATTGAAACACCATCTCTTTGATGGAGCGAACCAACACCTCTTGAAGATACTCCAAGCTTAACGCCACCGTCTACAAGACCACGGACTATATTCCCACATGGAGTGTTAAGCACTTTTGCTTTTCCCATAATATTATTTCCATCCACTGCAAGTTCCGTCACCATGTGTGAAACTCGCTCAAGATTTACAGTAGGATCTGCAGGGTGATTCAACTCACCCAATGCTCGTTGCGTTTTGACTTTTTCATCAATGTAACGTTGCGTTTCTTTTTCAAGAATCGGTAGAGTATAGATTCTACCATTCTTGTTGGTTTGTTCTGCTTGCATGAAGATACCGGAAAGAAAATGTGATTTTTCTCCTTCGGCATTTTCTTCAATCACACTCTGAATATCTTCCGAGCTTTCAACAAGTAATTTCATTTTCCCTCTACCTTAAAGTTTTTGAAAATTTCTTTGTAAACTTTCTCTTTAGATTTGAACGGCTCATTTTACCAGGATTCGATTTGATTTTTCGCCATCTTTTTACTGCCGATTTTCGATCCTTTGCCTTATCAATCGCAGGTTTTGATGTCTTTGGTAGACACATAACTTCTTTAACTGTTTGACCTGCTATCTTTAATTGTTTATTTAGACTTTTTTTATATTCACCTTGCTTACATGTCATTACAACTTTATTGAGATGTGTTCTTGGATTTCTTCTCCAACGTATATTCGCAACTCTTTCCGTCAAAATTTCAGCATTCTCTGGTATTTCAGTGTGTTCTCGAAGCATGTGTTGAACATACTTTGAAATTCGCTTACCAAACTCGGACATGATTTGATTTCTTTGCTGAGAAGAAAATTTATGATCAACACTTCTTTCTAAATTAGAACCGAGTGACGTCATCAAATGAGCATAACTCTTTCGTTGATTTGACGTCATGCTTTTTGAATTTGAAGTATTGTTCACAATCTTGAATGTCTGCATATAGGTTTCTTTTGAAATAAGATCACGAACCTTATCTGGTAACTGATTGTAAGCAGTATTTGGATTTATATCTTCTAATGACTTCCAAATATCATCTTCACGGTCTTTTAGTTTTTCTTTTGAGGAGTATCCTCTCGTCTTTGTTTCAAAGAATGTTTGATTATTCAACAAAAACAATTTTGAAAAATGTGTCTGTTGAACAGCATTCAGCTTACCTGCTGAACTGAGAGCATGATGAAGATCCAATAATACTTGATGAGCAACAATCTTTTGGTCTTTGTTTACTAGTTTCTTAAAAACAGATGATTGCTCCATTGTTTTACTTACACTGTTCCATATTGTTTTACCATATCTTTCGGCATATGCATGTTCTTTTTTACTTAGGTCATTGAAAGATGTATTGAATAAAGAATCAATATCTCGGTCCTCTTTTTTCTCTAGCTCATCTGGATTTTTTTCTGGATTTTTATTTTTCTTATGCTCTTTCTCATAGAAAACATCCCAATGACTATCATCTTCGGATGATTCATTTTCATCGTCTTCTTCATCATCAGCTAATTTTTTCATATTTGAAAAAACAAAATGTATACGATTGTTATGTTTATAATTTGATAATGCTTCTGTAAATGTTTTTGATTTATCATTTGTATTATTCTTAGCATGAACAATCATATGATGATAAGTATCAACTGGCAACATAGAATTTAAATATGCTAAAATAAAAGATCGAGCATCTTCAGGTGTTTGGTCCTCCACTACATCCCAAAAGAATTCTGCATTGAAAGCTTGTTTTGTGACTTCTGGTATTGTTGATAATAAGTAAGCTTTCATTTCACTATTAAGACCAGAAAGACCTTCATTGAGTCCATCTAATAGGAATTGATTTTGTTGATTGCGAATGATAATTCCTACAAATATGTGATGTTCTGGTGTTCCTTCTTCAGAAACTGTTTTTGAATGTTTTCTTTCAATTTTCTTAATATGATCCTGTAAATCCTTTGAGCGAGCCAGATTTGAGGCTCTCTTTTTTTCACTTGACCATATATTTTTTATATTTTTAAGTCTTTGTTCAAAAAAGAAAATGTTTGGTTTAAAGTGCTGTTTCAATTGCTTATGATTATATTTTTTAATTGTATTCAGCGCATCAATAAATTCAGGATCTTTAATTGCGTCAACACCTTCATCTGAGTTTATTTCTTCAGTATCATTATCATTAGTTTTTATTAGTAATTTCAGAGAGGTGATAATATCAACAAGTCTTTTTTGAGCCGTTCTGTCTCTACCTAATACTAATTCATCTCTTTCTGCTAATTGTTTTATCGTCAAAAGAATATCGTCTGTAAAAATATTTCGTATTTCTTTTTTCTGTAGTTCAACATCTTGATGTTGGTCATCCTTCTTTTTCATTTGAAGTTTAAAAAGATGTTCATATTCATTAAGTAATCTCATCATTTTGGCGCCGAAGTCTACTCGAACTTTATTGTCTGCTCCTTGAACATTAAATAATATTTTACATAACGCTCTAATTGCGTTTATACAATAAATAGCATTGTCAAAAACACTTTTTTGTTCATTTCGATCTGCACTGTTGTGTTTATTCTTAATTACATCTGACGCTCGAACTGCTCTATTCCAAAAAACTATAATTTCTTCTGTTCGTTTTTTGTCTTGTGCGCCGCTTTGTGCTTTTTTGTTTTGTACTTCATCGTCATACTTTTTTTCTCTGAACTTCTCTCTTTGATTTTCAATTTCTTTTTCACTAGGTGATGCTGAACCTGGAATAATAGCTTCTACTAAAAAACGATTTTCAATGAATGTTGTCAAGTCGAAAAAGGATTCATTTGTATCTTTTTTATTTTCTTTTTCTTCATCTTTATAATGTTCACTATGTACATCTCTCAAATAATGATGAATAGACCTTGCTGGATGTTGGGTAGTAAACATTTCATCAGCATCATAACTCTTATGTTTATCTCGCTGTTTACCCAAATCAAAAATCATGCCAGGATTTTCTAAAGATTTTTTTTCTGTTGAACTTAAAGTAAACAACATCAAATCTTCAATAAATTCACTATGTCTTATATCTAATTCAATTGACAACTGTTTTTCGTTTGATTCTTCTTCATCAGACATTAAAGCACGGTCATTCTGTGATGTTTCAATATGTTTTTTATTTTTTTCAAGTTCTTCAATTTTAATTGCTGCTGTCTTAACAGCGTTTATATATTCTTCTATATCATTATATTTACCATCATTGTCTTGATTACCTTTACCATAATTTTTGATCTTACCATATTTTTTTATGTTCTCAAATATTTTAAAAAGATGATCAATACCAGATTTATTTTCTTTATTTAATCTATATGTTTTGGCTACAACTTGATTTTTACCATGAATATTTTGTTCAACAAATCCTATATCTTTTAGACCAATAGCTTCTTTATTCTCAAGTTCTTTCTCAAGATATTTTTTTAACTCGCTGATTCGTTCCAAATACTTTTCAGCTTGAGTAATTACATTTCCGCAAACCCAATCTGAAAAGTTTTTTGGATTCTGTAGAAAGAGACCTGGGTATCCAGATTGTTGATATTTCGGATTATCTTCAGGTCGCTCATCTCTTCTTTTACCATTTTCTTTTATATTTGCAATTTTCTTTTGATATTCACGGTCTGAAATCTTACCTTCTGCATCATAATCAATTCGGCCTACTGTATGTAAACCTACTGTTGAAACTAAGTTAAAATATTCTTGAGATAGTTTAGAGTTTTCTCTGATCTTTTTTGCTGCTTTTCTTCCTTCCGATTCAATAAAAATATCTTTATGGTTCCACATAAACTCGAGAAGTTTTTTCCAAGCATCTTTGTCTTTTTTATTGTTGAAATGTGTATCTAAATGATTATTATGCAGAATAGGATCTTCATTTATTTCAACTAGTGTGATGTATAGCTTATGTTTTTCTTGCTGATTACGAATGCCAGATACTGCTTGTATGACCGGATGAAAAAATCTTTCGTTTAGTTTTTTTACTATATTTGAAAATGGATTTGATGTTCCTAAAGCTAGTTCTTGATGATTTTGATTATTAGCAACATATTCTTTTGGATTTTTTCTTATAAATGTAAGTAATTCATAAACACTTAGAATAAAATGATAATATGCTAAAAGACATTCACCATAAAGAGCAGTATTATAGTGAATAGTAATATCACGGTTACTACTTTTAATTTGGTAATTCATCTCATTATCAAAAAGTTCATTCATTCTTTTTAAATTGTCAAGAGCATGTTCATAAACAAACTTATCAGAATGTTTATGATTTGATTTTTCATACTCTTCAAATTTATTAATTATTGAAATTATACTGTTTGGTGAAATTCGATTTGCTAAACCATAACCTATAAGTTTATTTGTTTCATTCAAAAGTATTTTTGATTCTTTTATTAAGTTTTTTCTTAATTCTTCTTTTTCATCTTCTTCAAATATATTTTTATCAAGAACATATTCATTTAAAATATTTGAAAAAACTTCAGGATTGTAATTTTCACTTTTATTCTTTGCTAATCTTGATTCATATTCTTTATACCATTTTTGAATCATACTATCATTATATTTTGGATCTCCGTTTTTATTTGTGGTATTCTTTACATGAAAATAGATATCATTCACAGCACGATCATTAAATGCCTGTGGATTTTTATCAACATCAGTATTCAAGTTACGTACATTCCGTCCTGCTGACTTATCATCTACTGAAGATTGATTTTTTGCTCCCGTAGTTGTTTCGGATTTTTTCTTGTTTACCGTGTCTTGACCAAGTTCTTTAATTTGTTGAGCTAATGTTTCGATTTCAATTATATCAATACCTAAAGGTCTGAACATCTCATCTCTCAGCCATGATATAGAAGCATTCACTGATTTGAGTAAACTAATTCTTTGTTGTGATAATGAAATAGCCTGTTTACCCATGGCTCTTATTTCACGGCTATCTGTTTTTTGTATCAAACGATTGACATGTTTTTCAAATTTGTCTGTTTGAAATGAAGCTGAAAAAAGCATTTTAGCAGCATTCTTTTCATCACCTCGTTGTAGGTCTCCTATCTTATGAACAATTAGCGCAAGTTCTTGATTTACTAAATGACATTTTTTATAATTGTCATAGAATTTTTTGACATGCTGGTCACCAATCTTTTTTGCTTCGTAAGCGTATTTTCTACCTTTTGTTCGAATTAACTTTGCGATCACTCCACGATAAGCAATATCAAATTTCGGTCCTACTTTTCGCCAAGCTAATTTAAATGCACTTTGTCCAAGACTTTTACCTTTTCCTGTTAGAAAACCAACTGTTTTTTCAAAACCAACATCAATCAATGACCGTTCATTCAGAACATCTTCATTGAGAAAAAGGTCGATCTCTTCCTCAATGTATTTTTTATTTTGAGAAAGATTTTTTTCAACGAGATAATCAAGAGAGTTGCTGTCTACTTGAATATAATCGTTTATATAATCTTCGAGTAAATTATTCTGCGGAAACAGGTTCTGCTGGTTCTGAATTGCTTGCATCTGGTGTATTATCTGATGTTGTTTGTCGAGTTTCTTCTTCATCATCGCTTTGGTTATTTTGTTGACCATCTTTACTGAACATTGTTTTACCTAAGCCTTCTTTTTTATCTTCGAGTCTATCATAAAGTTTGTTTGCGATCAATTTTTCAAAGTTTGATTTAGCACCAGCCAAATCTTCATCGTTAATATTTTTGATCAAATTTTTAGTTAATTCTTCTGCGTCCATTATAATTCTCCTGTACCAGGTGTTGTTGTTCCGCCAAGACCTCCACCGCCTAAGTCATTGACCATACCTGAACCAGATGGTTCTGGTTGGTCTAAGCCACCTCCAAGGTCACCTCCTAAATCTCCTCCTAAGCCACCTCCAAGGTCACCTCCGAGACCGCCACCAAGGCCGCCTCCTAAGCCTCCACCCATTCCACCCATGCCGAAGCCGGCTTCACCTTCTTGAGGTGCGAATCGTGGATCATATTTTTCTTCTTCAATCTCTTCATCAATTCGACTGATATCATCATCACTGAGAGATAGAATGTTTTTACGAATGTAATTAGCAGAGAAGTATTTTCCACGATACTCTTCTGCTTCTCGCAACACATTCATCTTTTCAGTCAGAAGTTCAAGGTCTTTGAGAGCATTGAAGTTACTGTCTTGGTCAAATGTAAAATGAATTGAATCAGCCATTTCTTCCCACTGTTTCATTGAAACAATGTTCTTCAGAATTAGCTGTCGTTTTAAAATTTCTAAAAAGAAATTTGAAAATCGTGTTCTTAATCTTTCAATGAATCTCATGAATTTATATTCTTCTCTTGAGATTTCACTTGCTCGTCCTAATGAGAAACCAGCTTCAGGCTGCATTCTTGAGATGGGCACATTCAGTGAACGAAATAATTGTCGCTGAAAGAATTCAAGTTCATCTAGCTGAGTGAAATTTGCTTCACTTCCTTGAATTGTGTCGATCTCCGTGGTTGCCGAGCCATTTCTCCGGGGCATCCAATAGTCTTCGAGCATTGCTTGAAACTTGCGGTCATCTCTCAACTGACCTGTTTTGCTATCATAGACCATCTTATTACGATACTGGCTCATCAGTGAGTGCATGTATTGTTCGGCTTTTGCTTTTGGCAAGTTACCAACATCCACATAGAACACTCTTCTTGATGGCGCACGGCTCAAACGGTAAATGATTGCGGCATCTTCAAGCATACGAATTTGGTTCATTGGACGAAATGCTTTGTGTAGATATGAAACTACATTCTTGCGTCTTTCATCTAATAGACCACTGTTCACATAGACAATTGAATCAGGTGAAATCTTCAGAACATTCTTTCGATCTCCTTCTGTTTCAAGATTAAAAACACCAGTTTCAGAATATAGATAGTATTCATTATATTGCTGATTGATTTTGATTTCATCCATTCCGATGCGTGTAGTTTCTTCCTCTG
>Ga0181575_10002286_pt1 | contig 13657 bp, 12 predicted proteins | sample 101ome_23_FD_145599 | JGI IMG/M metagenome (GOLD analysis project Ga0181575, IMG submission 145599) | Coastal salt marsh microbial communities from the Groves Creek Marsh, Skidaway Island, Georgia - 101411CT metaG (spades assembly) | ecosystem: Environmental > Aquatic > Marine > Intertidal zone... | reverse complement strand
TTTCCCATGTTCTTACCATAATAAATAGTAAAAACATCAACGTCCTACCTCACCAAAATAAATATTTTTACATTCTTTGTATGAAATGCCCATCATTTTATTATAATAAAGAATGTCATTTTTCAATCTATTATCATTTTTTAAGGTTTTATACCTAGAAATAGCTTTATTCTTCCACCAATCTACAATATTTTTTTCCAAATATTTTGGGTTTAAAGTCAATTTTTCTTCATCAATTTCATTTCTTAAAAATTCTCTACTATTCGTATAGGGACAAGCATAATAAGTACCTCGTTCAAATCCATGTACATAATTTGAGGATTTTATGCCACATTGAGAAAAAATCATATTTAATACTCGATTTTTAGCTCCAGTTACTGGACCAGATACACCTTCTTTTTGAGTTAATACTTGATTATATTTATCGCTCTTATTTTCTTTGATCCAATCATGCCATATCTTATACACATCATCGTCTGGTTTGATAGACATTTTACCAGCACTAGTACCACATTTATGCCACCATTTTAAACTGTTATACATACTATAACTTCCATATAGACTAGTTGTAGTAATTCCAGCTAATACTTGACCATATAATTCTTTCCAAAGGTTTCTTACAGTTTCTCCAGTAACTAAAGCAGCTACTAGTTTTCCACCAAGAAAATTATATCCAAATGGCTGTGTAGCCATAATACAACTTCCAATAGCGCTGTTATTAAGTTTTTTATCTTTTAATTTTTGATCAGGCGTCCATCCTATATAGTTGTCTCTATCAGTGATGGTGATTACATCACTTGACATACTCACTGCGCCAAGGTAACGAGGATTATCTTTATTACCATCTGTAATTAATATTTTTATGAATCTTCCGGGAGTTTGGTCATATGCCATAGTATGGACATATGTACGCAACATGATCCAATCAATATCTAAATTAGTTTTATTTTTAACATAAACAACAGTTGGATTAATTTCTTCAATCTCTTTGATTGTCTTTTTTTCGTCGTTTAAATCACTTGGAGTCCATATCTTGTTTTTAACAATAATAGACTTATCCATGTATTTTTCTAATGATTGAACTTCTTTCCACTTTTTATAGAAAGTCTGTTCTTGTACAGACATTGATTTTAAATAATCTAAATTATCAATAAGCATTTTCTTATTGAAATCATAATTAAAATCTTGTTTCTCAATTCCAAAAAATTCTTCTAAAGCGTCCATATTTATATTTAATACTATTATATTATGAAGTTTAAAAAAATCAACCCAAAAGAAAAATATTTCTATGTTTTTGAAATATCATCAATTTCTTTTTCAATATTTGATAGTGACTTGAATTTTCCATTATACACTGGAAGTTGGAATATGTGTGAGGGTATTATTAAAAATATTAAAAAACATATGCCGAAAGCATTAATTTACTTTTACGATAAAGAACCCAATGGAAAATTAAAGTTAAACAAACAATGGTCTCATAATGTGTGAAAAAAGACTGCGAACTTTATATTCGCAGTCTTTTTATCAATTCTTATACATTAACTTTTGATGTGTCTACATTATATGTTTCAACATGTTCAACCTTTACTTCTTCAGTTGGTGAAATGTTCAATACATTGACGTTGAGGCCGTCTTTGAATATAACACCTCGTTCTTTTGATTGAGTAATATGTTCAGGCGTAATATTGCCGTGACACAAAACCAATCGTGGTCGTCCTTTTCCATTATGGAGGTATCCAATTTCTGATACTTCGTTGTTAGAAATAGCAGATTTTAGACGAACTCTGAGAGTAATATTAATAAACTCAGGATTGTGGTTATTTAACTCTTCGATGGTAAAAATATTAGATGGCCATGAAACAGTTAAGTTAGTTTTATTTTTTCTATCAGTTTTTTTCATAATAATTAATTTAATTTTTGTTTATGTGTTTTATATTATATCAACAATATATTATATGTCAATACTTTCCAGTAGCTTTTTATTTAAAGTAGTTACGATTTGATTTAAATTTTCTACATTTGTGAATATAGCATCTTGACCATACATTTGTTTGAACAAATCTCTAGCAGAGTGTCCGCCATAACATGGAACATTACTATAATCATTATGGTGTTCTGTTACAAAATAAGAAATAATTTTATACCCAGCTTTTCTTATTTTCATACATTGATTTTTTGTATGTTTAGCTGCGGGCATTCCTCCATAAGCAAGACTTGATTTAGTTTCATTTTCTTGAAAACAAAAATTAGGTTCGCCGTCACTAATATTTATAAAATAATTTTCAGCTTCTGGATGTGTTTTTGGCAATACCTTCAGTGTTGCCTCAAACGCAAGTCCTTCGGGCGTTGTTGCAGTTGGATTTAAATAACAAAATAAATTTCTAATTTTAGAAAACTTATCTTTATCAGAATCATATGCGACAACAACATATGGATTTTTATCGTATGTTGTTCTAAAACTAATACTTACTCTAATGTTTTCCAACATACTAGCAGCTTTAGCAATTGCTGTTGTTAACTTTATAGTTTTATCCCACTTTTTACCAGTCATACTACTACTAGCATCAATCGAGATGTGAAAATTCATTTTTTTGTACTTACTAATGATTTTGTTATAAAATATATTTTCTACATCATATCCAAGTTCATTAATAAGTCGTTTATCAATTTTTCCAATATCTCGTCTAGTAAACTTTTCAACATTAATTTCATTTCTAAATTGAAGTCTTTTGCCTAACTTAATTCCCATAACAATTCCTTCATTTATTACAGAAGTCAATCTCATGTTCTGTGTAGAGAAATTATTCTTGTTATGATCTCTATTGAGAATATAATAATTTCTTTTAGTTAACGGAAAGTCTTGAGATAAAACTAATTCTTTAGTCATGTTTTTAACCAAAATACATTCAACTGATCCTTTCGGAATATTATAGGTTTCTGAAATATATGTTTGACCAACATCTACTAAATCAATTTTACTTTTTTCTAAAACATCTAGTATTTCGTTTTCTTTCTTCGAAACTTTTTTCTTTCTAAGATTGCCAGATACAAAATCTTTTTGTTTACTATAAGCTTTTATTATCTTATTCTTTTTTGTTTTAGAAATAGATGGATCATTTCCTATATCTGATATATTGTCAGCATCTTCTACTGTATTCACAGACACAGTATCTCCGCCAAAGATATCATCAGAATCATTCTTTAGATTTTCAAATATGGAGAATGTATCAGACAATTCTGATTTGTCTTTATCATCGTTGTTATCATTTTCACTCGATGATGATTCATTTTGTTTTTTTGTCGAAGAATCTTTAACACTTTTAAAGATAATATTAGTAATTTCACACGCCACATTAAATCTATCAATTGGCTCTTTAAGCCGTTGTATATTTGAAAGATTTAGAGTCTTAGCAATTTTAGATAAATCAGGAAGCGCATTTAAATCAGTATTTTTATTTGTTATATTAATTATCCTAAATAAATAAGATTCTATACTAGGCACTCTATACATTTCACTTTTTAGTCCATCATCAACAACTTTTGCGTTGAAATATTTATCATATAAAGCCTGGTAGTATCCCCTATAGCCAGGAGCACTGTAGTATACAACATAATCAATGTATCTATCTTCAACGATATTAGTTACAGTCTTTAATAAATCGGCAATTTCTATTTTTGCCATATTTAATTTTTTACCTGACTCATAAATTTCAGATGGAATATTTGTCCATATTGTTTTAAACAATTCAAAATCGGAGTAACAAATATGACTTCCTTCATGAAGAGCTAATCCAATGGATACATCAAATTTCTTTTTATCATCTACATCAGCGCCAATATAAACAGTATTTCCATCTGTCATATTATTTCCACTACTATTGAAAAGTACTGGAATTGTTTTATTTGTCAAAATAGAAACATAATTTGAAATAGCTCGTCTAGCAGCAGATAATCGTATTAATTTTGATGTCGATTCTGATTGAGAACTAGATATATCGATAGATGAATCTTCGGAAAAATCCCAATCTATATCATAATCCTCAGACCAGAAATCACTATATGAAACTAAATCACTCATTATTTTTTATAATTAAAATGGAACTGAGTCTTTTTCAACTGGATCAGTGTAAAGTTCTTCGTCAGTTGTTTTGATATATTTTTGTACCAACTGTTTCATGTAAGTGCGTTCACTATCAATTCCTCCATCATCACTAAAGTTAGGATATATGGTTGTTTCGGCAATTTCAATCAAATTAAATCCATCTGTGATAAGTTCGGCAATTTCTACAGTAGATCTAGTTGGTATAAAATTAGTCAATTTACTTTCCTCCAGTTTAATCTGTTCTCGAGTATGAGCAGCAATATCACATACATTTTCCAAGAGTTCCAATTCTTCTGGATTATTAATATTAAATCTATCTTTCAATAACTCAAATTCTTTATCTTTCTTCAAAGGATTCATTTCAATTTTAACAGGAAATCGACTAAGAAGAGCACGATCCATTACTCTAGTAGCAGTATATTCATTTCCGACATTTGCTGTTGCAATAAAGGTTACTCCTTCAGCAACATTTACAACTTCACTATCTTCTTTTTCATCTAGTCGAAGATATCTTTGAAGGTCGTCTAATACTGTCATTAGAATGTTTACTCCATCATGGTGACAACGACTGATTTCATCTAACAGAATAATTGCATTTGGTGTACGAATTGCTTTTACAAAACTAGATTCTTTGAAAAAAGTACCAGTGGTTTTATCAAAATGAGTATTTCCAATCAACGAAGCTCTAGCATCTTGTGTAGCTCCCAAATTGAAATAGAAAAAATTTGTTTTCTTTCCAACAACATCTGCAACTGTCTGAGCAGCCAGTGTTTTACCACAACCAGTTGGACCAAGCAACAAAATATTTTTACTACGAATTGTAGACCTAACAAGATATTTCCATTTAATGTCTTCAATAACCAAAGATTTTGGTCTCAAATTAAGACATGTGTTTAGATAAGATTTAATATTAACTGTAGGTGATTTCTTTGATTTCTTCATGTATAGACATAATATATGCGTTTTTATAAAATGTCAATCAAAAATCGAAACATTATTCTTTGCACTAATTACTATCGCCAAAGAATTTTGTAAAGAAATAAGAAGCAACGGTGCTGAAAAGAGCTACAGCTCCCATTAAATAATTTTTAAAATACTCCAAAGCAACAACTTTTTTATCTACATCTAATATTTTTTTTGTAACTTTTTCGTCTAAATCAGATATTTTTAAATTTAAGTTTTCTTCTGCTTCATCAAGTCTAGAATGTAGGACTGTCTGGTTTCCTTCTAACTTTGATAGATTGGAATTAATATTATGAAGTTCGGATTTTATACTCCCCAGTACAGCATCATAACTTCTAGGATTGAATTCGTCTGGTGGTGGTGTGGCCATATAACCCATTTAATAAAATTTATCTCTTCTTAGATTTACCTTTTTTTGTATATTTAACAACTAATTTTTGTAATGATTTTGATAACGTAGGAGGTTGATAGTCGGGTTTTTTAGATTTATAATCTACTTGTCTTTCAAATTCACCAACTGGTTTCATTGGTTCGGTTGGATCATCATCCTTTGGATTCATTTCATCACCTTCTTTATTTTTTACAGGTTTGTAATCTTCCTCAGGATCAACTGCCAAGTCATTAGATTCTTTGTCAGCCTTTTGTCCACCCTCTTTGTCTTTACTATTATCTACACATCGTTCATATGAGTTGTCTACATAGTTAAGTTCTTTTGTTTTCAGCCATTCTTTGACATATTCTCTAACTTCTTCAAATGGTACAAACAAAACTTTTTGTCGTTGAACTCCATCTCTAATATAGAGAAGGTCAAAAACATCATGAACGATTGGTCTTAAACTAATATGGTGTGGTTCACATTGACAAACATTAAAATTACCTGCATCGTCGGCAATAATTGGCTTTTTTATCTCATCTGAGAGAGTATTCATCATCTCTACCCAAGTTTCAGATACACCAGTAGTCTTTTCTTCGATTACTTCTCGTACTAAACTTTTAATAGCATTTTTTATTTTCGTCTGTCTGTTCATAATAGTTTATGAATTTTGTATTATTTCTACATATAAATAGAAACTTTTTACAAAAAGTTATTATATTATAACTTAAAGTCAGAAAATGCTTCTTCATTAATTGTATTGTCTACTCCTTTGACATAACTACTCAATTCGGTCTCTTGCGGAGCAACTTGTAGTTTTTTACTATCATAATAACTGTCTAACCACCCTGACAGTGGATTTGTCTTTGTATTTGGATACAATTTCTTGTAACCCAGACTTGTCAATCTATTATTTGCTAACCATTCGATATAATGTTTTAGACTCTCAGATGTAAGTCCTATGAGATTTCCTCTACTGAACAAATAATCTGCCCAATCTTTTTCAGCTTCAACTGCCATTTCATAAGCAGCATATACTTTATCTTCATTTTTCTTAACAATTTCTTGAAAACCTTCATCTGGCTTATTTTGCCAGTTTTTCATTATGTTTTGTGTAATAGCAACATGAAGATTTTCATCTCTAGCAATAAATTTAATAATTTTAGCGTTTCCTTCCATCTTACCTCGATATCCGAAATAAAAACTACAAGCAAATGATACATAGAAGATGAGACCTTCTGTTATTTGGGTTGCTAAAACAGCATCAAACAAGTTTTGTTTCTCATCTGAGGTATTAGTATCAAGTAGTTGATCATACTTCTTACTAATAGATTTTGCTCTTTTCACAATCTCTTCATCTTCTAAGATACTATTAAAAAACTTTGTAGCATCTGGATATACATTTTGAAGAATGTATGTATATGAATTACTATGGATGGTCTCGAAAAAGCTCCATGTATTCATACAAATTTCTAACTCAGAATTTGTAACATGTTTCATTAATTCATGAATACTTCGACTAAGCATACTATCAGTCATTGTCTGAAATTTAAGGTTACTATCGAATACAAACCTTTCTTCATCTGATAGAGATTTATAATCACTAATATCTTTTATTAGACTAACTTCTTGTGGTCTCCAAAAGAAATTCAATTGTCTATCGTACAAATCATAAAACTTAGGATACTTGATTACATCATATCTTTGCAAAGATAGGTCTTCACCAAAGAACATTGGGTTTTTCAATTGATCGATATTAGATTTATTTAATACTGTTTTCATATATTTCATATTTTATAATGCACATGCTCCTCCAGCACAAGTTGTTTCTTCTGTTATAGGGTTATTTGATTCTGTAGTATCAGTACTCATTACGGATTGTTTATCGCCATCATCTGTATTTGCGTAATATAAATTTTTGATACCATATTTATACGACAATAACATATCTTTAATTATTTCTTGAACAGGAACTTTATTATTTGGATATCTAGATGGTACATAATATGTGTTAGTACTAATACTCATATCAGTGAATTTTTGTATAGCAGCTGCTACTTTTAAGTATCCTTCATTGTCTGGCATATCAAAAGCAAATGTATAATTTTGTTTGAATTTTTCTATACTAGGTACTACAACTGGCAAAATATTACTTTTACTTCCTTTATACGAAATCAAACTACGTGGTGGTTCAATTCCATTAGTAGAGCTTTGAATAACACTACTAGATTCAACGGGCATACAAGCTGTTAAAGTAGAATGTCTCATCCCGTGTTCTTTTATTTTATTTCTAAGACCTTCCCAATCCATATTAAGAGGTTCCGTTATAAATTCATCTGTGTCCTTCTTATAAGTATCAATTGGAAGAATAGCTTTACTGAATTTAGATCTGTCAAATTTTTCACATACGCCTAATTCTTTTGCCATTTCCACAGAAGCATCAATTAAATAATAACTCTGCATTTCCATCCACTTAGCTACAATATTTGGGGCTGCTTTATCCCAATATTTTATACCTTCTTTAGCTAATAAAGCAGCCAAATTACTAACACCAACTCCCAAACTTCTTCGTTTTTTAGCAAAGTTTTCAGCAGCAGGCACAAAGTAATTTTGATGTTCAATTAAAGAATCTAACATTCTAACAATGACTTCACAGACATTTTTCATTTCATTTTCATCTTTAATTTCCAACCAATTAACAGCAGCAAGAATACAAACACCAATTTCGCCGTTTGGATCATTAACATCATCAATAGCAGTAAGCGGATGATTTACTTCCAAACATAGATTACTGGTGTCAACCTGATCAAACCAACTACCATGAGAATTAGCATGATCTACATGCATTGTATAAATTCTACCAGTTTCTAGTCTTTCTTTAGCCAAAAGCATCATCAACTCACGAGCAGAAATTTTCTTTTTGAATTTTATATTCTTATTGTTTTCGGCTTCTTCATACATCTCTTTAAAATTATCAAATCCAAAATTATCCCACAACTCTGGACATTCATGATAACTAAATAATGTAACATCTTGATTCTTCAGAAACCTTTCAAAAATTACTTTATCTAATCCAATACAATAGTCTAACTTTCGTACACGATTGTCATCTGTACCAGCATTGTTTTTAAGAACTAAAATATCCATGATATCATAATGAAACCACGAAAAGTTTACAGTTGCACTTCCACCACGAATACCGTTTTGATGACAACTTTTAACAGTACTTTCAAATGTTTTAGCAAATGGAATTGGACCTGTATGAATTACTTCGCCGTTTCTAATAGGAGAATTTGTAGCTCTTAGTCGAGATAAGTTCAATCCGATCCCATATCTACTGGCTGTAGCAAAACCAACAGCACTATTATTACTGAAAATACTCTTTAATGTATCAGCTACAGTAAACAATGAACAACTAGCATAACTCTTCATCGGAGTTCTGACTCCAGCCATAATTGGAGTTGGCAAATTAATTTTATGTTTACTAAAGTAATTATAAGCTTTCTTTATAAGAGATATTCGACGCTCTTTATAATCTTTAAAGAATGTCATAGCAATTAACATGTAAGCAAATTGAGGAGTCTCATATATTTTTTTAATAGACCTATTTTGAACAAGATATTTATCACACAGTTGTTTAATACCAGCATATGAAAAAGAAAAATCTCTACTGTGTTTCAAATATTCATCTAGTTTATTAAATTCATCTTTTGTATACCAATTTAAAATATCATTGTCATATACAGATTGGTCAATATTAGATTTAACAATATCGTATAGTTTAGGTGGATTTTTACCACCCCATACCTCTTTTCTAAGCCTATAGTTTAATAATCTAGAAGCAACAAATTGATAATTTGATTTTTCTTCGGTAATTAGATTTGAAGCAGCTTCAATCAACATTGTATGAATATCATTTGATGTCATGTTATTGAAAAAGTTCAAATGTGCATTCATAGCAACTTCTTCAAAACTAACTCCTTTTATTCCTTCTGTAGCCCATTGCAACACCTTATTGATTTTGTCAGCATTGAAACTTTCAAGTTTTCCATTACGTTTTTTAATAAAAATTTCTTTATTCATATAGATTTAGATTAGTCGGTAGTTAATAACTATTTTTGATAGTTTCTTATTTTCAGTCATAGATTAAAATTTTTAAAACTTTTTTTGATATGTTTTTTTATTATCAAAAATATACATTACATATCATCGTCATCATCATTGTTATGTGCGTTCCATTTGTTTTTTAGAATCTTTTTGACTTGATTTTCACCGTCCATCATTTCATTTTGAAGAGCCATACCTTCTCTAGATGAATCACTATAAATTTCAATTTGACCACACCCAGCATTCATCTTACTTGGAAAAGTTAAACCATCTGGGCCAAATCTGTTTTTAATAATATGAAACCTAGCTGTGTTATTTACTTTATCGGTAACTTTACGACTTAAACTCATAACAAAGTCAGCAGTCATAATTTTACGATAACTATCAGCAATATTATTAGCTTCAATAATATCAGCATCCATAGCAGCCCTATTACTCTGAGAAGCGCTCCAAATTGGAACTTGTAGTTCTCCAGCAATACTCCTCAACTCTTCGTAAATACCACCGGCTTCACTATAACTATTACTATTTCTTTCACTGTGAATTGGTCTTAGAATATCAGCATAATCTACAATAATCATATCTATCTTTGTGCCTAAAGTTTGAATTCTTTCACAATGAGCTTTAAGACTATGAGCTGATACTGTTTTGATTGGGAAATATTTAATTTTTAATTTTCCAGTTACTGCTTCGATTTTCTGTTTTACCAAATCAATATTGTTTCTGATATTTTGAAAATCGATTCCAGTAAAACAACTATCATATCTTAATCCAACATAATTTTCATTTAACTCCAAAGTAAAGTGAATAACATTCTTACCTTGTTTCATAGCTTCAGCTCCCAGTTTTGCCAATACCCAACTTTTACCAGAACCAGCACAAGCAGTAATAATTCCTAGTTCACCAGCAGCAAGTCCACCATCCATTAAAGAATCAAGTACTTCCCAATTTGTTTTGATAGAATTTCTAGCCATAACTGTCATTCGTTTGTCTACATCCATTTCATAGTCATGGCCAATGTTTCGTTCCATTCCAGCTTTTAACGCTTCATCAACTTTACTTTTAATTTTTTCATACTGACCACTTGACAACAAATCAACACTTTCATTAATAGCATTCTTCAACTTTTGATTCTTACAAAATTCTAAAAACTGTTCTTTGATAAATGTTAAATCTCCATCGTTCATCTTTTGGTAAACAACTTTTAGATTATTAACTATACTTAATTTGAGTGCTTCATTTGTGACAGTTTCAAGTTTAATTTTAAAAACATTTAGTGTAGGTAAATCTCTATATTCATTAAAATACTTTATACTGTGTTTAACAATCCATCTATGCGATTCATTCTCAAAAAACTCTGGTTCTATAATATCAGATAATCTTTCAATAAAGGGTCTGTCAGATACTAAGCCAGAAATGCACTTAATTTGGAATTCGTTTCCAAACTTTTTCAAATTGTCAATAATGATTTTGTCTTCCATAAGTTTTGTAATTTACAAGCGACATGCTACACTTCATGCGTAACACAATCAACTTTTTATATTAAAGTTTTGATTTAAAGTACGAAACTATTTACACGGCCCCAAGTTTCATTGAGCCATACAATATAGTTGGGTAGGTTGTTCCACATTTTATCTTCATTAATAAGCTTACTAAATGCTAACTTATTAAGATGTGGGATTGGTTTTTCAAGAATTTCTTCAATTCTTAATTGTGTAAAACTTTGAATTTGTGTGCTTTTAAGTTGCATCAACTCAAAGTTTCGTTCTAGTGTTAATTTTTCTTCTAATACACGTTCGTAAACTCTATATTTAGATTTATAGTTTTCAGAATAATTATATAGTTCTTGTAGAGATGATTCTCTTTCTTCCGAGAGAAATGGAAAAGCTTTTAAAATAGTTTTTAATCCAGCTCCTTTGATGCCTGGAATATTATCACTGACATCTCCTTCCATGATTCTGTAATAAATAAAATTATTGCATGTGATTCCATATTCATCCAATATTTCTTTACAACCAAATACTTTCTTTTTTGTTGGACTCCAGATTTTAACTCTATCACTAGCCAGTTGTAAAAAATCTTTGTCAGATGACATAATGGTGACATCTTTATCTTTGAAAGAATCCATTGCTAAATAAGCAATAGTATCATCTGCTTCTATATTATCTATAGACATAGATATAACAGGTAACACATCTAAATAATTAATAAGTCTAAGTAATTCTATTCTAAGATTCTTATCTTCAATATCATTATTAGACATCTCCTGATAAGTTCTGTTGAATCTAATTTTAGTCTTCCTACCTCGTTTATAACCAGAAAATATTTTTCTTCGTTTTTGACTGCCACCGTGACCATCAAACACTACTATAACTTTTGTAGGTTTCAATAATTTAATTGCATACCCAACACTTTTTAAAAATCCAGCAATTCCACCAGTATGCATTCCATCATCATTCATAGATGGTACTTTCATAAATGATCTAATAAAAGTGTTTAATCCATCTACTATAAGAATATCAGAGTCAGCGGCTTTTTGTAAGCCGCCAACTCTGTCTTCTTCTTTTACATTTTCAAATAAAGAAAACAATCTTTTCTTTTCATTGGATGTAAAGTTAGTCATATATTATTCAATAGCTGCATCTTCTTCTTCATCCGACACTTCTGCATCCTCAACAATTTTACTGTTAGGATCCTTGTACTTCATAATTACAGCATCACAAATCTTATTATAGATTTCTTCTTTAAGCTTTTCATCTTTCTGTAATTCGCCTATGAATGTTTTGGATTGGAATTTCCATTCCGTGCCATCATCTTTTTTATAGGTGTAATAAGCGCCGCCTTGTTTGACGAGACTATTTTCTTTCATAACCTTAATCCAACTACTATAATCAGCAATACCGCTATCGAAATAAATTTCAAATATAGCAGTTCTTTGTGGTGGACCCATTCGATTCTTAACAACTACAGCTTTACATTCATTACCAATAACATCGGTTCCTTTTTTAAGTTTTCCGCTGTTGTTTAATCGAACACGAACACTACAATGATAAGCAAGTGCTTTTCCTCCACTAACAACATATTTGTCTCCAAATGCCATAGCATTCAAATTTTGACGAAGTTGATTAGTAAAGATTGTCAACACTTTTTGTTTGCCAATCATGTTAGTGATTTTTCTCATAGCTTTAGAAATAATAATAGATTTACCAGTAGCAAATCCATCTTTTCCATGATCACTTTCCAATTCAACTTTTGTAGAAGCAGCAGCAACAGAATCAACAATGATTGTAAGAATTCGATCTTTGTTAGATTTTCTTACAATTGTAATCATTCGTTCCATCTGTTCAAAAATATCTTCAACAGTTTCACACTGTACATATAACATTTTTGTAAGGTCTACACCTAAACTTTTCCAGAAGTCGGGAGAACCAGCATTTTCTGTATCAATTAATACTGCGATTCCGCCTTTCTTTTGTGTTTCAGCCACTACATGTGCGGATACTAGACTTTTACCCGTTCCTTCCAAACCATTAAACTCTACCATTCTTCCCACAGGCAACCCGCCGTGTGGTCTGTTACTAATAGCAAGGTCTAACATTGAAGATCCAGTACTAATCCATTCGCTCACTTCAGTTGGATTGTCATCTTCATCTAGTGTAAAAGCAATTTTACCTCCATCCTTATTAGCTTTATTTAATTCGGACTGAAGCAAATCTAAAAGTTCATCTCTATTAGATTTATTAGCTTTACTAGTCGTTTTTGTTTTTTTAGACATAATTTTATAACTAAAAAGCCACTGAGGGTATAGTCCCTCAGTAGCTTCATTTATTTTTTAAGAATTGAACAAATCATCAAATGCCTGCGACACATCATCAGACGATGATTTTTTTGCGGCAGTAGCACTTGGAGATTTTACTGCTTTCGAGATAGTAGCCTTAGCTTCACTAACTGGTTCTTCATCTGAAGAAGATGAATCACTATCAAACCCGCTTTCTCCTTCTTCTCCATCTGGATTCAACCATTGATTCATTACATCACTCAACTCTTCATATGATAGTTCTGGGAACAAATCAAGAATATTAGCTTGATTCTTGAGAATGTCCATAAGAGTT
>Ga0181575_10002284_pt1 | contig 13658 bp, 18 predicted proteins | sample 101ome_23_FD_145599 | JGI IMG/M metagenome (GOLD analysis project Ga0181575, IMG submission 145599) | Coastal salt marsh microbial communities from the Groves Creek Marsh, Skidaway Island, Georgia - 101411CT metaG (spades assembly) | ecosystem: Environmental > Aquatic > Marine > Intertidal zone... | reverse complement strand
AGGGTTGGGGTGCCGAGCATAAAGCTGAACTCCCTCACAAAATCTGGATTTCAACCCCGCATTTTTCCGATAACGGTCACTGCCTTGACAGCGGCTTCCGCTATGGTAGAGTCCTAAAAACCTTAGCCTATGTTGCCGTCGATGAAGACGAATTCGGTAATCCCGTTTTCGAAAAGTGGTATTTCAAGCAGAGAAGCCACTTCGAATACAACCGCAGCAGTGTTGCTGAATTCGAAGTTTCTACTTTTTCCATCAACTAAGGAGATCAGAATGACAGCATATGAGAAGTCAAGACTGCAAAGTGCAATGGATTACTTTCTAAAGATGGATAAAAAAGAGTTGTTTAAGATTTTTATTCAAGAACATCCACCTAACACTCCTGCAAGATATGCATTCTGGTTAGGATGTCGTAACAAGAATCGTAGTCCATATGTGAACAATTCTGTTGGTCATGCACATTGGAAAGCCGGTCGCAAATTGAAACAAGAACTTGAATCCATGTATGCAACACAAATGCTGATAGGACTTTGTTTATGAAAAAATTGCTAATAGTGTTATTATTGGCTTTTACTTTAGCTAATTGTTCTTCTACTACAACATGTAATGGAAAAACATATCGTGCGGGTGCTGGAGAGCTTTCTTTTTGGTGTGCCTTTAAATGATAACTATTGAGTTAGTCTAGGATTATTATAAACCTTTTGTTTTTGGAGTGAATAAAAACTGGAAACCATCTGACATTTCGGGAATGGTAGACAAATAATTCTTGACATTTTCTGCCAGTCTGATATGATCTGATCATAGTGATTGACAACCTCAACAAAGGTAAATATGCAGATTCAAATCCTCTCGAAAGACCAGCATCAGCAGATGCAAGCCTTGAAAGACAAGTATGACCAATCTCATGGATCTCCATTTGATGTAGGTTCGTGTGATAGTTATTACTACCGACCCGAAGCACCAAACTATTGGAAAGGTGGTTCCAAAACCCGTGGTACACATATTTTCGAAGCTGATATGACCGCAGAGCAGATCGAAGCATATCGTGCTGGCTACGCTTACAATGAATGGATGGGCGACAAGAAAGATTGGAGATAATACTGATTTCGAAATCATCTCAACATGTGAGGCATATGACGAAATCAACAAAGACGAAAAAGTCATCAGTGATTTCAGCAAGTCCCGTCTTATATCTGCTATGGAAAAAGACGCTAATCCCACCACCATGCGAAGAATCAACTCAAATGGTAAAACAATCTTCACACCCGTATGACAAGAAAAGAAAAAAAAAGACTTGACATTCGTGTCAAGTCTGATATGATCTGATCATTGAGTGCGTGATTTGTAACACAAGCCTAAAAGGTATCATGGGAACAAGAAGCTATATCTTTACCGAAACTCAGAATAATAATTTTGTTGGTTCATATTGCCACTGGGATGGATATCCAGAAGGCGTTGGTGTAAGACTTATTAATAACTATACCAATCAAGATCGAGTCAATGAAGTATGTAATCTTGGTGGTTTCAGCACACTTAAAGATACAGTTGTTGAGACCGCAAATAGTCAGTACAATGACCAGCCTGTAGCAGAAGTCAACACCGGCAAAGATGCTCTTGAATATGGTGATTGTGTAGACTACATTTACGTCTACGAAGACAACAATTGGTGGTTCTACGAGACCAGTTATGGTGAAGGACCTTTCAATCGTAGACACCTTGCAACCTATCTTTCAATGAAGAATGACTAAAAAAAAGAAAACATTGATACCATTATTAGGAATGGTATCAATGTTGTTAGGACCAACAATCATCGTATTCTCTATTGTTTACTTGATGGAGTTTATATGAAAACTATCCTCACTTCAGTAATCATCGCACTATCAATTTCTGCTTGCCAAATCGGCAGTGTCAACCAGTGCAAAATTCACAAGTATGTTCAACAATTGTCCGATGGACATTTCTCAGGTTGTTTCCGTTATAATTGATCACTCTATTTGAGAATCATCATGCGAACAATAGCACTTGTCAATGAAATTCTTCCTTTGGTAATTCGAGCAATTGAGACCGGCGACAAGAATCTGGTCGCCGAAGCTCAAGAACTTCTTCGTCCGAACTTGACAGAATGGCTTGATACCGAGACAAATGAACTTATTGATAATCTTGACAATCTCTTGACTGCCACCGAATTGGATTGCCATTGATAATTTCATAAATAATAATGAATAATCATACCATACTCAAACAAAGGAGAAACAATGAGTGGATTTAGTCAAGAACTTCTTCGTGAAATTAATCAAATAGTCAATAAACAAAATAAGCGGCCCTTGCCTTTGACTCCGGAAATGAAAAAGAAGATTAAAGAAAGAGCCTTTGAATTGGCAGACAAACATACGAATGTTGACGAATATAAAGTTCAAAAAATTCTAACAAGAATGGCAATGGAAGGAGATAGCCTTGATGACCTTGAGGCTCTTGAACAAGAACTCGGAGCTATGGGAACAAGCGTAACTGAGGCCCATCAACCTAAACTAGATTTGACCATGAGCGCAGACAATGCAAAATACACAATCATTGGCTACGCAAACGGAGAGGTGCTTGATGTGGTAGAAGTCAAAGGAAGCAAAAACGTAAAAAATATTACATCATCCTGGGAAAGTTCAGGGCGATATACAGAAGTGATTGTCAAGCAAAAAAATCAATTGTTGAAGGACTTGAGAAAAATTTTAAAAAGTTGAAGGATTTGAAAAAATCTCTTGACATTTCTGTTCTATCTGATATGATCTGATCATAGTGATTGAGACACATCAACCTCAGCGAGAAACACCATGACAGTAATCAATGTAAAGACTGAGACAGGAATGGAATTCAACGCAACTGAAGAAGGAATTGTCAAAGTCATTGCAGACCTTCCTGACGGCAAGTATACCTTGACAATCAAAGGTGATGACCATCCAGCAGCAATGGCATTCTTGACTTATCGCAAAGCCGCAGCAAGAAAAGCATGGGCATATGTCGCACAAGGTGCTTTCGTTCAAATACCAAATAGTGAATATTACGAGAATAAGTGGGCAAATATTGCCGACAAATTATCAGCAAAAAAATAAAAAAAGTTCTTGACTTTTCTCTCAGGTCTGCTATGATCTGATCATTGAGTGAGTGATTTGATTTTCAACCCAAGTGAGATTGAACATGTCAAACTTCAACATGACTGAGCGTGACGAACTTCTTCAAATCATCAGTGATTCCTTGAAATCAGTCAATGGCGTTCGACCCTCACTTGCTCCGTTCAACTCCATGACCGAGACTGAACTTCGTGCCGAGATCGAACGCCTTCAACCTTTGCTTGATGAGGCCATCAAGCATGAGCAAATGATTGATGCTATGTGCATCACCCGCTTCAATGATGAGGTTGCAACCTTCATCCAGCAAGGTGCTACCAACAGAACCACTGCCATCCGCTGGATGCTTCAAGCACAAGGATATGATGAGACCCTTGACGATGCCGATTGCATCTGCTACAACAACGGCATCAATCCTTTTATTCCTGCTGGTAAGTCAATTTTCGAAGAAGTCGAAGCGGCAATTATAACAATGGGCAATTGAGAAGATATGAGTTTATTTACAACAAAAACAGATGGTGATGAGCTTGAATTATATGCTTCTTGTTGTTGTAATGATCCAAGTCATGTAATCAAAGTTTCTCATTATCCCGAAGAGGATGAACTGTGGATTTCATTCATCAAAACTCCACAAACATTTACTGAGAAATTGAAAACCATTTATAGTGTATTATTTTCTGGCGATACAACTACTCATGAAATTTTGCTGAATGACAAAACATGGACAGAGTTGGCAGCAAAACTTTCAAAACATGCAATGAATCAAACTTCCGCTGAAGGTGAGGGCGGCCAGGAATGAGCCTGGATATCCAACGGCCTTTAGCATTTATTTTGAAATGAGAGGTATATTATGAGTGAAAAAACAGTCGATACATTTAAAAATATTCTTACAGAGAATTCAAATGTAGACGAAGCCAAAGTCAATGAAGCACTTGATGTTGATGATGATGGTATGAGCTTTGGCTTTGATATGAACAGTGAGAATGCTGGTGACATGTTTGCGGCATTGGGTAAACTTGCCAAAAAACTTGCAAAGGAGGAAAACTCTAACTCCTAAAACTAATGTGCTACACCCTCAGTGACGTTCAATATCTTGCCATTACCAAAACAAGAAGGTCTGCATGAATTCTTGTCGCAAGTGAGAACTGAGAGACCGTAGCACTTTTTTTCCCTTTACTCAACCTTTTTTATTATTTTATATGGAGAACTTCTAAATGAACAGTAATCTCATCAAAGCGGTTGATTTGTTTGGTGATTCGATTTTCGATAATGCAGTGTATGTGGATGGTCCAGAAAATTCAGTTTCCGGGCATCTAAGACGAATTAGTCCAATGGATGTTCGGTTGAACGCTGTCGATGGATTTGTCACAGACGATGTGACCCGTAAAATGGAACGTGAATTTCACACACGATATGGAAGAGCAAACGGAGGAATTATCTCCGTTGGAGGAAACGATGCTCTTTCAATTGTAGATGAATTCATGAGTCCTGTAGTCAATATCTTGGACGCTTTCGAACGAATTCATCCGCATCTTGTTCGCTTCGAAGCATCTTATGATCGAATGCTGAAAAAGATGCTTGAGCATTTCGAGTTGGAGAACTTGCGTGTTTGCACAATCTATGATGCAATTCCAGTTTCACGGAGTGGATATTTGACCGAATCCATGTTGATGGGCTTGAATCTATACAATGGTGTGATCACCAAACTCGCAAACCGTCACAAAGTGGCTGTGCTTGATTTGAGAAATATCTGTACGGAAGATTCTGATTACAGTGAAGTGTCGCCGATTGAGCCTTCCTTTTCGGGTGGGTTGAAAATCGCAAAGGCGATCAACGCTACCTTTGGTCACGTAGATCGGGACTAATCTCTCCGGGGAGCTTCGGCTCCCTTACGCCATTCGAAAATAATTCCTCTCGTTTTTCGCTGAATGCTGCATCACAATTGGTTGAGAAACATTGTTGATTGTTTTGTTATCAATGTTTGATGTGGTGACCGGCATCTGCAATTGAACCATTCTTTGTTCTACCATTTCCTTTTGACGAACTCTTGTTTCAGATTGTTGAGCATTTGACATTGCTTTCTTCAATCGATTCTCATAAGTGGTTGTCAACAATTCCATATCCTTTTGATTTGCCTGATCGAAAAGTTTTCTTGTTGTTGCAAGAATACGATTTTCAAGAGCATTCATCTGAATGGTCACTTCTGGATTTTCTCCTGCACCACCATATTCGCCTGTCAAGATCACTGAAGGATTTTTTGCAATATAGCCGCCCGCTTTTGCACCTTCAAATCTACCAGGAGCAATGCCCATAAAGTTTGGAAGGTATTGAATATTATAATATTTTTTGCCACTTTCAATAAGTTCTTTTAGCTTATCAACCGAATAATCATCTTTACTTTTTGTGAGGTCTCCAATACCAGTAGTTGGTTGAATTTGTTTTTCATCATGTTTTTTTGCATCAAATGTTTCGCCTGTAACCAATTCATGAATTATTTTTGTTGCTCGTCCTGTTGTTTGTTTTTTATACCAATCAGAATCTCTTGCGTGTCTTGCAACATCACTCAATATTTTTTGTCGCTCTTCATCCGTATCCGCTTTTTGCAATTCACGAAGAGAATTCAACATATTCTTAAATCCTAATAATCCTGTTCTTTGAATTGTACCGTCATCGAGTTTTGTTTCCTTACCAAGACCCATTTGATATGCCATTTCATACAATGCATTTCTTCTTGTTGGATCGAGAGTTTCTGTAATATCACCAAGTTTTACATCAACATCTTTTCTATTTTCATTCAAAAGATATTCAAGAAATATATCCGCTTGCTCTTTTGTAATCGTATCATCTGCTCTAGTTGGCGTCAATTGAATTGAACCATTTGCATTACTTAATAAAGATTCTTTTGTGAAATTGCGGTCTGCGGGTAGAGAATTGAATCCATAACCAACGGCATATTTTTGATTGCCATTTTTATCTTTGATTAGTTTTCCGTCTTGATATTTCTCTTCGTATGCACTATCTCGAAAATCTTCACGGTTTTTGATTTGATTTGAAAGTTTATTTTTTGCATTTGTTTCTTCTGAAGAACTAAATTCTCGTCCTAAATTACCTACATCAATACTATTTGATGTGTAACGGCTATCATCGGCCATTTCAATTGCACGATTTTTACCTGTCAAGAAATCATATAAAGCATAAACACTTGTGAGTCCTGTAAACTTTCCAAAAAAGTCTGTCAAATCATCAAAGAAATCTTCAATTGGTTTTGTTGATGGAAATTCAAACTTGAGTTCTTCCCACCACTTTGCCAAGTCTCTAACTGGCTGAATGATGTTTTCTTCAAGAGGATCTGTCACATATTTTGTCCACAAATTCTTCAGATTTCCAATTCCTTCGTCCCACTTCTTCGAAATCTCTGCACCCAATGTTTTGATTGGTGTGATGATATAATCATCAATGGGTTTGATTACATATGTTTCCCATCCTTGTCTCAGCAATTCTTCTTTGTTCTGCCAAGCAGTTGTGATTTTTTCTCCCAACTCTTGAAGTGGTGTTGCAATATACTTGTCCCATGGTTCTGCAATGTAGGTGTTCCAATTTGTCTTGATAAATTCCAATGCTGTGTTCCATTTCTCACTGAGCCAATTACCAACATTATCGATTGACTTTGCGACTTTCTCACCACCAAACCAACCAAGAATTCCACCAATTGCAGCACCACCCAACAAGCCAGCAAATGCTCCAATTGGACCAAAAATACTTCCAAGTTTGAAGCCCATCAAAGCAAACTTGCCCGCATTCATCACCGCATTGAGAACGCCACCTTTTGCATTTCCTCCAAGAAATCCACCAAGCACACCAGCCATTTTCGAAACGCCCCACTCTTTTGCATTGACCCAACCCATGAAGCCATCAAAAACTGCTTTGCCCAAAGCACCAACAACAAGCGCACCAAGTCCGACCGAACCCAAGACACCAACAATTGATGCACCACCAAGCAGTTTTGGAATCAAGCCACCGAGACCTTTGAAACCAAACTTGCTCATCAGTTTCGAAAAGATTCCACCACCTCCCTCATCATTGTTTCCACCAGAAGTTTTGTTCAGAACACCAAGAATTTCTTTCAGATAATAATTTGTTTTTTCTTCTCGGTCAATTTTTTCTTCTTCTGCTAATCGTTCTAAAGCACCACCTTCTTGTTTCTCTTTTTTTGGTGCAAATATTGAAAGCAATCCTTGATTACTCTCTTGCATCTCCTTCATGAATGATTTCATGTAGTCGAGAGGAGAAGCTACAATTTGTTTGAGTTCACCATAAAAAGTTTCTTTGTCCTCCTTTTCAATTTGCTGTTCGTATGTGTTTTCTTTTTGTTTTTCTGGAGCCTCAGGAATGCTTTGTTTCATCATTTCTGAGAAGTCCATTGGCAGGTCCTTCAGGACATTTCTCAGATCTTGAAACGTGTTGTTGAGTGTTTTCTTGAGATCGGTAACTGTTTCACGAAGAGGTTCAATTGCAGAACCAAAAGGATTCTTTTCGATCATTGTGGAGAAAGCTTTTGTGAAACTTTCTGTAGTTGGTAGGGACTTCTGAATGCCAGAAAAGGCATCCATCATTGTGCTTCGAAACTCAGGAATTTCGGCAGTGACGAAATTGATTGATGCGCCATCTGAATTCAGTTCAGGTAGATTAGCCATGTTGTCTTTGCTGTTCCTCTAAGTTTTTCTTTTCCAAATAGTTATTCAATAAATCAACATAAATCGCTCTCTCATAAGGTAACATGTGATTCAATTCAGTCAGTGAAAACTTGTGATGATACATCAATTCAAAGTTCATTGTATAATGATTGATCAGTGAATCATTGCTCATCGCTATAAAAAAAAATTTTGAAAGCCTCGTATCTCAACATTTTCTAAACATCCACATTCAGTACACTTGTAGGCAACTTCATGTTTCAGCACAGGCATTGTTTCAAAAAACTCTTGAATCATTGCAATTTGTTTTTGATTCATGCTGTAAACAAATTTACGAAGTTCATCAATCGTTGAATCTTCTGCATTATACACACCATCCTTATCATAGATCATTTCAATTGAATTGGCAATCAGTTCAATCAACTGCTCAAACTCATCATTGTTGTTTGTGTATGCCATTGCTTCGAATGTTGGATAGCGAAGTTGCACACCAACATTTTCATCCAATTGAAATCGATTCTGATGATTCTCGGACTTATGTACTTTGACTTCATCAATTGAAATCTTCATGATTTGCTTATGTTCACAAACTTGACCATTACTGTTTGTTGAATTTCGATGCTTCAATAATAATTCAATTTCTTCACCAGTTGACTTTGCACGAATATTCAAAAAGAAATATTCAAGGTCAAAGGTTGCCATCTTCATTACATCAATTGGCGTCTGCACACAATTGTTCACAATCTGCCGCATTGCTTGCAGAATATCTTTTGCTTCTGTCGACTCTTGAGCGGTCAATAAAATCTTTTCTTCTTCAACAGTAAACGGACGATAAGTGATCGCTTGGTCTGTTGAAGGTAATACCAATTGATAAGTAATGGTATTCAGTTTCGGTAACGGCATAATTTTCCTTTCACATCAGGATCTTAATATACTAATTTTCAATATTTATCTTGTTTTAAGAACTTTCTCATTGGTTTCTTCTTCAGACTCAACGGCAGTTTCTTTTACAGTGCTTTTCTCAATTTCTTCTATTCGTTTAAGAATTTTTTCTCTTTGAGTGTCTGTAATCACATTGAGATTTTGTATTGTATCTGTATTACCGCCCAATACGTCTGTTACTATTCCTGCTACAGTGACACCTTCTGGAGTCCTTTCTTCTAGTTCATTTATAATTGCTCCTTGTGAATTCAATGTGTTTTGTGTTTCTTCAGCCACTATTTTATCTGCATTTTCAACAATTTTATCGACATCACTTTGATTTTCAACAGTTACTTCATTGCTATAATTGACGGGAGTTGTACTCCAATAAAAATCTTGAACTGGGGTAGCTAGTTCTTTGGGCATTACATCAGTATTTACTTGTTCTGGAGGACCATAAATTGGTTTATCCCAATTTATATGATTTGCAATATTTAATCCTTTTTCGTGATAATAAATAGCAGCAAATGGTTGAGTTGTTGGACAATTCACATCACCCTCACTTCTTTCTTTTATTTCTTCCTCACTTCTTAGGACTACAGGTTCGTCATCTCTGGTTACTTGAAGGTTCTCATCGATTCGAACTGAAGATCCTCCCGATTCAAAACGTTCATTGTAAAATTCTACATACCCAAGTTGGTCTTGATGTGTTTCTTGCTTTTCCCTTATCGACTCATAAATTCCTCTTTCAATGGTATTTTTTTCATTCTTCAATTGTTCACGGACCGCTTCCCTATGTTGTGGTGGGACATCATCTAAGTCATCAAGGTTGTTCTGAATTTCTACACTTTTTTCCCAATTACTTGCAATTTCGGCATCAAGCCCATCAATCTTGTTTTGGTATCCAATTACCCGCTTTTCTACATGAACAATGTTATTCTGGTTTTTCAAATCTGTCTTAAGTGCTAATCCTGAAATATCATGTTCAACAGAATTTTCAATTGAGTCTTGATAATCGGAATTCGAAAGCACCGTCATAAGGTGAGGTTCAAATCGTGGATCTGCAAGAGTGTGTTCAAAAGCATTTACAACGCCTCTCATACTTGCTTCTGTTATCAGACCATTTTCATCAAATTCAAAAACTCCATCAGGTATGTCAGGAACTTGCCCCGGACTGTCCCAACGTATCGTATTTTCGGTGTCCGCTCTCATAGTCGCTATATGTGCATGAAGTGTCGCATTACGAATTGTCGATGCATTGATAACCGCCTGAAGATTTTCTGGGTTGCCAAATATTTTTGCTTCTAATGAATCGGGAGGTAAAGTGGAAATTATGTCTGCCAGTAATCCGGACTTATGAAGGTCATATGTAGTTTCTGCTATAAATCCTAAGTTTCTGGTAGCGATGAGTCTTGTTTTAGCAGCCTCTTTATTTTCTTCATTATTCGATACGTCTTCTTCACCAGGAGAAACGGGATTTGTTGTTTGACCAGAAGATCCTGTTTGAACAGGTTCACTTTGAATAACTTGATTTTCAGGGCTTGAAGGTCCAGTAGGAGAGGTCCTTCCTGATGGTGCTACTACGGATTCTTGTGTTTTTTCTAGTTTCGGAGAAACATCATAATCAATTCCTTCATAAGCAAAATTTACCAAACAATTTACTTTTTCTTGAGATTCATGTGAGAATTCGATTGAACTAATTGTTTTTGGATAACAATTTCGAATAATAAAACGAGAATAATTATTTGTTCTTCCGCTAGTTCTTTTGGAATTTAAACCACCTGCATTTGTGTTTGCCAAGTCTTCGATTATGCTTTGAAATTGAATATAAGTTGCAATTGTACTTTCACTGGTTCTTCTTCCTCTACCGGTTCTTTCAGTTTTACTACCACCTCCAGAAACGAATGCATTCATATTTGAATATGATAATTGAAAAATTTCAATATCACAAACATAATCATCATAAAAACTTAAGTGTCCTGTTTTTTTGTTATGAATAATATCCATCCACTGAATAAACATATCATAAAATTTATAGCTTTCGTCCATGCGAACATTGATACCAATTGTTCCGTCGCCATATGAAGTTGTTGTTGGAAAATTTACTCTGTAACCATTTGAATAGGTATAGTTTTCACCATCAATTGCTCTTTGTGGGACAGTCACGTTATTCGCATAAATGAAAATATCTATCATTTTTTCTTCTTCAAGAATTCCTTTGATTTTACTTTTTGATGTGATTCCAATTGTAGGAAGTAATCGAAAATAAAACTTTGAGAGATATGAAACACCAGAAATTTGATTACGAATATCAGTGATATTAAATTTTCTTGCAGATGAAAATGGAGTAGAGGCTGACGGAGTACTCATAAAGTCCTTCTCATTGAACTTTGTCTTGATTGCTGCCAAACAAAATTGCGGCTTTGTTTTGCGAAACTTTCCAGTGGCAAGAAGATTGCTTTCATCCATTCAGTTGGTTGAATCTCAATCATCTGACCTTGAATCTGATTGATCAAATATCTCTTGATGCAAGGCTGGACTTCCGCATACCTCGAAGCATTCATCAACGTGCGGTACTGAAGGTCCAGATAGTCACCAGACGAAGATTTGCGAAGCATGTTATCAACTAGTCTTGTCATCAGAACAGCCCGCTGGCGCACTGGTAGATAGTGCAGATTGATTCCCAGAAAGCCATTGCGATACATGTTCAGAATGAATGCAACTGGAAATCGATCATAGTAGGGCAATCTATTTCGATATTTAGGGTTGTAAAACCAACAATATAAACTTCCTGGTTTGATCTGAGAAGCACGAAAGATTCTTCGATCAGATGTTGCTGCATAGAATTGTCGGGGATTTGTTGCGGAAAGTCGATAAGATGAATAAAGCATTGTGTTCATGGTTTCTCGAAACCATCTCTTGCTATCAATCAATGACTTTTTGGTAAGTATTTCGCTACGAAGAATTTCAACTGTGCGGTCTCCAAGAGTTTGATCTCTTCTCAGAGGTTTTTTGGGTTCCTCTTCAGGTTCTTCCTCTTCTTCTGGCGCCTCTTCTTCAGGAGTTTCTTCCTCCTCGGGCTCCTCTTCTTCTGGTTCTTCTCCCTCAGGAGTTTCTTCTTCCTCTTCTGGTTCTTCCTCTTCTACTGGCTCCTCTTCCTCCTCCTCTTCCTCGTTCTCTTCGTTCTCTTCTTCTGGTCTTTTCTTTTTTCGATCACTCATGATAATCCTAATAAATAGACAGTTTCACCTTTTGCCTGATAGTCGCCAATTGGTTGAAAACGAAAGCCAGTCATCAAGCGATTTGCTGTTTCGATGTTGTGTGTCTTTGCAAAGATTGGTGTTTTTTCTCGACGAAGCTTGAGCAAACGATCTGTCAAATTCGTGAACAGACCTTTTCGACGATGTTCCTCATCTGTAAATCCGTTCATCAACTCGAAGCGAAACTTGTCAGATAGATTCAAGACCTTTGCTTTTTTGAAAATCTTATCTCTTTCCTCTTTCGGAACAAAGTTGACCATCACACTCGCAACGGCCTCATCTTCCTTTTTGTTCACTGCAACACCAATTGCCTTTGTGTTCAGCAAGGAATCAACTGCAGTTTTACGATTCAGCATCTTTTGTTTGGCGAGTTTTTCTGCCATTGTTTCGACATGTTTCATCAACACACGTTTTTTTGGATCACCAAAATACAAATTGTAGAGTGCGTAGGTGTTGATTTTTGGATTGACAATGCGATTGATGTCAGAATATAATGAATCAGGCATGTTTTTTTCCTTCTACCAATTCAAGAAGTTCTTTGGTGGAACCAACAATCAAATTGTTAATTTGTGTGTGTCCCGGAGCAACCTCTTCCTTTTGCTCCTTGAGTTTCTTTTTCTTTGCATGAAGGTCCATCAGAGATGTTGAGCCATCAATGATGTTCTTCATCAATTGAGAATAGGATTCATAGAGTTTTCCATTCTCATTCAGAATGGCGGCTTGTCCAAGTTCCTGCAAAACTTCATTGGACTTGAGAATCGTCTGCCGAATGGTGTCTTGAGCAAATTCAAAATCAGCATCATCTGACTTATCTGATTCATCATAAGGTTCGATGTCATTGAATTTTGAAACTTTTGCCAATTTGCGTTGTTGACCTTCTTCAATCAACTCTTCCGGAACAACGCAAACATCTTCGGCATTGATTGTTTTCATTTACTATAAACTCTTTACTGATATGATTTTTTTGGCAATGCTCTCTCTGCTGTAAGTTCAATGAGAGAAAAAGCACCACCTCTTGATTTTGGTGATCCATCAAGACCCTGTGAACTTGCGCTTTGTTCACCTTCTTCATATGTATCTGACTGACCACCGTCTAGTGGATCAAATTCACCAATCATCTGAATACCCTCAGACATTTGTTGTTGCGCTCGAACTAACTTGTTATGCTCTTCTTGGCTATATGGAACAATAATTGCTTTTGGTACTATTTCATTTTCAAGAACCGTCCAAAGATAGATTCGATCATTTTCTTCATCAATCCAAAAAGAAAGCAAACTAAACTTTCCTTCGTCTGATTTATAAACTGGATAACCAAAAAGTGAGTCCAAATAAAAATATGTACCACCCGTAAACATGATTGCGAGTGGTATAATATATAGCATGTGAATGCTCTTCTTTAGCTCAATCAACACATAAAGAAAAACAGAAACAAGAAAAACTGCAATCAAAATTAAGTAAATCATAGTCAATTTCCTCCCGAAGTATTCCAATTATTATATTGGTATGATGTTCCTTGTTCAGGATCAACATTAGCTGGTGGAAGAATCGGTGCCGAAACTCCACCACCACCGCCACCATATCGACGATTTCGATCTCTTTCCTCTCTTTCATTTGCTGAAAGAATGGATGACGAATAAGGTGACGGAGAAGGTCCTGTTCCATCTCCCGAA
>Ga0181575_10002280_pt1 | contig 13665 bp, 10 predicted proteins | sample 101ome_23_FD_145599 | JGI IMG/M metagenome (GOLD analysis project Ga0181575, IMG submission 145599) | Coastal salt marsh microbial communities from the Groves Creek Marsh, Skidaway Island, Georgia - 101411CT metaG (spades assembly) | ecosystem: Environmental > Aquatic > Marine > Intertidal zone... | reverse complement strand
GATGTTTGAAAATCCAATCCAACGACGACGAGACACGACGGGAGTTGACGACGAGGAATGATAACCGGGGACCACACGCGGGTGCGGGTGCGCACACACGTAGTTATCCATTTTGTACGTACAAACAGTGTCGTTAACCGGGCAAGTATTTTCAAAAAATCACCCACCTCACCACGCAAGTAGTCAGTCCCGTGGTGTGCGTCATCATCATCCATCATCTCGGTTTCAAATCCCGTCTGTCCTCTTCCCTCGGTTTGTTTCGTTTCGTTTCGTTTCGTTGAGCGACGGGAGTTGACGACGACGACGGGAGTTGACGACGACGGGAGTTGACGACGCGAGTGCGAGGATAAAATCGATAACCGAACCCGGGGGGTGTCGCGCGCGGGCGTTGAAACGAACGAACGAACGAGAGGGACGAACACGACGCGCGCGTTGAAACTTTTGGATTGCGTTGAAAGATGACAGTCGTGAAGCGCGTCGATGCGACGTACGGGACGAATAACGAGCGATTTTCGCTGGCGAATAAGATGCACGGACAGTATTTTCAGTTGTATTACCAGCGATTGATGACGATGGGACCGCGCGTGCGCGAGGCGGCGAGGGAGAAGTGGCCAAACTGTCCTCAACGAAACGTCCTGGAGCTCGCCGAGGACGAGGAGTGCGTCATCGTGGGGACGATTTACAAGGATATGAAGGCGAAACCGATCATTCTCGACGAATACGTCAAGGATTACGATCGCGAGGAGGAGAAACGAAACCAAAAGGAGACGTACACGGGGGAAGATGATCGTTTAGAGTTTGAGGATGAGGGCGCGAGAGTCAAACTGCTCAACATCGACGCCGGTCCCTTTGTCACGGGCGTTGTCTGCGCGTGCAAGGGCAAGGCGGTCAAAGGTGACTTTGAGGTGCACGACGTCGTCGTGTACGCCGCTCCCAAGGCTCAGAGCGCGCCCGTCGGGGCGCAGAAGAGTGGATCAAAGTACGTGTGCCTGGTTTCCGGATTTGAGACGAGCGACGCGGAGGAGGGCAAGGTGGGCTCGGTTTCAGTGTTGAATCAAATGTTCGTCGATTACGTCACCGGCGCCGTCGCCATGGGAGACGACGCACTGGCGAGCGAGATTTCTAGGATTGTTCGCATCGTCGTCGCCGGTGGTTCTTTCGGGACGAGGAACGGCGCGACTTCGGCGGATACTCTGAAAGGCCTCGACGTCATGTTCACCGAACTCGCGAGTTCCGTTCCGGTGGACGTCATGAGCGGCAGAACCGATCCGAGCAACCAAGCGATGCCACAGCAGCCTCTTCATCCGGTCTACTTTCCAGAGGCGACGCGGTACGAAAAGACGATGCGCCTCGTCACGAACCCGCACGATTTCAAAGTGGACGAGACGTCGTTCCTGGGAACGTCTGGGCAAAATGTCGAGGACGTTATGAAATTTAGCACGGTGAAGAGCGAGGAAGCTCCGAGCTCTTTCGTCGGCGAGGACGCCGCCAAGCGTCCGGTCGCTGCTTTGACGCAGACGCTGACATGGCAACACCTTGCGCCGGGCGCGCCCGACACTTTGGCGTGTTACCCATTCAAGGATCGAGATCCGTTCGTCATTGAATCGACCCCGCGAGTGTACTTTGCGGGATGTCAAGACGCTTTCGGTTACGCGCGCGTCAAGTACGCTAGCGGAGAGGACACGCTGGTTGTTTCTGTCCCGAAATTCGCCAAAACTGGTACAGCCGTGCTCGTCGACGTCGAATCGCTCGAGTGCAAGCCCATCATCTTTTCGCTCTGAGAGAGCAGTTAGTAGACACATTTGTTAAATCAAAGAAAAAACGAACTCGAGAGCACGCCTCCGCATGAATCGCTGTCTATATCTGTGTGTTGTCGTAGATTTATACAATTACAAAAGGCGATGTGTGCGCGTTCGTTCAAAGGCGGAGCAGCGTGAGAGCAAATTTACGCTTGTTCCTTGCCGACTTCGTCCTCAACAGCCTTCAACTCAGCCAACTCCCCCTCGATCGCCTCAAAGTCCACCTCGGCGCCCAACTTTGCCATGTCCACCGGCTTGATCCCCGCAGCGTCGCACGCCTTTTGCACGGCTTGGGCATACTTGGTCATTCCCTGCGCGTTCGACGTCTCGAGCGCTCCACCCAAGGCCTTCTCCGTCTCGTCGAGAGCGGTCGTCATAATCTTGAACATTTCCTGGTCATCCTGCAATCCGAGCTCGGCGCGTAAGCTACCGGCGTAATCGAGGTACGCTCTAACAGTCTTGGACTGCGCAAAGGCACTGTCTAGAGTGTCTTGAATCTTTTCGCTCGGCGTAGCGATTTGCAACTGGCGAGACGGGGGAGAACGCGCGCGCGTTTGATTGGTTAGTCAGTCGTGTTCGGAAATCATCACGCGCACCCCGTCGCTTCGCGGGCGCCAAACCGCGAGACGAGTCCGCTTTCGTCGTCTCCTTCCAAGTTTCCCACCGCCCACGCGGGGAATTCGCGCGTCGCGGACCGTCCGAACATAATCAGTCACGCCGATCGCCGATCGTTGGGGTTTACTCTGCGACCGCGCTTCAACGCTCGCATCGACCGTCGCGCGACGCGCGCGCGTCCCATTCATCGCTCGCATTCGACGCACCTCTTTAAGAATGGCCAATTTCTTCGCCGCATACGCCTTGACGGCGGCCGCGTCGCCTCCCACCGGCGGCGTGAGCGTCTTCGTCTTTTCCAGAAGCGCGCGGAATTTGCGCTGCTGCTCGACGAAGACGCGCTTGACCACGTCCACTTCCTCCCCGCCCGCCGGGGCTTTCTTCGTCGCCGCCGCCGTCGCGGCGGGTCCTCCAGATTTAGGCGCGTTCGTCGCGAGCGTTCGCGCTCCTCGCGCGAGGTCGGAACGGCGGGCGGCGTAGAGAGACCGGCGCAACATGTCTTTCCAAACTCTGTTTGACGGGCTCGGTGTGACGAACGAACGAGCGAGCGAGCGCGCGTGGGTGTGGATGTGACCGATTTTGGGTTGAATTTTATCACTCTGTTTACACATACGAAATGACACACGCACACACACGCCGAGCGACGCGCGCGAACGACGCGACGACGACACGACACAGCGTCGCGCGTCCTCGCGACGAATCGAATCGCACGCGATGCGCGCGGCGACGAGGGCCATCACCGGACGACGACGAGGAGGAGGAGGAGGAGGGGGGACGGCGACGACGAGTTCGTCGTCGTCTCCTCTCATCCAGCTTCTCGTCGAGGCGGCCGGGTTGAGACTGGGAACGACGACGACGACGACGACGACGGGGTCGACGAGAGCGACGACGACGGCGGGGTACCACACGCGAGAGGGGTCATACCGTAGATCTGTAGTCTCTGCTTTGACCGCGACGTCGGCGGACGGACGAGAGCGACGACTGGGAGGGACGACTACGACGAGAAATGCGTCGTCCTCGAGCAGTCATTTTGGCGGGAAAAAACCACCAGCAGCGGCAGCCTCTTCCTCGGCTTCGGACGGCAATGGAGAGCGAGGGAACGAGCGGGCGAGAGATGGATCGGAACGAGGAGCGATGAATGCGTCCAAGAGATCGTTCGGTGGCATCACGCGCTCGGGACATCATCGACGAATTGGAGACGGTGGAGACGGGGGCTCGCCGAGCGGAACGTTTCGTTCGAGAAAGACGGTGGACGCGACCACGGATGTGGAGTGGGACGGGGCGACGTTTACGGGATCGCGTCTCGAGTATGCTGGGGTCGAGGTGCGCGGACAGTTACACTGGCCTATTCCGTTGCACGCGCTGGCGCAGGTGAATCCGGAATTGAAGCGTCTGTTGGAGGTGACGAGGACGGAGAATGGCGAAGAGGAACGCATGGAGGAGCAGTTGAGCGTTCTGACGGATGCTTCCACGAGGCAAGGCCCGGGTGAGAAAGATTCAAGCTCTAGGCGTGGTTCATCGGCGGCGGGATCGTCTTCTTCGACGCGCGTCATCGCTTCTTCTGCTATGGGTAAGAAGAGCGCCGACGAGCGCAAGGCGGTTCCAGGTTTGATTGAGTTTGAGCAATTCTTGGTCGAGAGCGGATGGCGCGTGAACGAAGAGCGAATCGAAACGGCGCGGCGCGTTCGTGCGACGCTCGCCCTCGACGCGAAACAGCGATCCTCTCTCAAGATTGACGTTGAATCGGTGCCCCTGAGCAAGACGCTGCTAGGAAAAATCAAGGTGGGGGAACTGCGCGCCGCGGCAAAAGACCTGGATCTTCGCGAGGTGATGGAGGGCGTCTCAAAGAAAGCTGACGTCGTCTCGTATCTGCTGACATTTTACGAGTACATGTTTGGCTCTGTCGAACAGATGTCGCAAGCCGGGGTTCGCATGTCTGAAGTGTCCAAGATAAGCGCCAAAATTTTGAGCCAGGCAAACTCGGCGGCAAACCCGACGAAGGGGACCCAAGGTAAGCCCGCTCGACAAGAGCTTGAAGTCGAGTCGGATCCGTCTCGGATGAATTACGTCAAAGCTTTCGACCCTGATGAGCTGGTGCAACTTCTCGTCCGCGCGAGAGGCATTGACGTCATGGCGATCAACGTTCGAGAGCAGTGCACTTGGACGGACTACCTCATACTCGCGACGGCCCGAAGCGAACACCACTTGAAAGCTCTAGCGGGAGCCGTCTTGCATGCAGTCAAGGCTCGCACCGAGTACGTCGCGGGTGGTAAACTCCAGCCCATCATCGAGGGTACACAAAACGGCGGCGATAAGGATTGGATGGCTGTCGACTGTGGTTCGTGCATGGTTCACGTCTTCTCGCCGGAAGGTCGCGAGCGATACAACCTCGAAGATCTCTGGGCCGACGGCTCAGAAGTGGTCCACAACCCGCCCGAAAGACTCACAGTGTCTAATATCCGCGTCGACGGCGACGAGACGCACCAAACCGCGTGAGAAGACGAGCGGTTGGGCTTTGACTAAACGCACGATCGTCTCGCTCGGGCACCCGCTGTAATATTACTCAAAACTTTGCATAAAACTGAGCTCGCGATGAGATCCGCCTCGCCTCGTCAGCGCGCGCGCGGTTCGCTCGGCCGTCGTGGTCGAAGAAGCCTGGGACGTGACACGTGACGGGGGTCGGCACCCCGAGTCGGCACCCCGAGTCAACACTCTGATCCGAAATCCATGCCACCCGTTAAAATATAAGGGAAAAATAACTCTTAATACGTATTTAAGAATGGCGGCGGGACGTGATAAAAATCCGTGCCGTGCCGTCTCGAAGCGACGTATCCCGGTGCCGCCATACGACGACGCGCGCTGGTTGGTGCGAGACGACGAGCGACGCCCCTTTGGAATTCGCAGATAGATCCGACGCACGTCCGTGCGTGAGATTCGAGCGCTTTTGTATTCGGAAAACGAACGATAATGGCCGACATTGAGGTCGGAAAGCCGATCAAGAAGGCGCCGTCCCTTCTCGATCTCCAAGAGAAGGGCAAGGATACGACCCTCTCCTTTGAAGACGTCCGCTTCGAGGTGGGCAAAAAGGGAAAGAAGAAGGAAATTCTCCACGGTATATCTGGTCAAGTCTGTAGCGGCGAGGTGCTCGCCATCTTGGGTCCGTCTGGTGCGGGTAAGACGTGTTTGATCGATTTGCTCACCTTGGAAGGCAAGTCGGGTGAGTTTTATGGCACTGTGACCTTGAATGGAAATCCCCTAACTCCGGAGCTGTTCACAAAGTACTGCTCCACGGTGCCGCAAATCGATCGCTTATGGGCCTTCCTCACGGTTGAAGAGACGTTGTCTTACGTCGCCGATTTGCTTTTGAACATCTCGCCTGAAGAAAAGAAGCAACGAGTGGATGCCGTTATCAATACCATCGGCCTCGAGGCCGCGCGCCATACGAAGTGTGGCAACCAATTCTTGAAGGGTCTCTCTGGCGGACAAAAGCGGCGTTTGTCTCTTGGTATCGCTCTCATTTCTTCTCCCTCCGTGCTCTTCTTGGACGAGCCTACGAGCGGGTTGGACGCCGCGGCAGCGGCGTCCATCATGTCTTTCCTCAAGGGACTGGCGAAAGAGGCAAACATCGCAATCTGTTGCACCATTCACCAACCTTCCAGCGCCGTGTTCAATGGATTCGACAGACTCATGTTGTTGAGCAAGGGCAGAATCGCGTATCTCGGCCCGGCGAGCAAGACTGCGTCTTACTTTGCATCCATCGGCTACCCCTTGGCTGAGGGTGACTCCATCGCAGAGCACATGCTCAATGTCGTCAACTCTGAATTCTCTGACCCGGCGCAGGTTGACAAAATTTTGGATTTGTACCAACAGAACGATTCTGGGTGCAACCATACTGGCCCGCTGAGTGACATGAGTGGCCAAGGTACGTCCCTCCTTCAACAGACGATGACCCTCGTCCGTCGTCACTGGACCATCACGTACCGCGATCCGAGCATGTACGTCGGAAGAATGGCCATGTTTCTGTTCGCATGCATCTTCTTTGCAGTCATTTACATTGAATCTCGCGATAGAAGTCAAGAGCAGGTTGGCTCGCGAATGTGGCTCGTACTCTGGTTCTTGGGCGTGCCTTCTTCTCTCGGCGTCGTGGCGACGTACGTGTACAATGAGGAATTCTTCGCAATCAAGCGAGAAGTGAAGAACGGTCTGTTGTCTCCGTACGCCTACCTTCTTGCGAACTTGATTATTCAAATTCCATTCATGGTCGTTCTTTCCTTGTTCGCTCTCGCCATCCCGGCGTATGGCATGGTGAACTGGTACGGTCCCAACTTCATTCAAGTCGTTATGATGTACTCTTTGACGCTGTGGTCTTTCGAGTCTGCTGCGCAGCTCTTCTCCATCACCTTTGAGAATCCGTTGATGGGCATGCTCACGTACATGAACATCTGGTTCGCGGGTTTCCTCTTCTGTGGGATCATGGTTCGGGAAGAAGACGTCATCTGGCCGTTCCGCGCCATGTCGTACATCACCTACCTCAAGTGGGCCATCAAAAACATCATCTACTTGGACTTCATCGACGCCAAGTGGACGGGAGCTGTCGATGACTCGAGCGACTCTCGTGGATTCTCTTGCGGTGATCTTCCGGCTCAAATGTGCTTCGGTCGCACCGGTAAGGAAGTGCTGTCGACTTTGAAGTACCAGTATGGCGCCATCGAAGCGGAGGATAATTTGGTGAAGAATGCAATGATTCTATTCGCGATTGGGTGCGCGTACAAGCTCTTCTACGTCGCCTTGTTTGTGGTCAAGTCGAAAGCGGCAAAGACAATTAACAAGCCGAAGAAGGCGTAAAGAAGAAGACAGAGAATGTCACAAGATCTTTTTTTTAAATAAAACATATAATACTCTACTATGCCTTACCCTTGACATTCGTTCCATCGTATTACACCGCGTACTCGCTCTCGATGTATTCGCAAATGTCTTTCGACTCGAACATCTTCTTCCCAGTGTTCGGATCCTCGAGAAAAGGAACCTGGAAGTGTCCGACCCGCGCGTAAAGCTCGTTTCGCTTTGAGCTGCCTCGCGGACAATATCTAACCACGTGAGGGATGCACAATTCGGTGAGAGCCTCCCGCACGAGTTTGGAAAACGGCGATATTTCGTACGTGTACAGAATGAGCGGTTCCGCCGGAATTTTCTTCGCCGGGCGCGCGCGAAGGGCCTTCAGACGCGCAACCGCGGCGACGTACGCAGTAAAATTTGTCAGCGGACCGTCTCTCTTGAGCAATAGCGGCACCTTTGTGTCCCCGCCGTACGTCGCGAACAAATGTCCGATGATGTCGTCGCTCTCTCCCATCGAGACGTTAGCATTCGGATCCACCATGAACGGGTACGTCTTCGCCCCCAATTCTCTCGACTCCGCCCTGAACGCCTCCGAGCCTTGCGGGCACGGCTTGAAGAGCACGTCCAAATCTAAAACCGAGCACGCCTCTCGAACTTTTTTACAATACGGCGACCCTTCGTACTCGTACACGACGAGTTCCTTCGGCCTGACTGCTGGAAGCGTCGTCGACCGCTCTTTGATTCGCTTACCCGCGAAACGCGCGATCGAGTACGCGTCTTCGTCATCGTCTTCGACGATGGACAACGAGTACCCACCGATGAGGGCGCCGGTTCCTAAACGAATCACCAGCGGCAACGCCGCGCTCAACACTTTGCCCAGCTCACCCTCGCGCACCGTGAACGGTTGCGGCTCGACGTCGCTGTCCACCTCCGCTCCCTTCTTCGCGCGCGGTGCGACGGGACGTCGTCGCGTTCGTCTCCCTCCTCGACTCGTCGTCCAAGTCGTCACCGTCCGCGATGTAGTCGACGACGACGACGACGACATCTCAACTCGTTCGTTCGCTCGTCTCGTTGTGTCGTCAGACTGACTTGAGTGGGCGCGAAGAGTCGCACTGCGAGTCAAAAATAGCGACAACGGCAGGGGCGAGCGCAAACCATGCCGCTGCGCGCGGTCGCGTCTCTATTCTCACCGTCACCGCGTCGAGCCGAGCGCCGCGCGAGCGACGTCGTAGACGACGTGAGTGACGACGATGGCGACGACGAGTTCATCGACGTGATTCAACTCGATGATGAGGAAGACGAAGGTGAAGACGCGATTGCAACGGCCGCTTCCGATGTTGCTGCAGCGGACGACGACGACGACGACGACCACCACGACGACGACCACGATGGCCACGCCGACCACGACAGTTTCGAGCACTACGATGATCTCGGCGGGTACCGCGTGAGCGATGACGAAGACATCGAAGACGTCCCAGTCGCGACGCAATACTACGAGGCTGACGAAGGTGTCGGCGTCGCGGACTTCGACAAATTCGAGCCGACGTTCCTCGAGCGTCGGACAGACGCGGTGGTGGAAGCCGCCACGGGCGCGCCAACGGTGATAGATTTGTTGGATTCGAGCAGCGAAGACGGTGAAGAGGCTGTCGGCGAAGCGACGCGCGAAGAGGACGCGGCGCCGTTGTTGGAAGAAGCAGAAGACGTTCCAACGACGATGAGAGAACAAGATGCTGTGCCGGCCGAAGCGGCTGTGGCTAGAGACGCGCAAGGAACGGTGCGCGTTCGGAGCGTGAAGCGCTCCCGGATCGAGGGTGGGGCGCCGTTTCCTGAGCCGATTTCAGATAAAAAACAATGGAATCAAATAACCGCCGTGCTCGATCAGAACCTCTCCGGCGACGACGCGCTGGGACGGAGCGTGCGCAACATTTTCGAAGCCACTCGACAGAAATCGCTCGACAAGGCTGTATTGTACGCATACGAAACGCTACCGCTTCGGAAGAGCATAACGTGGCGTTATCACGACGCGACTGATGAACCGGTTGGCGGTTCAAATGCGAGCGAAGAACGCAAACGTCGACTGCGCGCCCATAGCGCGAGGTATACAGTGGTGCTACTCAACGGTGAAGAATTCGTCAATTTGATGCTGAATGACTGCGAAGAATTGAGAAAGCTTCTTCGTGCATTCGCGGCGAGCGCGCTCGAATACGATCACCAGCTCTGTCTCCTGGCGTCCGGCGTAAGCGAGTACTTGACAAGGCGAGAGCGTCAAGAGTTTAATGCGACGAGGCGCGTCGACGGCGCACAACCAGCCTTCTCGCGCGACATAGTTGACGCACGTGTGGCTGAAATCACCGTGCAACACCCAAACATCGTCGTCGTCACGTTACCCATGGTTGGAGTGGCGGAACACGTTTGCGTCCTTCACAATCAACTCGCTCGGAAGAGATTTGAAGCTGAGGCGAACGTGTTGGATTTTCTCGCGGACAAGTCGCAAAAGACTGGAGGGACGATGACGTGCCCAGCGAAAGAGCGACACATTCGACCCGCTCCGCTGACGTCTCAAGACATTTTCCTCAAGGCGCTAGAGAAAATTGACGGCGTCTCGACGCACATCGCACGCGCCATCGTCGCGCGATACGGCACCATGAAATCGCTCATGAACGCGTACGCCGACGCACGTTTGAGCGACGACGCGCGTTCGCGTTTGCTGAGCGATATGATGCCAGTCGTCCTCCGAGGAGAAAACGTCAAGGGGTCGCGTCGGATCGGGGACGTTCTCAGCGCTCGCATCTTTGAGGTATTTCGTCCTCGAAACGATCGAGGCGAGACAATAGTGAGTAGAAGCGGTGGCGCGAATAGAATTTAGTGCGCGTTGTATGCTAGTGTAGTAGTTTTCGCTGTACCAGGTAGTAGTGCATTGGCTACGTGTTGGTTTGTTTTACATGCGCTCGCACATCGAGCGCGCTCGCCTAGTTTATACAAACAAGTCGTCGCTTGCTTCGGCGCTCTTCCTCGTCCGCTTACCCGACGCGTCGTCGCCATCGTCGTCAAGCTTGAGCTTTCGCTTCGCCTTGGACCCGGCGGCGTAACCACCCTTTGATCCCCACTCCATGTTGCTTCTGTCGATTCCACGAGCGTCCTCGTCATCGAGGACAGATTGAGCGACGCTCCCTACGACGTTGTTCATCGTCCTCGGTGACATCATCAACGAGCGCGGCAAGCCCGGCGACGACGCGTGCGCGATCGGTGACTTGAATGGACTACCCATACCTAAAGCCTCTGCAGCCGTGTTGATCGCGCGCTTGATGAAACCAATTGGTGGCGAGGCGGGAACTTCCTCTTCTTCCTGCAAAGTCGTTTTTTGGCGTTTCGGCGGCGAGCGCGGCGGTGAAATCGGTTGAGTCAGCGCCATCTGGCTCGCAGTTTGCGTCGGCATGATTGATTCGCGCCCCGTCATGTCCTCCTCATCGTCGTCGTCGTCGTCATCGTCGTCGTAAACAACGGTAGGCTTCTTTGTGCGACGCGCCGCTACTTGTTCGGATGCGTAGGCGAGCACCAACGGTTTCACGCCTGGAGCTGCCTTGACCAAGTAATCTGCTTGCTCATTCTCTTTCGCGTTCTCTTGCTCGATGTCCTCGTCGCTATCGTCGTCATCCATCTGCAACGCTCTCTGTTTCGCCATGTATCGTCCTCCGCTGGGACTCGTCGCCGGTTTGATTACCTGCTGGCTCGCTTCAAACTCTTCAGGCGTGTCATCAATCGGAGCGAGCTGCTATCGCGCGAGAAGAACGTCGATTCAACGTCAGTACTCGAGCATTCGAATCGCGAAGGCAAGCGTGAACGCGCGCGCAACCGAGCGCGCGCGCACCGTCTTCTTTTGGTTTGTCCAACCCGGCGTGGATTTCAAAAGTGTCTGCTGGTCGCTAGGAACCGCGCATTCTTTCTTTGCCGTCGCCGCGTCGAAGGGCGGCGCCTCGCCGCGCGAGATGGATTTCAACGTCGCCGGCGCCATGTCTTGATTACTCACGAACGAGACGACGATGGCGGCGACGACGCGTCGGTGCCGGTGTCAGACTGTGAGGAGCCTTTGGGTTCTACAGTGGTCTGAAAATCTGAAAACGCGCGTGCACGGTGCACGCACAGGTGGACTCTCGTCTGGAGACGTGCCACTGCGCGACGCGACGTCGACTCGAAACGACCGGACGAGTCGATGACGACGAACGATGGCGCCGGTGCACCCGTCACCAAGAAGCGAAGGAAGAGCAGATGGGAGAGCGCGCCCGAACCCGGCGACGCGGTCGAAGGAGAGGCTGGATCCCGCGAGCTCGCCGTCTCTGCTGGTGGATTCTCAGCAGAGGTCCCCGCCGCGGAAGCGACACCGACAACAGCGTTGATGACGGCGCCAGTCAACACGCTCGTCATCGGCGCGGGAATCTTTGTGCAATTGCCCACGTCCGTGCTCACGGAATACAACGCGCCTTCGAGCGCGAGTCCAGAGGTTCACTTCTTGTTTCGCGAGTTAGCAGAGATGAATAGAAGGTTGATTGCCGGCGCGCCTTTTGACGAAAACGCGGCAAACGAGCCAAAACCGGCTCCCGTGTACGACAGCGCCGGCGTGCGCGTGAACACGAGGGAGGTTGTCGAGAGAGAAAAGTACACGTATCGACGCATGGAGCTCCTAGAGGAAATTTGCAAAAAGTGCCCGGCTTTCAGGCCACCACCGGATTACCGACCGAATAAGCGAACGGCGAAGCTTTTGATTCCGGTGGATGAGTATCCTGGCTACAATTTTTTCGGTCTTATCATCGGTCCGCGTGGTTCGACTCAAAAGCAAATGCAGAGAGATACCAACACGAAGATTGTCATTCGAGGTAGAGGCAGCGCGAAGGGCGGCACTGGTGCGGCGGAACGCAATAATGAGTTTGAACACGAACCGCTTCACGTCCTCATCGAGGGCGATACGCAGGCAGACGTCGATAAAGCGAGAGGTATGATTGAAAAGCTGCTCATTCCCGTGGACGAGGACATGAATGAGCACAAGAGAGCGCAGCTCAAGGAACTCGCGTTAATGAATGGTACTTGGCGGGACGAATCATCCATTGAAGCGATGCAAAAACGACTGGACGAAGAGATGGCGTCTGGCGGCGTTTACAAACTTCCAGAGGAAGTCAAGCGAGCCGTGGATGCCACATATCGGAAGGATGTCGAACGGCTCCACGGCGCCGGCAACGGTGGTTCGCTTGATAACGCGTACTCTGACTTTCTCTCCGAGCTCGGCGTCGACGGCAAAGGTCGCACGAGCAAACGCGACGCTGACGACGACAGGAAAATATACGTCGGTCATCTCGCTCCATCGACCACGGCGGAGCTTCTGGATGAAAAGTTCAAGGCGCACGGCAAAATTGAAGACGTTGCCTGCATTCCCGATCCGGTGACTGGCGCGTCGTGCAAAGGCTTCGCTTTCATCACGTACACCTCTCCTAGCGAAGCGAAAGCTGCGGCGGAGGCGCTCAACGGCACTTTGCTAGAAAACCGCGTGATAGAGGTTCGCGTGAAAAGCGCGCCGAGAGAAGAGGTGAAGGCACAAGACACGTACAACCCCGACGCCAACTTGTACGTCGGGGGAATCACCGACGACATGAACGAAGAAACGCTGCGTGAGCTTTTCACCCCGTACGGACTCGTCGAGAAGGTCAAGGTCTTGAGAGACCACGCGACGAACATGAACAAGGGGTTCGGTTTTGTTCAAATGATGGATCCATCTCACGCGCACGCCGCGATCGCCGCGCTCGATGGACATATGTTTAGAGATAGTGTACGCCCATTCATGGTGCGAATCGCGGGGCAACACAACGCGCCGCAGCAGCAGAATTCTGGATTTGGCGGGTACGGCGGGTTCGGCGGGTTTCCCAACGTCTCGGCAGCTTACCCACCGATGATGATGATGCCGCAAATGGTTGACCCTGCGTATTACGCCGGTGGATACGCGGTCGACCCGGCGGCGTACGGGGGCGTCGTTCAGCCACCAAATATTGAACTCGGCAATCCAGACGACGCGCCACCGCCGCCTCCCGAAGAGGACGGCGCGCCGCCGCCGATGGTGGTAGTCGCCGATGACAATGTTGTCACGGCGGAGCAGGTAGCTGTTCTCCCAGGCGTGGCACCACCCGCGCCGCCACCTATGCCGCCGCCGCCGCCGTGAGAACGAAATAGAATTAGAAACGTTGTGTAGACAAAACGAGGTAAAGATTGAACGACCGTTAAGCGACGGCGCCGACGACGCATTATCATCATGATATTCCGTTCCGTAAATGCGCACGCGCTCGTAGCAACTATGCTTGCACAGTATTACCGGTATATGTTTTATTAAAAGATCTTGTGACATTCTCTGTCTTCTTCTTTACGCCTTCTTCGGCTT
>Ga0181575_10002276_pt1 | contig 13671 bp, 8 predicted proteins | sample 101ome_23_FD_145599 | JGI IMG/M metagenome (GOLD analysis project Ga0181575, IMG submission 145599) | Coastal salt marsh microbial communities from the Groves Creek Marsh, Skidaway Island, Georgia - 101411CT metaG (spades assembly) | ecosystem: Environmental > Aquatic > Marine > Intertidal zone... | reverse complement strand
CTCAACGTAGTTCATCGGGTTTTAGTCACCGGGTCGGCAGAGGACGTCAGAAGCGACGACGAGGACGAGGACGAGGACGACGAAACGAGCGCGGCTCGGGCGAAGAAAAATGCCTGACGCTTCGCTTTGTTTTGTTTCTTTGCAATAATCAAATCAATTCTTTCCGTGTTTACACCCCACTCTGCGTCGCCTGCACCGCACCACTGTCGAGAGAAACATGCCGCGAACCGCGTCGACGTCGCGACTGACGATCCGACCGGTGTCGTCGACGCGATTTCGCTCGAGGCGCCGCGGCGTCGGCGTCGTCGCGAACGCTCGAGCCAGGGACGCCGCGCGAAAGCAATGGATGGATAAATCTATCGCCGTCGTCGGCGCCGGTCCGTCCGGTCTCGCCACCGCGCTCGCGCTTCGGAAGCGTGGGATCGATAACGTTCAAGTGTTTGATAGAGTGTCGGAGATTAAACCGAACATCGGGGGTGGGTTTAACCTGAATGGCGGCGCGCGGGTGCTGTGCGAGCTCGGGTTGGAGGACGCGTACGCAGAGTTGGCGAACGATTTGCTCGGTGTCAAGTCTCGGAGAGTGGATGGAGGTCAGACTTTGTTTGAAGTCAAGGTGCACGATGAAATTCGGCGAGACGAAGGGGCGAGAGAGGCGTTGGTGAGTGAAAAGGGAAAGGTTCTCGCCGGAACGGTACAGAGAGCCGATTTGCAGCGAGCGATGGCGGCGGCGCTTCCGGATGAATGTTTGGCGCTCGGGCGAGGGGTGAAGACGGTGTCGTCGAGCTCTGGAGCGGCGCAAATCGAGTTTGAAGACGGGACGAGCGAGTCGTTCGATTTAGTCATCGGAGCTGACGGAATCGATAGTCGAGTCCGACCGGCGGTCGACGGGAAGCGATCTACGCCAAAGTATAGTGGCATCAGAATCGTGTTTGGATGTACGCCGGCGGGTTCGGAAGCGCGACCGGCGAGCGATGTTAACACCGCGCACCAGTGGTTTGCCGATGGGGCGTACATGCTCGTCTTCACGGGTGGAGGCGACGCACCCGGGGCGAAGCAACACAACATCGCGCTTTGCATTCAAGACGAAGCCAAGCGAGACGAAAACACGGCGTGGCGCGCGAAATCTGCGGCAAAGGAGGAAGCTATCGCGCTCATGCGTGAGAAGGGTATTCCAGATGGCGCAATCAACGTCGCCGAGGCGTGCGATAGATTTTTCGACGTCGGCGTGCACTATCACGACGTACTGGACACGTGGAGCGACTCGGAAGGAACGGTGGCGCTCGTGGGTGACGCGTGTCACGCGATGCCGCCATTCCTAGGACAAGGTGCAAACCAAGCGATGCAAGACGCGCTCTGCATCGCGACGCAGCTTTCCGAAGTCGGCACAAAGTACGACACGGTCAAGGCTGCGCTCAACGCGTACGAGGCTATTCGGAAGCCCCCGACGGCGGCGATTATGCAAAGCTCGCGGTTCATCGGGGCGTTGGAGACTGGCGCTGGACCAGTCAGTTTGTTTAGAGATTTAGCGTTTTTCATAGCGGGCACGCTCGGTATCACCGCAAAAGTATTCTTGAGCGGCGCGATGCCGAGATTTGGCGACGAAGAGGCGGCGAACTGAGTTGTAAAAATAAAGAATTAAACTGTCTTTACATGAAGCGAAAACGCCTTACTATACATTTGCTTTGCGAAACTGAGTGGTGGCTAATACGGCGAATTCGGACTCTTTTTCGTCTTCATAGGAATGATAATGTTTGAAGTCGACGGTGGTTTCATATCCTTGATGTCGTCAAGCTGAATCTGAGTGGTTACCTTCTCCACGCCGCGGATCAGCTTCATCTCCACCGTCTCCCCGACTTGGAGCTTGTCCAGCGTGCGATACAAATCACTCGAGTCTTGGATGGGCTCTCCAGCGAGTTCAATGATGATATCTCCGAGAATTAAGCGTCCAGATTCGTCTCGCGAAGTTGAACGTACGCCCGCTCGGTAAGCCGGCCCTCCCTCGCGAGCGTCGAGAACGAGGACGCCGCCTAAACCGAGCTGGTCCAAAGCTCCGTCTGGCGCGAACGAGATGCCGAGGATTGGACGGGTCACTCGGCCTGTGCGAATGATTTGATCCACGATACCGCTCACCATGTCGCTTGGAAGCGCGAATCCGACGCCGCTCGACGTCCCAGACGCGCTATAAATGGCGGTGTTTATACCGATCAACTGTCCGCTTGAGTTGAGCAAAGGGCCTCCGCTGTTCCCGGGATTGATTGCGGCATCCGTCTGAATGATCCCATCGATCGGCCTACCCGTGTTCCCGCTCTGAATCTCGCGCCCAAGGCCGCTGATGATACCAGTCGTGAGCGTGTGATCCAAGCCGAACGGGTTGCCGATGGCGTACACGCGCTGTCCGACCATGGCTTCTCCGCTCGTACCGATGACGAGCGGCTTCATCACCCGCAACGCCTCTGGATCCGTCACCTGCAACACGGCAATGTCCTTATCGTCGTCAAACCCCACAATGGCTGCGTCGAAGACTTTCTGCTTCGCGACGCCGCCCTCTTTCGGCAGGAAAGACACCTTGAGCTGATTCGCCTTGTCGATGACGTGGTAGTTGGTGACAATGTGCCCCTTTGCGTCCCACACGATGCCGCTCCCTGCCCCTTGCGGGGCCTCCGTAAGGTTCAAAGTGAACGCATCGCGCCGCACCGCAACATTCGTAATGTACACCACGCTCGACTTGGCGTCGTTAAACAGATTCACCGTCTCCCTCTCCCCGTCGGTGAGTCTCTGTTTGACTTGCACCGTCCTGTACGTAGCGTCTCGCGTCTCGCTCTTCGCCGGCATCGGCAGGTTCACCGGGCCATCGCCTCGCGGAAACACACCGGGTTCAACGAACGCGCGTCTTTCGTCCCCGAATGGAATCTCCCCATCCTCCTCGTCGCCGTCCGCGCCATCGATGGGTGCCCTCGGGTCAAAGTAATACCGCCCGCCATCCGCGCGCGCATCCGCCACGAAATGAGATTCCAACTCACGCCTCGGGCCGACCGCCGCCTCGCCGCCATCGAACGCCCGCGCATCCATCGCGATTTGCATCGTCAACGCTACCGCCGTCGCTGCGCACCCCGCTCGACGCGCGAGATCGCGCGCTGCGTCGGTAAAGTCGGCACTCTGGGCACCTCGCACGCGTGACGTAACGTCTTCCCTTTCGCCGTCGCGCGCGCGCATCGTCGTCGCGACGCGCGCGGCGCTGCGTCGGCGTAGGAGACGACGCGATCGATCCTTCGCGTCGCATCGCGTCGGTAAAACCGCCGCCTCGGTCGCGACGACGGTTGCGAACATTGTTTTGTAACGAAGCGACGAAGTGTGAGGTGGGCGCTGAATCCTCACAACCCTGCGCGTCATGGACGCCCGCGACGACGACGCCCGGCCGTCGGGCGTCTCGGCGACGCACGCGCGACACATAGAGATCCTGTGTCGGTACTACGCGCGCGAAGGACCGGCGTTCGAGCGACGGGCGTGCGAGGAACGAGCGTACGAGGATGGATTTGAGTTTTTGCCGAGGGTGGACTCGGACGACGGAACGCTTCGCTTCGTCGACGATCGGGGCGGTGGGACGACGGAAGGGGTTCTGGCGGCAAGGGAGATGTACGCAACGGAACGGAGACGGGCGTTGGAGGCGCACGCGGCGTTTGCGGGAACGATGTTTGTGGATGATTTACAGACGCTGTCGAATTGCGAGGGAGCGGACGCGGATCGAGTCAAAGACGCGTCGGCGAACGCGCGAATCGAGGACGCGGCTGGCGACGATCGGGGTGGGGGGAGCTTGACTGCGGATGAGATGGCTGCGGCGGTGTCTCGGGCGCAAGAGATTGCGCAGAGACTCTTTGCGAGCGCGGAGACGACGTCGAGCCAGCCGCCGACGGAGGACGCGGAACGAGCCGCAACGCCGAAAGCCATCGAAACGCAGGACGCGGGCGCGCGCCAGACGATTGTGGTTGACTTTGGCGCCGATGGAGCGGTGACCATGTCTCGACGCGGGGAGGAAAACTCGACGCCGGGGGCGGGTACGCAGGGTGACGACGACGACGACGATGACTTTGACTTTGATACGCTCTTGTCCGGTTTCGTGAGAGAAGAGATTGAAGAAGCTATAAACGTGGGGGTTAACGCGAACGCCGAGGCCGGAACCACGGTGAACGATAACGCCGCGGAAACCCCTGCGGTGGAAGCCGCTGTGGAACCTCCCGCGTCGACGGAGGCGGAGGAGATCGCCATCGCAGAAAATCCGCCAACGAAACCGACTGAAACGCCGGTCAACAAGGCGGAGGAAACGGTCGATCTTTCGCTCCTCTTCCCGAGCTCGAAGCGTAAACCTGTGGGTAACTTGGGCGGATTTGAAGAAATTATGAAGCCGAAGAAGAAGAAGAAACCGAAGAAGCCCAAGTATGCGCCGACGCCGAAACTCACGGATGATCTCGTCGGTCTCCCAGTTCGGAGCGAGGACCAAGATGATGACGACGAGCTCGAAGAGACGGACGTGGACGACTCTCCGCAAGTGACCGAAGCTGTTGACGAAGTATTCTTCCTTCCGGGACGCCCTGTGAAAACGAGGGTTCCAGTTGAAGAGGATGAAGACGTGACGCAACGAGTCGCAGAGGAGACAAATGCAGAGACTGAGGTTGAGGTTCTCGCGACGACAGACGTCGAGGATGAAGGTGAGGACGATGTGGTGACGGCAGTTGAAGCAACCGAGGTTCTCGCGACGACAGATGTCGAAGACGAAGGCGAGGAAGAGGTATTCCAACTTCCGGGGCGTCCGGTTATGAAAGTGTCGGAGCCCGTCACCCCAGTCAAAGAAGTTGTCGCGTTCATGCTTCCGGGCAAACCTGTGCGAAAGCAGGAAGAACAAACAAAAGAGCCCACACCAAAGCAAGAGAAGAAAAAGGTGGGAAGACCTCCAAAGAAGGAGAAGACGCCGGAGGCCACGACGACCGAGCCAGCTTCGACCGCATTCGCGTTGCCTGGGAGACCGGTCAACATCGCACCCATGTTTCCGGGTAAGCCGGTCGAAAAGAACGCGCGCCCGAAGCAGACTAAGAGTGCACAGGCGCCGATCGCAATCCCGCCGCCCGTCGAAGACAAGGAGCGAGAGTCATCAGAGGAGAGAACCTCGACGCCCGTGCCCGCCGCGGAACCGGAAGTGAAACCGGTAGCGTCAACATCACCAAAACTCGTCGATTCGCCTGCCGATTGTGCGAACGACGGCTTGCCGGGCTTGCCGGCATCCAAGACGAAGGGTCAGAAGAAGCTTCCTCCCAAGATTGTCGCCGACACGGTGCTCGCGCAGCGCGTCATGGCGTTTATCAAGTCTACGCTGCAGACGCAAGAATTGACGAGACCGCAGTACAAGATGATTTTGCGCAAGAGCATGCATAAAGTCATCACGACCGTTCCCGACAAGTTCAGTCAAAACACCGAAGAAGGCGCTTCTTCGTTCCTGACGGATTCGAGAAAGCGCAAAATCAACACGCTGCTCGACGCGTACATTGTGCGAGTGAGGACGCGCACGCGGGGGCCGAAAGGATCCACGCCGAATGTATGATTAAGTACAAGATTGTTTATGGGACGCATGATCGGTGTGTCTTATCGTGTTTCATCGCAGAAACACCACTTAGCCAGAAAAGAAAGAAATCCCTAGCATCAATAGCACATTGCAATTCAACGTCATGATTCATTTTGGCGCAACTTTGCGTCGCGAAGCGTTCCGAACACTCTTTGATATCTCTTTATTCAATTTTGTAGCTAATAAGAAAGAAATACTGTTGCATAGACGCTCTACTCACTTACTCGATATTCACCAACCCCGTGATTCGGCGGAACTCGTCAGTGTACGCCGAGTCGCCGCTCGCCGCCGACGGCGCGGAAACCGCCGCCGACGCCTTCTTCTTCTCCCCCTCCGCTCGCTTGACTCGGCTGTACAAGAAGACACCGAACAATGCGAGAGCGGTACCCGCCATGTTGAGGCTGGACACCGGATTCTTGAAATACAGTAACGTCACGACAATGACGGTGACGCGCTTCATGCAGTTACCGACAGAGTGTGTCACTGGCGAGACGCGAGAAAGAATCATGTACGAAATTTGCTGGTACATTTGAAAGCAAAATCCGGCAATCAAGAGGCGCTTCGCGAGCTCTTGGAAGCTCACACCGACTGCAGCCATGGCGCTCGGGGTGAAACGAACGCCTTCGATGCCGACGGCGATCGGAAGGCACACCAAACAGCTGAGCATGGTGATGACGCTGAAGAGGTTGATGTTGTCGATGGCCCCTTTGATGGAAGACAATCCCATCATCTTCTTGCTCAACACATTTCTCGATTGAAAGGTAATGTTAGAGCCCATGGCGGAGAGGAAACCCGCCCAGTTGAAGCTCACTTCGGTGATGGAGGCGAGCGCGACGCCCCCGACGACGGGAACGAGCGCTCCCATGACGGCCAACGATGGAATGTCCCCCAAGAACAACGCCGAGAGTAACACCGAAAAGAAGGGCTCCATCGCCTTGATGGTGTGCGTGAACGACACCGCCACCTTGCCCAGAGACACATTCGTCAACAAGTTACCGACGGTATGAATCACAGCCAACGGAACAATCGGCTTGAGCATCTCCTTATTCAGCGTCGGCGGTTTCTTCGCCCCGCTCGCCCACATAGCCGCGATCAGCGCGCTCCCGACCCCGAGTTCAATCAGCGTCACCGTCACCGGGTACGGGAAGCTCTTCAAAATTTGTTTGTTATAAATGTTAAACACAATGTTGAACCCGTACCAGCACATGAAGAGCGCGAGAAGCAACCCAGCGTTCAACGCGTCCTTGCCCCGCGCCTTCCAAACCTCGCCCTTATCCGCGGTCGCGTTCGCCCGCGGCGCCGTCCCGCGTCGTCGTCCCCGCGTCTCGCGTCGTCCCGCCCCGGCGATCATCGCGCGATGCATCACCCTCGTCATCTTCACCGCGTCGTCGTCGCCTCGCGTCGCCTCCGCGACAACCGCGGCTCTCGCGACGCGTCTTTCGATGCCACAGCCAGCCGCCGCCGCCGGTCGACATTCACCGATCTTTTGCGCCGCTCTTCCCATCGTGCGCGTCGTCGTCGCGCGTCGCGCCATCGTCGCCGCGTTCGGCGTCATCGCGGTGGACATCGTCGCGTCGTCGTTCGATCGGTCGGTCGGCGTCCGTCCCTCGTCGACGTCTGTCGCGACGCGGCCGTCGCGCGAGGGTAATCTAATCGACGCATCTTTAAAAAACCACCCAGGTGTATGTTTAAACAGTATGTAGGGTTTTGGAAAGAAGCCCTGCATCGCTCTGTCGGTGCTCTCTGACCAGGGCGAACACCGCTCGGGGAACTTTTCGATTGGCGTGCGATTCCACCGCGGGCGTCGGGCTTTGGTTTCGGTTCCCCCGCGCGGGTCGGTTCGTTGGATCGGGACTCGTCGCGGCGCTGGCGTCGTTCGTTCGGTCGTTCGTTCGTTCGGTCGGTCCGCCGGAGCTCTGGCGGAGGAACGGCGCTCCGCGCGACTGGCGCGTCCGTCCATCCGTCCATCCGTCGCTAAATAGAAATCTAAATGTTACATGCGCGCGCGCGCGCGCTCAGATGAAGGGAATCATGGCTCGACACCGCGCCGGGTATCGCCGAGGAAAGGTTTCGCGGTACCACCTCGCCGTCGCCGCGGCGCGCGGATACAGATTGGCAAAGGTCCAAAACGCAAACGCGCGCGCGGCTCGAACGTGTGGACACAAAGCGGCGAACGCGGTCCACTCGATGAGCTCACCGAGGTAGTGCGGACATGCGACGAGGTAGAAAAGACCGCCTCTGGGCATGACGTAACGCCCAGAGCGCTCAGACTCGGGGGCGGACGCCGCCGTAGCTCGCAAACGCCGAAGCTTCGCGTCGTGATAGACGTTGATGAAGACACCGAGAACGAAAGCGACGACGGCGTATCGAAGATGGAGCTCATTCGCTGGCGCTTGACCTCTGTACGCGAGCTCGGAGCCGACGAGAATACCGTTCACGACGTTGAACGCCACCGCGGACGAGACGGTTATCCACGCCGTGGGTCCAAGCGAACGGGTGAGTGGGTACACCACCGCTCGGTGCGCGTAGTGCGCAAACCACACCGCGACGAGCGCGCGGACGTACGCCGGGTCGCTCGATCCGCCTTTTGCAAACTCGGGGAAGATTTCCGACCCGCGGGTGACGCCCAACCAGAGGAAGATTGGGCTGGGAATCTCTTGTAAAAACCAACCCAACCCGCCGGGCATCTTTGGACCCCAACCGGCGGCGAAAAACTTGCCGTACGGGGCGTTGGTGGTGAAGAGGAAAGGGAAAGTCACCGCCGCGATGGCGACCCAGGCGGTGAGGACCTGGTCGTGGGATACCATCGTACCAGAGGCGCGGCCCGAACGGGCGGTGCGCGCGGATGCGCCGACGCCGCGGTTTGAAGACGGGTCCGGGGCGCCGCGACCCATTTGATAGCGAGGCAACAAACCCGGCAGACTCAGCGCTTCTTGACGACGCTCAAGAGCTCTGCGCGGGTGTAAAAGGCTCTGAAATCCTTCTTGCGGTTCACCTTGGCGTACTTGACGTCGCGATAAATCAAATAGAACAACGGGAAGACGGTGAATAGCGTCGTCAACGCGAGGAGGTTGTAATCCTCGCGCGCCAACGCGTCGCAACACGTCTCCTGAATCGGATTCCAGTACACCCTCGGGGCGTTGAGATCGATGGAGAGCTCGTGGAGGACGCTAGTGCGTCTGAGCGCGCCGATGCTCATCTCGTACTTGCGCTCGAAGGATTGCTGAAAGTCCAAGTGTAAAAAGTGTAGCTCCGTCTGACCGGCGTCGAGCGCCTCGACGGGGGCGCGCAGACACTCGCTCAGACCCTTCAAACCGTACCACTCCGTCTTTGCGTCGTAACTCTCGTCGTAAGCGACGCTGCAGTTTCTGTGTCCGCCCCAATTGTTATCGCACACGTACCACAGCGGCACCGGATCCCGCGTCGCCCAACCGTCGCGAGTCACCGGCACGGCGCAGTACGTCCCACTCGCCTCCGCCCCAGCCTTATACATGTACTTTTCATCCGGCGGCGGAAGCGTCGCGTGGTACTCCCCCATCAAATCAAACCTAAAGTGCTCCTTCCGAATGTCTACGAGCGAAATCGCATCCGCGTCCTTGGCGTCGACGCGCAACCCGCCCACCGTCGCTCGCTCCACAACCACCGGGTCCGTTCGACTCCACGGACTCAGCGCGCTCGTCGCCGTCAGCGTCGCCGGAAGCAAACTCAACGCCAAACCAATCGTCGCGTGTTCTGCGTACCTCGTCGGCCGCTTCGCGATCGCTCGAACCGCGCCCAACAAACACGCCGCTCCGCACGTCGTCGCTCCAAAGTACACCCCACCCACGCACGCGCACCCGATCGCCGGGGCGTACACGAGCATCCAACCCATCGCGAACCCGATCGCCTTGAACGTCGCCCGCTCCCACCGCCCCAGCATCGCCGTCGCCGCCTCGAATCGTCGCGAAAAGAGCGTCCACGCGCCCGCGGCTCGTTTCAACGCCCGTCTCCAGCGTCGCGAAAACGTCGTGGGCGTCTTCGTCGTCGGCGTCTTCGCCATCCCGCGCCGGGCAGTGGACGCGGCGAACAACGCGGCGAGCCACCCACCGGCGCGCTTCGACGAGGAACGACGACGACGCGGCGTCGGCGACGGCATCGTTGTTAGTGCGCGCGCGCGCAGTTGTAACGACTTTTTTTGGTTTGACAAAATTCAAAACGTCAGTCGCCGACGACGGGACGATCGGACGACGGAGATGCCGCGCGCGCGACGCGTCGTGTCCGTCGCGATGAGCGGGGCGGTGCAGAACGCCGTCGTGCCGCTCTTCGCGGCGGTACAGCTCGCGCTTTTTGGACTGATTCGAACGCAGACTTCAGCGCAGGCGGCGTTCGGACTCGTCGCGTTGACGACGAACGTGGCGACGACGTCGTTGAATTTCCTCGCGGATGGCGTCGCGGCAAAGGTTGGGAGGTATCTCGGACGCGGGGAGCGAGAAGAAGCCGGGGCGGCGGGACGGTTGGCGTTGACGTGCGCGTTGCTCGCGGGCGGGGCGAGCGCGGCTTCGTTGACCGCGGCGTTGAGAGATGGACGAATGCTCCAAGCGTTCGGGTTGGATGCGCACACGGAGAGTTTGTCAAAGACGTACTTTTGGTATAGAACGGCGGCGGTACCGTTCGCGTGCGTGTTTTCGTGTGCGATGGGGATTTTGAGTGGGATTGGACGGGTGAACGCGGCGACGGGGTGTCAAATCGGTAGAGCGGCGAGCGAGACTTTGGCGGTGGTTTTCGCGTTGGTCATCGGAGGCGACGACGCGTCGCGGGTCATGCGCGCCGCGGGGGTGGGGTATTTCGTCGCGGTCGTCGCGCAGGCGGTGGTCGGGACGACGTTGACGCTGCGAATGCATACGAGGGACGGGGACGAAGAGAACCACGCGTACTCGGCGCCACTCGACGTCTTTGGCGCAAAATCCTTGGCGATGCGAGAGGCGTTCGATTTCGTTCGCGATGGGTTGTCCATGTGGTCGCGATCGGTGTTGTTACAAGCGTCGTTTCTCATCGCCATGGGCGTCGCCGCGAGGTCGTTTGATGCCGCCGGATTGGCGGCGCACCACATCGTCACGAGTTTATGGATGATTTGTTCTCATTTGACTGACGGGTACGCGACGGCGGCAGTCGTCATCGGAAGCCGACTATTCGGCGCCGGGCGCAAACGTGAGCTCATTAATCTCTCGCGAGCACTCGTCGGCGTGGGTGTCGTCACCGGTGCGTTGTTCAGCGCGATTCTCATCGCCGGCGAATCTGGAATTCCGAATTTGTACACGCGAGACGAAGCGACAAAGAGTGCGCTGCTGTCTTCAGGCGTCTGGCGAGTTCTCGTCATCGCGCAACCGGTGAACGCGGCGTGTTTCGTGTACGACGGTTTCATCTACGCGACGCATTCGTTCGAGTACATCAGAGAAGTGATGGCGAGCGGTGTGGGATTGGTGTTTCTCCCGGCGCTCTTCTTTGCCAATCGGCCGACGGCATCGCTGCGCGGCATTTGGACGGCAAAGCTAGCGTTGAACGTCTGGCGCGTCTTCTGGCTCGCCGCGCGCGTGCACGTGTGGTTACCCACGCAAGAACTCGAACGCGTATTAGAACCGGATTCTTCGTCAGAAGAGGATGACGACAACTACGACGAGGATCACGATGATCGAAGTGCGCCGTACGAGCCTTTGATTTCGTCGCCAGGCGAGACGACGGCGGACTCGCCCGCGATTCCGTCTGGATCGACCCCAGGGGGTGTACGATACGAATCGTCGCTCAAACCGTCTAAGATTAAGAACAATCCGGGGTTATCACCGATTCGCACGCCCGAGCTCGCGTTGGCGAGATCGAGTAACCTGCGCGCGAGCGCGGATCAGTTTCAACCGCGATGAGGCGGCGGTATCACTAAGTAGCATTGATGTAAATTCACAAATCTATCTCTCTCACGATTCCCAGTCGAAATCACTCCCGCTGTCGTCCTCGGCAGCCTCAGCCACGGCTTTGGCCTCGCGTCTCGCCCGCTTCTTCGCCGCGCGCGCCTCGTTTGGATTGTATTGCCCTTCGGCTCCGTACAGTGCGCGTTGTCGCGACGACGCCGCCTTCGACTTCGACTTCGCCTCGGCGTGTCGCAACGCGCGTTGCGTGCGTCCAGCCTCGCTATCGTCGCGAGCCATCGCCATCGGGGCGTGTGTGCCGTCGCCGTCGTCTCCGTCGGCGCCATCGTCATCCTCATCCATGCCGTCGTCGTCGTCGCTCAAATCGTGCGCTTCGATGAAACCGTTACCCATCGTCTGAACGGGCATGAAATCGTCACCCTCTTCCTCCTCGGGGAGTCCCGCGATGACGGTCGATTGCTCGTCAGCAAACACCTTGTCTGCGTCGAACTCTTCGCTCCAGTTTCCTACGATTTCCGCCGATGCGTGCTCCTTGTTCGCCGTGCGTTCGGGAGGCGACGTAAAGTACGGAATGCGGCCATTGTTCCAATCCGTCAAGACGACGCGCGCCGCCGCCTTCAAGTCTGGAATGCCACCTTTCTTGAGCTTACCCTGCACCCGCGCGACTTGACGAAGGAAATCGTCTACATCTCCAAACCTTCCCGTCTTGTACATGAGCATCAACTGTTCAGCCGGGCAGCGACGTGTGATTTCGTGCACAGGCGCGATGGGATCCTCAATACGCTCCACCTTGACGCAGTTGCGAAGGGCCGCCGCGCCCGCAGACTCACCGAGGGAACTGGCGAACACCACACCCGGGGAATCGATGAGCTTGACGTGTTTATCGAGGTTAATCTCCTTCAACACCTTGGTCATGCCCGGGGTGTTACCGACGGCGGCAGCAGTTCTGCTGCGCTTGAGCGAGTTGATGAGACTCGACTTGCCGACATTTGGAAAACCGACGATACCCACCGTGATGGCTGTCTTCATATTCTTGTTGCGAGCGTAGTTCTTCAACATTTGCAACAAGTTTTCCGCGCCGAGAGAATCGGTGCCGCCGAGAGCGTTTCCAGATGACTTGAAATTGGCGTTTCTCGCGCCGAGCTTGGTCGCTCCGGTGGACGTGGCGCACTTGAAAGCCACCGTCGGGAGTTCCTCTCGAAAGTACTTCAGCCAAGCCATGACGTTTTCTTTAGGCACCAAATCAATCTTGTTCAACAACAAAACGACGCGTTTATCCGGATTCATTCTTCGCACGAAACGCTCAACCTCGGGCGAGCGACACGACAGCGGATCTCTCGCGTCCAACACTTGAATGATGACGTCTGAAATCTCCACAACCTTGACAAACTCCTTGTAATACGCCCGCCGACTCGCATCTTGATCGACAATCTCTCTCGCCTCGAGTTCATCCGCGAGTTTCGCCGCCTTTTTCTCTTCGTAATTCGCCTCCTTCCTCGCCGCGTACGCTCTCAAAGCCTCGAGCGTCGGCGCCGTCTCGCCCGCGTCCATCATCTCCTTGGCCAACCTCTTATTCTCCGCTCGTCTCACTTTTTTCGCCTCGGCCAACTCTTCCGCCTTCTTATCCATCTTTTCGTGTTCGTACTCAATCTCCTTCATCAATTCATCCTTGTACGGCCACGCCGTGGGCACCCCCGGGTCTTTCGGTCCCTTCTTTTTGATCCCCAGGCGCTTGAGACGGTTTTCCTCCTTGCGCTTCTTCTTGTGGTGCTCCTTCACCTTGCGTATAACCTTGTACTTTTGTTTCAGCGTCGTCCGCTTCGACTTGGATTTCGTCGATTTCTTCGGCATGATGACGCTTCTTCTCCTTTGTCTTCGTCGCCTTCTTCTTCACCGTCTCCGTTTCTTTCCGTGTGTTTCGTCGTCACCGTTCGTGCGTCGTCCTCCAGCGGCAGCAGCGGCGAGTGGTCTCTGGAGCCGAGTACCGATCCTTTGTCGTCGCTCTTCCTTTATCCTCGCGAGAAACCCGCCGCGGTTATCTGCGGGGAAACAAACGAACGAACGAACGTTGCGTGTCCGTCGTCGTCCGTCCAGCCTGCGTCGGGGTCGGGCGTCGTCGACGTGTGTCGTCGCGGTCGAAGAATGCGCTCTTTTTCGGCGGCG
>Ga0181575_10002262_pt1 | contig 13710 bp, 21 predicted proteins | sample 101ome_23_FD_145599 | JGI IMG/M metagenome (GOLD analysis project Ga0181575, IMG submission 145599) | Coastal salt marsh microbial communities from the Groves Creek Marsh, Skidaway Island, Georgia - 101411CT metaG (spades assembly) | ecosystem: Environmental > Aquatic > Marine > Intertidal zone... | reverse complement strand
AGCTGCAATAACCTCAAAATATCAGTACTTGGCAAACTTATTTGTAGGGGTTGAATGCCCGTATTATGTAAGAATTTTCACAGCTAGCTCTTACATTAGATGGCCCGAAGTGGTATTCTCTTAAGGACACCAGTATGCGGGAATGAACCCCTCCCCAAGAGGGGTGAATGAACCAACAAGAACTTATATACCAGACGATGGGTTAAAGCTCTAAATGGATAAAACTTATAGTCCTATTCACTCATGGAGAGTTTGGGCTGCTCGTTCTACTTCACTCTTCAAGCATTTCTCCGCTTCCGCCGAATTCAGTCGGGAAGTCTTTAAATTTTGGCAATCCGTCTTTAATACGCAATATGGCGTTTTCATAATTAATGTGAGCAGTCGGATTGAATGTGAAACCCTGCAGTAGGGCTCCATATACGTCAATAAAGCCGTACCCAACAGTATGATCATTCATTAAATGTCCGCCACATTTAGAGCACCAGCATTTCGCATGTCCGTCATTTTGTTCGTAGCGTTGGATTAACTCGTTTCCTGCTGTAATTTTTACATCTTCTGGCTTGAAAAGAGTAGCACTCGTTACAGGTGAGGCAGACCAAGCTCTACAATTCTTACAGTGGCATAAAATTTGTTGAAACGGTTCATTGCTTAATTCTACAACAACTGCCCCACATGAACATTGTGCTTTGTACTTCATTTCAATTTCCTCCCACTTAAGCGATTACTATTGCACCATAACATTTTGTTTAGCACGTCAGCAGTATTTCGAAACTAAATTTTATTCTCTAAAGAAATACGACTGTATTATCTATGCAAAATCCAATTCTGAGCCCGTGGAATACTACATCCTTAAAGCTTATCAATAAAAGATCAAAAGGTTTGGCTATTTTTTGGATTCCTTACTACAATCGCTCTCCAGCACAACCCGTCTTTAATTATGCTTGTATTTGTTACGATGTCCCCTTTATCTTCCCAACGTGTAAGCAGAACGTGTTCGTCCTCGTAAAGTACTTCTACTGCTTTAAACCAGTCCCAGTTCCAATTTGGATCAACTGAAAGTTTAGCAAAGCTGTCTACATGTTCATCTCTTGTTAAAAGGTCGGTTTCTCTTACAAACATATAATCTTCGTGGTGAATATTTTTGAAAGTTTCCAAATCCCAATTTGAATAGACATCTAGATATTTTTTATACAGGCTCATTAGAATCTCCAGCAATAGTTCAAGGATACCACGAATCCCTTTGAGAAAAATTAACGTAATTTTGAGCCCCTACAGCGAACCCATATAGGGATATAGTTCCTAGTATGACGTTACACTAGTCTATGGATCAAATGCGATCATGATTATTACCTTGCTTTATGACTTTCCAAATCAAAGAATTTATAAATTCGTTTCACTTACGAGCCTATCTGGATCGAATCAGCGTTGATAAAGTTTTCATTTAAATACGCAAAGTCCATATCGCCTTCGTGGTAAAATACATCGTGTACCAAGTCACCCATGGCCTCAATATATTTTTCACGGCCTACGAGAGCATTATCAGCATCGTCTTCCGAATTATAAACTGCGACATACATCGCCGACTGATCAGAAGTTTTCATTGTTAAGAGGAATTGCGCTCCGACCATCCATTTAGCTGAGTTTAATCGGTAAATGGATAAGGCCTCGTCCATTGCCTCTTTCGACTTAAAATCGACAACATTAACTCTTACATACATTGATCCAATTCCACTGCAACTTAGTAATGTTTAAGCCCAATGAAGTATTGTACTTAATAATCAAGCGGGTCAATTATTAAGCGATGGTAATGTGAAGCTGCTGAAACTTTAAAACTTTTGCTAGATATCCAATTGCAATTATATTTCATTTAAGTTGCTTCAGACGTTAGGGAATATTTTATTTGTCCTAACGGTACTGTCGAGTGAAAATATTTGGGTAAAAGTGAACTAACTAATCTTGACCCTTATACAGTACTCTCGGTTAATATATTCGAGGGAACAGTATAAATTTTTAAGAATGGTGAGACTCCTAAATGGAAAAATTTAATTTAATGGTTGACGCAATGGACAACGGTCCGTTTGAAAAGATGGATGCTTTCGTACATGAAGATTTTATGTTTTTTAAAGAATATACGGTACAAAATCGTGAAGAATGGCTGGAAGATATAAAAGAACTCATAGAGGGCGACTGGAAGTTCAACCAGCCTCAACTATTAATTGAAAACGAAGATATGGTAGCTTTGAACCACATTGTGGTAGAAGGGAATTCTTCTTACCGTGTAACTGCAGTGCATTTTCTGAAAGATGGGCAAACATGGCGCTTAGCAACGCACCGCACTTGTATTTAGTCGAGTGCAATTACGACATGCAAAACTTCATAACTCGGTTGCACTTGCTGAGGTCATTTGAGTGGAATTTTTATTTTTGTTTAGAGAAAAATCAGTAAAGTTCAACTTTCCTAATGAATATATCAGCTTTGTAGTCTTTTCCATACGCTACCACTCCCAAGGATTTAAGGCTAGTGGGATCCATTTTTGTTTTCATTAGAGTTGATGATTTCTTGAAATTTGAAAAGGGTATCTCAACCGTTACCCAATTATTGGGAGCCATAAATTCTGCCGCATAATATTGCCATGGAAGTCTACTTGAGCCATTTCTCAAATGTATATTATAGGTCTCATTATTTCCTTTTACTTCCATACGAATTCCTTTTTTTTCATTTGAACCAATAGGACCGATATTCGTTCTGACTTGAATGAAACCACCATTGTTCTTCGTTGAGACTATTCCACTTAATCTTATTGACACTTCCTCTTTTACATAGACTGCAGAACCTTGAGATACTCCGCCCATCACCGTATCGGCGATGTATGACCAAGATTGGGTTCTAACTAGGTTTTCGGCACTACCCATTCCCACTCCCAAGGCCAAGATTACTAATTTTAGAGTTATAGTCCACAAAATCTGCATAAAGCGCTACCTCCACAGAACCCGACGTAGCCTTAGAGCTGCTTAATGCAACCTAAACGCATTAATTTGCAGAGAATTCATCACTTCAGTTTGGTCAGTTTGGGCTGACGCCCTAAATTCCCACATCCGTATGAGGTCAGGCTAACGTGGCGTAACGTCTTGAGAGCCGCGCTGGTGTGTCGGTGTTCTTTACTCTATCAGGATTAGGAAAATTAAGCCTATTTTTTGATCGTGGCTACCAACTCCGCGTCAATCATCAGATTTTCATGTTGGTACTTGTTGCGAGCGGGAACGACTATATTCTTCACCCAATCTTCCATCACTTTAGCAACCTGTTCACTCTCGATCGTAACAAAAGCTGTCATTCTACATCGGTTATTTTTATCTTTGTTAATATCCACAGACACTTTGGAACGAATTTCGTGCACGTCTAGTTTTTGCCAAAGAGTGGTTAACTCTTTTATAAAAGCGTCATTGTCTGCTTCCGTCGTGAAGGTATTAACGTTCAGTCTTTTTATAACTGGCATGCATAGTCCTTTACTTCTTACGCAACCTTACATTGCCTTAAATTCTTAACAAAGTGAAATCACTAACACTCTCGGATGTCCGAGGCCGATACCATCCTAATGGCATAGTATTTGGCGCTATCTGGTTCGGTCGGTGCTTACTTTGCGCTGAGTAATAAGGGGATAAAAGGAAAATGATTATTCCTGATGAATAACTTCTCCATGAAAGTCTATAATTTCATGGAAAGCGCTTGTTTCATCATTGTATTGATTCAAAAGTTGACGCGCCTTCTCAGCACGCTCCTCTGTTTCATAAACAGCAACATTAATGCAGGATGTTGGACCTGTTCTTATAACTGTTCTGCTTAAGGCTTCTGGAAAACCCAGTGTTTTTTGCATACTTATGTCTGCCCACCGTTTAATAGCCTGTTCCAAATCTTCGATAGATTTGTATTCCATGTTTACGACTCTTGCGTAGGCCATACAGTTTCCTCTCTGATTTTACTTGGGGGGAAAAAAGTGCAATGTCATGATCCACTTTTTAACAAGGCGCCAACATGTTCCTGCTCAACGTAGAAACATCTTAAGTCACCTTCATGTGTAAATAAATCTGCCAAGTCTTTATCTTCGTGATGTTTATCCCGTTGCGCAACGGCGCGATCACCAGCTTCTTTACTGTCATATATTGAAATCGTAAGAGCCGATGTTTCTGAAGTTTCGACACAGGCAAACGCACGAATTTCGGGGAATACAGATTTTATATCGTTTCGAAGTATTGCGATGGTTCTTTCTGCTTCTGCGCGGCTGGCAAATTCAGCCATATTAATTCGTGCGTAAGGCATATTTGTTCCTCTCTGTTTTAAAATACTCTGACAAAACCCACTTCTCATAACAATGGGAAATCACAACATGATTGGACAAATCATTGGACCGCTAAAAATCACACCCCCACAAGAGGAAAAATATTTTAACCCAATCGAAATTATAAAAACGACAATGAAATAAATGTTTGCAATATCAACGATTGAGCGCACTATAATATCATAATTTAGGAAAAGGAAAATTTAATGAATTGGATCTATAAGACAACAAAAAGTGATTTTGATACTGACGAAGTCAGTTTGAATGATCATTTGAATAACTTGGGTAATGATGGATGGGAATTAGTTTCAATTATTCCTCCTAGTTACGGCGGTAAGTTTCATTTTTTTTGGAAAAAGCAGGAAGTATCAGCCCCAAAACAAGCTCGCGAAGAAGAACGCGCTGACACGTTAAATTCAAAGCAGAGCGCGGAAAACAAAGCCAAAACAGCTAATTCAGGTTCACCAGTTGAAATTACTCAATCCAAATTTGAGGTAGGTGATACATTCCCGGAATTCACTCTACAGTCTTCATCAGGTGACATGTACTCAACCGCAGATCTATCAAAAAACACTATTATTTATTTTTATCCTGCTGATGGAACAGAGTATTGCACAATACAAGCAAAAGGCTTTTCAATTATTTACGATACCATAACGGATATGGGATTGGACATTGTCGGAGTGTCCCCAGACGATATTTCAACTCATAAAAAGTTCAGATCAGACCAGAATATTCCATTCCACCTGCTCTACGATGAAGGATCGAAAGTAAGCGATAAGTTAGGCCTTCTGAAAAGACCTCCACCAGATCATATATATCCGCTGCGTGTGACTTTCCTTGTAGATCAGAATAGAACTATCCTAGGAAAGTGGGATGAAATTGATGTGCAAACACATTCTGACGATGTTGTTTCTTTTGTAGTAGAAATTCTAGATAAAAATGAAAATGCTGAAAAGAATTAGATTAAATTTGATTTACGTACTCTTTAGAGCGTCCCAAAAAATATTTTTATTTTGGAATTGGGGTGGAATAAAGCAGTAAATAGGTTCTTGCACTGGTTTTCTGGAGGGTCCTATGCTTTCAGAGAGGGCCGCTGAGTTAGATTAAGGCTGAAACGGTATATTGGGTGTCTAGAAGTTTTAGTGTTAATCTGCCGATTTCACTTATCGGCTTTCGAGTGTTTCCAGCAATGCAGTCAGTCGCTCCACAATTCCGCTATCCTCAAAACTTTCAACAATACAATCATCAGTTTTCAAAAAAGGGAGTTTCTCCGAGGTCCATATTTCAGCCTTAGGAGATAGTTCTTTAGCGGTATCAAAAATTCCCAGTGGAATTCCAACTATTCCTTCCATCACTTCAGGTGCAGGGTTTGTTTTACAGCGCACATGACATTGGGTGCAAAAATGGACGGTATTCATATAGCCGCTTCCACCTTCAAATGAATAAGAGGCAGTTTGACCAGTTTCTTCAATTTCTGAAACAGAGTATAAGCAGCCAATCTGGTAACTACCTGACAATTTACGACATTTTGTGCAGTTGCACTGAATGATCAACATAGGGTCTAATTCTGTCTCAAACTTATATTGTCCGCAGATACAACTACCAGAATGTTTCATTAACTTCTCCCAAATTACACAGTCTAATATAGACTTCCACGGTAAACTAATATTGGACATCAAATCAAATGAATATCACGACACACTTTCGATCTTCATGAATTGCTTAGTAACTAGCTTATTGATCTTCCCAATCTGCATTGGTCCAGCCCTATGTTTAGAGATTTATTAACATTTTCTTCTGTACAATCATTAATCCGATGTTACCGTCTATACCTATAAACTGAGGACAACTTAAATATAAACTAAACGATTAGATGAATAATGAATGATGAGGAAATAAAGCAACTGCAGCGTCAAGTAAGCAAACTTCAGCTTGAAGCTAAATTGCGTAAATCTGTAGCAAACGAACTTGAACGGCAAAAAAATCTTGTACAAAAAGCCAAAGAAGAGGCGGAGGAACAGCGTCAAATACTGCAAGAGGCATCACGACGATTATCTAAATACCTCTCGCCACAAATTTGCGATGAAATATTAAGGGGAGAAGATTTTTTAGGTATAAAGAACTCCCGCAAAATTTTGACTGTGTTTTTTTCTGACATTGTAAATTTCACATCGATATCTGAAAAGATGGATCCAGATGAACTTGGTCGTTTTTTGAATTACTATTTGACGACCATGAGTGAATTGGTCCTCAAATACGGGGGTACCATCGATAAATTCATTGGTGATGCAATAATGGTCTTTTTCGGTGACCCATCCAGTGAAGGCCTCGAAACTGATGCTTCAAACTGTTTTCATATGGCCGTCGAAATGCAGGAATTTCTTGCTAAGAATAGAGAAAACATTCGCAAGGAGTACAATCTTCCAGAAGCTTTACGGATCAGAGTAGGTATTCATACTGGAAAGTGTAATGTAGGGAATTTTGGAAGCGATCAGCGGCTTGAGTACACAGCAATTGGCAGAACGGTCAACATAGCTTCGAGACTGGAACATGCATGCGAAGAAAGCGGAATATTATGCTCCAAGGCAACATATGTACTGCTGCAGACGAGCCATCAATTTTCAGACGAAAAGAATGTTTCTGCCAAAGGTATTGAAAATGAATTAAAGGCCTACAGCTGGCAAAGACCCTAGTTCCGCCTATTTGGAAACCTTAGAATATTTTATAGGAGCTTTCTTCTTCTGCCCCGTCTCATTATGGCTCATTTAAAGTAAAATGGGAGCAGGTCTTCAATCGGACAGGTGATCCAACAATCATCAAAAAGATTAACAATAACGGGTGTTTTGATGGTATAAAATTATTAGATTTTACTTTTTTCTTGCAACGTCTGTATTTATTTTGACTAATGAGCACACAAAATGAGTTTTGAGGAGTGAGATGGCATATCAAGCAAAATGTTTTTGTGGAAATATTCACGTAAAAATTCCTTACGATCCAATGATGCATTTTCGTTGCCATTGCACAGATTGTCAGGTGCTCTGGGGGGGAAGCTTTTCGGGACTCGCATTCACAGAGGACGAATTGGAAATTAAAGGCGACATCACAACGCATACGTACTACGGCGGGAGTGGTTTGTCTTTACACTTAAACTTTTGCTCGCACTGCAGCACAAAGATTTATAGTAAACCAGATATTTTAGATGGTATGGTTTACGTGCCAGCTGGCTTACTTCATGATCAGATCGATTTCATGCCAAAGGTTGAAATTTGGGCAAAGAGTAAACCCAAGTGGATGGTCGGAACAGATAGCATTTTGCAGGCTTATGAAGAAAATGGAACTATAGAACGAATTACTTCCATTTTAGAAAATCTTGACCAAAGGGGCTGATAAACCATCTTAATTTTAACGAATATTGATTTTAAACAACCGACATTAGTGTAAAGCCTTTTATACTATTTTCTGAGCAGGTTTTTGATAATTATTGAAAAGGCGTCCTAGCTTTAAAGTCCAAAGCGCGTCACAAATTGCGCCTGACGCTATTCTAAGATGCAAGAAATCAGGAAGTAGTCTGCTCAAACTGCCACGTAGGTACGATACAGTCTGCATTGATGCGGGGCCGTTACGCTACAATTGGCAATGATGAATGGAATGTAGATGGCAACCATCCAAACAATCAAAGAAGAAAGGCTGCAAGTCCCACGACAAAAACATAGCGAGCGCACTTTGCAATAGTCACTAGGAGTACAAAGGACAAAAGTGGCTCTCGCAATATGCCTGCGACTATTGTAATTGGGTCACCGATAATTGGTACCCAACTCAACAACAACGAGTAACGACCATATCGTCCATAAAATCGCTCTGCCTTTTGGAGCTGTTTTTCGTTAACAGGAAACCATTTTTTGGCCCTAAGATTTTCTGTAAGTCTGCCAAGGCACCAATTAAATGTTGCGCCTAAAACGTTTCCTAGTGTAGCGACAGCAATTAGTTGCACCACCGCATCTGGTGAGATTGAAACTTGATACGCAAGTAATGCTTCGGATTGTGCTGGAAGGATCGTTGCAGCCGCAAATGCGCTTATGAATAACGATAGGTACACAGAGGTTTACCTGAATTTCTGTCTATCGGAACCGAAGCGTGCCCGATTGATGGAATTGACCTGGTTGCGCATCAAGAGAAATGTGGGGGATTTAAAACGCCGTCAATAAATTCAAATATGATTGGTCCACTTAGGGGAACGATCTCTTTAATATTAAATGAAATTTCTGAATTGCCAATTAAATCATCGCGAAGTCTTCCGCCTGTTTCTCGCGCTTCTTCATTTGGATATGTCGCAATTCCAAATGCAGATGTTTCACCAGTCTTTACAAAAACATTTATTTCTTGCTGAGGGAAAGGACCGTTATTCTTGTACCAATCCGCCCAGCTTTCAAGGTCTTCACTTGTTTCAAATTCAAACATAACGACATTTGCCACCGACATATCGGATACTCCTTAATTGGTTTGTAAACAGGGTAAACACACAATGGGGGTGGGTCAAATCGCTGCAACTTACAAATTGTAAACCAGCGCTCCCCAATCAAATTTTTTTACGTTTGCGGAAAAAAACCCCCGCTTAGAAATGCTAAGCAAGGGTAAGTGGCCTTTCCGACATGGGAATGAAGAAAGGTGAGAAAGACTAGTTCACTGGCCCTAAATCCAATAACAACCTTGCATGAACCTGACATCGAGAGAGAAACTTGAAAAAACGATCCGACAAGAACAGTGCGACCTCTGCGCTGGCACGATTTGTAGGTGGCATTGATGATGCCATCCTTCCTCCTGCTGGTGATGACCTGCACGGCGAGAAAGCACACCTGAAATAAAGCCAATTTACACGTGCACTAGCAGCATCGCTGCCAAAGTTGAAAATGAGGCCAGAGCGGCTTTCAAAGAAGTTGGTGTGGCTAGGCTAATCGCCTAGCCAATAAATTAATATGGATTAGCTTGCTACGGGGGAGATTTCATAGAGAATGTCCTGCATATTTATCAGAAGATAGCCATACAGAATTGTAAAAATCAAAGGGGCAATCCAGCCTTCTGCTGTGGGCTTAGTTCCTTCAACTTCTGCCCAAGGTCCATTTACCATTCTATAGCCTGAAATCGCACCCAAGAGAGATTGTACGAAGCTAAATGTGACAAAGGCCCAAGCACCCTGCGGACCTGCAATTAATAAAACGATCCCCATAATAAAACCAGCACCGACAAAAGTGCCGACAAGATTTATTACAAAAGCAGACTGATCACCAAAACCATATTGTTCGATCATACCTTCTTTTCCAAAAAAGCATCTATATGCGTAGTATCCAGCACCTGCAGTCGCAAGAAGCCAAATAATCAGGTTCAGCGAACCTCCAAAACTTTCTACCATTTTATTCTCCAAATGTTGGCTATTGAAGTAATAACACAAAAATGAACCACGGGTGAAAAATTCCTAATGTCCAATTAAGCTCACTGCAAAATCACAAAAGGCGCGGAAAACGCGCCAAGACAAAGGTGCCGACGGATTAATTGCTGTTTTGTGGCGTTAATTTAAGATAGTAAAGCATTGCTTACCGCAGTCTTTTCCCATTCAACTTTTTTGATTTCCATCAGCTTGTTAGGATCATGCTCATTGGGATCAATCTTGTTCGCATGGGAATAACTGTTTGGCGCGGGTTCATTGCGTTCTTCCGCATAAGCCAATACTGCCTTCAAGTAGGGAGCCATCTTCGTGTTCCTCTTTATTTGGTTTGTTCGCTCAATAGATAATGGTCGATTTTACCTCGATATTTACCTGTAACTTTCGTAAGGCAAAATTCGTGCCGTTGTCACTTTTGGATGTATTTAAGTCTAAATCAAGGGCAGATAACCCGCACGTGATTAACAATGTTCCATAGTTAACGCCAAAAAAAAGAAAGGCAGTCAACGAGGAAGATGTTGAAAGATTGATCGCTTTGCCTGTGAATCATTTCCAGCTTTTGGGAACAGCGGCTTGCTTGGACCGCTTTTGGATACACTAGGACATCTTCTGCTTTGTAGGTTCAGCAGAGGGCGCTGCTCCCATTCGCCTTAAGCAACAGAAGCATAACACACTTTTCGAAAATTAACAAATGAAACGCGGCCAAAAGATTTGCGACTTCATTTTGGAGTGACTATTCTGATCACTCAACGAACGAATTAGATTCTGATTATATTTTACAATGTTTCGCCCAATATTCCCCGTCCCAATAAATATCGAAACTAAATTGTAACTCGTCCTTGACGACAAAATGATGGACGGTTTTACCGCTTAACCCACCATCTGCAGTACATGTGCAAAACACAACGACATCTGTTTCGTTGGCAACAACTTTATCGATTTCTGGCACAAATCCAGGCCATGCATCATTTAGTTTGCTCAAGACACCTTCTAGGAAAGCAGGAAAGCCGTGATAGGTTCCTCCTAGGGCATGTTCGGCATGAAAAGTGTAGGTACATTCAGGATGATTTAATTCAGCTAAGGCTTCCATGTCGCCTGCACCAAATGCTTGATAGGCGGACATTACTACTTCTTCAGCAGTCATAATTTTTCCTCTCTGTTCTTGTAGTCAGGCCAATAGACCAATGAATAAATTAGCGGGGAGAAACGATTTCTCGATTGTAACCAGAATGGTGCGAATGGAATGTTGCACCCCACGCGGACAACGCCTCGATTGCATCCTGTTTGGCATTTCCCAGACATAAAACGCCTATAATTTCGACTTGCTCATGAACTTCAGTAGCGAGTGGGCTTGTCATGTGGTTGCCAAGTCGAACCATCATGCTGTCGCTATCAACAAAAGCCTCTATCAGAGTTGCTTCAGTTTGATCTGCTGAAATATGCCATTCATAGCTTATGCTCTTTTCTTCTTTTAAATCGTATACATACTTTGATGCCCGATCTCTTGACCATGTTTTAAAGCTGTCAGCATCTTTTACCTTGCAGCTTATTATCAAAACCATTCGGTCCGATTGGGCATTTAACTCAGTCATAACTTTTCCTTTCTGTTGGTGAAGGCAGGTTAACACAAAATTGGCCCGTTTTAAAAAAAGTAGCGTTCATCGAAGTGCACCACAAAAGTGGACGGCGATGCCGTGAAGTATGTTGGCGTGGCTAAGATTATCGCCCAAGCGATAAATTAAATACATTAGGTCAGCTTACATGCTGACAAATGCTGAGCCTTTTACGTCCGAAACCATTCTGATGGGCATTGTTGAAGCTGCTTGGCCCCTTATTTCCGCAATCTTAGCAAGAGCGGCTGTGCCAGTGGCTTCATCTTTATATTTGGTAACAACCGCCATTGTTTTGTCGCCTGTTTCGATGAAATCTACTGAGGTTGCGCCAAGCGCCATGATCATTGGCCCAAATTTTTCTTTCGCTATCGCTTCCATTTCGTCAGTCCACTCGTCGGCTTCCCAGTGTGAGATTGTGAAATACGACATTCTATCCTCCTTTGTTAGCATCTGCAGCCAACCAAATGCAGCGTATGCCAGTCAATAATTACGTAACGACAGGTTAAATCAGTATGAAACGCGGAGAAACGGTTTGCGCCTTTATTGAGCATTGCTGCCTGATGTCAGCAGGCACATAAGTGACAACCATATTTTGAACTTATAAGTTTTCTGGAGCCGCAACACAATTTGCCCTGCTGATTATAAGATGTTCAACAAGGTGGAGTCTTACTCGAAAATAGACGGCCTCGTCGCATTAAGTATGGCCCTAGGTTCAATGTCTGCCGACGAGATCGTTAGTGCCACCAGCCCATGGGATGACCCCGAATTTAAACTGGCAGTTTAGTACCAATGGTTCCCAACCACGGCGTTATTCTTTTTCAATTGGAAAGCCGAATACAATCAAGACTGAATAGATTTTTCGATTACAGTCAGCTACTGGCGGAAGGGTTTCACCAAGTTTGAGCGGAAACAAAGATAAATCTGCGTTCTCTGGTGTACATGTCCCACTGGCGCCCTCGGGCGTATATCTGGCTGAACGACAAGGCCCATGAGTTACATTGGAAATCGTTTTTCCATCAGATAAAAACCATCGCTGTTTACCGTTTTGATCGGGTGGTTCAATCGTCAACAACGATATGTGGTCTTCGCCATTTGTAACATAATATTTTCCAGCTGAGATTGGAAAATCGGGGGATCGCATGATCAGACCGTTTTCATCCAACCACCAATCATCAATATCAAAACGCCATCCTGCTGGGGCGATATTACCAGCCTTGCGCAGGAGTTTATAAAATCTAAGCCAAACCCCAATGGGGCCAGGGTCTTGTCTCCATATCCCCCAAGTTTCAGCACCCGTGCCAGAAGTCGCCTCAGGAGGGGCCAGTGCAGCAATATATTGGGTTGGAACACGCCTAAAAAATTGTTTTGCTGAGGCTTTACCTGCAAATCCCAAACTAACCAATGACAACGCTGAAATAAGCCAGTGTCGTCGATCCATTAAATTATTCTTTGGCATGCAGCCCCCCAAAAGCTAATGTTTCACTTTGAACTGCAAATTAGAATAACTTTGTCAAAAAGCGAGAGAGCCATTTAAATGAGTTTTTCTGGGTATTTAGAAACTAATGGACCACCACCACCTTTAATTAAGGTTGCAACATCGCCTTCATAATAAAAGTCGTCACGAATAAGGTCCGCTCTTTCTTCTATCCACTTCGTTCGTGCGTCTTTGTTCGCTTCAGCAATTTCAGCCGTTTCATAAACCGTAATTATCATGAATGACGTATCGCCGATTTTTACGGCAATGCTAAAATCGGATGTAGCTAAAAACCCGTTCCTACAAGCCTCACGGTGTCCTTCAAGAAGCTGTTCTTGTGCTTCAGGTGTATTTTGCTCACCCATGATAATTCTGGCGATCGGCATTTTCAGTAACTCCTAAAACCTAAAAGAGGACATCTCATTATGGGCATGTTCGACAGATTTATAAAGACCGAAGAGCGTGCTATGGAAAACTCAAATGCGCCTATGTCTGCAGATGACTTTCTGCACATCATGGGATGGGGCGATTTTTCATCCTCTGCTGGTGTTAGGTTCAACGTTGATAACGCGATTGGCATTCCTGCGGTCTGGTATGCTGTTGCTCCCCAAGGTGGCGTTGTCGAAGAAATTGATGGCGTCACCGATACCTTTCTGCTGAGCAATCGTGACATTGATCGCTCTAACGATAAACATCGGGGCATCTTTGAAGTTTGGGATGGTTTCTTTAAACGTGGCATAAAGCCGTCTTATAAAGAATTGAAAAGAATTAAACTTTCAAACTTTAGAAAAGAAAAAGCCCCGCTCGTTCTGGGAGGAGCGGCGGGGCAGTCGATACCATAATATTG
>Ga0181575_10002238_pt1 | contig 13779 bp, 10 predicted proteins | sample 101ome_23_FD_145599 | JGI IMG/M metagenome (GOLD analysis project Ga0181575, IMG submission 145599) | Coastal salt marsh microbial communities from the Groves Creek Marsh, Skidaway Island, Georgia - 101411CT metaG (spades assembly) | ecosystem: Environmental > Aquatic > Marine > Intertidal zone... | reverse complement strand
CGAGCGTTGCAATTGGCGCTGTCTCTGTACGTAAAATGCGAGGACCTAGATTTACGGTGATGACCTTTTTTGATTGGCATAGTTGAATTTCATTCTCGCTAAAACCACCTTCAGGACCAATCAAGACATTGATTTGGGAGGGTGTATCCATCGATGCGAGTTGATTGATTTGAGTCTTTGCTTCAGGATCGAGCATAATATTAAGCGCAGCGTCATCGATCTGATTCATACTTTCAGTTAAAAGGCTGACAGGGTAAATCTCAGGTATCACTGCACGACCCGATTGTTCGCAAGCTGAAATAGCAATTTGTTGCCAGTGCTGTAATTTTTTGTCGCGCTTCTCGTCTTTTAAGCGCATCTGGCTTCTTGAAGCAATGATCGGTGTGATGGCTTGAACGCCGAGCTCCACCGCCTTTTGCACCACCAGGTCCATTTTTTCATTGGAGGAGAGTGCTTGGAATAGATGAATGTGAATTTTAGATTCATTTGAGTTAGCTGATTGATTAAGGATCTCAACACTGACATCACGTCGATCGACATGTTTGATTTCAGCCTCGTAATCAAACCCATCCCCGTTAAAAAGGATAATCCTATCCCCGACCTTGGTGCGTAAGACTTGGGCTAGATGACGTGCAGCAAAATCATCCAAAGGGGTCGTTGTATTTAACTTCAGGCTGCTTGAATGGTAAAATCGTCTCATTAAATTTATTCGGGAGAAATTAGTTTGGTTAGTTTAAATCCACCTGTTTGTGAATTTGGCTGGCAGGCCAAAGACTTTAAGCTCAAAGGCGTGGATGGAAAAGATTGGACATTACAAGCAGCCTCAGGTGAGAAGGGTTTGTTAATCATGTTCATTTGCAACCATTGTCCTTATGTTAAAGCTATTTTACCGCGTTTGGTGGAAGATATCAGACAATTAGAGTCTCTCGGGATCAATACCATTGCTATTTCGAGTAATGATGTGATCAATTACCCAGAAGACTCATTTGAGAACATGCAAAAGGTGGCGAGCGAGCATCAATTTAGCTTTCCATATGTGCTCGATGAAACGCAAGCGGTGGCCAAAGCCTATGATGCGATTTGTACACCGGATTTTTTTGGCTTTAACAAAGATTTTGAATTGCAATACCGGGGTCGCTTTGATGCGACAGGACGGGGGGAGCCGCCACCTGATAATTCACGAGATTTATTTGAAGCCATGAAGCTGGTAGCTCAAACTCAAGCAGGACCGAAAGAGCAAATATCTAGCATTGGTTGCTCGATTAAATGGAAGGAAGAAGTCGCGAATTAAACCATGCAATACCTTGATTGAATGGGCTGTTTGGTTGATAATTAAAGATTACGACAATAATAATAAAGCATGATCTCGATCATGTTTAGTAAGTTACCACTTTGGGAGGAAACATGGCATCAAGACAAGACTTAGCGAATGCAATTCGTGCATTGGCAATGGACGCAGTCCAAAAAGCAAAATCAGGACACCCTGGCGCACCGATGGGTATGGCAGAAATTGGTGAAGTTCTCTGGAACCATCATTTAAGTCACAATCCGACAAATCCTGACTGGGCAAACCGCGATCGTTTTATTTTATCGAATGGTCATGGCTCGATGCTCATTTATTCTTTACTTCATTTAACAGGCTACGACCTTCCGATGAAGGAAATTGAAAATTTCCGTCAATTGCATTCAAAATGTGCGGGTCACCCTGAATATGGTTATGCACCTGGTGTTGAAACAACCACAGGTCCTTTAGGCCAAGGTATCAGTAATGGGGTTGGTTTTGCCATGGCTGAAAAACTCCTTGCGAACCAGTTTAACCGCCCCGGTCATGACATTGTTGACCATCATACTTATGTGTTTTTAGGCGATGGTTGTTTGATGGAAGGTGTCTCTCATGAAACCTGCGCATTGGCAGGCACATGGGGTCTTGGTAAATTGATTGCCTTCTGGGATGACAATGGTATCTCGATTGATGGTCATATCGAAGGTTGGTATACCGATGATACGGCAGCACGTTTTGAATCCTATGGATGGCATGCAATTCGTGATGTCGATGGCCATGACTTTGACGCAGTGGATAAAGCCATTCAAGAGGCGAAGAAAGTCACTGATAAACCAACCCTGATTTGTTGTAAAACCATTATTGGTAAGGGTTCCCCAAACAAAGCAGCATCTCATGATTGTCATGGCGCACCCTTAGGTGAAGATGAAGTCGCCTTGGTGCGTAAGGAAATTGGTTGGGAGCACGCTCCGTTTGTCATTCCTCAAGATGTCTATGATGGCTGGAATCAAAAAGATAAAGGCCAAGCGCGTGAGGATGAGTGGAATGCTAAGTTTGCAGCTTATGAAAAAGAACATCCAGATTTAGCAGCAGAATTTAAACGCCGTATGGCGGGTGAACTTCCAAAAGACTGGAAGAAACATACTGATGCCATGATTAAAGCCGCGAATGAAGCAGGCGAGAAGATGGCGACACGTAAAGCGTCACAAAATGCCATTGCAGCTCTCGCATCTGTGTTACCAGAGTTCGTTGGTGGTTCAGCTGACCTGACTGGTTCTAACTTAACAAGCTGTTCTGCGTTTGAACATGTGAGTGGTAAAAAACCAGGTAACTACATTTCTTACGGTGTACGAGAATTTGGTATGGCAGCGATCATGAATGGTATGGCCTTACATGGAGGTCTTCTTCCGTTTGGCGGCACTTTCCATATGTTCACTGACTATATGAGAAACGGTATGCGTATGTCAGCACTGATGAAACAACGCGTGGTTTATGTCTTAACCCATGACTCGATTGGTCAGGGTGAAGACGGACCTACTCATCAACCGATCGAAACCACTTCAGGTCTTCGCTACATACCGCGCATGGAAGTATGGCGCCCCTGTGATGCGACTGAGGTTGCTGCAGCATGGACCGCAGCGGTTGAAAATACAGAAAATCCAACTAGTTTGGTTCTGACACGACAAGGCACAGGCTTTAATGCGCGTACCGATGCTCAGTTAGCTGAAATTAGAAACGGTGGTTACGTCCTTTCTGATGCAGATGGTAAAGCGGATGTGATTCTGATTGCAACCGGTTCTGAAGTCGACCTTGCGATGAAATCGCAAGCAGCTCTGAAAGAACACAACATCAATGCACGCGTGGTCTCAATGCCATGTACCCATGCTTTTGATCGTCAAGATAAGGCCTACCGTGATAGCGTTTTAACCCCAGGTGTGAAACGTGTCGCCATTGAAGTCGGTGTGACTGACTACTGGGCTAAGTACGTTGGACTTGATGGTGGTTACGTGGGTATTAACACCTACGGTGAATCAGCACCTGGTGGTGTTCTCATGGAGCACTTTGGATTTACTGTAGATAACGTGGTTAAAACCGTACAATCGGTTTTATAACAACACGATTCAATGCTTGAACATTAAGGCATCTTTTTTAAAGGTGCCTTAATTATTTAAACCTTAAGGATGTATTCATGACAATTAAAGTAGCAATCTCGGGCTTTGGTCGAATTGGCCGTTTGGTCCTTCGAGCCATCTATGAAAATCATTACAAAGACATTGAAGTCGTTGCCGTGAACTGTTCACGCGGTACGATTGAAAAGCATGCCCATCTTTTAAAATACGATAGTCAACACGGCCGTTTTGATGCTGAGGTGACGACCACCGATGATGCCTTTATCGTCAATGGGGACCGTATTCGTTACTTTAATACTCGCAATACCGATGAGTTGGTGTGGGGTGAACTCGGTGTCGATCTCGTGCTGGAATGCACCGGTGCCTTTCGGGGTAAATCCTCGTGCCAATTTCATCTCGATAACGGCGCTAAAAAGGTACTCATCTCAGCCCCAGGTGAAAAAGACGTCGATGCCACCATTGTCTATGGCGTGAACCATGATCAAATTAAACAAGAGCATACCGTCATCTCGAATGCCTCTTGCACCACGAATGGTTTAGCACCGATTGTTAAAGTCTTACAAGACAACCTAGGTATTGAATCAGGCTTAATGAATACGATTCACTCATACACGAATGACCAAGTGATTTTAGATAACATGCATGACGATGTCAGGCGTGCACGTTCAGGGGCAGTGTCTATGATCCCAACGAAGACCGGTGCAGCCTCGGCTGTGGGTCTGGTCATTCCTGAACTCAAAGGTAAACTTGATGGTGTCGCGATTCGCGTGCCTACCTCAAATGTATCTTTAGTTGATTTAACCCTCACGACCTCAAAAGCCACCTCGAAAGAGGAGGTGAATGAGCTTATGAAAAAAGCGTCTGAATCAAATCTCAAAGGCGTTTTGGTTTATAACGAGGAACCCTTAGTTTCGATTGATTTTAATCACACCTCAGGCTCAAGTTATTTTGATTCAACCTTAACGAAGGTTAGTGCCGATGGCAAACTCGTCAAAGTCTTTGGCTGGTATGACAACGAGTGGGGCTTTAGTTGCCGCATGCTGGATACCGCGATTGCGATGATGAAGGCCTAAACATGGCCACCCTTAAAATCAGTGACGTTGATTTAAGAGGCAAACGCGTCCTCATTCGAGCTGATTTAAACGTTCCTCTCATGTCAGGCAAGATTGCCTCCGACAAACGTATTCAAGCCTCGATCCCGACTATTCAATACGCGATTGATCAAGGTGCCAAGGTGATGGTGACCTCGCATTTAGGTCGACCGACCGAGGGTGAATTCTCTGAAGAAAATTCCCTAGCCCCGATTGCTGATTATTTACGTGAGCATTTAGGTGCCTCGGTGCGTCTGCAACGCGATTGGGTGTCTCAGCCCTTTAATGTGGAACCACACGAGCTGGTGGTGCTGGAAAATTGTCGTTTTAACGTGGGTGAAAAATCCAATGATGAAGCCTTATCCAAACAGTATGCTGCCCTAGCGGATGTGTTTGTCATGGACGCGTTTGGGACAGCGCACCGTAAACAAGCCTCCACCTACGGTGTCGCTGAGTTTTGTGAGACGGCGTGTGCTGGATTTTTATTTGCTGAGGAGCTCGAGGCGCTAGAAAAGGTGATGGCTAATCCGCAAAGCCCCATGATTGCCATTGTTGGAGGCTCTAAGGTGTCAACCAAACTCACCATTTTAGATGCCTTATCCGATAAAGTGGATCAACTCATTTTAGGTGGTGGTATTGCGAATACCTTTTTAAAAGCCCAAGGCTTTGAGGTCGGGCAGTCACTCTATGAAGCCGACTTTGTCGAGCAAGCCAAAGCGATCATTAAAAAACTAGAACAACGTGGCGCATCCTTACCAAAGATTACCGATGTCATTTGTGGTAAACAATTCGATGCCAATGAACCAGCGATTTTAAAAAAAATTGATCAGATGGAAGCCGATGATATGATCTTTGATTTAGGCCCTAACTCGATGCAGGGTATTGAAGCCATGATCAGGGATGCCAAGACCCTTTTATGGAACGGCCCCATTGGTGTCTTTGAATTTGCTCAATTCTCGCAAGGCACGCAAGCTCTGGCGCAAGCCATTGCGAAATCAAATGCCTTTTCATTAGCAGGGGGTGGTGATACCATCTCGGCCATTCAAATGTTCGGTGTTGAAAACGATCTGTCTTACATATCTACCGCAGGTGGGGCCTTCCTAGAATTTGTTGAGGGTAAAAAATTACCGGCCGTTGAAATTTTAGAGACAAGGGCCGCTTGATGGCATTACTCAAATCCAGCCTCGAAAGCTTGCCCCTGATTCATCAGGGTAAGGTGCGTGATATTTATGACATTGATCAGACCAAGATGCTCATTGTCACCACCGACCGTCTGTCGGCCTTTGATGTCATTATGGGTGAACCGATCCCTCATAAGGGTCAAGTTTTAACGCAGATGGCTAACTTTTGGTTTGATTATTTTAAAGATATTCCCAATCATTTAACACATGAAAATCCTGAAGATTACGTCTTGCCTAATGAGATCGAGCAGGTTCAAGGCCGTGCTATCGTGGTTAAAAAACTCAGACCCATTCCGATAGAAGCGATTGTGCGAGGTTACATTATTGGTAGTGGTTGGAAGGAATATCAGGTAAGCCAGACCATCTGTGGTATTGAGCTCCCTGAAGGATTAAAACAAGCGGACCAATTACCGCAAGTGTTATTTACACCTTCGAACAAAGCCGAACAAGGGCAGCATGATGAAAATATCACGCTCGATCAATGCAAAAAACTCATCGGTGATGATTTGACACAAAAGGTGAGTGACGTCAGCATTGAAATTTATTCAAAGGCAGCAGCCCTAGCCGAATCGAAGGGTATTATTATTGCCGATACCAAGTTTGAATTTGGTCTTGATAGTGATAATCAAGTCACTCTCATGGATGAAGTGTTAACCCCCGATTCCTCACGCTTTTGGCCCAAAGAAAGTTATCAAGTTGGTATGTCACCTCCGAGTTTTGATAAGCAGTACGTGAGAGACTGGTTGGAATCTCAGTCTTGGAACAAGCAAGCGCCAGCCCCTAAGCTGCCGCAAAATGTGATTGATGAGACTTCACAAAAATACCAAGAGGCTTTTTTTAAAATTACAGGGCAAAGTCTTTGATGATCAATTGGCTTGATAAACGCTCTTTGATTCAGCTTTTTATCCTCGTGCTTTTAATCACAGGCGCTATTAATGGTTGGATTGCATCGATGAATATTGAAGGTGTGACCGCGCAAAAAATGCATCAAAGCGATCAATTTTTTCCATCACCCTATGTGATCGGTACGGTTTGGACTTTATTGATGTTGAGTTTAGCGTTTTGTTTTAAAAAGCTTAAAGGTCATCGTTGTTACCAAAAGGGTGTACTATTTTTATTTTTGATTTGTGTGGCTTATCCCATTTACACCTTAGGTTTCTCATCCATAGGCCTTATGATTGCCTGGAATTTAATCACCATCGCCATGGCCAGTTTTTTGTCTGGCATTCTTTTTGAAAAATTTAAATGGATTGCATGTGTGGTTCTTTTAATTCCAGCCTGGGTCGTGTTTGTAACCCACCTTATGTTTTTTATTCACTAAGAACCACCTGATGTCTTTTTAGAACGCCTGAGTAATTCTTCAGCATTCGGTGTCTCAACCCTTTGATAATTTTGAAGGATGGCAATAATATCATCCATTTCTGGTTTCATCTCTGGTGGGATAGGATCCCAACCCGGTTTCTCTTGACCCTGAAGGAAGCCAATTAAATTTTCTAGTTTATCTCTATCAGTTGGATCAAAGCCAACTTCTTGACATGCTTTAGCCGATGGGTTGTTGACACAGAAAGCGTTAATTTTACCTTGTAACTGACTTAAGATCGATTCAGGTCGACCAGGCACTTCATCGGTAATGATGCCTAACGTTGGATCAAAGCCAACTTCTTGACATGCTTTAGCCGATGGGTTGTTGACACAGAAAGCGTTAATTTTACCTTGTAACTGACTTAAGATCGATTCAGGTCGACCAGGCACTTCATCGGTAATGATGCCTAACGTTGGATCAAAGCCAACTTCTTGACATGCTTTAGCCGATGGGTTGTTGACACAGAAAGCGTTAATTTTACCTTGTAACTGACTTAAGATCGATTCAGGTCGATCAACTTGACATGCACGAGACCCTGGATTATTTGAACAGTAAGCTTTTTGTATGATTTCCTTAATTTCCTCTTTGCTGGGTAACTCTGGAGGAAGTGGAGGCCATTTGGCGGTGATCCAATCTTTTAAACGGTCTTTTAACTTGTCGGATGGAAAGTTGGATGGATCTGGTATAGGGATTGGAACCCCAACTAAATCTTGGTTCCATATATTTTCCTTAAACCAACCCTCCCAAGCACGTGGGTATTGTTCTGCAAAAGCATTCCAAAACTTATTTTTGTCATGTTTACAATTGATGTGAGTACCTTGAATTCCCTCAACGAAAAGGTTATCAAACCCATCATATTTATCACTTGTATCTCGATCTTTATGACTGTCGGGGTTGGCAAAATCATCAAAATGCGCATCTCCAGGACCCCAACTTCTATAGACTTCACGCCGCGTCTCAGGGGGTAACATCCAAAACATCGTCCAATTTTGCTCTCTTTTTCCATCATCACCTGTAAGATCTTTTAAAATTTCACCTTCGTTTGGTTTCGGATAATATTTTTCTTCATATCGTTTTTGTTCATCAGGTGTTAATTTATTTTCATAAACGTAATTAACTAATAACTCTCGGTTTGTCTCCCAGTCACCATCTGCTCTAATTTCTTGAACCTTCTCACGGAATGCTTTGAGCACATCAATTTTGTCCATGATGGGCATTTGTGACCATCGTTCCTTCATTTCATCTTTGGACATGTTTTCAAATTGTGCGGTGAGGTCTTCTTTAATCGATAGGCTGCCATTGGCACTTCTACTTAAACGCATCCTAAAACGATCAGGGTCAATGTTAGCCAATAAGTCTGGATTGACTTCAATGAGTTTTTTAATGACTTGCCCTGAGCCTAATACCTGATTACCGCTCAGACGCCTTTCTTCAATGCGCTCTTTAATGGAATCGATGTCTTTTTGATTAAGGTTCTTAAGCCCTGGGAAACGATTGAGAAGATCGACAACTTTTTGGAGTTGAGCATCTGATAGGGTATTCATGTTCGGATAGCGTGCTAGCAGGTCGGTTTTAACATCCGCATCAATCGCATAAAGACTTTTAGCAGTTGCTATCAGAACTGTTAGCAGCATTATTTTAAATATGAATTTTAGTTTTTTCATGGCCATAAAATTAAAAGTGGTTTATTAACCTTAAAAGTTATTAAAAATAAAACGTCCCCTGTACCCAGAATCGACTGCTCTTATCGGTGCCATCCGAATCTTGTCCATTCGATGAGCCATCGTTCGATCCAATCTTATCTGCCCATAGTGCTGAGACCTGATAAACTCCTGGCTCAGATGCCTCTAATCCTAACCCCCAGCCCTGTAAATCATATTTCTTATTGATGCCATAAAGTGGGCCTGTGGGAGACTTATGCCAATTTTTAATATGACCATAATCATAAAAGACAGAGGCTTTAATAGCACCAATCATACTTTGCTCAAATAGGTTATGTTTGATATCCACTTGCAACACGTGCCCCTCATCACCGGAACCTTCGCCTCCAGGGTAAGCACGCACCCCAGCGGGACCCCCTAAGCTAAATTTCTCCCCGCCATCGAGGTTATCAAAAGCAAACTGTTGGTTGTAGTTCAGTGTTAAATTGGTGTTATCAAACAGGCTTTGTAACCTAAATACGCTCAAGCTGGTTTTGTTATAGGTGCCATAGGTGTGTGCACCGGTTGAACGTTGATCTCTTGCTTTTGGAATCGCAAGATTAATATCTAGATCCCCATATGTGTGGGTGATATTGGCATAGGTAAAGCCACCGCCCATCAAGTTATCGGTGTTCTGCAAGGTGATGCCAGGCTTGATGGCTAAAATTTCATTATCGGTTGTGGTTCGATTGTTCGATTTATCCTGATAATCTTGGTAACTTAAACCCGTATTGATCGTCAGCGTGGTCAGCTCATCACGTATCAGGGGGTACCTAAAATCAACATCAAAGTTTTCTGCTTCACCACCGCTGCCGGGATTTGATTTGGCAGCAATATCGTAATCCAAGTTGGAGTAACTTAAGTTGGCACGAAGCCCTTCTTTGCCGATAGGGAAGTCATAGGTGGCAATGTAGAGATCAAATTGATTATTGGTGCCACGAATGTAACCCATGGTGAACTGATCACCAAAATTCCAAGGATCATTAATATTTAAAAATGCAGTGGTACGGTATTCTGCCGTATTCTTATCCCCAAAGTTATCAGCGGCAAGACTGCCGGTGACGAGTGGCCCTTCTTCTGCGACCACCACCACTTGCGTGGTATCCGGGCTCTCCCCTGCAGCAAGCTCGACATTAGCGGTCATGCCAGGGTTATCCATGAAGTTTAAGAGGTTACGGGTGAGTTTCTTATCATTAAGGATGAAATCTTCCTCATCATTACTAAAGTATTCCTTAATGTAATCTTCATCCATACGAAGGTTTGTGCCCTGAATTTTAACGGGGTTATTAGGGTCAATCTTGCCCTCGAGGATATGGATTTGGATGATACCCTCGCTTAAGTTTTGTTCTGGCAGGGTGGCCATCGCAATCATGTAGCCATCATTACGGTAATGATTGGTGATGATATCGAGCACCGTTTGAATGTCTGAGATCTTGATCTCTTTATTTAGATAATCGGTGACTAAGGCTGATAAAACCTCTTGGCTGTAGATGGTGTTACCTGAAAAGGTGTAACCTTTAACAAACAGCGTTTGAATAACTTCAGGGGCTGAGGTTTTAACTTCGTCTTGGGATTTCGCTTTGGGTATTTCTTTGGGCAGGTTTTGTTGCTGTCTGAGCCTTTTTTCTCGCTCGAGGATTTCACCGGCATTCGTGCCTCCCGCCAGCAGCGAACTACTAAAAAAACACAACATGAAAACGATACTTAAATTTAACTTGCTCATTAGCCCCAAAAATATTAGCGTCCTTAGGATTATGCTTAAAAAACAGGCATTTCACAAGTTTTGGACATAAAAAAACCTGTCTTAAAAAGACAGGTTTTTTAGATGGAGGATCAGATTATAAAATCGGCACAATCAGCAGTGCAACAATGTTAATAATCTTAATCAGAGGGTTAATTGCTGGACCCGCTGTATCTTTGTATGGGTCACCGACAGTATCACCAGTCACAGAAGCTTTATGAGCTTCTGAACCTTTACCACCGTGGTTACCATCTTCGATGTGTTTCTTAGCGTTATCCCAAGCACCGCCACCGGTACACATGGAGATTGCTACAAAAAGACCTGTAATAATCGTACCCATAAGTAGACCACCTAGGGCTTGAGGGCCTAAGTAGACACCAACGAGAATTGGAACCACTACGGGCAGGAGCGATGGTACGATCATCTCTTTAATCGCAGCTTGGGTTAAAAGATCCACTGCACGAGCATAATCAGGTTGTGCTTTACCGGTCATGATACCTTTAATGGTTTTAAACTGACGACGCACTTCTTCTACTACAGATGCGGCCGCACGACCCACCGCTTCCATCGCCATCGCAGCAAAAAGGAATGGGATCAAACCACCAATGAATAGACCGATGATCACCATAGGTTCACTAAGGTCAAATTTTGTTATAAAACCAAAATGTTCTTCTAATTTGTGAGTGTAATCAGCAAAGAGCACTAAAGCTGCAAGACCTGCAGAACCGATGGCATAACCTTTGGTGACTGCTTTTGTTGTGTTACCTACCGCATCGAGTGGGTCAGTAATGTCACGTACTTTTTGTGGAAGACCTGACATCTCAGCAATACCACCTGCGTTATCGGTAATCGGACCGTAAGCGTCTAGCGCAACGATAATACCTGCCATTGACAACATAGACGTTGCAGCGACAGCCACACCGTAAAGACCGGCTAGGTCATACGATGCAAAAATTGCAGCACAGACAGAGAGTACGGGAAGTGCAGTGGCCTTCATTGAGATACCAATACCTGCGATGATGTTCGTCGCATGACCTGTCTCAGAGGCTTTAGCTACTTGTTGCACAGGTTTGTATTCCGTACCTGTGTAGTATTCAGTAATCCAAACCAATAAAGCAGTTAACACTAAACCTACCAGTGCCGAATAAAACACTTGGTCAGCTGACACCATTTGGCCTGCAATTTCAAAACCATTAGGAAAGAGGTAGTGAGATACGTAGTAGAATGCACCTGCGGATAAAATACCAGCAATCGCTAAACCACGATATAAAGCTGGCATCACATTTTTCATTTTTGAATTAGCTTTCACGAAGAAACAACCAATCACAGAGGCCACAATGGATACTGCACCTAACGCTAATGGATAGATCACACCATTGGCATCCGATACCATCAGTGCACCTAACACCATGGTTGCAATGATGGTGACCGCATACGTTTCAAAGAGGTCAGCTGCCATACCTGCACAGTCACCCACGTTGTCACCCACATTATCTGCAATCACAGCTGGGTTACGCGGGTCATCTTCAGGAATACCTGCTTCAACTTTACCCACTAAGTCAGCACCTACGTCAGCACCTTTGGTAAAAATACCACCGCCTAGACGAGCAAAAATGGAAATGAGTGATGAACCAAACGCTAGACCTATAAGTGGATTAAGTGATTTTGCATCAGTAATTAATTCACCACCTAAATAATGATAGAAACCAGCCACACCTAACAGTCCTAATCCCACGACGAGCATACCTGTAACCGCGCCGCCTTTGAATGCGACATCAAATGCTTGAGGTAAACCTTTGGTTGCGGCTTGAGCTGTTCTCACGTTAGAGCGCACGGATACATTCATTCCAATGAAACCACAAACACCTGAGAGTAGAGCACCAATGACAAAGCCAATAGCTGTGTTGGTATCAATAAAATAACCAATGAGAACCGCAAGGATAATACCTACCATACTGATGGTTTTATATTGACGGGCTAAGTAGGCTGAAGCGCCTTTTTGAATTGCCGAGGCAATTTCTTTCATTTTTGCATTACCGTCGGATAAATTGAATATCCATTTTGACATGATTGCACCGTAGAGTACTGCAAGAATTGCCGCAGCCAGTGCTAAGTTTGTAACTGACATAATTCCTCCGTTATGAGATTTTCAGATCTAAGTCTTATATAAGACTACCTACAAGTCTTATATAAGACTTATCAAAAAATGATCCGTCATTATACCTATTTTTAACAGATTCTCAACGAAATTTTTTTAAAAAAATTAGCTGGTCAATGCCATGAAAATACCGATGGATATCAGTAAGATGGCAAACCATTTTTTAATGGTGGCATCCGGTAATTGAAGTAGCCATGTGGCTGAGAGTTTCACGAAAATAAGGCTGGGCAAGGTTAAAAAAAGAATGGCTGGTAAATAAATTAAACCTAATTGATGATTTGAAGATTCAGGGTTATTAAGATAAATCACAATGGTAGTGGTGATACCAATAATAAGACCAAAAGTAGCCGCGATACCGACAGCGCGTTTGGCCGGCACATTACGTTTCACTAAATGAGGTACAAAAAGTGTCCCGCCACCAATACCCACCAAGCCTGAGATGATGGCAAAGATGAAACCGATACTTTGTGAAAACGGCATAGCTAATTTTGTACTGCTGGCATACTCCTTTTTTTTGGCCATGATCTGGAATGCCGCAAAAAAGGTGTAGACGATGAAGAAGTATTTAATGAAATCGACCTTTAACTCGGTTAAATAAATACCAATGATTATGGAGCCCAAGATCACACCTCCGACATATCTTTTAAAGAGCTCACCATCGACATTATTATTTTTGATATGTGTCAGTGTCGCAGTGACACCGCTAAAGATGATGGATGCTAAAGATGTTGCAATGCCGGATAGTAAAGCTGACTCAAAAGCATACCCGTGAAAGTGAATGAGGCTGTAGGTCACAATAGGAACGATAATGAGTCCGCCACCTATGCCAAATAGACCTGCTAAGGTACCAATAAAGAATCCTGAAAAGATAAAAATCGCGATTTCAAGCATGTTTGTTGCGCGCTAACTTGGCTAATGTATTTTTAAGTGGGGATTTTGCTAGTTTTTTTTGCAAACGATCAAGATGGTCATGATGACCCGATGATACCTTTTTAGCATTCATTTGTTTAACCTGCTCAAAGCTTGGGTCACATTTGATTTTAATGTCTTGCAAGTCATGAAAATGTTTATTTTGTTTTAAGGATGCGATTAGTTTGGCCTTCATAAGCTTAAGTTTATTAGCCACCGTATTTT
>Ga0181575_10002230_pt1 | contig 13796 bp, 37 predicted proteins | sample 101ome_23_FD_145599 | JGI IMG/M metagenome (GOLD analysis project Ga0181575, IMG submission 145599) | Coastal salt marsh microbial communities from the Groves Creek Marsh, Skidaway Island, Georgia - 101411CT metaG (spades assembly) | ecosystem: Environmental > Aquatic > Marine > Intertidal zone... | reverse complement strand
TTGGTCGTCGTTCTCGCTTATGAAACATAAATGCTGTTACTGTATACCAACCAGGTACAAGTTTTCTTACAGTTATGTGCTCCCAGTTTTCTTCTATTATGTGCCGCTTACCGTCCACCTCTACGATATCATTAAGGTGACCTTGATCATCCCTATCAAGACTAGCCAATTTGCCATCTTTCATACCGTAAAATATTACTCTACCATCAGGCGTTTTTATCATAAGATCAACATCATCTTTTGACTTTTTATCCCACTCAAGAGTAATAACTAATTCCGCCTTAAGCTCTATATCTTTGTTTTTTGCTTCTGGATTTATCTTAATAATAGTTAAGACTAGGAGCATAAAAAAGATCATTAGTATATTAAATACTAAATCTAAGAAACTCTCATTTACTTCATTATCCATCATCTATTGATCACTTTCTTTATTATGATAGTCCAGAACTTTATAACGATATTAGCAGCTTGACCAAATAGTGTAGTGTAAAGTGCTATTGCCATACCTTGTGTTATTTCTCCAAAACCTTTAGCCACACTAACATCTGAGTTAATATCAATGTTGGCAAAAGAGTGAGACATGAGTATCAAGCCTATGACTGTGCCTAATAAGCCTAGTGCTACACACATATTAGATATAGCAGATAAGGTGTCAATAGAATTGTCATCTATTCTTCTTAGTGCCGTCTCTGCTCTGTATATAGATCTGCCCATGCTACACAGTGCATAAACAAGAATGACTAGGATTAGAATAGAGATGCTAAAGGATACATAGCCGGTTGAGAAGAGATAGTGGAAAAAACCTAAATCATACGAAAAGATTAAGTTTGCTAAAAATGCCAACATAAAAACTAGCCATAACCATGTTAATTTCATAATACTTCCTACTTACAATTTTCAATACCATTTTTAACAATACACTTTATTCTTTTATTTCTAGCATCTATAGCCCACAGAAATAAAAGTAAGAAACTGAGTAACAAACCTATTTGCATACCGCGATTCATGTATCCTCCTCTTTATGAGAGTTCTTTACCTAAAAGCATAGCATCTAACTTGATGTCAGTTGCCGCATTAACTATTGCTTCTCTACCATGTATAACTAAATCATTTACTTTAATAGCAACGCAATAGCCAGAAGAGTTCCACTCGAATTTAGCACCTATATTTTTCTTGATTAATCTTATCTCTTTAAAGAGCTCTTTGCCTTCTACTGACTTATCTTTGTAATGTTGATATAACTCTTTAAGAACAGACTTATTCTCTTTCTTTCGCTCAGCAATACGCCATTTATTATATGCTCTAATTCTATTGAGATTGATATTGTTTTTCTCATCAATCATTAAAACTATCTTTTCAAAGTCAGATATCATACTACCTCCTAGGTGGCTTCTTATTAGAATACATCCCTTTGCCTTGTACCTTACTAAGATCGGTATTATTTGGCAGTTTACCGTGCTTCTTCCAGTATTCAATGTTCGCTGTTAAGTCAAAAGTAAACTCTTCTACTTCTTTTCTCAACCAATAACCGTGGCGGTTTTGTACATAATATCGTCTAACTCTCTGTATTGACTCAAGAATATCGCTACTCTTTCTTTTTATATGAGTATTGATACTGATAACTTTAGCATTTAGTTCTATTAAATCACCCATTTAGAAGTATCTCCAGAATTAGACATAACATTAACACCTACATCTATTCTACCTCGATTAGATATGTAAAACAATAGCGCTCATACTAAAAAGGGCTATGCATAAGCATAACCCTAAGATCAATGATTTCAGCTACTTAATCGTTATCACTCAAGAAGGTAATGGAACCAAGATCACCTGATTGGTTCACGTAATACATCGTAGTACCGAACCAACGTACTTGTTGCCGAGAAATATTATACTTTTCACCAGTACAACTACTTCCAATATAGATGTGATAAGAGTTCTTATTCTTTTTCTTTACTGATTCAGATCCAATCTGTGAACAAGTGTTCACTTCTAGATCACTGTATAGTGACACTTGGAAACTTGAATCAGCATTTGTCCCATCTTGACCTTGCTCACCTTGCTCACCTTGCTCACCTTGCTCACCTTGCTCACCTTGCTCACCTTGGGGACCTTGTTCACCTTGGGGACCTTGTTCACCTTGGGGACCAGGAGTGAGTTCGATGTTTTCTAACGCATAAGTGAGAGCATCAATTTGATTTTGCAAGTCGACTATAACTATATTAGTTGCTAAATTATCTAGTTCAGAGTTGATAAGGGTAATTGACGCATTAATACTTATTATTGCCGTATTAATAGCATTAATAAGTTGCGTATTGGTAACGTAATTATTCTCAACTACTTCAAGGCGATTACTTAACCTATTAAGTATTCTAAACAATTTACTAATTCTTATATTCAGAGTATTGCGCAAGTTAGATATTCGAGTATTAATATTTCTTAGTCTTACATTGATACTTACAATATTACTGCGCAAAGAGCGTATAGATCGCCATAGATTTGAGATTCTATTAAGAATAAGTGCATCCTTTAACTCAAGAGCTTCAATATCATCGAGTATATCATCAATATCATCTTCGTTATTTTCTATACGACCACGCAATTCATCAATTTGAGCTTGCAAATTAGATCTATTGCCTTCGTCAACTGTATCTAATCTTGCTATCTCAGCTAATAAGCTTTCATGATCTTCGTGTTGCTGTGCTTCATGAGCACTAAGATCACTTTGTAAAGACGCAATTTCTTCTTCAGAACTTGTAGCACGACTCTCAAGAGCAGCTATTCTCTTATCATGAGTACTTAGCATCTCATCATGAAGTCTAGTTAAAGCCTCAAGTAATGTGATTCTTCTCTCATGGTCGTCAATTGTGTCGCCATGTGTGTTTACGCTTACTTTGCTACCAGGGCCGCAACTTATAAGCAGCCCGAATAGTAAAGTGTATAAAGTAGCTCTAAATCTCATCTTTTACTCCTATTAATCAAAGTCAATTCCGAATGTTAATGTAACTGTTTTATTTGTAAACCCTGTTAAACCAATGCTATAGTCATCATTCAATAACCTAGTGTATTGCAAACCACCAACAGCACGTCTTCGCTCTTTAACTACAGTATTGTTACTGTCTTCGTCTACAGTTTGGCCATCAGGTCCATAACCTAAATGCACTTGAATCCTATTCTTTTTAAGTTCTTTGACGACCTTCCTTTTAACTATTCTCTTTTTCTTAAGGTTGGGTTTCGTCTTACATTCTTGTACTCTCATACCATCTACTTCGTTCCAAACACAATCACCAGAAAAGATTTTCTTACCTTGTGATTTCTTGTTGAACTTGGTAACACTATTAATAGTGCACTCACCATTACTTTCACAACGGGTAACTTGGTAATGTGATTTAACATCACGCTTTCCAATGTCTGTGTTCTTTGTAACACCGGGATTAGCATTTGCTAGACCAGATACAAAGAGTGCAGATATGGCACATGCCACTAACTTCATAGCTCCTCCTTTTTAAATAGATGATAACATATTTTTTATACATATGAAATTAAAAGATTAGTCGATTTACTCAGGGATAACAATATGCATTTGTTGAGCAATCTTTATTATACTCTTATCGGTTTTCTCGATTAAGTCCCATCGTATCTCACCTTTAAGAGCGTGGTGCACTAGTTCATTGAGGTGTGCATTTCTCCAACGCCTATGCTCAATGACGTGGAGTACGAACTTGTAAACTTTAGCAGATTCCATACTAGTCCTTATATAAACCTTGGTACTGTAAACATAGACTTCTTGAGTTTCTCACCGGGTTCTAGAGTTACTGCGTCATCTATCATCCACTCATGTAGCGAATTACCATCGTGAAAGTTAACTACGAAACACCAATTATCTTCTTCACCACCTTCACACCTAAAGACATAGCAACCATCTACTTTAGGGTCTTTCATGGTTTGAACTATGTTGGGAATATAACCATAGTAGTCTTCTAAATACTCCATGACCATTTCTAATGCCTTAGTTGTCCTCATTTCTTCTCCTTACCTAAAAGATAACCCAAAATAATATCTAACATGTCTAGAACTATAGCTGAAGCTAATACTGGTCCTTGTATAGAACCTTCAATTGCAGATATACAAAGAACGAATAATGTAAACATTTACTTACCCTTAATGTGTTTATATCTATATATTATCAACGTTAAACTTTTCATAATCATTCTCTTTTTATTATTAATCTTTATCAATACTAAACCACAATAAAGCACCGTTGTTACAAATAACTCTAAACTTATTCTTTAATGTAGTTGGTCGTCCTCTCCAGGACAAGTTGTAATCTTGCATTAAAGACCTTACACCGTCATTGACAGAACAAAACTCTATTGCTCTATTCATGCCTTTTACATTCAACTTAACAGATTCGTCAGTTACTTCTAAATAAGAGCAGGAACACAGTATTAAGATGGTTAATAGTGCTAATCTTTTCATTTAATCACTCACTTTATTAATTGCTCGTAACTGTGTACGAGGATCGTGGGATATGCCGGCTGAACGAATCATAGCTGCTTGTGTATCGCTTGGGTTTTGTACTATCTGAAAGTGGTAGTCAGTTTTACCATCGGCTATCATGACACCCATAGACTTATTGACAGTCTCAGGCTCATCACATAATCTACATAATGTAGTATAGCCCCACTTTTTATTAGTTATTTTGTCGCCACACTCTTTACACTCGCGCATAACTTAACCCCCTATACTACTTTTAAATAGGTTATATATAACTAACAGACAAAGCCAAGAAAAAGGATTAAGGAAGACGCAAACCAGAATGAACTTTATATCTTTATTCATCGATTTGATAATCCAATCCAAGTTCCTCTGCATATTTTGCAGCATAATCATGAAAATTATATAAAAAGTATTTTGGTTCTTTTAAAGCTGCATTGTCATGCGCTTTTTGCAAAAATTTAAGAACTTTTATATGATGTGAGTTAAGTTTTGCACCTATACTTTTTTCAATAGCTTTTATTATCTCTCTACTTGAGACAACAATCTTACCTTCAAAACTTGAATTATAGTGCTCATCTGCAATAAGATGACCTACAGCACACTTAGTGCCATTAGGACCACGGTAGCGGCAACCAAGAAGATCTTGGTGAGATGCTACTTTCTGGTTATGTATTGCTTGAACACCTCGATGAAAAAGATCTTTTTCTAAACTCTTACTCATAGATACTCCTAATATGGATAATAACCTTCAACACCTGGCAATGAGTCTGCTTCTATCTGCGACAACTCATCATCAGAGTACTCTTGCTTAATGATGATAGCTTCAGGGCATATATTTCTATGCTCTAATGCTTCTTCAAGACTTTCATAAGAACTTACAAAATCACCACCGTGCGGATGCATCGGCTCTGGCACATAAACCTCATAAAAGACTTTCATAAAAACCTCAATCTAAATGATTTATTTGCTTAGGTATATTATCGGTGTATTGATGATCGTTCAACCAATTATAGATCAGTTCTGAAGCTGTTTCATAGTTTGAATAGAATAGTGTAGGCCATGAGTTCTTTATAAAGCGATTACAAAAGAACTGACCAAATCTTTCTGTTCCATCATTCTCAAGATGTTCGCAGTGCATCTGCAGTATTTGATTAAAGCTGTTCATGGTATGCTCCCTTAAAACTCTATTTTTAGACAGAAGTTTAAGAACCCTAAACTAATACATTTTTCATCTAAGTCTACACATATTGTAGGTATTAATAAAAACATCTTTTCACGCCACATATTTTGAAATTTAATGTCCATAGTTGTCACTCCTTATTAAGATTTAACCTTCCATGAAGGTGTTTGTTTATCGTGAAACCATCGATTCTTCAAGTATAGCCTATAAGCTTTATGTGTATCATCTAAATCTCTAAAGTCGATGTTGTGCTCTAGATTTCTTGTACAGTTCGCGAATTCTGTAAGATGGCCATCAGGTATTAGAGTGCTATCAGATAATATAGTATCTAATATGCCTTGGCATTTGTGAACTTTATGATAGCGTCTCGTATACTCCTGACATAGAGCATAAGCGTGATGATACAACCACATCCAATTACTAATCGATTCACTTGCCCATATAGTACAAGGATGTTTGGCGTGTGCTGGCTTATAAGGTGCTTCACCACCGTTAATGATAATAGCTGTGCAGAGCATCTGTGTAGACTCAAGCGCCATCTTTACGACGCGCTTGTTATCTAATGTTTTTGCACACCTGACTGGATCTTTACTTGTTGCGAATATGTTCATTTATTAATCCCAGAAATCCATACATACTACTTGTTCTACACAGGGATAAACATCGACTTTTATTAACTTATTCTCTTTATAGAGATAGACTACGTCGTATGGTAGACGCATTTCCCAATTGTGCATAATCCTGTGATCCTCACCCAACTTTAACAAGAAGTTGTATAGATATTCTGGTTTCTTAAATGTGATCTTTGTTAGTCGCAATCCAATAATTCCTCGTATGTGCAGTTAACACCACCTAACTCGATAGCTTCAGCAAGCTTTCTGAAACCGTACTCATTTAAAAGACTTGAGATAGCTGTCTCTCTTGGAGTGAAACCATCTTCAAAGTAAGAGTTGTAGTAGAAATCTGCTAAGCACTCGTGAGTGATTTCACAGATACTTATTAACTCTTTATCCACATCTTTCATGTACTGTTTAAAATTAGTCATTATTGTATACCCTTTCTTTAAAGACCAATGGGATTGTTTATATCTTTAATACTACTGTCTCCCCTAGTTCTGTAATATAGTTTTCCATAAGACCGGCCTTACCTTCTATGTTCAAAGTCTTTACAAGTGTTATTAAGTTTGACATTTGTGAATAATCAAGTGTAATTGATTGGTCGCCAATAACTACGTTATATTCATTTCCAGTGTCCCCTACCGCAGCCACTGGTCTTTCCCCATTAAGAAGGTAGGTTGCCATACCCCTATCAACAGTTACCTTGTCTTCCCATTCACCTAATGGGCATGTAATTTTATATTTTTTCATTATATGTTCCTGTCAAACCACTTAGAGAGTAGACATCCAGCACTAGATAGAAAGCAAACAATACAACCAAGCCCATGTAAGAAAGCTATACTTCTCCATCCTCCCGCCAGTGACTCGGCTTCAATGGTTGTGCCAAACGACACCATTAATCCTACCCAACTTAGAATTGCCATCATAATCATGTTTTGTTTTTTGCTCATTTTACTTCCTCCCACATTGGTTTTGTTAAACTCCTCTTTCATAGAGATTATTATCATTTGTTAAAAAAGGACTGTATAGTGTGTACTTTTGAGTTGTATGGTTGTAGTCAAGTAAATAGCCTAGTCCTGGATTGTCGATTGCCCATCTTACTAACCAAACTTCTTTGCTATTCATGTCGTCTGCTTTTTTAGAGAACATTACGTTCATACTAGTCCTTATAGTTATGGTATTCACAAGCATCTGACCACATACCTGAAAGCATTTGTGCACCAGAACAAGTACATGGTAGATCCTCTCTCTTTATCTTGAAGCACTCACAGTCCTTATTGATCTGTTCGTCTTCATCACTGTATCCGCCCCAATACACATAATCGTTGAATTCATCCATGCAGACTCTGCTCCTTTCCTACTCTTAGAAACCATTGTTTTGCAACTTCAGACCAGATCCACTTTGACTCAAGGATCTTTGAAGCTTCTAATCTATCTCTTGCTTGACCCAACATGATTATCTGATCTAGCTTAAAGTCAATGATTGATTTATCTACCATATTTAACCTCAAAAAACTTTTAAAAGTGTTGTTTCAAAATTAAATTTATTAATACAATTACTACAATATGGTGGTTCAGTCGGACGACCGTTACAACCACAATAATGATCTAGACAACACATTGCAACTGATTCCCAGTCTAGTATCTCATTTTCATTCATAGCACTATTACAATAGTAGCAGTTAGTTACACTGTATTTACTAGAAAAACTCATAAATGTCCTCAACATCTATGATTTCTATACTAAAACCTTTTCTACCAGCATAATCTTTAGCGTCATTTTCCGAAGTAAACAAAGCTTTAGGCTCATCGGAAGATGAAACTATATATACTTTATAGCTCCAATCTTCCATGTTTACTCCCAACTAAATATCTGTTGCTTCCTTTTACTAATAGCGATCTCGACTTTTTGACGATCTGAATTAGATAAACCATCTCTTTTTAATAGTTTATTGAGCTGTGTTAACTGAGGATCTAAGCTCATGAACTTCTTAGGTGAAGTCGTATTTTTAGAACCCTTCTTAACTTTCTGAATTTTTCCACCTCTTGCAAGAAACTCTTGAACGCTTTCACACTTCATGGTTTTCTCCTTAATCGTTATTAACATAAAGAATTATTATCTGTTCATTTTTTTAAAGAAATCGTAGTGTATGTTATCTGTTTTGATTAGTTCACTAATTCTATCAACGAAGTATCTGCTCCTCAAATATTTTTGGCATAGCTTTGAGTTATTTGCTGCTAGTCAAAAAGTAGGCACGATATCAGAAAGGGCAGCATAAATGATGCTACGTAGTGCTAAAATTATTAATGTTTTTGTGCGTATTAGTTGTGTTTAAGTAGCTATGTGTGATATACTGTACTTGTTCGCATAAGTATAACATGAATAGTGTGAGGGCAAAATGGCAGCAAATAAGGCACCAAGACAGGTAAAATTAAAAGTAGCACTTGCGGATGAAGAACTAGCTACAGAGCTAAATTCGGTCATAGAAGAAGTCAAAACTTTAGATATAGCTGTTGTAAATCAGTCTATATCAGATGAAAAAGCTGATAGAGAATCTGCAGACAGCTCTTTAGATTCAAGAATATCTATGCTAGAAAGCGAAACTGTACTTCCTTCAGGGGCTACAGTCGATAGACCCGCAGATCCTGCAGTAGGTCAAGCTTTCTTTGATGCTACCCTAGGTAAAGCCATAATCTATAATGGTTCGTCATGGGTAAACTTTGACGGAACTTCTTTATAATAGCGCAAACAATAATTAAGGACAAAGACGATGAGCTGCAAAAAAGACATTAAAAACATTAAAAAGGCACTTGTAGATTCAAGATCACAACAGGCCACCAAGAGATCAAGAGACGTAGATACATCTCAAGTTAAAAATCAAGACATAATAGATGATAAGTATGAAGGACTTTACTCTAAAGGATTGAAACATGACTCGGTCACTATGTTGGCTGAAGAAAGTGATATAAAAGAGCTTCAACTTGCACTTGAGACAGGCGGGCAATCGGATTTTGATGACATTAAGCTAGAAGGGGCAAGAAAATTAGCGTCCCCTCAAGGGAGTTTATCATTAGAGTTATCTGGTGGTGATCCAGAAGGTTTTTCAATGAAGGTTGCTCCATCGTTGAGCTCTAGAGAAACCGCCGCTGAGATGGCAGAAGTCTATCTTAAAAATATAATGAGAGATAAGCCATTTAAAGACTACGAAGATGGTTCTCCAGAAATAGCTGATGCATTATCTGTACTTAATGCTTTTGGAGCTGATTTTAAAGGTCCAAAAGATATGGGTTCAGTTACTGCAAAAACTCTTTTTCGAGGATCTTCACCAGGATGTCTTGTTGGTGGATATATTTCTCAACTTTTCCTTAATGAAATTGGTGTAGGTAACTTTTCATATGAGCCAAAAGGACCAACAAAAACGGGTATTTATGGTGTAACTAAGTCCAATTACGTGGATATTCAAAATGGTAATGTACCTGTGCCGCAATCAATTGATCCAGTTAAGAAATTTATGTTTAATGGTAGACAGCTAGGATCTACTGTTCATATTGACTTAGTTTTTCAACACTTCTATGAAGCAGCTGCTATTCTTTTAAATGCGGGTGTTGGTGTTGGTGGCCAAGTAGCTGTTGGACCAAAAGAAGGAAATTTCTTAGGCGGACCTGTTCTAACTACGACAGCTATATCTGAGGTATCTAGACACGCATTAAAAGCTGCTTGGGTACAAAAGTGGCGTAAGCATCTTAGAATAAGGCCTGAAGGTTGTGCTGCTAGAGTTGTTGCAGAAAAAGATGGCGATATTCCAAGCGGCACAGTTCATCCTGATCTACTTTCTAGTATGGTTATCGGTATGGTGGAAGCATACAATATGAGCAATGGTGGAGAGCAAAAAGCCTTCTTACCGCTCCAGTATGCTGAAGGTTCACCGACTCACCCAGCCTATCCTGCTGGTCACGCTACCATCGCGGGTGCATGTGCAACTATCTTAAAAATAATGTTTGCTGATGGGCTATGGTCAACCACTGGGTTATCAGAGGTACAGGGCAGCGGTGATGGTTCTGCTCTTGAGCCCTATATGGCCGCAGATGCAGGTCTAATCACTATTCACGGGGAAATCAATAAGTTGGCGCATAACATCGCCCTCGGTAGGGATTATGCCGGCGTTCACTATAGATCTGACAGTGAGCTTGAGTTAGGTGAAAAAGTTGCTATTCAATATTATAAAGATCAAAAAGCTCTTTTTAATGAAGATATTGGCGACGTTACTTTTACAAAATTTGATGGATCTTCTATAACAATTTAATAATATAAAGGCCAGTTCTTTTGTTCATCATCTGAGCTGGCCTTTGTGTTAACAACACTCCTCATACTCAACACCGCCATCTTCATAGAATTTTTTCTCACAGTCTAGTTTACTCATAAATAACCCTCAAATACTTGCCTAAACATCAAGTCGCGCCACTCTTCCTCGCTATACTCAACCCCATCCAAATACCACTCTTTAACCCAAACACTCCCATCTCTCCTATACCAAATAAAAGCAGGACCATCTTCATTGTGTAGTTTACCATTCAAATACCACTCTTTCCATTTAACGCTGCCATTTTCCCTATACCAAATAAAAGCAGGACCCTCATCGTTATGGTGTTTCCCATTCAAGAACCACCATTCCCACTTTAACTCCCCATTATCATAGAAACCTTTCTCATACTTCAACTTACTCATAAAGCTCCTCAAATGCCTTACTAAACACCAAGTCTTTCCACTCTTCTTCAGTATAGCGAATCCCATTCAAGAACCAATATATCAACCGAACACTCCCGTCTCTCTCATATTTAATATAAGCAGGACCCTCTTCATTATGGCGCTTACCATTCAACCTCCACTCTTTCCACCAAACGCTCCCATCTCTCCTATATCTTATATAAGCAGGACCCTCATCGTTGTGGTATTCCCCATCTAAACTCCACTCTTCCCACATCAACTCCCCATTATCATAGAAACTACTCTCATGCTTCAACTTGCTCATAAAGCTCCCTCAAATACTTTCCTAAAGACTATTTCTTTCCACTCTTCCTCGCTATACTCAACCCCATTCAAGAACCACCATTTACCACTAACACTCCCGTCCTTCCTGTAACAAATAAGAGTGGGACCCTCTTCATTATGCCATTCCCCATCTAAACTCCACTCTTCCCACCTCAGTTCCCCACTCTCATAGAATTTTTTCTTATATTTTAACTCACTCATAAATAACCCTCAAACGCTTTCCTGAAGAGTATGTCCTTCCATTCTTCTTCTGTGCACCTAATCCCGTTCAAGTACCACCATTTACCAATAACACTTCCATCTTTCTTATAACTTACAAAAGCAGGTCCTTCTTCATTATGGTATTCCCCATCCAACTTCCACTTTTCCCACCCTAATTCCCCACTCTCATAGAAACTTTTCTTATAGTCCAACTTACTCATAAATAACCCTCAAATACTTTCCTGAAGACTAAATCTCTCCACTCTTCTTCACTATACTCAACTCCATCTAAGTACCACCATTTACCCCAAACACTCCCATCTTTCCTATACCAAATACGAGCAAGTCCCTCTTCATTGTGGAGCTCCCCATTCAACCACCACTCTTTCCATTTAATATTCCCATTTTTCCTATACCAAATAAGAGCAGGACCCTCATCGTTATGGTATTCCCCATCCAACTTCCACTTTTCCCACCTCAACTCCCCACTATCATAAAAACCTTTCTTATATTTCAACTCACTCATAAATAACCCTCAAATGCTTTTCTAAAGAGTATGTCTTTCCACTCTTCTTCAGTATAATCAACTCCATTCAACCTCCACTCTTTCAACCTAACACTCCCATCTTTCTCATAACTTATAGTAGCGGGTCCTTCTTCGTTGTGTAGTTTACCATCCAACCTCCACGTTTCCCACATCAACTCTCCACTCCTATAGAAATACTTCTCATACTTTAACTTACTCATAAAGCTCTCTCAAATGCTTTTCTAAAGAGTATGTCTTTCCACTCTTCTTCAGTATAGTTAACCCCATCCAAATACCACCCTTCACCAATAACACTCCCGTCTTCCCTATAACCTATAAAAGCAGGACCATCTTCATTGTGGAGCTTACCATCCAACCACCACCCTTCCCGCCAAACACTCCCATCTCTCCTATAATAAATACGAGCAGGTCCTTCTTCATTATGAAGCTTGCCATTCAAATACCACCCTTCCTGCCATAATTCCCCACTATCATAAAAACCCTTCTCATAATCTAACTTACTCATAAATAACCCTCAAACGCTCTCCTAAACACCAAATCTCTCCACTCTTCTTCACTGTACCTAACCCCATTCAAATACCACTCTTCCCACCAAACGCTCCCATCTCTCATATAACAAATACGAGCAGGACCTTCCTCATTATGGAACTCCCCATTCAACCTCCACGTTTCCCACATCAACTCTCCACTATCATAGAATTTTTTCTCATGCTTCAACTTGCTCATAAAGCTCCCTCAAATGCTTTCCTAAACATCAAGTCTCTCCACTCTTCCTCACTATACTCAACTCCATCCAAGAACCACTTTTCCCACTCAACACAGCCATCTTCCCTATAACAAATAATAGTGGGACCCTCTTCATTATGTCGCTTACCATCCAAGAACCACTCTTTCCACCTAACACTCCCATCCCTCCTATAACAAATAATAGCGGGACCCTCATCGTTGTGTAGTTTACCATCCAAATACCACCTTTCCTGCCATAATTCTCCACTATCATAAAATGTTTTCTCATAATCTAACTTACTCATAAAACTTGCTCCTCAAATGCCTTCCTGAAGACCAAATCTCTCCACTCTTCTTCACTATATTTAACTCCATCCAACCACCACGTTTCCCACCAAACACTCCCATCTCTTCTATAACCTATAAAAGCGGGTCCCTCTTCATTATGGCGCTCCCCATTCAACTTCCATTCTTCCCACATCAACTCCCCACTATCATAAAAATCCTTCTCATAATCTAGCTTACTCATAAAACTTCCTCAAACGCTCTCCTAAACACTAAATCTCTCCACTCTTCCTCGCTATACTCAACCCCATCCAACCTCCACTTTTCCCACTTAACACTGCCATTTTTCCTATACCAAATAAGAGCGGGTCCCTCTTCATTGTGGAACTTACCATTCAAATACCACTCTTTCCATTTAACGCTGCCATTTTCCCTATAATAAATACGAGCAGGACCCTCTTCGTTATGCCATTTCCCATTCAACTTCCACCATTCCCACATCAACTCCCCACTATCATAGAAACCTTTACTGTAATCTAACTTGCTCATAAAGCTCCCTCAAATGCCTTCCTAAAAACTAAATCCTTCCACTCTTCTTCAGTATAGTTAACTCCATCCAACCACCAACTTTTACCAATAACACTCCCATCTCTCTCATAATAAATAATAGCGGGTCCCTCTTCATTATGG
>Ga0181575_10002220_pt1 | contig 13823 bp, 15 predicted proteins | sample 101ome_23_FD_145599 | JGI IMG/M metagenome (GOLD analysis project Ga0181575, IMG submission 145599) | Coastal salt marsh microbial communities from the Groves Creek Marsh, Skidaway Island, Georgia - 101411CT metaG (spades assembly) | ecosystem: Environmental > Aquatic > Marine > Intertidal zone... | reverse complement strand
TGATCAGGGGCGACTTCATCGGCCAGGTTTACGAACTGAAGCAGGATGTCACCATGATTGGTCGCAGCGATGATGTGGACCTCGTGGTTTCTGATACCAGCATAAGTCGACGTCACGCTATGGTCGTCAAGCGCGATAACAATTTTTATCTCTCCGACCTTGGCAGCACCAATGGCAGCTTCATCAACAAGGAACAAGTGATCGACCCCATGCGCCTGGCTGAGGGCGACAAGGTCGCGCTGGGGAACGTGGTCTTCAAGTTCACTCACCAGGATGAGGACGATACAGAATATCACCTCATGCTCCGCAACATGGCCGTCAAGGATGGTTTAACTCGTGTCTATAACAGGCGTTACTTTTCGGAAGCGCTGGATAAAGAGTGTGAATATAACCGTCGGAATCAGGTAGGACTGTGTCTGATTCTGTTTGATATTGATCACTTTAAACAGGTTAACGACACCTGGGGTCACCCGGCTGGTGATTTTGTCCTAAAGAATCTCGCACAGTTAATTGAAAGCGAGGCGCGCGGATATGATCTGTTCGCCCGTTATGGTGGCGAGGAGTTTGTCTTCCTGCTGCGGGGTGCAACGCTCGAGGCAGCGGTTAACCTGGCAGAGCGTGTCCGCATAGAAGTAGAGAAACAGACGTTTGTCTATGATGACATTGAGTTAAAGATCACCGTTTCTCTGGGGGTTGCCTGGTGGGATGGCACGGAGCCGATGACCAGTAAAGCGTTGATAGAAGCCGCCGACCGTCATTTGTACAGGGCAAAGGAAGCCGGCCGCAACCAGGTCTGTCACGATTCGTTCCCATCCTGACCCGGGCCCGATTGTCCGTTAACCGGTTTGCTAAGCAGAGTAGCGAGCCGATCCAGCATGCTGATAACAGTTGTCAGTACCAGACCCCAGCCGATCCAGATGAACCAATCGAAGGGAATCGGCGTAAGACCGATCGCAAGCTGCTGCACAGGCCAGCCGGCATAAAAATAGTATGCAATGCCGTTGTATCGGCCAAGAAAGCTTGCACGCAGCGGCTGACCCTGCAGCGCCCTGGAATCCAGCAGATATTGAAGGAAAGCCGCTGGAATCAGGATCGGCAGAAGGATAGGTGCCCAGCCATGAAACGTGAGAGCAAAGGTCATGGCCGTGACCAGCAAGGCATCGCTGCCATGGTCCAGTGCGCCTCCCAGGCTGGAGCTGGTGCCGAGCCTTCGAGCGAGAAAGCCATCAAGAACATCGGTAGCGACGGCCAGCCAGATAACGGCAGCGGCGATGACCCATGCACTCTCAGCAATCAGCCATACCATGACCCCAGCCATGACGAGGCGCGACGCGCTGAGCAGATTTGGCAGATTGATATGACTCATCAGGCTGGTGTGCACTGGCAAAGTCAGCATAATGCCACAAGGACACGGGACCTCAAGAATGCGAATACTGATAACGGGCGCTAACGGCCACCTTGGTCGAAGACTGATACGCCGGCTCAATGCAGACAATGCTGATGCTGAGATTTACGCGCTGGTACGTTCCGAGCGCGCCCGCGGACAGATAGAGGAAGAAGGGCTCAATGCCGCGATAACCATTGTTGATTATGGCGACGCAGCGGCGCTGGCGAGGGTGGGCAGTCACGCCGGTAAGTTTGATGCGGTTATTCATCTCGTCGGCATCATTAAGGAATCCAGCAGCAATCCCTTTGAGAAGGCGCATGAAGGTGCCTCTCGTGCGCTGATTGAGTCTGGCATCGAGGCAGAAAGGATTGTCAGCCTTGGCATCGTCGGCTCGGCACCAAACAGCCAAAATGCCTGCCTGCTGTCTCGCTACAAGGCCGACCAGCTGCTGCTCGAAGCATCAATACCGGCGACGATTCTCCGCGTTCCCATGGTGCTTGGTCCTGACGACTATGCCTCAGCATCGCTGGCCCGCAATGCCCGTAAAGCACTGGTCCTCAGTTGGCGTGCCAGCAGTCTTGAACAACCGATCGACAGCCGGGATGTGATTGACGCCATTCTTGCGCTGATCAGGCTGCCCGCAGAGAACCGTATCGTGGAACTGGCTGGGCCGGAGTCGCTCTCGCGTCGAACCCTGATTCAGCGAACGGCGGCACTGACAGGGCATCGCCCGACCGTGGTTTCGTTGCCGATGTTGCTTGGCTACTGTCTGGCATGGGTGTTCGAAAAGCTGAGTAGTAATCCGCCGGTTACCTGCGCCATGCTCGGTGTCCTCGACCATGATGATCAGGTCGATATCACCGCAGCGGTGGAGTTGCTTCAGTTTCAGCCGAGACCGCTGGCCGACACTCTGGAAATGGTGCTTGCGAGTCAGTCGTCAGCAGACTGACGCCAGCACAGGGCTCGCTTCAGCCTGAATCTTTGTCTGGATCAATGGGTCGGCCCGGGTTACGCCCGGGTTGATCGAAGCAATCGGCAGGCCTTGCTCCGCCGCATAGCGACAGAAACGATAGCCTGAAAAGACTTTCAGAGATGAACCGACAATAAGAAGACCATCCGCTTGCTCAAGTTCAGTATAGATGTGTTGAACAATTTCGCGGTTGACGTTGCCGCCAAAAAAAACGACCTCTGGTTTCAACGTTCCGGCGCATGTTTCGCAGTCAGGTACGGTAACGCGCGGAACCTGGTGATCCTCGACATCGGCGTCGCCGTCAGGCGCGGTCTGGCCTGTCTCCTGGAGGAACGGATTCAGAGCCTTCAGTCTCGCCTGCAGTTGCTCCCGGTCTTCGCGCCGATGGCATTTAAGACAGATGACCTGGTCCAACCTGCCATGTAGGTCAATCACCCGCCGGCTGCCGGCTCTCTGGTGCAGTCGGTCAACGTTCTGTGTCACCAGCAGTCTGCAGGTGCCCCTTGATTCGAGGACGGCCAGGGCCCGGTGCGCCTCGTTTGGCTGTGCTCGTCTGACGGCCGGCCAGCCACTGTAACTGCGCAGCCAGTAGCGCTGCCGTGTCTCAGGTTGCTGCAGGAAATCCTGATGCTGGATCGGTGTCGACCGCTGCCATTCTCCGGATTCGTCCCGGTAGGTGGGTATGCCGCTGGCAGTGCTGATGCCGGCGCCGGTCAGGACGATTAGGCGGGACTTGCCTTCAAGGAAAGATTTCAGCTGATTGGCAGATCGTTGTTCTACGGCTGTTTGTATAGCTTGCCATCCTTCATGACCAGAGTGACATACTGCATACGCCCAATATCCTCGATCGGGTTACCACTGACTGCTATCACGTCCGCCAGTTTTCCCGCTTCGATGGTACCCAGGTCTGCCTCGACACCGATCAGCTCAGCGCCTTTTTTCATGGCTGAGGTCAGCGCTTCCGCCGCTGGCATGCCAGCCTCTACCATGTAAGTAAATTCTTTCCAGTTGTCGCCGTGGGGCGAGACCCCTGAATCGGTACCAAAAACGATGGGTACACCCTGTTTGTAGGCCCGGGCAAAGGTGTCCTGGATGAGGGGGCCGATCGCTTTAGCTTTCGGTCGCACCTTGTCCGAGAAGTAACCGTCAACGTTCGCCTTCTCGGCGACAAACCGGCCGGCGATAATAGTGGGTACGTAGGCTGTACCTGACTCGCGCATCAACTTCATCGTTTCAAGATCCATGTAGGTGCCATGCTCGATGGAATCAACGCCGGCGATAACAGCGCGTTTCATCCCTTCGGCGCCATGGGCATGCGCAGCCACCTTGAAGCCGTAGTCGCGCGCGATTTTGATCAGCGCATCGAGTTCACCAGCAGCAAACTGGGAGTTCTGGCCGCTTTTTGCCTCACTCAGCACGCCGCCAGTGGCTGTGATCTTGATGAGATCGGTGCCGTCCTTATAACGCTGCCTAACAGCCTTGCGTGCATCTGCTGCACTGTTAATGACACCTTCCCGTGGCCCCGGATCGCCTCGCAGTGCCTGGTTAGTGCCGTTGCTGGGGTCGGCGTGACCGCCCGTCGTGGCGATACTCTTGCCGGCAGCGTAGATTCGCGGACCGATGACATGCCCTCTGTTAACAGCCTCGCGCAGGCTGAGTGCTAGATTATTGTTGCTGCCCAGGTCTCTCACGGTGGTGAAGCCTGCCATCAGTGTGCGTTCGGCGTAGGGTACGGAAGCGTAGGCGTAGTCGGCCGGGTCGAGCCGGAACCGATCAATGAAGCGGGTCGGGCTCTGCTGGCTGGTGATATGCACGTGGTTATCGATGAGCCCGGGCATGCAGGTCGCATCATCGAGGGTCAGGACGGTATCAGCCGGTGAGCCGGCCACGCTGCCGTCATGTACAGCAGTGATGCGATTGCCGCTGATCTGTATCGTCTTCTCCTGATGTAGTTCAAGTGATTCGCCATTCAGCATTCTGGCGCACTGCAAAAATGTGTCTGCTTTAAGCGGTGCGGTAATTAGGCCAAGTGCGAGGATGAAGACATGGCGATATGCTGTTGGATACATTTGGACGAATGCTCTAACTGTTTTATTTGTACGATGTTGCCTCTTCTGGTTCGCGTTGAACAGTGGGCTCGTTAATATTTCGACATTACCGCTGTCCGACCGTCCTGCGGCAGTGTTTCTTTGACCAGCAGCGCCATGATGAGCATGCCGGCAAGCCCGATGAAGCCGAGGAAAGTAAATGAGGCGGCGAGCGATAACGTTTCAATCAGGGCGCCGATGATCATCGGACCACCGAAAGCACCGGTGTCCCCCATGACCCGCCAAACGCCGATAAACTCGCCTCGACGTTCCGCGGCGGACAAGTCTGCGCCCAGTGTCATGTTGATCCCGCTACCCAAACCATTGCCGAAGCCAACCAGTATGGCTGCCAGGGCCAGCGTCAGAGCAGAATCCGTGAAAGGTATCACGACAATGCCTGCTGTCAGGAAGAACAGGCAGGAGAGCGCGGCAGGTAGATCGAGAGGATCAACCGGCGCGCTGTGTCCGAAAAATCGCGGTCAGGCTGATCTGTCATTACAGGCTCTGCAGTAGCGAGACAAGAATTTGAAAATACGGTATCGTCATTTCAAATTTCAATGATTGCGCGAGGTAAGGGATGGAGTGTCCAAAATGCTACGGCGAAATGGAATCTGTGCTGCAGGATACGATGTTTGTAGAGCGCTGTCAGAACTGTCACGGTCTCTACTTTGATCAGCTCACTCAGGCCTTGCTGCCGGATGTGCTCGCTAATGTTGATATCGACGCCGGCAGCGAGGAATTAGGTTCAACCTATGATGAAATGGTCTTTGTCGAGTGCCCGAAGTGCGACAAGATCATGGATCAACGCTTGATCGAAGCGCCGGTAAAAATCCGGTTTGAACTTTGTCCGACCTGTCATGCAACCTTTCTCGATGCAGGCGAATTACGCCAGTACACCGCTGAAGCCTGCCTGGAAGACTTCAGGTCGCTGTTGCCTGAAGCCTGAATGGGCTGCTGAATCCCAAACAAAAAGCGCGGCATCAGCCGCGCTTTTTGTTGGTGGGCGCAGAGGCCTTACAGCGCCTTAGCGACCAGATTAGACAGCTTGTCGCAGTTCTGGACTCGCTCCTCCGTTGTGGTCCCGAGGAAGCTAACATTCAATGAAGTGACACCGTGTTCTTTCAGGGCCTGGAGTCGATCCTTAACGAATCCCTCCGGACCGACCAGTGACGTTGCCTCGAGGTAGGAATCCGGGATTGCTGCCTCAGCCTCGGATTTGCGACCTGACAGGTAGAGGTCCTGGATCAGTTCTGCTTCTTTCTCGTAGCCGTACTTACGGAACACTTGGTTGTAGAAGTTCTTTTCCTTCGCGCCCATGCCGCCTACGTAAAGGGCGATGCCTGATCTCGACATATCGCGGTAGGACTCAAGACCCTCGCCGATGGCAACAGCACCGCCGGCGTAGATGTCGAGCGGTGCTCGGCCCGGGTCGCGTTTAGCATTGCCGCGCTTGAGTGCCTCGCCCCACACCGCTGTCGCGCCCTCAGCCATGAAGAAGGCCGGCAGCCAGGCGTCGGCGAGCTCTGCCGTCATCTCGACGCTCTTCTCTCCCAATGTGGCGAGAGCAATGGGGATCTCTTCACGATAGGGGTGATTGATAATTTTAAGGGGTTTACCAAGACCAGTCCCTTCGCCTTGTGGCAGGGGGATGTGGTACTTCTTGCCGTCGTAAGACAGTTTTTCCTCACGCTTCCAGACTTGACGACAAATCTCGACAACCTCGCGAATTCTTGTCATCGGGGCGTCGTAGGGTACTCCGTGAAAGCCCTCAATGACCTGGGGGCCTGATGCGCCAAGGCCAAGCATGCAGCGACCTTCCGAGAGCGCGTCGATACCGGCGGCAGTCATCGCCATCAGCGAGGGCGTGCGGCTGTAAATGTTGAGAATGCCTGAGGCAATGATGACCTTCTCGGTCTTGGCAGCAATGTAGCCCATGGCCGAGACGCCGTCGAAAGAATAGGCTTCGGGTACCCAGACAACATCCAGACCGGCTTTCTCCATTTCCACGATTTCTTTAGTTGCGCCGACGTAACCCTGGGCATAACTCATTAGCGTAGAGATTTTCATTCAAACTCCAGTTGGTTTATTGATGACTGCTCGCGAGTGTAGTGCCTAGTTCATCGCTATTGCAATCACGCCCGCGCAGTTGGCTCTGACTCGGTCAGGTCGAGGACGCGAGGCAGGTACGCCAGCAGAGTGAGGGCGCGAACCAGGAAATAGCAGTGCAGGGACAGCCAGAGACCGTGATTACCGAGCCAGCCACTGAAAACATACCAGGCACTCAGGAATCCGAGCAGAGAGATTATCATTGCATTGCGCATCTCCCGGGTGCAGGTGGCACCAATAAAAATGCCATCAAGCAGATAACACCACAGGGCTACAATGGGGGCGGCAACCGCCCAGAGCAAATAGTCGCGGCTGGCTGCCCTGACGTCTGTGGCCGTTGTCAGCAAATCAATCATCATGGGGCCTGCCAATACAAACGCCAGCGTCAGGCCGACGGCGGTGGTGAACCCCAGTTCTGAGATATATCGCAGGGTGCGCTGCAGGAGATTACGATCTCGCGCTCCGACGGCATTGCCTGTCAAGCTCTCTGCGGCAAGGGCGTAGCCATCAAGAAAAAAGGCGGAAAAGGAAACGAACTGCATGAGGATGGCGTTGGCGGCCAGCATCACGTCGCCGGCACCAGCGCCTTCATTGGTGAACCAGGCGAAGGCGAAGATGAGGCAAAGCGTTCGGATCATGATGTCACGGTTAACACTGAGCGTTCTTTTCATGGCGGGGATATCAAGGACCCGTTGCCAGGTCAGTTGAAGCACTGGATAGCTCGCTAGTCTGTGCCTGCGGACCAGGAGAATGCCGACAGCAGCGGCGAGGCATTCAGCAGAGACGGTAGCCCAGGCGACACCAGCGACACCCCAGTCCAGGATGGCGACGAAGAGGATGTCGAGAATGATGTTGGTGCCGTTCAGCAGCAGTTGGAGCACGAGTATGGTCGTAGCCCGCTGGTGTCCCAGCAGGTAACCCAAAAAAACCAGGTTGAGCAGGCTCACCGGCGCGGCCCAGATGCGAATCGTGAAGTAAGTGGCTGCCGCTGACTCGACGGCGGCGCTGCCGTCGATCAGTCTGAAGGCTGCGGCACTGATGGGGTATTGGCAGATGACAATGGCAATGCCGATGCCAACAGCCAGCAGCGCGGCCCGATACAATGCTGCAACAATCTCGGCCTGATCTCCAGCGCCGGCAGCCTGAGCGACGAGACCCGTGGTGCCCATGCGCAGGAAGCCGAATCCCCAGTAGACAAAACTGAATATCATGCCGCCAATAGCAATGGCGCCCAGGAGAGCCGGATCGCCCAGATTGCCGATGACCGCGGTGTCTGCCAGGCCGAGTAGTGGTGTCGACAGGTTAGAGACAATAATGGGGCCGGCAATCAGCAGCACGTCTTTGCGCCGCAGTGATGTCATGAGTTGCAGCCAGAGGAATGTAGTTGCATGTTGATTTCACAAAGGCGTGACTTTTGTAAGGGGTTTTTTACAGCTGCCGTCAATATAATCTCAGAAGAAATATCCTTTAGGAAAAAGCAATGCCACAGGTACAAACGGAACAGGTCAAATTCGTACTGCGTCTGCCGCCATCTTTGCACAAGAAGATCAAGCGACGAGCTAGGACTAATAACACGTCCATGAACAAGGAAATTACCAACGTCCTGAGTGACGCAATGAGTGGCACAGGTGTCGAGAAAGCGCTCGAAGACCTGATCTACCGTCTCGAAAAAAAGAAGGTCATTTGATGCCTGCTTTTGATCCTTAGGGCTAATCTTCGATTATTGTCAGGCGCTGCTGGCCGTCGAAGACAACTGTATAGCTCTTGCCTGCCATCAGGTCTGCATTGACGCTGTCAAGGTCTGAAGCATTATCAGCAGTCTGCGCAATGAACCTCGCCTGACCAGTTAGCACTTCAATGACTCCCGTGACGCCGGTCGCCAGATCGTTGAATGTCGGAGCAATATCATCCGTGGATTCGTCGCCACGCAATGCGTAGAAATCGATGGTTACATCACTGCTGTTAACGAGTTGGAAATGCGCCCGGTCCTGCACTGGTCGCAGGTTGGTCTCCACAACAGCAATCCGGCTTGCAGGTTGCGTCTCAGCACCGACGTCATCAACGACAATGACGCTCAAATACTGACCGGCAGGCAGGAAAGGAGTCTCGCTGGCCGTTGTGCCAGCAGGGCCGGCTGTGGTGATCACCTGGCTGCCGCTGGCGACGCTGCGATAGGTAGACACCTCACCGGCAGCCAGCGACTCGTAATCGATACTGCCGACGCTGACGTCGAGTGGCGTGATCGTTGTCAGGTTTGCAACCTGGGCTGCAGCAGGCTGCGTGACATCGGTGATGGTCGTCAGGTTTGCTGCGAGTGAGCGGATGACGTCGATGTGGCTTGAGCTCGATGGGCCGAAATCATCGACGAGAGCGAATAACTCCAGACTTTGGGCTGCGATGACGATGGCGCCGGAGTCAAATAGAATTTCGCTGGCGCCCGCCGGGGTAATTCGCAGCTGGCGATTATCACCCGCCGGCACGTTCCGCAGGCTGCTGTGGGTGCTTGAATCCAGGGTCACCAGTGGTGCTACAGCTGTCAGAGCGGTGCCGAATTCCGTTAGATAGATGTCTACCATGGCGTGTTCGGTGAGGCTGGCGGCGAACCAGACCTCGGCTTCCGTCTCCGGACGCTGATCCAGTGGCGTCAGAGGAATGTCGACGATTTGTACAGTGGGCTGTGCGAGGTTTCCCATCAGGAGGAACGTGGACTGCACATCCTCGGACACCACTTGATCGATACCCTCGATCACCGTCACTTCGTCGCCATCGGAATTGAGATAGGCAGCACGCCAGTCGTAATTGTCAGAGACCCGAACCTCCACACCACTGGTGTAGGGAAATCGCACGGGAGATGAATTGAGCCCGTGAATGAAGGTGAGCTCAGGGCTGTCAGGCATCATGTTGATGACCTGCACCGCGCCTTCAGTCCGAATGAAGTCGGTATCCTCGTTGAATCCGGGGTCAGAGCCGCAACCGGCAAGAACAGCCAGGGTTGTCATGACAAGAAGGAGGTGGTGTTTTGGCCACTGTTTCATTGAAGATCCGCTCGGACAAGTGGAAAAGGTGGCAATGCTAGCGTTATCTCCGCGTGGAGTCGAGTCAATTGGGTCGGCTGACAATGCCGCCGTCAGGGCAGTATGATCAACAGAAAAAAGGAAAAGCGATGCAGCTGCAGTTGAGTCCGGAAGATCAGGTGTTTGTGCAGGAGGTGAGGGAATTTCTGAGGCAGGAGCTGGACCCGGCTGTTGCTGACCTGGTCAGGCTCGGCTATCCCGTCTCAAAAGACATTCAGGATGACTGGACCCGCCGGCTCAATGCCCGGGGCTGGGCTGCGCCGAACTGGCCGGAGGAAGTGGGTGGCACTGGCTGGTCGATGGTGCGCAGGCACCTGTTCGATATTGAGATGAAACTGCATCACGCTCCGGAATTGCAAGGTTTTGGTTTCTCGATGGTCGGCCCAGCCATCATCAAATATGGCACCGATGCTCAAAAGGCCAGCTATCTGCCGCGTATCCTGAATGCTGATATCTCATGGTGTCAGGGTTACTCGGAACCCCAGGCAGGCTCTGATCTTGCCAGTGTGGGGACCCGGGCAGTAAGAGACGGCGACGACTACATCGTGACCGGTGCAAAAATATGGACTAGTGCCGCGGAACGGGCTGATCACATATTTATGCTGGTCCGGACAGACCCTCAGGCAAAACCCCAACTGGGTATCAGCTTTTTGCTGGCAGAAATGAGGAGTCCGGGGGTTACGGTGGAACCGCTGCTGGCGTTTAACGGCAAGCGTCTCTGGAACCAGGTTTTCTTGGATGGGGTTCGTGTGCCGGTGAGTAACCGGCTCGGCCAGGAGGATCAAGGCTGGACCGTCGCTAAAAATCTGTTGGGCAACGAGCGGCTCCTGGTATCGCGGGTCGCAGAAAATCGGCGGATCCTTTCGAATATCCGTGACGCTCTGTCTGCGTCCAGCAGTGCTGGTGTCTATCAGGAAGACCTCGCCAGACTCATGATTCGGCTCGACGCACTTGAAGCCACTGCGTTGAGATTGCTGACCCGATTCGATCAGGGCCAGACTGTTGGCGCAGAACCTTCCATGTTGAAGCTCAAAGGCAGCCAGCTGGTGCAGGATATGGATCGGCTGCTGTGCGACGTGATGGAGCACTACACGTTACCGCTGGATTCAGTGATGCGTGAAGACCGACCGGTTCAACCAGGTTATGCTGACATGGCGACCAGCGGGATGTTTCATCATCGCGGCTACACGATTGCGGGTGGCACCAGCGAAATCCAGCACAATATCATTGCTCGCCAGGTCCTCGGTCTGTAGATCTGTTTTGCTGTTTAGATCTGTCAAGGATCGAGCCGCCTGTTTTCATCAACCGGCTTCGACTCGGGTTCGAATTCGCCATCAATCGTCTGGCTGCCTTGTGCATTGGTCGATTGATCCCAGCGATATCGCGCTGAAAACTGACTGCCGCCTGCATGGAAAGTCCGGAAACCGGCTGAATTGATGATGCGTGCAGCCAGCGGGCGTCGCAGACCCGGCAGCAGGCAAACAAAACCAATAAAGTCAGTGAAAAACCCCGGCGTCAGTAGCAGGGCGCCACCGAAGATCAGCATGATGCCCTCGAGTAACTCGGTCTCTGGGATCTCACCCCGATTAAGCTTGTCCTGGACGCGCGTCAGCGTTGCGAAACCCTCCAGGCGCAACAGCCAGACACCGACAACTGCTGTCAGCACCACCAGGCCTACCGTCGGCAGGGCACCGATGATTCCTCCGACTTGAATCAGGATGATCATTTCCGCAAGCGGTATCAGGAAAAACAGCAGTGTTGCAATTCGCACGGGCGCGCCAACGATGGGCAGGAGGACACACTTTAACGAATGATGAATACCCTGTCATTGACGGGGGCGTAGCGGGGCTGTGATAGATTAGGCAGCATGTAAACAAGGTGAATTAGCCTAATGTCCCTGGTTCAATTTGATGGTCCTGCAGGTCGGTTGGAAGGCCTCTACGATGAGGTTGAGGCCGGCACTGCTGAGAAGTGTGTGGTGCTCTGTCATCCGCATCCGCTTTATGGCGGTTCAATGCATGATGCTGTCCTGGATGCTTTGAGCAGAGCTTTTCGGAACCGCAGTGTTGCAGCACTGAGGTTCAATTTCCGCGGCGTTGGCGGCTCTGCGGGTGTTCACGATGATGGTAAGGGTGAGGCGGATGATGTTCTGGCTGCAGCAGACTGGATCAGGCAGCAAAGCGGGGCTCGGGAGCTGATTATCGGCGGCTATTCTTTTGGCGCAGCAATGGCCATCAAGGCAGTGGCTGCTATGGCCTGCGATCAGCTGGTGCTGGTCGCGCCCCCGGTCGCCCTGATCGAAGGGCTCGCGCCGCCGACGCAATCCGCCTGCGTTATCCTCGGTAGCGAAGATCAGTTTGTCGATGCAGCAGCGGCCCAGCGTTTCTTTGGCGAAGCGACAGGGTTGCACGTGATTGACGGTGCTGATCACTTTTTCTTTGGCGCCCACGACACCATCACCGAACTGACTGGTGCGGCGCTTGATGGAGTCTAAGGTATGGAACTGAAGACAATTCTCTATGATGTTGCAGAGGGTATTGCAACGATCACGTTGAACCGTCCGCATCGGATGAATGCCTGGACGGGCAGGATGCACACAGAGTATCGGTATGTTCTCGACCAGGCTGATCGTGACGCCGATGTCAGGGTGATTGTCGTCACCGGTGCAGGTCGAGGGTTCTGTGTCGGTGCCGATACCCAGGCGCTCGAGGGGCATGTCGAAAAAGGTGGGTATGATCCGGGCACGCCAGTCGATCTCGTCATGCCCGGAAGCGGTTATCGGCCAGAATTTGAAGCCTCTTTCGCCTATCACTTCGCGTTGCAGAAGCCGGTCATCGCAGCAATCAATGGCCCGGCCGCAGGCGTCGGGTTGGTCCTGGCGTGCTATGCTGACATCCGATTCGCGGTGTCCGGCGTAAAGTTTACGACGGCGCATGGCAAGCTTAACTTTCCCGCGGAATACGGCTTGTCATGGCTGCTGCCACGGCAGATTGGTCTGCCGAAAGCCAATGACCTCTTGCTGACCAGTCGCATCTTCCTGTCAGACGAAGCTTGTGAGATGGGGCTTGTTCATCGGCTGGTGACACCTGACGCGCTGCTGACTGAAACGTACACCTATGCAAGGCAGATGATTGAAACCGTCTCGCCAGGTGCGTTGCGCGCAACCCGGCGCCAGATTTACGAAGATTTGCATCGGGACGTCGGCACGGCGGTGGATGTGAGCGAAACGCTGCTGACTGAGATGAGTCGGCATCCGGACTATCAAGAAGGTGTGCAGGCGTATCTTGACAAGCGCAGACCCGATTGGCAGGGAGACAAGCCTTCGAGTGGAGATGACAATGAACCCTGAAGCAACGGGCTACGCGCTCGAAGAAGAACCCTACTATCTGCCGCTTGCCGATGAAGTTGAGGTGTTCCTGGCTGCTTATCAACAGCGTCTGCCTGTGCTGCTGAAAGGCCCGACGGGCTGTGGTAAGACCCGCTTTGTCGAATACATGTCGCATCGCATTTACCGACAGGAAAATCGCGCTGTGAGTCTTCAGCAGCCACTGCAGACAGTAGCATGCCATGAAGACTTGTCAGCCACGGATCTGGTGGGCCGGTACCTGCTGCAGGGTGATGAGACGGTTTGGCAGGACGGTCCGCTGACCCGGGCAGTGAAAGAAGGGGCGATCTGCTATCTCGATGAAATTGTTGAAGCGCGTAAGGATTCTACGGTCCTGATCCATTCCCTCACAGACCATCGGCGCATCCTGCCGATCGAAAAGCTGGGAACGATTCTCGAAGCGCACCCGGATTTTCTGCTGGTCATTTCGTACAACCCTGGGTACCAGAACGTTTTGAAGGACCTCAAACCGAGCACGCGGCAACGGTTTATCTCGATTGAGTTTGACTATCCACCCGAACCTGAGGAAGCGCGCGTCATTGCTCATGAGAGTGGTGTTGAGCTTGCACGGGCGGAGCAGTTGGCGCTGCTCGCTAACAAGATTCGCAACCTCAAAAGCCATGGTTTCAATGAAGGTGTCAGTACTCGGCTGCTGGTTTACGCCGGTCAGCTGATGGTGCAGGGTATCGACCCCTCTCGGGCAACAGATGCCGCGATCGCGAAAGCAGTTTCTGATGACACAGAGGTGCAGCGCACCGTGACGGAATTGGCACAGGCCGTTTTCCCAGGCTGATCTGCTTGAGTGATGAGTGAC
>Ga0181575_10002219_pt1 | contig 13824 bp, 12 predicted proteins | sample 101ome_23_FD_145599 | JGI IMG/M metagenome (GOLD analysis project Ga0181575, IMG submission 145599) | Coastal salt marsh microbial communities from the Groves Creek Marsh, Skidaway Island, Georgia - 101411CT metaG (spades assembly) | ecosystem: Environmental > Aquatic > Marine > Intertidal zone... | reverse complement strand
GAGGCACCTGGCCAGGTGAAGGCGGAGGATTGTTGATCAATCAGTGCATCCACAATCTCGATATTCTCCAGTGGCTTTTTGGCTTGCCCGCTTCATTGTCTGCAACCATTGGTTTCGGTCGCTACCATGACATAGAGGTGGAGGATGATGTCACCAGCGTGATGCAATATGACGAGGGCATGAATGGTGTGCTGATTGCATCAAGTGGTGAGGCCCCAGGCTTCAATCGTTTGGATATTGTTGGCGATCGAGGTCGCATTTGCTGGGACGATAAGGCCATCACCCTGACAACAACCGCAGAATCAGTCAGCGAGCACTGCGCGACGACCAGAGAGATGTTCGGTATGCCGGTATTTACGTCGGAGACCCTCGAGATTGATTTGATGGTTAATCAGCATGGCGTACTGATTCAAAACTTTGTCGACGCATTAAACGGGGATCAGACATTGCTGACCCCTGCTGAAGAGGGACTCGGATCACTCCAGGTTGCGAATGCCATGCTGCTGTCTGCCTGGGAGGGCAGTGCAGTCAAACTGCCTGTAGATACCGGTCACTTTGATCAACAGTTGAATGAGAGGATCGCGAGCAGCAGCCTGCGCTCACCTGAAGACCTGGAAGTGGATATAGATATGAGCAAATCATACCGATGAGCGGTCTTGTACAACATATCCGTGAAGGTGGCCCAGGCTGGCTTCAGGGTGCAATGACGCTGGGAGGTGGTTCTGCCATCACCTCACTGTCGATCGGTGCGATGTTCGGGTACGAGTACCTGTGGGTTCAGCCTGTGGCCATGCTGATTGGCTGCATCATGTTGTTTGCTCTGGCACATCAGACGCTGTCGACGGGTGAACGGCCTTTTGTCGCGATGAGAGATCACCTGTCACCGCCACTGGCCTGGATATGGGCGCTTGCGGCACTGGGCTCAAGTGTTATCTGGGGCTTTTCTCACTATCCCCTCAGTGCCGGTATGCTCGAAGAATCGGTTGATGTGATTTCCGGTTTTAATCTGAAGGGAGAAGGTGAGGAAGTGGTAAGGGAGATCTACCTCTTTGTGCTCGCTCTTCTTGTATGGGCTGTTTGTGCTACCACGGCCTGGCATTATGGAAAAGGACTGAGAGCGGTGCGCCTGTTTGAAAATGGTATCAAGATCCTGAGCGCCATGATCATCCTGAGTTTTGCTTGGGTCGTTGTCAGTGCCGCCCTCAACAATGGAGTGGATTGGTCAATGGTCATCTGGGGCTTCGTTCCCCACTCATTGCCGGATGATGCGCTAGGTGTTACCACTATGATGGCGGCACTGGGCACTGCAGTCGGTATCAATATGACATTTATCTATGGCTACACCATGTTGCGCCGCGGCTGGGGTCGCGAACAAAGAGTGCTTGCGCGCTGGGATATCTTGCTGGGCCTGGTACTGCCTTATCTGCTGGTGACGGGGTTGATTTCCATCGCCGCTGCGGTGTCGCTCTACGATGGTGAGAGCCCTATTCAAAACCGGCTGGCACCGGCGCAGGCAGGCGCGATGTTCGCTGCAGTTGGTTTAGGTGATGTCATCGGCCGGCTGATCTTTCCTCTGGGCGTACTGGGAATGGCAACAGGTTCGCTTGTGATGCATATGCTGACCTGTGGCGCCGCCGCGATGGAAATGTTTGGACTGGAGGAAGAGTCTCTCGGCTACCGGCTGGCCTGCCTGATACCCACGCCAGCAGTACTGGGTGTATTTCTCTGGTCGGCAATGGGACCCTACGTCATTCTACCGACATCGGCGTTTTGTGGTTTCCTGCTGCCGATAGCCTATATCGGTTGGCTGGTCCTTAATAATCGTTCCTCTTACCTGGGTGATGATACGCCTCGAGGCAGCAAGGCGGTTCTTAGCAATGCTGCCATGGTAATTTGTGTGTTGATGGTATTGGCGAGCGTGAGTTACAGCACAGCGGTAGGGCTCGGCTGGTTGTGAGTATTAAAGATGGTGCCAGCTATGCGCCAGAGGGAAAGGCGAAACCTGTTGTCGAGAAAAATGAGTTTCGCTTCTCAGTGGCTTTTCTGGACCACGGTCATATATACGGCCAGACCAATGGACTGATTGAAGCTGGCGGCACTCTTGTATCGGTGCATGACCCGATAGCGGAACGGGTTGATGCCTTTATCAATAGATATCCTCAGGCGATCGCAGTATCCGGTTTTGATGAAATCCTTGCAGACGATTCAATACATCTGGTGGCATCGGCAGCCGTGCCTGATCAGCGAGCAGATATCGGGCAGCAGGTAATGAAGGCTGGCAAAGATTACTTCACCGACAAATCGCCTTTCACACAGCTGGATCAGCTGTCATCCACGCGGCAGGTGGTTGCTGAAACCCGCAGGCGATACTTCGTCTACTATGCAGAAAGGCTGCACAACGAGGCTGCCTGGCATGCGGGTGAACTTGTCCAGGCTGGCGCTGTTGGTGACGTCATCCAGGTGCTTAATCTTGCACCGCATCGACTGGCCGCATCGACCAGACCCGACTGGTTTTTTGACAAGTCCAGGTATGGTGGCATCCTTACCGATATTGGCAGTCACCAGGTTGAACAGTTTCTCACCTATGCCGACTGTAGTGATGCACGGGTGATACATGCTTCTGTCAGAAATCATCCAGAGTACCCGGGCCTCGAGGATTTTGGTGAAATGTCTCTGAAGGGTGACAACGGCGCATCATTTTATAGTCGGGTTGACTGGTATACACCTGAAGGCATGCCCGTCTGGGGAGATGGCAGAACATTCATTCTCGGCACCGAGGGCTCAATGGAAATAAGGAAATATGTTGACCCAGGCAGATCTGCCCCGGCTTCTCTCATTCTACTTGCAGACGGAGATACTGTGAAAGAAATTGACTGCCTGGATCAGACCGGTTTGCCCTTCTTTGGCGAGCTGATTCTTGATGTTCTAAACGGGACTGAGAACAGTATGACCCAGGAGCACATATTCAAGGCAGCGGAACTCAGCATGGAGGCGCAGCTTTTAGCGGACGAGCAGTCGACATGGTGAAGTTAAAACCGATTGAAAGCCAGGAGCGCATGTACGTACGTGTGGCCAGGCGAATTTCTGAGCTGGTCAGAAGTGGTGAAGTCAAACCTGGAGACCGCCTGCCGTCTGAACGCGATCTGGCAGAGATGCTGAAGGTCAGTCGACCGTCAGTTCGAGAAGCGATGATTGCCCTCGAGGTTTCCGGCGTCCTTGAAGTTCGCACAGGTGCAGGGATTTACGTTTCAGAAAATGTATCTCCGTCGGGCAGCGACATTGCGGATGAGGGGATTGGGCCCTTTGAAATCCTTGAGATGAGACTGCTGCTCGAACCAGAAGCCTGTGCACTCGCAGCTGAAAGGATCAGTAAAGAACAGCTTGCTCAGCTGCGTCATCTTTACCATGAGCTTGAACGCACCAACGGTACGCCCGAAATGGAAGCCTACGACGAGCAATTCCACAACCTGATTTCTGAGGCATCTCAGAATACTGCAATTTCAAAGTCTATTGCCTGGTTATGGCGTCTGAGGGGTCAAAGTGAATTGAGCCGTGGATACCATAGGCTCATTGTTGGCGAAGGTGTCTATCCCGTGCTGGACGAACATGCTGCCATTCTTTCTGCATTGGAATCGCGTGATAGTAAGACTGCGCGTGAGGCGATGCGTGCGCACCTGGAGGCCGCAACCCAGTCAGCGGCAGCGCATTTTGCGGAGGGCGATTAGCCTGCGCCAGCTTCTAACAGCAAACTGTAAAACGGTTCGGTAGCGAGTCTGGTTATCCATCGATCCACCTCAGACACGAACTGGCTGTCATGAGCGAGTTCGCCCAGAAGATCTTTCCTGCCTCCAAGTGAACTGAGCGGCGGCAGTTGCTGAAGCGGATCCGTAAATCGCTCGCTGAGCTTCTCGTCATGCAGGCAGTGTAACCAGGCGGCAACGACCAGCGTGAGTCTGCCGGGTACAGTGCCGGTTTCCAGGTGCTTTTTGATTGTCGGGAGAATCCGCTGCGGCAGTTTCTCCGAACCATCTGTTGCGACCTGCGCGACGCCGTAGGCAATGGCATCATTGACAAACCGTTCCAGGATGCTTGCCTGGTAGTCATCCAGTCGGAAACCCGCAGGCGCATCAATAAACGGCATGATCTCTTCAACGATCAGCTGACTGACAAACTGTTCGATAACCCGGTCTTCCATCGCCTCATGCACAAAGTCATAGCCCGCGATGAGACCCAGGTATGCGAGCGTCGAGTGTGTTGCGTTCAGCATACGCAGCTTGACAGTTTCAAACGGTCTGACATCTTCAACGAATTGCGCTCCTGCAAGATCCCATGGCGGTCGCCTACCTGCAAACGTGTCCTGAATGACCCATTGCTTAAAGGGTTCGGTGACGATCAAACCTTCGTCCCGATAACCTGCCGGCGAGTGATTTTGGATAGCTTCTGATGTGGTACGAGGAACAATCCGATCAACCACGGTGCTCGGGAAGGCAGCGTGCTTTTCGACCCATACCTCGAGCCCAGGGTGCATGCGTGCTGCCATCTGCCTTACAACATTCAGGGTCACAGATCCGTTTTCTGCAAGGTTGTCACAACTGACTACGGTGATCGGTCCGCTGTCTGCCTCCATGCGGGCATGCAGGAGTGCCGCGAGTACACCTGGCGCTGAGGCTGGATGGTCAGGGTGCAGAAGGTCATGCTGGATGAGAGGATCAGCAAGATCCAGCCCGCCGACAGTGTCGTGACAGTATCCTTTTTCCGTAATGGTTAGCGTGATCACCTGGATCGCAGGTGATCGGACAAGCTCAAACAGGGCATCTCGTTCATGTGCCAGCGTCAGCACCTTTAGCAGGGAACCGATCACGCGGTGATTTTCACGTTCACCCAGGCGCTCACAAACAGAATAGAGATAATCCTGGGGTGCCAGCCGATCGTGGGCAGTTGTGCTCTGGAGGCCGACACCAACGATGCCCCAGGTTGGGTCTGTATTGAGAATATCTTCTGTATAAATCGCCTGATGTGCCCTGTGAAAATTGCCGGCGCCGAGATGAAGGATGCCGGGCGTAATCAGAGATCGTTTATAAACCGGGAGTGTGACGTCCGAAAGACCTGTGATTGTCGCTTCACAAAGCTGCATCATAATTTGTAAGCAGCGCGCACGAGATTACAGGCGAGGTCCATGGCTACTTCTCCGGCTTCAGATTCGCTCAAGCGATGCTCCGTGACGAGTCGTGCCAGGAAACCGCAGTCAATGCGTCTAGCCATATCGTGACGAGCAGGTATTGAAAGGAACGCTCTCGTGTCATCATTGAAACCGACGGTATTGTAGAAACCTGCAGTCTCTGTGGTCTGTTCGCGAAATCGGCGCATGCCTCCAGGGCTGTCATGGAACCACCAGGGCGGACCCAGGCGCAGGGCCGGGTAGTGCCCAGCCAAGGGTGCCAGTTCCCGCGAGTAAACAGTTTCATCAAGCGTGAACAGTATGATCATCAGTTCAGCATGGTTACCGAATTTGTTAAGCAGCGGTTTAAGTGCATCAACATAGCTGGTCTGCATAGGGATATCCGCACCCATATCCCGCCCATGCTGTTGAAACAGGGCCTGGTTGTGATTGCGGAAGGATCCGGGGTGAATCTGCATCACCATGCCGTCATCGAGACTCATTGCTGCCATTTCTGTCAGCATCTGTGAACGGAATAGTTCAGCGTCGTTTGCATTGAAATCACTGTGGCGAATCCGCTGGAACAACGCCTCTATCTCTTTTTTAGGCAGGTCAGCCGTCCCGGGCGTTGGATGACCGTGGTCAGTCGCCGTTGCCCCTCTTGCGCGGAAATAGGAGCGCCGATCGCGCAGCGCATCCAGGTAACCAGCAAAACTGCTGGTATCACAACCCGTCAGTTCACCGAGGAGATCAACATTGCGGTTGAAGCCCTCAAATTCAGGATCCATTACAGGGTCGGGTCTAAAGGTTGTAATCACCCTGCCCTGCCAGTCACTCTGCTGGATAGTGTCATGGTGATTCAGTGTGTCCAGAGGTGACTCTGTTGTTGCCAGTACCTCAATATTGAAACGCTCAAACAGTGCTCTCGGTCTAAATGCGGGCGTGCCGAGAGCATCGTCTATCGTCTGGTAATACTCATCCGCAACCACGGTTGAGAGCGGTTCGGTCAGTCCAAAAACCTCACTAAACACGTGGTCCAGCCAGATTCGTGACGGGGTGCCGCGAAACAGGGAATAGTTGTCCGCAAACCGGCGCCAGATTTTTCTTGTATCAATTTCCGCCACTTCGTTGCCAATTCCCAGATCCGCCAGTGAAATGCCCTGGCTGTAAAGCATCCTGAAAACATAGTGATCGGGAGTAATGAAGAGTGATACGGGGTCATTAAAAGGTTCATCCAGGGCGAACCAGGCTGGGTCTGTATGCCCGTGTGGACTGATGATCGGCTGATCTTTTACCGTCAGATACAAACTGCGGGCGATATCACGAGTCCTTGAGTCGACCGGTAATAGACGATCAGGATGGAGCATGAGTTCAGTCGGTCTGCAACTGGCTGACAGCGTGGATGACACCTCGCAGTTCAGCAAGACCTTTCATTCTCCCAGCGTAGGAATAGCCTGGCCGTACTTCAGGGTCGCCTTTTTCATCGCCCATGGCATGCCCGTGATCAGGCCGCATGGGAATCTCGGCAAAATCGTCACCCGCACTTCTGCGGTGAGATTCCTGCTTCAGGAGAGCGCTCACCAGACCGACGATGTCATTGTCTCCGTCAAGATGTTCAGACTCATAGAAGGACCCGTCTGGTTCGCGCCTGATGTTCCTCAGGTGTACAAACTGGATATGCTTGCCAAACTCCCTGACCATTGCGACGAGGTCGTTGTCTGACCGGGCTCCGTATGAGCCCGCACACATAGTCAAGCCGTTACTTTTGCTTGGCACTGCGCTGACAATCGACCTCGCATCATCAGCCGTAGAGACGACCCGCGGTAGTCCAAAGAGTGAAAAGGGCGGATCGTCGGGGTGAATGGCAAGTGCGATTCCTGCTTCTTCCGCCACGGGTACGACAGTTTCAAGAAATGCAATCAGGTTGGCTTTAAGTCCTTCCGTGCCAATGTTCGTGAACGCGGCAATGGCTTCGCGAATGCTTTGTCTGTCCCAGGAGCCTTCGCCACCTGGCAACCCGGCAATAATGTTCGTCTCCAGCAGAATTCGCTCTACCTCACTCAGTTCTGACAACCTTGCTTCTGCCTTCTTTAGCAATGCCCGGTCGTAATCCTCACTGGCATTCGAGCGCTTCAGGATGAAAACATCGTAGGCAATGAAGTCGGCCATCTCAAAGCGCAGCGCGCTTGAGGCATTGTCGAGTTCGAAATCGAGGTTGGTACGGGTCCAGTCGACGACAGGCATAAAGTTGTAACAGACACGTCTTATACCGGCTTCGCCAAGATGCCTGAGTGTCTGGCAGTAATTGTCTATCAGCGTCGCGTATTGTCTACTGCGGAGCTTGATATCCTGATGTACGGGAACGCTCTCAACAACCAGCCATTCGAGTCCATGGGCAGCCAGTTGGGCCTGCCGCGCCCTGATATCTTCGAGCGGCCAGATCTCTCCGGTCGCAATGTGATCAAGCGCAGTTACGATGCCGCTCGCGCCAGCCTGCACAATCTGTTCGAGGGTGACCGTATCTTCAGGGCCAAACCAGCGCCAGGATTCCTGCATATTGGGTTCGTCTTGTACTCGAACGCTAATGGTAAACTGGTCAGACCAATTAGCCAAGCCACTGATGTAATGGTTTAGATTTCCCTACCATCTGCCCGGGCCGCAATGTGAGCTTCCTGGTCAAAATGGTAGATATCTTGCTTTTCAGCATGACTTCAAAGTGCTCTCTGACCATATAAACCCACGCCTTCATGGGGAGAGATATAGAATAGGTCACTTCCAATCGACTCGAAGATATGGGCACCAGGTCCCCAGACGATTTGCTGGCAGGATTCTCTTGATAAAATCGAGCCCGTTCCCATCAACGTGCGCCGATGTCAGAATGGTTTGAACATGGCGCGAGAGATGTTGATATGGCTTGTAGCAACTTCAATGCCGCCATCCGTTTCAATGAGCAATGCATAATCGTTTGAGGTCTTCCAATGACATCGCTATCACCACTTGAGCCCTACAACCCTTACGAGACCGACGCTGTGCTGCGTCGAGCAGTAGATCGCGAGGGTGCTCGGAGTGCGGATGCTGATCTCGTCGCTTTTGGTGCCCGAGTCGGCTCAGAAGAGGTCTACCAATGGGGTTTCGATGCAAATCGATACAGCCCAGAGCTGATTACGCACAGTCCTTTTGGTGAGCGAATCGATGAGGTTCGCTATCACCCCTCTTATCATCGATTGATGGAGCTGTCCGTTGGAGCGGGTATCCATGCCTCGCATTACGATGGCATACCCGGGGACGGCTCCTATGTGACCCGAACCGCACGCATGCATATCGTCAGCCAGGTTGAAGTCGGGCATGGCTGCCCGATTTCAATGACTGGTGCAGTTTTACCAGCCCTGCGCGAGCAGCCTGAATTGGCAGCTGTCTGGGAGCCAAGGATTCGAACGCGTTCCTATGATTTCCGTCTCATTGACCCGGCTGCCAAGACAGGTAATTTGCTGGGAATGGGGCTAACTGAAAAACAGGGTGGTAGCGATATACGGGCTAACCTGTCGACCGCCGTTCCTGCAAACGGTGGTGGGCCGGCAGGTGAATACCGATTGTCCGGCCATAAATGGTTTACCTCGGCCCCGATGTGCGATGCCTTTCTTCTTCTTGCCCAGGCTCCCGCTGGGATCTCCTGTTTCCTCGTGCCGCGCATACTACCTGATAGCGAGCGTAATTCGCTGAGATTAATGCGGCTTAAGAACAAGCTCGGCAATCGATCCAATGCTTCAGCAGAACTGGAGTTTACCAATGCGTCGGGCTGGCTGGTCGGAGAGGAAGGGCGCGGAATTAACGTCATTATCAAAATGGTCAATGCCACCCGTATTGATGTGACGAATTGGTCGGTGTCACTCATGCGCCAGGCCGTAAGCCAGGCAAGTTGGTATCTCACTCAGCGCAAAGCATTCGGCGCTCGCCTTGTCGACAAACCGCTGATGCAGAACGTGTTGGCTGATCTTGAGCTCGAGACCGAGGTAGGGACCATGATGGTCATGCGTCTGGCGGGTGCCTTTGAACGGGCGCCCACCGACAACTTCGAGGCATCTTTTCTTCGCCTGTCTTCCGCTGTGGCGAAATACTGGTTGACGAAACGATCCAGCCCGGTGGTTCGCGAAGCCCTTGAGAGCATTGGCGGAAACGGTTATGTCGAGGATTCGATCCTGCCTCGCCTGTATCGCGAGGCGCCGCTCAACGCCATTTGGGAGGGTGCGGGAAACGTGATCGCCCTCGATGTCATTAGAGCCCTCCAACGCTCACCCGAAGCGGGCGAAGCCTTTATCACGGAGCTCGCATTAGCACGAGGCGCCGACCGCAGCTTTGATCAAACGCTCGATCACCTCAAGGAAACACTATCCGCGCCTGTTGGAAGTCCTCAGGATGAATCTGAAGCGCGCCGCCTTGTTGAGCAACTTGCCATGTGCTGGGGCGCATCGCTTTGCTTGCGCCACGAGCCGGCGATTGCAGATGCATACATCCAATCTCGCCTGGCACGTAATTGGGGAACAGAACTTGGCACCCTACCGCGAACGCTCGACTTAGCTCAGATTGCCCGGCGATCCTGCCCGCAGGGAGATATGGTTTAGACATCGTAACGTCATGCACGCAAACCCAGGCTCATCCAGGCACTGCCTCTCCCCTGGCCTGGGCAATACCACTTTTGAGCGACCGCGACGCCAGGTAGTAATGAACACCGCACCAGATGTTCACGAGTGAAAAAATCATCAATGAGTAACGCAGCGATTCATTGCCGTAATCCTCTGCCAGAAGGTCACTCAGAATTCCGACGCCCTGGGGGCCAATGCCCAGTCCAATAATGTTCAATACAAAGAGACAGATGGAAGCGGCCACGGCCCTCATTTCCGGGCGCACCAGACTTTGGATCATGGCGAACGTTGGCGCGAGGTAGAAACCACCGAAAAATGCAAGGATAAAGTAGATCATTAACGCCGGCACAAACTCGAAGGCCAGAAAGAACCAGACCAGGAACGGAACGAGCCCTATCTTGGCGATCGCCACAACCAGCGCATACCAGTGTTCACCGCGCCTTGCCATTACCTCAGCCAGCTTGCCAGCCACGAACGTGCCAGTGCCGCCGATTACACCGGACATCAATGCCAGCGTTCCATTGTCTCTGGCACTGGAAGATTCAATGATTGCCTTGTACCAAAACGGCGAACCACTGCACCCGGCACAGGGTTATCCAATGCGACTACTGGTGCCTGGCTGCGAGGGCAATATCAGCATCAAATGGTTACGCAGTCTCAAGCTGCTGGATCAACCAGCTCAAACGAGAGAGGAAACCAGCAAGTATTCGGATTTAATGACTGACGCCATCGCAGGACAGTTTTCACTGAAAATGGAGGTGAAATCTCTCATCACATCACCCTCGGGAAAAATGACGCTACCGGAAAAAGGTGTTTATGAAATCTCCGGACTGGCATGGTCGGGGATGGGTCAGATACGACGCGTCGATGTCAGCGCGGATGGCGGTACAAGCTGGGCAACTGCCGAGCTGCAGTCAGAACCCGGACCTTTGCGCAGTGTTCGATTTCGAGTGCCATGGCAATGGAACGGTCAGCCTGCTGTTTTGCAGAGCAAAGCTTATGATGACAAAGGTAACGTTCAACCCAGTCGAAATGAAGCGTTGAGAGGGCATGCACCGGGCTTGGTTTACCACTACAACGGTATACAAAGCTGGTCTGTCAGCGCCACTGGCCAGGTGAGAAATCACTATGTTTAGAGCTTTAGGTCTCGTTGCCGCCTTGCTTGCAAGCATCACGACTAGAGCAGAGCTTGGCCTTCACCTGCAACAACAGCTTGGCACACCGGCGCCAACAGACTTCGAATCAGTTGTCGCAACTGACGGCACGGGTGCCCCGCCTGGCTCAGGATCTGTCGGCGACGGAAAGGTTCTATATGAGAAGTTCTGTGCGTCATGCCATGGGCTAGACGGTCAACTTCAAGGCAATGCAATCGCTGGTGGCGTTGGCAGTCTTACCACAAACCGACCGTACAAAACCGTCGGCAGCTACTGGCCATTTGCAACGACAGTCTTCGACTACATTAATAGAGCTATGCCTTATGGTGATGAAAAATCACTCTCTCCCGACCAGGTTTATGCGGTCACAGCATACGTGCTTTACCTGAGCAATGTTGTCACTGAGGACATGGTCCTCCATGCTGACAATTTAGCTGACGTCGAAATGCCGAACAAGAACGGCTTCGAGACGCTGCCTGGCTTTAAACCTGCAAGTCCCCGTTAAAGGCCACCTGTAATTTGGATGCAGGCAGACCGAAGAAGTTGATGGTCTGCCGCAACATAGTCTGCCTGTGAATATACCACCACAGCCTGTGAATTCCCGATGTTCGGGAAACTTAGACAATACGAACCGTCTCGTCTAACATTTATCCGGAACCACCAAACGAGACTCGAATGAAACTGAAGGTGAATGGCACTGTGCACGAGGTTGCACGCGAGTGGCAGGAGGAAACACTTCTCAGTGTTCTGCGTGAACATCTGGGCCTGACAGGTTCTCGACTCAGCTGCGGTATTGGCCAGTGTGGGGCCTGTGTTGTACACATTGACGGTCGGCCAGCGAACAGTTGTGTGATGCCCGTCGCGAGTGCTGCGGGTCGAGACATTTTGACTATTGAGGGGCTCGCCGGCGAAGACGGGAGCCTGCATCCAATTCAGCAATGCTGGATTGACGAAAATGTGCCTCAGTGTGGCTACTGCCAGTCTGGGCAGATCATGCAGGCGCTGGCTTTACTAAAAGAAACGCCAAGCCCTGACGACGACGATATTGACCGTGCCATGAGCGGGAACCTTTGCCGCTGTGGTACCTATGACCGCATCAGGAAATCCATCAAAAGAGCAGCGCTTGTCATGCAGGGGATGGACTAGTGACTAAGCTTTCACGTCGTAAATTTCTCATCGCCACTGGTTGTGTGGCTGGCGGCTTGACCATTGTTTACAAACTACGCAATCGTGCGATGGCGTCAGCACCAACGATTATTTTCCCGAACGAAGAATCTGGCGCCGCCTGGCTTCAGATTCGTCCCGATGGCGTCTGCCGCATGTACTTCCCAAGACAGGACATGGGGCAGAATGCCAACACAGGTCTTGCCCAGATCGTCGCCGAAGAACTGAACATCGAAGTAGACGACATCGAAGGCATACTTCCCAATACCAGTGCTGTGCCACCACTCGCTGTCACCGCTGCGAGCATGTCGTTGACCGCTTTTTCTCGTCCGACCGCTCTCGCAGCCGCCACACTGCGGGAGAGCTTGCGGGCACGCGCAGCTGAGCGGCTGGACCAACCAGTCGACCATATCCTCGATGATTCGGGCGGCTTTCGCACGGCTAAGGAACGTAAGGTCAGCTACGCTGACCTCGTCGATGAAACAGGCGCAGTGATCGAATTTGACGACAGTAAACCCGCACCAGCCATTTATACTTTTGACTCCAGCCGCAAAAAGACACAGGTCGGCCATACAATTACACCACCGGGCACCCTGAAGCTCGTCACAGGTGAACCGGTCTATGCCGCAGATACGCGGATAGAAGGCACCCTGTACGGCCGCGCCCTGCAACCACCCGTGCGCAACGCCCACATCGCTACCCTTGATACCAGTGGCGTTGACCATGTCCGCGGCCTGGTCAGACTGGTTCATGAGGATAATTTTGTCGGCGTCGTATGCGAGACACCCAGCGCCGTAGATGCGGCCATGGCAAAGATCAACGTTACTTGGGATCTTGAGCAACCCATCAACCAGGAAGAAATCGACCGTCTGGTTGACGTCGATATAGAAATGGCAAAAGGCGACCTGGAACATGTTTTGCAGGACGATGCTCATCGCAAAGATATCGACTGGGACATTGACTTACGCTTTGACGTGCAGGTGCAGACACACGCTCAACAGGAACCAAGGGCAGCCGTCGCTCGTTTCAATGATTCGGGTGCGGACCATGTCTTGGAAATTTGGACTGGCACACAGGACCCGTGGGCCATCAAACGATCTGCGGCGATGGACACCGGACTCTCACAGGATGACGTTGTTGTTTATCCCCAGCGGATGGGTGGCGGCTTTGGTGGCCGCGAATACTACGAGGTGGAGAGAGACGCGGTACGGCTTGCGCGCGCGGTTAATCGACCTGTCAAAGTGCAGTGGACACGGAAGGATGAATTTACCGCCAGTCGTTGTCGCCCGGCGTCGGCACATCGACTGCGCATTGCGACCGACAGTGAAGGCAATCTGTCAGACTGGTGGTATGGCTATGTGTCCGGCCATGTCGCCCTCGCGAGGGAGCGGATGGCGGGCTGGCTGCTATCCGGCCTTCGCCTGGGCACCGATATGGGCGTAATAAAAGGTGCTATCGCCCCCTATCCAGCGCCGCATCAACGCGTAGAGTGCATGGATGTCGATCTGCCAATTGACCTTGGTGTCTGGCGCTCATTGAATGGGGCACCCGCTGTATTTGCCATAGAATCGGCGATGGATGAATTGGCCGTTCAGCTGGATGCTGACCCTGTCGATTTTCGGATTACACAAATGCACGGTGCACACCCTCGGCTGCAGACATGCCTCGAGCGTGTGCGGATCATGAGTTCGAATATGCCACTGCTGGA
>Ga0181575_10002200_pt1 | contig 13877 bp, 18 predicted proteins | sample 101ome_23_FD_145599 | JGI IMG/M metagenome (GOLD analysis project Ga0181575, IMG submission 145599) | Coastal salt marsh microbial communities from the Groves Creek Marsh, Skidaway Island, Georgia - 101411CT metaG (spades assembly) | ecosystem: Environmental > Aquatic > Marine > Intertidal zone... | reverse complement strand
ACAATAAAAATCCCTGCACCAAGTGCTGTAGATTTCTTTATGAAATTTCTTCTTGTTTTATTTGAACTCATAGTTGATAATTAGAGCATTTAATATATAAATAAAAAATAAATTAACTGTAGGGAAAAAGATGAAGTCTTAATTGTTTTTTTTGAATTTTGGAATAAAATATTCAAGAAAAAAAGCTGTTAAGCAACAAATTCCAATCGCGAGTAAATATCCTTCTTCATCACTAATTCCCATGTAGTCATCTCCAAAATGAGAGGTAGACAAAATCATTCCTAAAAAAAAGAGAAAATAATAAAATAGCTTTTTTTATAAATGATATCATTATTATCAAGAAACGATGATTTGTAAAAATTCAAATTATTTAATTATGAATTCATAGACTAATATTGTATAAATTACTCCTTTAAAAAACCCTATCCAAGAAGCTTTAACTGGGTTTTTTCTTACCCAATCATATTTTTTATTTAAATAGTTTTTAAACACATCTAAAGCTAATAATTTAAAATTTGTAAATTAATGTAACTAATCAAAACAATCAAAATGAAAATTTTTAAAATTTTAATGGTATCTTTTTTATTTACCATTTCGTCTTATTCACAACAGGTGTGGGACATGACTTACTTACACGTTCCAGGACCTGAAATTGGGAACTTTGCTCAATTACACAAAAAAATTACTGATATGGCTCAAGGAGAAAGTAGAACAATCCAAGACCAATGGGTTTTTAGACATTGGTATGGATCAGGCCATAGTGTAGTAATTGTGGATGTTTTTAATTCTGCAGAGGACGCGGTTAATGATGATATTTGGGGCGCTTTAGGCTCTAATTATGAAAAACTTTCTGATGAAGAAAAAAAAGAAATGGATTCTACTTTTGAAAAATGGTGGGGTTATTTCGATGGTCATATAGATGAAATGCGAATTTTTAATGGAGAAAAGCATTCGGCTTCACAGGAAGATATTAATTGGGACATACCTTTTGTTTGGGTTGTAGGAAACTATAATACAAGTGAAAGTTATGATGACATGATTGATGCTTATATGAATTGGCAAACAAAACCAAATGTGGAAAGCGGGATTCAATTAGCAGGTGGAGCTACAACACATTTTAAAGGATCAGGTTCAGACGTGATGTTTTTTGCTGGATTTAAAACACTCGAAGATTTTGCTAAGAGCGCAACTTCACAAGGCTCACCTGAAAGTGCTGAAGCAGGTTCAAAATTTTGGAGCATGGTAAATGGAGATCATTCAGATCAGATTTACAGATTTGTTGGTAAAATGAATAATGGAAAATTTGATTTAGCTGGACCAGACAACTAGAATTCTGTATAGCTACTATTTACAAATGTAAGCCCTAATATTTAGGGCTTTTTTATTCTATAAACAGAAGTTGATGAGAGACTATATCTCCACATATGTTCACTAAGTATAAATTCGAATTATTTAGATCATCAATCTGATCGTAAAAATTTTTTTCAATTAATCCATTAACAAAATTTGGTATCGTATTACTATGCCCAACAATTAAAACTTTTTTCCCTTTGTGTATTTCTTTAAAGTTTTTATAGTCAATGTTACTTGGGGAATAAATTGTTATATCAATGTTTTGCGATTTAGAAGTTGGATTAGCAGTTTCAATAGTTCTATAATAATTTGTGGAATAGATTTTATCTAGGTTGATATTTTTCAAAACTTCCTCCCATTTTTCTGCTCTTAAAATACCTTTCTCATTAAGTTTTGGATTTCTCTCTGTTTTATCAATTCTTAGTTTTTCTGCATGCCTAATTAAATAAAAAGAGCTACACTCTTGAGAATAAGAATAAAAACTTGTGAGAAAAAAAATACTTATGATGAAATTCCTCATACTATTCAAATCCATCTTCCCAGTCACCATAAATTAGGTTAGGGAAAACTATAAATTTATCTCCAAACATTTTAGAAAGAGAATCTACACTTTGTATCCTTTCATTGTTAGGTTTTTTGTAAAACACAGAATTAAAATCAGCTAAATTATCACCTAGAAGCATGAGAATTTCATAATCATTAAGTGTATTTCTACGAGCAGTTTTGTCACCAGTTTCATCTCTCAAAAGCATAAGAGTATCCTCATCAAATGGATAACCAAGATTTACTAAGTTCTCTTTTGTTGGATCGTAATTCTCAACTCTTCTGTTAGATAAATAAACAATTTTTACATTTTTTGACTTAGCATAATTGATAAATTCCAGAGAGCCTGGAACTTTAGTGGCAATTTTCTTATTTACCCATTTAGACCAGGATTCTTGAGTAAAAACTTCTGAAGAATCAATAAGCATCTCATTGTATGAAAGATTGTTAAGCACTGTTTCATCTAAATCAATTACTATAGCTGGTCTTTTATTAAATTCTAAATTTAATTTTTCATCAAGCCTAAACTTTGCAAGATTATAAGCTTGATAAGAAAGCGCAACATATTCTGCTGAGTTTTTTTGCCAATAAAGAGAATGTTCTTTTTTAGAAATTACAACATTATTACAGGCAAATAAAAACAGAAAAATAAATAAAAAACTAAATCTCATTGTTTACCAAAATAAGAAATATCAAGATATCTAAATTATGGAAATAGTTATATTTATTATATGAAAAACTTCATTTTGAAAAATCCATTTGTTTTAGGTGTAGTTTTTTTAGTCATAGGTTTATTAGGGTATCAAGAATTAAAATCTTTTGTCTTTGGTTTTTCTACATTATCAATTGCCTTAATTCTCTTTATTGTAGCTTTCTTTAAAAAAAATTAAAATGAAAAAAATTCTGTTTCTTATTCTACCACTTTTTGTTTTCAGTCAAGTAAAAACAAAAAAACAACTTGCGCATACGTATTCAATTGTAGCGATGGATGAAAAAACAGGTGAAATGGCCGTAGGAGTTCAAAGTCATTGGTTCTCAGTTGGTACAATAGTTAGTTGGGGCAAATCAGGAGTTGGAGTTGTTGCTACTCAATCCTTTGTAAATCCTGCATATGGTCCTGAAGGAATAAAATTGATGGAATCGGGTGTTTCAGCTGAAGAGGCATTAACAAAACTAGTTTCTGAAGATGAATCAAGGGATTACAGGCAAGCAGCAATGTTAGATATTAATGGTTCGATAAAAGCTTTTACAGGCGAAAAATGTATTGTAGATGCAGGTCAATATATTGGTAAAAATTTCTCAGTTCAAGCGAATATGATGTTAAATGACAAGGTAGTTCCTGCAATGAAAAAAGCCTTTGAAGAAAACTCAGAATTATCATTAGCTGAAAGAATTATAAAAGTTTTTGAAGCAGCTGAAGAATCTGGAGGAGATATTAGAGGAAAACAATCAGCTGCTTTATTAGTTGTAGGCCCAGAAAAGACAGATAATGAATGGCAAGATAAAAAGATTGATTTGAGGGTAGATGATAGTGAAAATCCAGTTAAAGAAATTAAAAGATTATTGAAAGTTCATAGAGCATATGAGCATATGAATAAAGGAGATTTAGCTATTGAACACGGAGACATGGAGCAAGCACTTGTTGAATATGGTAGTGCTGAATCATTATTTCCTGAGAATCTTGAAATGAAATTTTGGAAAGCAGTTGCTCTACTAAATAATTCAAGATTAAAAGAGGCAAAAGAAATTTTTAAATATGTAATTGAAAGAAATGACAACTGGGAAAAATTATTGTTAAGACTTCCAGGATCAAATCTTATTTCTATGAGCCCTAATGAAATAAAAACTCAAATTCTTAATTAGTTACAATAGTTTATTGGAATGATAATTGTTTCTGTAATTAAAACAAATACATGAATAAGTTATCACTAATAGCACTTTTTTTTTCAATGACAATTTTCTCACAGAAATACGAAACACATTCTTACAAAACATTAATAGAGGATGATAATTTTGAGATTAGAAATTATGATCCAGTAATGAAAGCAAGAACTTTTTCTAATACCGGAAGTAATTTCGGGAAATTATTTAGATACATTTCTGGATACAACGAGGGGAATCAAAAAATTGAAATGACTACTCCAGTTTATATGAAAGAAGATAAAGGTATTGAGATGATGGAATTTGTAATGCCTTCAACTTTTAATGAAGACAATATCTCTCAGCCCTTGTCTAAAGATGTTGAACTTTATCTTGATGAAGGAGGAGTCTACGCATCAGTAAGCTATAGTGGCTACTCAAATGAAAATAAAAGAAAAAAACACACTGCTAGTTTGGAAAAAAAATTAAAGGAAATGGATGTTGAGAAAAAAGGAGAATTTCTTTACCTTTCATATGATAGTCCATATAAATTCTACAATAGAAGAAATGAGGTTATTGTAAGGGTAAATTATTAAAAGTGTATAAAGTAATTTTTAAAATCGTAATAGTTTTTTCTCTACTTATATCTTCTGAGAGTTATTCTCAAGAAAAGGAGTTGTTTGATTTAATTATTACTGATGAAAATGCCACACCTGACCTTTTACCAGAAAGAATAATTTTTACGCAAAAAATATTTTGGGGTGAAAATGGAATTTTAAGAAAAACTGGAATCGCCCCCTTAAATTTAGAGAACAGGGAAAAAGAATTAAATCTTAGAAGATCTATGCTTAAAACTCACCAAATACTTGGTTATTTTACTCTAGGTGCAATGGTCGCTCAAGGTTTCATTGGAGGAGAATTATACAATGCCACAGGAGATAGATACAATTCTTTATACAAGACTCATAAAAATATGTCTAAAGTTGTAAATGCTGGATATTTTACTGGAGCTGCTTTGTCTCTTTTTTCTCCACCTCCATTAGTGAATAAAAAAACAAAAGGCTTCAGCTCAATTAAAGCTCATAGGTTTTTATCAAACATACATTTTTCGGCGATGGTAATAACAAATATGGTTTCTGATAGTAATAAAAAGTCTCACAAAGCAGCTGCTTATACTGCTTTTGCGAGCTATGCAACCGCAGTAATTGTATTTAAATTTTAGTTATGAAGAAATTAATTTTTTTATTGTGCATCCAGTTTTCATTTTCTCAAGGGACATTTATGTTAGATCAAGAAAAGTCAAAAATTTCTTATGATGCAAAACATTTTCTTCATGCTTGGTCTGGTCAAAATAATTCTGTCAAGGGCGTAATAATTATTGAAGATGATGAAATTTCTAACATAGCAGTTGCTGCTGAGATTGCTGATTTTGATAGTGGTAATTCGAATAGAGATGCTCATTCATTAGAAGTTCTAGAGGCTTTAAAGTTCCCTATGATAAAATACTATTCAGATAACATTAAAAGAGATGATGAAGTTGGAATCATAAATGGCAAACTTGAATTTCATGGTGAAGAAAAAAATATAATTGTTAATTCAACTATCAGCGAAACTGATGAAGAAATAATATTAAAGGGAACTTTTCAGGTTAAACCTACAGAATTTTTAATAAAGCTTCCTTCATTTATGCTTGCTGAAATCAAAGATCTGCTTACAATAAGTTTTGATCTATTTTTTAAAAAGTAATTCCTTATGAAAAAAATAGACCTTCACGGTATTAGCCATGAAAAAGCTTTGGTTATGGTCGAGGAATATCTTTTGATGAATTCATTTGGTAACGACTTGGAATTAGAACTTATCACTGGAAAATCACCAAAATTGCAAAAGAAAATTATAGAAAACATTTTAACTAAATACGACTTTAATTACTATATTCCCAATCACAATACTGGGATGATGTACATCACAGATACAAAAATCAATTAAATTATGAAGAGATTATTATTTATTTTATCATTTGCCTTTTTAACAGTTAACGCTCAAGAAGATGCAAATCCATTAAAAAGTAACAACCCTGTCATTCAATCAATGATTGATGAAGCCGTAAATAATTCTCAGTTAGAGAATTTGGCTCACGAACTATTTGATGTTGTAGGACCAAGACTTGTTGGAACTCCTCAGATGCAAAATGCTCACGATTGGGCAGTTGCCAAATACGCATCGTGGGGAATTGATGCATACAACCATGAGTATGGTAAATGGAGAGGATGGGAAAGAGGAATCACACACATTGATATGCTAGAACCTAGATTAAGAACTTTAGCTGGTAGACAATTGGCATGGAGCCCTTCTACAAAAAAGAAAGGTGTAACAGCTGAGGCAGTCACTGTCCCTAATATAGAGAGTAAAGAAGATTTTGAAGAGTGGCTTAAGACAATTAAAGGAAAATTTGTTTTAGTAAGTCAGTATCAACCTACAGGAAGACCAGATTCCAATTGGGAAGAATTTGCTACTCCTGAGTCATTTGAAAAAATGAAGGCTGATAGAAGTGAAGCAAGCAGACAATGGTTTTCAAATCTTAGGAACACAGGATATGGATACAGAGATATTAACAAAGCATTTGAAGACGCTGGTGCTGTTGGGTTAATTTCAAGTTACTGGTCAAGAGTTCCAGGAGCTAATAAAGTTTTTAGTGCTAGAACTGAAAAGATACCAAATGTCGATGTTAATCTCGAAGACTATGGTGCGCTTTATAGGCTAGCAAAGAATGGAAAAAAACCAGTAGTAAAAATTGTTGCAACATCTACAGAACATGGAGTTGTTCCTACTTTTAATACTATAGCGCAAATTAAAGGTGTTGAAAAGCCAGACGAATATGTTATTCTATCTGCTCATTTTGATTCATGGGATGGAGGCCAGGGCACGACTGACAATGGAACAGGTACTTTGGTGATGTTAGAAGCAATGAGAATTTTAAAGAAAGCTTATCCAAATCCAAAAAGAACTATTCTAGTTGGACATTGGGGTGGTGAAGAACAAGGTCTAAACGGATCAAGAGCTTTTGTTGAGGATTATCCAACAATTGTTGAAAATACTCAAGCAGTTTTTAATCAAGATAACGGAACAGGTAGAGTTGTCGATTTAAGTGGACAAGGATTTTTATATTCTTATGAGTTTTTAACAGATTGGTTGTCTGCTGTTCCAAGAGACATAACAAAGCATATTGAAACTGATTTCCCAGGTTTACCTGGAGGAGGAGGATCTGACTATGCATCTTTTGTTGCTGCTGGAGTTCCTGCATTTAGTTTAAGTTCTTTGAGCTGGGATTACGGAACCTTTACTTGGCATACTAATCTAGACACTTATGATAAGATTGTTTTTGATGATGTTAGAAGCAATGCAATTTTAACTGCAATACTTGCCTACAAAGCGAGTGAAGCAGCTGAGATGGTTTCCAGAGAGAAAAGAGTTATGCCTATAAATCCAAGAACTGGAAGAGTAAGAGATTGGCCATCAGTTAGAAAGCCAAACAGAGACGGATCAAACGCTAGATAAAACGTTATTAAAAATTTAGGGTTATAAATCGGAACAGCAGGTATAAGCCTACAACTGTCCAGATTATGACCCTATTTTTTTGATACCATTCAAACATAGATTTTACAATTTGCTTTCTAATTTATGAATTATCTTTTTATGGTGGTCGAAATGAAATTTGAAAAAATGAAGTGTCATGTAAATATCCATTCTTCCAATAATAGCATGTCTAAAAATACCTTTGCTTAAAATTTCATCATTTAGGGTTTGAGCATATTCTAGAAAAGATTTTCTAGAATCAATCCAATCTTTTTTAAGTTCTCTGAAATCAAAATGGTCTGGAAAATTTTCAGTAACTATAGCGGGCCCTTTGTAGCTAACGCCCAGCTTTAAAAATGATTCAAGTACAAATGATTTTATTCTTGAAAGAATATTAACGCCAACAAGAGTGTCAGGGTATGATGTTTTAGTTCTTATATATTTCTCTGTTCCTTTTTCAGCTAGAATTAAATGATAAATATTTTCATTTATTGACCATTTTCCATCGATTACCTTTTGATTTAGCTGCTCATTGCTAAATTTTGATAATCTTTCAAAAAGTTTTTCAAGTTTATTGTTTAAAACCTGAAATTCTAATTGCACTTTGTTCATATTCTTTGAATATAATCAATTAATACCTCTTCAATAATCTTATGAGTCCCATCATATTCTATTAGGTCATATTTAAGTCTATAGGAGTTTAATAGTTTAGCAAATTTCGCTTTATTTTCCTCTGAAATAAATTCATCTTTTTTACCAACAATAAGGGTTGTCTTAAACTGATTCCATTTTACTTTATTATTTTCAGATAAACAATCAATTGGAATATCGGCTCCCCACAAAGCAAGAGAATTTATTTTAATATTAGAATTTAAAATCCATCTACAAGCTGTTGCTCCGCCCTGCGAAAACCCTAATACATGAATTTTGATTGAATTCAAATCAATATTTTTTGTACTTGATTCAAAAAGAGAATTTAAATAAGCGATATTATCATCAATATCATCTAGTTTATCCTCTTTTGTCATCCAGCTCGCACCCACTCGATCATAGTTTTTGCCAATGTAAAATCTGCTTAATGCTTCAGGAGATATAATGACAGTTTGATTATTTTCAAGGTTTTTAAATTTTTTAATAAAGTATTGGCTTAACATTCCATAACCATGAAAAACAAACCATATAGTTTTGGTTTGCTCTGAAATTTTACCTAGCTGAAAATATCTTGCTTTTTTAGAGATTGAAATATTTTTTTTCTCCATTTAAAAATCTAAATATATAAATAAATAGAAATTGTAATTTTGAAATTAAATTTTAATTATGATAAAAATAGAAGATGTAGAAAACACCCAAAACCAATGGGGCTCTGGAATTGTAAAGATAGGTCAGTTAAAAGATTCACCTAAGGAATGCAGAATGTATACTTTAGATTTCATTAATAAAATGTATAACTTTGAAGATGGATCAGTACAATTCAAGCCCACAAAAGCATCTGAAAAGCAATTTAGAAATGATATCCAGGGAGCACTTTCTTATTTTATAGGATCTGATTCTGATTACTCTGAAGATGGAGGTTTTGCGATAAATCCATGGACTAAAGTTGAATTTCAAAATGATTCAATAAATATTTATGAGTCAATGGCACTTGCAATGGGGAATTATTTTTTTACCGATCTAGAGGGTAATAAAACAAAGGTTGAGTATACATTTGCTTACATTAAGGGAGATACAGGAGAATTAAAAATAATATTACATCATTCTTCTTTACCTTTCTCAAATTAACTGTGTTAAAATAAAAAAGCCCATATTTCTATGAGCTTTTTATGGTTTTAAAAAGTAAACCTTATTCTTGTGGTAACGCTGCCTTGAATTGGTTCCAAGCATTTAACTTGCCATCAACAATATGATACCATTCAACATATACACCATTCGCTGAAGTAAATTGAGCATTTACCCACTCACCTTCTTGATTCCATGCTTCAGGATCTTCAGACCCAGCAGGATAAGCTGCAAAAGCGTAATCAGTATTCCAGCCCCATTCACCTCCATCAGCGATTGTCTGCTGATAATCTTGCTCTACAAAATCAACAAATTCTTGAGCTGTAGTAACCACAGTGCCATTTTCAAAAGTGAAGTTTCCCCCATCTTTAATTAAAGATTTCATTGCCTCATAATCTCTAGCTGCCCATGCTGCATCAATAGCATTAAAAACATCAACAGTTTCTTGAGATCCTATATAAATAGATTGTCCTTCAAATGGACCAAATCCATTAGTTTCTTTTTCACACTCGCAAGGAGCTTGAGTACCGCAAGCAACAAATAATAATGCTGCAAATGCATAAATAATATTTTTCATAAGTAATCGATTTTATTAAAAGATATTAATCTTTAAACTTTTATAAAAATTTTTCTTTTGTAAAGCTGATAAATTAACAAATAGATAATAAAAGTGTAAAAAATAGCCCAATCTAGTGAGACAAATTTAGGGGGGAGACCTAAGCCAATTCCAGTGTCCATCCAGAATTTTTGAAATCCTAAACCATTAATTACAGGAATTTGAAAAAGTCTCCATACAATTCCATGTAGTACATAAGCGGTAATGGCATTTGATCCGAAAACCAGACCTATTTTAATATTGCTAGTATAATTTTTTTCATCAATAAGCCAAGTTGAAATTGCAAGTATAATCATTGCTAGTCCTGAGCTATAAAGTACATAAGAACTTGTCCATATATGCTTATTGATTGGGAATATATAATCCCAAAAATATCCTATAATTAGAATAATTGACCCCCAAAAAAACAAACTAATAATTTTATCTTTTAATGAGTTTGTCTTACTTAAAATTATCGTTCCGCTAAGCATCCCACTAATTCCTGATGCAATGGCTGGAATGGTACTATAAAAACCTTCAGGGTCCCAACTCCCTTGATACATTCTTCCTGGGACAATAAAACTATCAATCCATGCGGCAAGATTATTCCCAGGCTCTAGAGTTCCAGCAAGACTTCCATTAAATGGAACAAACATCATTGTAATCCAGTAAAACACCACTAATCCAACCCCAATCTTCAATTGACTTTTAAAATTGGTATTCAAAAATATTAAAGCACAAATAAAGTATACAATAGCGATTCTTTGCAATACACCAACAACTCTTAAGTTTTCAAAATCAAATTTTGGGAATAGAGCTAAAAAAATTCCAAGCAAAAATATAATTACAGATCTTTTAAAAATTTTAGTGTATAAATTTAAGTCACCATTTTTTCTTTTTGAAAGAGATAGAGAAATTGAAACGCCTACTATAAATAAAAAGAATGGGAAAACTAGATCAGTTGGTGTTGCCCCATTCCATTCAGCATGTCTTAATGGAGCATAAACATGAGACCAGCTACCTGGATCATTAACGATAATCATAGCAGCAATTGTTAACCCTCTAAAAAAATCTAAAGACAACAATCTTTTCATTTTCCTATACCTAATAGATCGTTAATATCATCTTCCTCAGATTCTGATTTTTCAGGCTGAACTTTTGAACAATCCAGTTCAATAGTTAAGTTTTCAGGTTCTTCAAAATCTTCCTTTGAAACACCTAGTTCTTCATCTTCATAGCATTTTTTCATGAACAAACCCCATATTGGTAATGACATAGTAGCACCTTGACCAAAAGCAATTTCTTCAAAATGGATTGACCTGTCTTCGCCACCGACCCATACACCTGTAACTAAGTTAGGGACCATTCCTATAAACCATCCGTCACTTTGATTTTGAGTAGTCCCTGTTTTACCTGCAATTGCATTGTCAAATTTATATGGGTAACCAGTGACTACATTTTTATAAACATAATTTCTTTCATCTTCAGGAATGTCATGCCTTAATCTCGCACCGGATCCAAATTTTGTTACTCCTTCAAGTAATTTTAAGGTTACATAAGAGGATTCCTCACTCAATACATCTTTAGTTTCAGGAGTTGACTGAAAAACAATTTTTCCATTTCTATCTTCAATTTTTGTGACCATAATTGGCTTAACATAAATCCCTTTGTTAGCAAAAGCTCCATAAGCACCAACCATTTCATATACACTTAAATCTGGTGTTCCTAATGCTATAGCTGGAACGTTTGGAATATTTGATGAAACTCCTAAATTTCTAGCTAAATCTGCAACAGGTCTTGGGCCAACCCTATCAATAAGTTGTGCACTAATAGTATTTTTTGAATTTGCCAAAGCATTACTTAAAGTCCTCATACCACCATATTTATCACTTGAGTTTGTGGGGCACCATGGATCTGGATTACCGTATTTATATGGCTCAATACAATGTATTGCATCTGGGAGCATATCACAAGGAGATAACTTTAGTTGATCAATTGCAGTAGCATACAAAAAAGGCTTAAATGTGGAGCCTATTTGCCTTTTACTTTGCATTACATGATCATATTGAAAATTTCTATAATTAATTCCTCCAACCCAAGCCATTACATGACCATTTTTAGGGTTCATTGACATCATACCAGCTTGTAAAAAATGTTTGTAATAGCGTATTGAGTCAATAGGCGCCATTACAGTATCAATATCACCCTCCCATGAAAAAATACTCATTTCAGTAGGAACATTAAAGATCTCTTCAATTTCATCTGCAGACTTTCCAGAAAGCCTAGCCTTTCTCCATCTTTCAGATCGTCTCATAGTTCTTTTCATTATACTTTCTTCTTCATCTTCATCTAAATCTCTAAACGGAGCAGTTGATAAAGTATCATTCTGAATAAAAAATTCTTTTTGAAGGTTTTTCATATGCTCTGTAACTGATTCCTCAGCATACTTTTGCATTTTCGAATTGATAGTAGTATATATTTTTAGACCATCGGAATACAAGTTATATTTTGAACCATCAGTTTTTAAATTATTATCGGTCCAATCTTTCATAAAACCTCTTAAATATGATCTAAAATATGTCGCTAGACCTTGTCTATGAGACTGAGGTGTATAATTTAATTTCAATGGAATTTTTTGAAGAGAATCCTTTTCGTTTTCGCTAATGTATTTGTTTTTTGCCATTTGCATCAATACCAAATCTCTTCTGTTTTTTGTTATTTCAGGTCTTCGTAATGGATCATATAATGAAGAGTTTTGAAGCATTCCAATTAACATGGCTGATTCTTCAATTTTTAAATCAATAGGCTCTTTTGAAAAATATATATTTGATGCAGACTTTATTCCATCACCATAGTATCCAAAATCATAAATGTTAAGATACATAGTGATTATTTCTTCTTTAGTATATTGTTTTTCGAGTTCTACAGCTATAACCCATTCCTTGATTTTTTGACCAACAGCTTGAATGATATTTCTAGATCGAACTCCAACAAATAATTGCCTAGCCAATTGCTGGGATATAGTACTTGCACCACCTCTAGTATTTAAAAAAACAATTGCTCTTAGGGTTGCTTTTAAATCTATCCCTGGGTGACTATAAAATCTTTCATCTTCAGTTGCGATTAAAGCTTCAACAGTTTTGATATTAATATCTTCATATTTAATTGGAGTTCTATTGTCATTAAAATAATATTTTCCTAAAACCTCATTATCTGAGGAGATGATTTCTGATGCGAAATTGGTTTTTGGATTTTCGAGTTGACGGAAGTCGGGCATTTCACCAAACTTTCCGATGGAAGCTAAATAGAACAATCCATACATTGAAATTACTCCAACTGAAAAGAGGAACCAAAATAATATTATTTGAGATCTATACTTTTTCATTATTTAATTATTCAGTAAGTAATCCAACGCTTATAATTCCTTTTAAACTTTGAATAGCAGTTGAACTATTAGCAGGTCTAATGGCATGTTTGAGTTCCACACTTACTGAATCTTGACCAAAATTAATGTTATCCTTTAATATAAAAGAATAGTTTTTAACACTTAAACTATTAGTTTTAAAAATATCAATACCCTCGTCCTCAAAATTTATATTTAAAGTATCGGTTAGCAACTTGTCTTGAAACTTAATTTTTGAAATCAAATAAATATTTGAGAAAGGATAAGCCTTATCATTCCTAATTAAAACTTTTAACTTTGATTGAGAATTTTTTGGTAAAAATTTAAATATTAAACTTTCATTCTTTTCCCATCCATCATTTACATTTTTAAACTCTAAATAATAGAAATCAGTTGAGCTACATCCAGCAAATATTGTAAAGCAAATAGCTAATAAAAGCTTACACAAATGATTTCTCATAATCTTTTTCTTCTTTGAAAACCACGAATTCTTCTAGGTTAGAAACACTTTTTCCTTTTTCATTCATAGAAACCAGTTTTTTTACATTGTCGACATTTATTTCATACCAATCAATGCTTTCATTTTTATAAGAAAACCACATTGATTTTTTAAAAATGTCTAATTTTTGACATACCGCAATTCCTTTATCAGTTTTAATTTTTGTTTTAGGACTTGGGAAATCTGCAAGAGCTTCTTGATACTGGTCTAGTTCAAAATTTAAACAACATTTTAATTTACCACATTGACCTGCTATTTTCTGAGGATTTAGTGAT
>Ga0181575_10002195_pt1 | contig 13886 bp, 12 predicted proteins | sample 101ome_23_FD_145599 | JGI IMG/M metagenome (GOLD analysis project Ga0181575, IMG submission 145599) | Coastal salt marsh microbial communities from the Groves Creek Marsh, Skidaway Island, Georgia - 101411CT metaG (spades assembly) | ecosystem: Environmental > Aquatic > Marine > Intertidal zone... | reverse complement strand
GCGCGCTGGAATTGATGTGCAGCAGGTTCGGTTCCGAGTCCAACCGCAGGTAACGGAGCCAGCACCCACGCTCGCGGAACGCACGCTTTCAGATGTCAGTGCCAGTCATCTGCGCCAGAGCGCCGCTTTCATCAAGGATCCTGCGCTGCGCAGTGCGATGGAAAAGCTTTCGCTTCGATCCCGCGAGGAAGACCGAGAGCAATAAACTAGGCGTTTGCCAGCTGTGCCTGCGTGCCGTAGGAGCGCGGTGCTTTTGCGGCATCCTCGAACGTGACAATTTCCCAGGCGTCAGGCTGCTGCAAAAGCTTCTGCCGCAACGCATGGTTTTCCGTGTGACCGGATTTGTAGCCCGTAAACTCACCAATCAGACTGTGACCCAGCAGGTACAGGTCACCGATGGCATCCAGGATCTTGTGGCGGACAAACTCATCCTCGTGGCGCAGCCCGTCATCGTTCAGGATGCGATAATCGTCGACGACAACAGCGTTATCGAGGCTGCCGCCCTGAGCCAGGTTGCGCTCCCGCAGATACTCAAATTCCTGCATAAAGCCGAACGTACGAGCCCTGCTGACTTCCTTGACGAATGACGTGACAGAGAAGTCCACGCTCGCCTGCTGCTCCTTGATCACAGCATTGTCATAAACAATCGTATGGCTGACCTTGAAGCCATCGTAGGGCTGGATTGTGGCTGACTGACCCCAGGCATTAGCGTTGACCTCATCGCCTACTGAGACCGGCTCTTTCACTCGGATAAATTTCTTGAGGGCGTTTTGCGCTTCTATACCAGCAGACTGGATGAGGAAGACAAAAGTCGCCGCACTGCCGTCCATAATGGGCATTTCCGGGCCGCTGACCTCGACAAAGGCATTGTCGATACCCAAACCACTGAAGGCGGACATCAGGTGCTCAATGGTGGAGATTCTGTGACCATCCCGCATGATCGTTGTCGCTAGCGTTGTATCACCCACATTATCGGTCAGCGCCGCGATTTCCACGACCGGATCAACATCAACCCGCACAAAAACGATGCCTGTGTCCGCCGGCGCCGGTCTGAGCGTGAGATAGATTTTCTCTCCGGTATGGAGACCGACCCCAGTGGCTCTAATCACGTTTTTGAGCGTTTTTTGCCTGATCATTAAACCGTAGACCCCAATTTCGCGGCGCGAATGCTACCAGAAAGCAGGCGCTATCACTAACACCTTGCTCGGATTCAGCAGCATTTTTCTCAAAATATGTACTTATTCCGGTACATTTTTGTGCTTTTTCTGTGTTTCGCTCGCCCTTTTAGGGCGCAGACCTGAAAGTAAGACTCTTTGTTTCGCGTTAAGTTTCTCAAAAACTGAAAAAATAACGGAGATTGACCAAACTATCGTAAAACATAAAGTTTGCAAGGACTCACTTTTCTACTTGCTCAGTCCGCCTGTTTGCGCAGGAAAGCCGGCACATCAAGATACTCCAGGTCTTTGTCAGACTGCAGGTCGATCTCATCGGTACCATTCACCACTGCATTCCTAATCACGGTCGGTCGATCGAACTCTGAGTAGTCAGGCACACCGTCACCAGCCACTTTACGCTTGATCTCGTCAGCGATTCGCGGGCTGCGTTCCATCTCCGCATGATGCCCGAGACCAGTCGCAACCACTGTTACCCTCAGCTCATCTCCCATGTTTTCATCGATCACCGTACCCACAACAACGGTCGCATTCTCCGACGCGAACTCCTCGATCGTTGCACCTACTTCAGAGAACTCACCGAGCGAGATATCACGACCTGCAGCGATATTGACGAGCACACCACGAGCACCATTAAAGTCAACGTCCTCGAGCAAGGGGCTGCGGATAGCTGCCTCAGCGGCATTTCGCGCCCGTCCATCGCCCGATGCGTAGCCGCTGCCCATCATCGCCATGCCCATCTCGGACATCACTGTGCGGACATCGGCAAAGTCAACATTGATCATACCAGGACGAATTATCAGGTCTGCGATACCCTGCACCGCACCAGAGAGAACATCGTCGACTGCGCCGAAAGCTTCGAGCAGGGGCGTATCTTCACCCATGATCGTAAGCAGTTTCTCGTTCGGAATGGTGATCAGTGAGTCGACATGCTGTGACAGCTCAATGATGCCCTCTTCCGCTATTTTCATGCGCTTACGACCTTCAAAGACGAAAGGCTTGGTGACCACAGCTACCGTCAGCACACCCAATTCCTTCGCTATCTGCGCCACAATCGGTGCAGCACCAGTTCCGGTGCCACCACCCATGCCTGCCGTGATGAAAACCATGTCAGCACCATCAAGCCCCTCGGCAATGCGCTCGCGATCCTCGTTGGCGGCTTCTCGTCCCATCATTGGATTGGCACCAGCTCCCAGGCCCCGGGTAACGCCGGTCCCCAGCTGCAGCAGAGTGCGGGCGCCAAGATTTTTAAGAGCCTGGGCATCTGTATTCGCGCAGATGAAGTCCACCCCCTCAATGTCCTGGCGAACCATGTGTTCGACGGCGTTGCCACCGCCACCACCGACACCAACGACCTTGATGATCGCGTTAGTTGGAGCACTGTCCACGATTTCAAACATAGTTAACCTCCTCAGGCTTATCGTTGTTCGCAATAAATAAATTCATCAGTAATTCCCCATGATCCAGTTTCTGACCTTGCCCATCACACCATCCATGCCCGCAGCGGCAGGCATGACAATCGTTTCAGACTGCTGTTTTGCGCCGTACTGAAGAAGGCCTACCGCTGTCGAATAGATCGGATTTCTGACAATGTCCGCGAGCCCTGAAATATCTTTCGGCTTACCAAGCCGAACGGGCATGTGGAAAATCTCCTCGGCAAGTTCGACCGCGCCTTCCATCTTGGCGGTACCGCCTGTCAAAACGATACCTGCGGCAATAAGGTCTTCGTAACCACTGCGTCTCAGCTCAGCCTGGATAAAGGTGAAGAGTTCGTCGTACCGAGGTTCGACAACTTCAGCCAGTGCCTGCCGCGACAAGTCTCGCTCGGGCCGCTCTCCGACACTCGGCACCTTGATGGTTTCGTTTTCACCAGCAAGGCTGGCGAGGGCACAGGCGTACTTGATCTTTATCTCTTCGGCGTGCGGCGTAGGAGTTCGCAGCGCCATTGCAATATCATTGTTGACCTGGTCGCCGGCAATCGGGATGACAGCCGTATGGCGGATCGCACCGTCAGTGAAGACAGCAATGTCCGTCGTACCACCGCCAATGTCGACCACGCAGACGCCCAGATCTTTTTCATCCTCCGTCAGCACCGAATAGCCAGAAGCCAGCTGTTCAAGAATGATGTCTTCGACGTGCAGGCCGCACTTGCGGATACACTTCTCGATGTTCTGCGCTGCATTGACAGCACAGGTCACCAGATGAACCTTGGCTTCAAGTCGCACACCCGACATACCGAGCGGTTCTTTCACCCCTTCTTGCTCATCAATGACGTATTCCTGCGGCAGGATATGCAGGATCTTCTGGTCGGCTGGAATCGCGACTGCCTGGGCGGCATCAATCACGCGATCAATATCAGGCTGAAATACCTCCCGGTCCTTGATGGCAACAATACCGTGTGAGTTCAGGCTACGTATGTGATTACCGGCGATGCCGGCATAGACTGAGTGAATCTGGCAGCCTGCCATCAACTCTGCCTCTTCGACAGCTCGCTGGATAGACTGGACTGTCGACTCGATGTTGACCACGACCCCTTTTTTCAGCCCGCGCGATGGATGGCTGCCGATCCCGACAATCTCGACCTCACCGTCGATGCCAATTTCCGCAACGATCGCGACCACCTTCGAGGTGCCGATATCCAGGCCGACTATCATTCGACCACCTATTGGACTCGTCATAACTTCAAATCCCCTACACTGATTATCAATTCGAGAGACCTCATCAGAGACTCCCCAGACCTAGTTCATCTGCTGACTGCCCCGCTTCTGCAAACTGAACAGCAACACCGTTGAAATAGCGCGCATCCATTCTTTCGACATCACGCTCGTCGCCCCGACGGCGCAACTCTCCGGCCACCTCGAGGAATCGTTCCATTCTCGCTTTCAGGTCATCCTTGCCGAGCAGCACTTTGATCCGATTCCGGCCGTCCTCAGAGGATGTCTCGATGGTCCAGGCGCCCCGATCGGTTCTCTGCAGCAATCGGATTTCAAAGCCATGCCGGGACAGCATTCGACCCAGTTGCTGGTACCGCTCCATGACATCTGACTCAGTGCCTGCAGGGCCGTAAAGCAGCGGCAGATCACCCGCAGTCAGGTGCTTGGTATAGAGCACTTCGCCTGAGTGATTAATGAACCCGTCATCGTTCCAGTAGGCGACGACAAGTTCCGGTTGCACTTCAACCAGAAAAGCCGATGGCCATTCCCGCCGGATGTTGACGCGATTTACCCAGTCCAGCTGCTCCACCGGTCCTGAAATGCGTCCGGGCTCACCAAACGTTACGGCCTTGCCCGCTAGGGTCGCCCGCAGGTCTGCCAGCTGCTCATCTGTCATATCGCCACTGAAGACGATACTGCTGACAACAGACTGATCGATCGAAACCTTCGCGAATACAATCAAAGCGGATGCCAGCAGCAGACCAGGCAGGAAACCCGAACGGAACATCATTGCGATCATGTGGACAGCCTCCGATCTTCCCAACGCTCCTTGAGGGTATTGGCAAGCTTTGCGGTCTGGCCAGCGCCCTGGGTGAGCACAACATCCCCTGCCCTTACTACTGCTTCAAGCTCGGCAGGCACTTCGTCAATTGAACCAAGCAACGTACAGTCGAGACTGCTGTGCAGCCGCAGCTGCTTGTAAAGATCATTGGCCGACGCGCCTTCAATCGGCTCTTCGCCGGCGGCGTAGGTACCGAGCAGCACCAGCCGGTCAACCAGAGACAGCGCATCGACAAACTGGTCAAACAGCTCCATGGTTCGGGTGTAGCGGTGGGGCTGATATACCATGACCAGTCTGGCCTCCGGCCAGCCATTGCGCACGGCCTCAATCGTGGCGCGCACTTCGCGCGGATGGTGCCCATAATCGTCGACCAGCAGGAACTCGCCGGTCTCACTTGCAAACCTGCCATGAACCTCGAAGCGACGGGAAACCCCACTGAAGCTTTCCAACCCGAGCTGGATATCCCTGTCAGATATCCCTTCATCCGCCGCCACCGCAACTGCCGCAAGAGCATTGAGGATGTTATGTCGACCTGGCATCGCCAAACTGATGGTCAGGTCTTCCGCACATTCCCTGCGTCTCACTGTGAACTCAGACCTGAGCCCGTCCTGCTTCGCCGCGACAGCCCTGACATCAGCATCTTCTCCAAAACCATAGGTGAGTACGGGGCGGTTTAATCTGGGCAGCAACGCGCTGACACCAGGATCATCAATACAGGCAACAACCAGACCATAAAATGGCAGGTTATGAATAAAATCGACGAAGGCGGCCTGAAGCTTCTCAAAGCTGCCTTCGTAATTAGCCAGGTGATCACGATCGACATTCGTGAGGATCGCCACCATGGGTTGCAGATGCAGGAACGAGGCGTCACTTTCATCAGCCTCAGCTATCAGGTAACGACTTGCGCCCAGCTGAGCATTGCTCGCTGCGCTGTTGAGTAAACCGCCGATGATAAACGTTGGGTCCAGCCCGGCCTGCCGGAAAACGGACGCAAGCAGACTGGTAGTCGTGGTTTTGCCATGTGTACCCGCCACCGCAATCCCGTGGCGGTAACGCATCAACTCTGCGAGCATCTCTGCCCGCCTCACAACTGGCTGCCTGGCCTCGTGAGCTGCCAACAACTCCGGATTCGACGGCGGGATGGCCGAGGAAACCACCAGCACATCTGCATCCGTGACATTTGCAGGGCTGTGCCCGATATGAATGACAGCACCCAGCGACTGCAAGCGATCTGTCACCGATGAAGCCTGCATATCGGAGCCGGATATTTCGTAACCCTGGTTCAGCAGGACTTCAGCAATGCCGCACATGCCGGCACCACCAATGCCAACGAAGTGGATACGCCTGATGCGCCGCATCTCTGGCACGTCCAGTTTGAAAGCAGGTTCAGCCACGGCGGGACACCCTCTTGTCTGCCTCAAGCGCGCGCGTCTCGTAATCGATACGCAGCAACACCGCAATCATCATGCAGCTGACAATGAGGCTGTTGCCGCCATAACTTATCATCGGCAGCGTCAGGCCTTTGGTGGGCAGCAGGCCAAGATTCACGCCCAGATTGACGCAGGCCTGGATACCAAGAATGAGTGAAATCCCGTAAGCGAGATAGGCATGAAATTCCAGCGACTTAATCTGGGCTGCCCGGCCGACGAGCAGCCCACGCACAACGAGCCACGCAAACAGAACAATCACCAGACCGGCGCCGACGACACCCAGTTCTTCAGCGATGATCGAGAACAGGAAGTCCGTGTGTGCTTCGGGCAGGAAAAACAGCTTCTGGATGCTGTTGCCAAGCCCAAGGCCTATCCATTCACCCCGACCGAATGCAATCAGCGCCTGGGTCAACTGGTAACCGCTGCCAAACTGGTGTTCCCACGGATTCGCGAACGCCGTCAATCTCGCCAGACGATAGGGTTCGAGTGTCACAATCAGCGCCACAACGGCGATGCAAAGGGCCACCAGCGGCAGGAAGAATCGAATCGGAACGCCGGCCAGGAAGATCATGCCGATCGCTGCCGATATAATCACGACGGCTGCACCGAAGTCAGGCTGGCCCAGCAACAGCAACACGATCGCTGCCAGCACGAGCAGCGGCTTCGCGAAACCACTCATTGAGGTCTCGACTTCCTCTTTGCGGCGTACAAGATAGCCCGCTATGTACACGAGGACAAACAACTTGACGAACTCGGAACCCTGCAGGGTAAAGAGCCCAAGACTGATCCAACGCGTCGAACCGTTCACTTCCTTACCGACACCTGGTACCAGCACAAGAACGAGCAGGAGGAAAGCAAACCCGAGCAGCAACATGTCCATACGCTGCCAGACCAGCACCGGCATGCTCAGCACGGCGATGGCCGCGGTACCCGCAATGCCGAGGTAGATGACATGTCGTGTCAGCAGATGAAAGGGGTTGCCGTAGGTCTTTAGGCCGACTTCCATAGATGCCGAACCCACCATAACAAGGCCGTAGGCCAGCAGCGCCAGTGCGATACCGGCAATCATCGGATCAACCGGGCAGGTATCCTGCCGCACGGCGACCTGCTCCCTGCCCCTAACCGCTGCCATGCTCATTGGCTGAGCTCCGCAACAACGTCGACAAAAGTCTGACCCCGCTCAGCGTAATTGCGGAACTGATCGAAACTGGCGCAGCCTGGCGCCAGCAGAATGACATCACCTGGCTGTGCCTGTTGCTGAGCGGCACAGACAGCCTCACGTAAACCAATGTGCTTCGATGTCGCCAAATTTGGCAGAGCCGCTGCCAGTTCGGCACTGGCGTCACCGATGAGATAAGCGGCTTTGACATAGTCTATAATCTCAGACTCCAGCCCATCGAAGCTCAGCCCCTTACTGACACCACCAGCGATCAGGTGGATGTTCCGGCTCACAGCCTGACCTGACACGGCGGCCACGAGTGCACCGGGATTGGTCGCCTTCGAATCATTGATATAACGGATACCTTTCTTATCGGCGATCAGTTGGCTGCGATGCGGCAAGCCGCGGAACTGACCAAATGATTTCGCCATCCCAGCGAGATCCAGGTCGAGCAGCCACCCTGCAGCAAATGCCGCCATCAGATTGAGACAGTTGTGGCGACCTGACAGGAGGCTGTCAGAGGAATGCATTAACACCTCGCGGCCGTTCATAAGAACAAACCCGTCGCCTTCAGACCTGGCATGAAAGTGACCTGGCTCATCGCCCCTGTCCCAGCCAAAGGATGCGGTGGTGCCAGCAAGCGGGCCGATTCGGTCGCCAATGGCGCGGTTGATCACAGCCTGCTCGCAGTGATCGTAAATCGCGAGCTTGGTGTTGAAGTAATGATCGATCGACGTGTAGCGATCAAGATGATCCGGCGCAAGATTTAGTACCACAGCGACTTTGGCTCGCAGGTCCTGCGCCAGTTCGAGCTGGTAGCTTGATACTTCGAGCACATAGAGCGACGCATCCTCCCTCAGGATGTCGAGGCAGGGTGTGCCGATATTGCCACCCAGGTAAACCCCCGCCTGCTGATCTGCCGCCGCCAGGTGCAGCAGCGACGCAACAGTCGACTTCCCGTTAGTGCCTGTGATCGCCACCACGGGCGCGGCAGCCAGCTCGCCAAACAGCGCAACATCACCCACGAGCGGCGTACCCGCCTCTGCCGCAGCTACGAGGTCTGGCTGCATCAGAGGAACCCCGGGACTGACGTAGACAGCCTCAGCCCGCAGCATCGTCTCACGATCAAAATCACCGACGGCCGCCCCCGGTGCGAACGCATTCAGTTGGTCTACCTGAAACGCAGCGGGCTTCGCATCCATCACCACGAAAGGCTGTGCTCGCGCCGCAAGATATCGGGCGTAGCTCAATCCTGTGTCTCCCAGGCCAGCAATCACGTTAATCTTCTCGGCCATGTCGTTCATTCCAACGCGTCAGCGCGGCATCAATCACTGCATAGTCGCTGAAGGGAACCTTGCCCGAGGCCAATTCCTGATAGTCTTCATGACCCTTGCCCGCAACGATCACTACATCGTCAGCGTGGGCGGCAGCGATAGCAGCTTCAATCCCCTGCTGCCTGTCTTCTCTAACGACGACATCGGCCGCCGTCACCCCCGCCAGGATCTCCTCAATAATGGCACCCGGCGACTCTGATCTGGGGTTGTCACTGGTAACCACGACTCTGTCAGCCAGGCTTGACGCAATCTGCCCCATCATCGCCCGCTTCGCCCGGTCGCGATCACCGCCACAACCAAATACGCAAACCAGATGCCGTGAGGGAAAATGTTGGCGCGCAGCCATCAGACATTTTTCCAGGGCATCAGGCGTATGTGCGTAATCAACAAAGACCGTAGGCATTCCTGTCCGCGTGACAACGTCCATTCTGCCGGTAACCGGGGTGAGCGCCTGCAGCGCCGACTCAATTCTGTCCGCAGAAACATCCATCGCCAGTAGCGTGGCTACGACTGCCAGCACATTCTCAACGTTAAAGAGACCGTACAATGACAGATCACATTGGACTTGATGCCCACCAACACCGATCGAGAGCCTAAGGCCTTCGGCGGCAGTCTCGACTTCGTGGCAGTAAACATCGGCTGCGACATCCTGGCGCGAGTACGACACAAGTCGCACCGAACCATGCAGCCTTGAAGCCAGTATCTCGAACGCATCGTCATCCCGATTGATAACCGCCTGCCGCAGCGAGCCGAACTCAAACAGGATAGCTTTCGCTTCACGATAGGCATTCAGCGTTGCGTGATAATCAAGGTGATCATGACTCAGATTGGTGAATACGGCAGTGTCGATACTGACGCCCACCAGTCGACCCTGGACCAGGCCATGGGACGAAGCCTCCATCACGACGGTGGCACAATCCTCATCTACAAGCTCGCGAATACGCCTTTGCAGATCCGTTGGTGCAGGCGTCGTCAGACCCGGCTCTCTCAGGTCACCAGGAACCCCGTGTCCCATAGTGCCCACGACACCCGCCTTACTACCATCAGCAGCCAGGGCCTGCGCCAGAAGGTGTGTGAATGAGGTTTTGCCATTGGTACCCGTTACCGCAACCACCCTGGTGGCGCTGCTCGGTTCGCCATAAATCGCTGAAGCCAGCGAACCCAACCGCCCTGGTAAGTTCTCAAGCGCAATGACCGGCACCGACGCCGTTACCGCTGGCGGTTCGCAAACAACCGCAACCGCACCCTGGCGCACCGCATCATCAATGTATGCCCGACCGTCAAAGTTTTCCCCAGTCAACGCACAAAACAGGTAACCTTCCCGAATCCGTCGACTGTCTTCACTGACGCCGCTGACAACCAGTCCCCGAGGCACATCGTCTGTTCTGAAAAGGTCATTTAACAGCATCATGCAGCTCCGTCTTTCTCGGGTGCCACATTCATAATTCGCAGCGCATTGCGCATCACGCTGGAGAAAACCGGCGCCGCAATGTCGCCGCCACCATACTGCTGCGTGCCGGGCTCGTTGATCAACACCACGCCCACCAGTCGCGGCTGTTCAACCGGCGCAAGACCTGCAAAGAAAGCCAGGTGCTCAGTATCGCGATAGCCATCTTCACCAATTTTCCTGACCGTACCGGTCTTACCAGCAACCCGATAACCATCGATGGCTGCTTTCTGCGCCGTGCCATCTGTCACGACCGTGGCAAGCATATCCTTAAGCTCTCTCGCAACATCTTCAGAGAAGATCCGGGTCGCATTGGTTTCGGTGTTGGCAAGAAGACTGATATCTCGTTTGATGCCCCCTGAAGCTATGGTCAGGTAAGCTGCTGCCAGTTGCAGCGGCGTTACATTCAGACCGTAACCGTAGGCAAAAGTCGCGCGATCGATATCCTTCCAGCGTCGATAATTGGGCAGGTAGCCGGCACTTTCTCCCGGAAATCCCGAGCCGGCGACCTGACCGAAGCCAAGGTTCTCAAACATCCCCCAGACCTCATATTCGTTAAGGTCGAGCGCCAGCCGTGTGATACCAACCTGACTCGAGTGCGCGATGATCTCACCGAGTTTCAGCACACCCCGATCATGTGGATCACGAATCGTAAAGTTACCGACCCTGACAAATCCAGGTGCAGTATCAATTTCGGAAGCCGCACTATACCGACCACTCTGCAGTGCCACGCCGACCGTAAAAGGCTTGACAGTCGAGCCAGGCTCAAACACATCCGTGACAGCACGGTTTCTCACCGCCGCCAGATCCAGACTCTTGCGATTGTTAGGGTTATAAGAAGGCTGATTGACCATCGCCAGTACCTGGCCAGTCTCGACATCCAGCACGACAATAGAACCCGACTCTGCCTTGTAACGATTCACCGCAGTTTTCAGCTCACGATAAGCGAGATACTGCAATCTGAGATCAATACCCAAGGTCAGATTTTTACCAGGCACAGCTTCAGCAACAGGTTTTATGTCCCTGACGATCTCGCCATAGAGATTCTTCAGGACTTTCTTTCGTCCGGGCTTGCCTGCGAGCCAGCGATCAAAAGAAAGCTCAAGCCCTTCCTGTCCCTTGTCATCGATATTAGTGACGCCAACGACGTGGCTTGCAACCTCCCCTGCAGGATAGAACCGTTGATATTCACGGTCTGAGTACACACCCTTGATACGCAGCGCCAGAATCTCCCTGGCCTGGACCGGCGGCAGGTGTCGCCGCAGGTAGACGAACTCTCTTGCTCCCGCCCGCTGCATTTGCGTCTTGAATTCCTCCGGTGCGACACCAAGATAATCAGTGAGGGGATCAATATCCTGCTCTGACTCCAGCAGTAACCGGGGATTCGCCCAGAGCGACAGCACGGGTGTACTCACCGCGAGCGGCTTGCCAAATCTGTCCTGAATCATGCCGCGGTGGGCATTGATTCGTTCCATGCGGACCGTTCGGGCATCGCCCTGGTCCTGCAAAAAGTCACGCTGGTACACCTGCAGGTACCAGAGGCGTGCCAACATACCGCCGGAGAGCAGGAGTATAATTGCAGCCACGAGATAGATGCGTGCAAACGTCATTCAATCACCACCGTATCGGCAGGAGTCGGCGCCGTCATAGCCAGTTGATCCTGGGCCAATTGGTCCAGCCGGGTGTAGTCCGCGTGGGCACTCTGCTCAAGCAGCAACATTTCGTATTCATGCTCGAGGTCATCATGGTCTTTCTCAAGTTGCTGCAGGTCCCGATACATGTTGCGGGTGAGATGCGAGGAATAGGCAACACCGAGGGCAGAGCTGACAACGAGACCGCACAACACAACTGCCAGAATCTGCCCTGGCTTCAGCAGCCAGCTGACTATCTGTCTCAGTATCAGCGGCATCAACGCTTCTCCGCGATGCGCATAATTGAACTCCTGGCGCGACGATTATCTGCCACCTCGATCGCAGACGGTTTCACAGGTTTACCCAGAATCCTGACCTTGCGATTCAGCTGATCGTCTCTGACCGGCAGCCGAGATGGCAAATCATCCCCCTTCTCTAGTCGGCGGAAGAATCGCTTCACCAGTCGGTCCTCGAGCGAGTGAAAACTGATAACAACAACTCGCCCCCCTGACTTCAGGAGCTCAATGACATCTGTCAGACAGGTCTCAAGCTCTTCCAACTCCCTGTTGACCTGGATGCGGATCGCCTGAAAGGTTCTCGTCGCGGGGTGCTTATGTTTCTCTCGGCGCGGAATAGACATCTCGACAATCTCCACCAGTCTGTCAGTGGTGCTGATTGGGCCTTCTATGCGTGCATCGACAATGTTCCGGGCGATGCGTCGAGCAAAGCGCTCCTCGCCGTATTGTTTCAGCACACGGGTTATGTCTTCCTCGCTGGCGCTGGCAATCCAGGCTTCAGCGGTTTCACCGCTGCCCTGATCCATTCGCATGTCGAGCGGGCCGGACTGCTGGAACGAAAACCCACGTTCTCCCTGGTCGATCTGCGGCGATGAAACGCCAAGATCCATAAGCACACCGTCGAGGGTCTCCAGCCCGTGAGCTTCGACAAACTCTTTCAGCCTGGAAAAAGGGCCATGCTGAACGATAACCCGGGGATCATCAGCAAAGGTTTGGCGCGCATGATCCACCGCCGCCAGGTCCCGATCAATGACCAGTAATCTGCCATCACTGCTCAGCGCTGCAGCGATGGCGGCGCTGTGTCCGCCGCGCCCGTATGTGCAGTCAACATAGGTCCCGTCACGATTGGTAATGAGAGCGCGGACAGCCTCTTCGAGCAGGACCGTCTGGTGAGGTAGAGTCGTCACGCCGGCACCTACAGAGACAGGGTCTGAAGTTCATCCGGCAGCTCCAGGCTGCTGGGGTCATCCAACCAGGTATCGCGACGCTCAATCCAATCCGCCTCATTCCAAAGTTCGAGTTTCTTGCCCTGGCCCAGCAGCACGCCTTTCTTCTCAAGCTGCGCGTAGTCCCGCAGCGGCGGCGTCAAAAGAATACGGCCACTATTGTCCATCTGAATATCGGTGGCGTGACCGATCAGCAACCTTTGGACTCTGCGCGCGGCGGCATTAAAGCTGGGCAGCGCTTCGACCTTGCGCTGGATATCGTCCCAGTCAGGCTGCGGATAAATCAGCAGGCAGCGCTCCTCGGTATCGATAGTCACCACCATCTCGCCCTGGCAATGATTGAGCAGATGGTCCCGATAGCGCGCAGGGATGGCGATACGACCTTTCGCATCGACATTGACGTTATTGACACCCCTGAACATCGCCGCTCTTACCCCAGCTTATTATTTGGGTAATCACGTCGGCCGGGGCACGAACCCCCACCGAGCACTCTTGTGGCCCACAATTAACCACAATTACCCACATTTCTTCACACTGCACGATATGAGGGGGAATGAACCTTGTCAAGCGCTCTAAAGTCTTAAATTGTCCTTAAAACACAATAACTTACGACTTTTTTATACTCAGCTCCAGAGCCGTGAGAGCTAAGCCATATATAACAGAAAGCTATCAACGAAACTTAAAGTGCTTTATTAAGTTACGGTTTTTAAGTCTGATTGGCGATATAAAAAGATTTTTTTATATCAAAAGGAGATAGAACTGCCACCTGGCCACGGAAAAGGGAGTCAGCCGATAAGCCGGGTTCTGTCCAGGGCGATGCCCTGGGGCAATCATTCATCTGTGACGCCCGTCACCAGACGCCTATAGCGACCTACCCGGATCCTCTCGCGGGTCACGATTAGCGGATCCCTATTTGGTCTTGCTCCGAGTGGGGTTTACCCTGCCACGCCCGTTACCGGCCGCGCGGTGCGCTCT